>CABECV010001195.1_pt1 | contig 8916 bp, 5 predicted proteins | sample 3422511 | NCBI WGS metagenome assembly CABECV01 (sample SAMEA5534327, study PRJEB31848) | metagenome | biome: tundra; feature: field; material: soil | place: USA | collected 2013-05 | depth 0.15 m | reverse complement strand
CGCCTCCGCGGAGCCCAATCGCCTGCTTGCACGAGCCCTGGAAGCCTCCGGCCAGCTCGACCGGGCGATGCCGTACTACCAGAAGGCTGTTCGCCTAGACCCGGAGTCGTGGCTTTGCCACAACGAGCTAGGATCGGCGCTCCTCAAGGCTGGTCACCTGGCCGAGGCACGCCAGCAGTTTACGTCCGTAACCCGTCTCAACCCCGATGCAAGTACCGGTTACTGCAATCTAGGTGTGGCCCTTCTGTCTGCTGGAGACTTCACAGGGGCCCGCGCGAATTTCGAAGCTGCTCTCGAGCGACGCCCCTCCGCTGAGGTTTACTCGAATCTTGGAGTCGCTGCCTACTACTCCGGGCAATATGCAACATCCATCCCGTTCCTCGAGACAGCCATCAAAATGCGCCCGAGTTCCACAAAGTACATCGCCGAATTGGCTGACGCGCTCTGGTATTCCGGCCAGCGGGAACAAGCCCGGGAGACCTGTGACCGGTTGACCTTCATGTTTGAGAAGCTGTCGGCGACTGGAGCGCTCAGTATCGCGGAGAGTTGCCGCCGCGCCCGCTGCCTGGCCCGCCTTGGCGACCTTGCTGGGGCCTACGCAGCGCTGGAGAATGTCGCCCGGGCGGACCCCAACGACCAGATGGTCCTTTACACTTATGCGGTATTGGCTTTGCTCGCACATCATCCCATCGAGTCAAAGCAGTGCCTGACAGAAGCGATTCGCCGCGGCTATTCCGCCGCATTGGCGAGGGTGGATCCCGATTTACCGATCCGCTGGAGGTGAGGGCCAAAATCGGTCGCGGCGACCGGGGTTCGAGCCCTCCTGGTAGCAGCAGGCGAGCAGGAGGATATTCGAACCCCCTACCCTTTGGTCACCTCCCCAGAGCCTTCAGAATAGCGTCCGTATCATACACACACCCGCCCCAAGTCCCGCCACTCACCTGCTGCAGCGCCGCGCACAACCGGGTCTCCGGAGGCAGCGCCGGGTCTGGCGCCAGATCGGGCCGCAAGGGCCGCGCGGACAGCACCCGCTCGCCTTCCGCTGCGCCGAACAAATCCGCGCCGTGCCCAACCAGGTTTACGGAGCCTTCCAGGTTCACCCGGTCCACCGCGATCTGAATCACGTCTCCGTCCAGCACCTTGCCGATGGGTCCGCCGGCCAGCGCTTCGGGCGAGATGTGCCCGATGCAGGGGCCGGTGGAAACGCCGCTGAAACGCGCGTCGGTGAGCACTGCCACGTGCTTGCCGAAATCCAGGTACTTCAGCGCCGACGTGATCTGGTAGGTCTCCTCCATCCCGGAACCCATCGCGCCGCGGCAGATGAGCACGATAACATCGCCGGGATGCACGCGCTCCGGCCCGTGGCTCTTGATGGCGGCGATGGCGGCTGCTTCGGTGCGAAACACGCGCGCCGGACCGGTCTTGCGGTAGACGCCATCGGGACCCACCACGCTGGGGTCGATGGCGGTGCTCTTGATCACCGAGCCTTCCGGCGCCAGATTGCCGTGCGGGAAGGTGACCGTGGAAGTCAGACCGGCGCGCGCCGCACGCGCGGGGTCCATGATCACATCGTCCGGATCGATGCCGTCGCGCTCCTGCAACACGCGGCGCAGTTCCGCTCGGCGCGCGGAAGCCTCCCACCAGTCGAGCGTGGCCCCCAGCGTCTCGCCGCTGACGGTGAGGACGCCGGTATCGAGCAGGCCAGCGCGCCGCAGGTGCAGCATCACTTCGGGGACGCCGCCGGCCAGGAAGACTTGCACGGTCGCGAACGAGCGCGGGCCGTTGGGGAGCGCATCCACCAGGCGCGCCACGCGGCGGTTGGTGGCGGTCCAATCGGCGGCCGTGGGGCGCCGTAGGCCCGCGGCGTGCGCCACGGCGGGCAGGTGCAAAATCAGGTTGGTGGAGCCCCCGAAGGCGGCATGCACGACCATGGCGTTGCGCACCGAGGCATCCGTCAGGATGTCGCGCATCTTCAGGCCGCGGGCCTCCAGCGCGAGCGCGGCGCGCGCCGAGCGGCGCGCCATATCCAGCCAGATGGGATGTCCGGAGGGCGAAAGCGCCGAGTGCGGAAGCGACATCCCCAGCGCTTCGGCGACTACTTGCGAAGTGGCCGCGGTGCCCAGAAACTGGCAGCCGCCGCCGGGAGTCGCGCACGCGCGGCAGAGATTCTCGGCGGCTGCCTCCAGCGTAATTTGGTTATGCGCGAAGCGCGCGCCCACGCTCTGCACACGCGCGGCATCTTCGCCCTCCTCCGCCAGCAGCGTGACGCCGCCGGGCGCCAGGACGCAGGGCAGATCGTGCATGGAAGCCAGCGCCATCATCATGGCCGGCAGGCCTTTGTCGCAGGTGGCCACCCCGATGACGCCGCGCCTCGTAGGCAGCGAGCGGATCAGGCGGCGGAAGACGTTGGCCGCGTCGTTCCGGTAAGGCAGGCTGTCGAACATGCCGGTGGTGCCTTGCGTGCGGCCGTCGCAGGGGTCCGTGCAATAGGCCGCGAAAGGGATGGCGCCCAGCGTCTTGAGCTCCCGCGCAGCCGCTTCCATCATCAGGCCGACCTCCCAGTGCCCGGTGTGATAGCCCAGCGCGATGGGCGCGCCCGCGCCGTCGCGGATACCGCCGTGCGTGCTGAGGATCAGGATTTCCTTGCCGCCCAGCGCGCGCGGGTCCCAACCCATGCCGGCGTTCTGGCTCCATCCGAACAGGTCGCCGGAGGGGCGCGTGAGCAGCATTTCGGGCGTCAAGGGAAGTGCGCCAGCGGGGCCGGGCGCCGTGGAGCGCACATCGTAGAGCGATGGGTCACCGGAATCGAGAATCTGGTTGTGTGCCATTTCGCCAGGTCTGCCGACTGGAACAATTATTCCACGGACCGACCCCTCTTTAGCGGGGCGCCACTTGGCGGTGACAGATCTCGGTGCCTTCCCGCGCAACTGAAAACAAATGCCAAACGTCAATCGGTTCGCCGAATCCCTAACGCCGCCGTGCTATCCTCACGTCAGTAAGAAGGGTCTTCCGCACCTCAACCTTTGGGCCATCCTCGCGTGAGGCTCTGTCGCCCGCGCTATTTGGAAACTGAATATCGAGCCGCCCGAAACGGCTCTCGCACTGATGCGTTCTCGATCCGGGCTGCGCCAAACGCTGGCGTAGCCCGGATCGCTGATGTTAATGCGTTTTCAAAGAAGTGGAAAAATTTGGACAGCAAGGCGAACGAGAAGCAGGCTCAAGGGGCCTACTTCCCGGTGAAAAGCCGTTTAATCCAAGACTTCCTTCGTAGGTTGGCTTGTGGAAGGAAGCAGATTGGGCCATATGGGTTCGAGGTAACTACATACTCATTGGGCGGGCTGAATGCGACGGCTGTATGTGCTTCGGGGCCGTCCTCACCGTCGAGAACGAACTTATAAACCAACTCGACTCTTCCGCTACACTGCGGATCGAATCGGGTGCGACTCAGGATGGACTCGATTTCTTTGGTCAGGATTTCCGTTCCCGTCAAGGACTGTATCAAAAGGTCGTCCATCCTGTCCGATCTGAAAATTCACCGTCACGACGCCGTAGAGACGAGCCGCTCTTGCCAGCGGAGGGTAATAGGTCGGCTTTTCGACCATCGCAAGGCAGATTGGCAACTGCGCTTGGATTTGGGCGAATGTTCCAGACGACAGCAGAACGCCCAATACCAGGGCTCGGATGCTGTCCCTCACGAGTCATAGTATACACCGGCACTGCAATGAACAACATTATCCAAACGATATTGTTCTTTATTTGTTCGTGTATCATTCGCCTTTTGGACGCCGGATGGTCGTAACCACCTCTGCCCTCGCAGCGTTGGCCGAAACCAGGCACTGCCTAATGTCAACTCACTGATTCCAAATGTTAAAATGGGTTTGTTCGGACAGATTTGTGCCCAGTCCCCAATGCACAATTCTGCACAATTCCGCACAATTGCGCACAAACCAACCAACCGGGGCACCCTCCGGGTCCTGCCGCGAGCAATGCTCGCCTATCGGCGCGGTCCTACAGCCAATCTAGCTGCGCATAGCGCTCGCCGGTCAGATGCAAAAACAACTGCTCCAGCGTGCGGAATTCTTTTCCGTCGTGCGCGATCGTGCCATCGCGGTCGAGCGCGCCGATGTCTCCCTGCCATACCAGCTTGCCGGGCTTGGTGATAATGGCCACCTGCGAGCACAAGCGCTCCACGGTCTCGAGCACGTGCGTGGTGAGGAAGACCGTGCGGCCCTGCGCGGTGATCTTGTGCAGCCACTGCTTGATGGAGGCCACACCGGCCGGATCGATGCTCTCGAACGGCTCGTCCAGAAACAGCAGGTCCGGCCCATGAATCACCGCGGCCGCGAAGGCCACGCGCTTGCGCATCCCGGCGCTGAATTCCGACAGCCGCTTCTTGCCCGTGCCGCCGAGTTCCATGGCGTCCAGCAGCTCGCTCACGCGGCGGCGCGCCGTCTCTTCATCCAGACCGAACATGCGGGCTTGAAAAAACAGGAACTCGTGCGCGTAGAGCGCGTCGAACAGGCCGAGCGATTCCGGCATCACTCCCATGCGCCGTTTCAGCGCCACGGCCCCGTCGTGGAACGGCTCGCCCAGAATCCGGATCTCGCCGGCATTGGGGTCGAGCAGTCCGGTCAGACAGCCGATGGTGGTGCTCTTCCCCGAGCCGTTCGGCCCGAGAAAACCGAACATGGTTCCGCCCGGCACCGTCAGGGAGAGATTCTCGACGGCCAAGGTCTCCCCGTACTTCTTGGTCAAATTGGCGACTTGGATGGCTGGAGTCACTGGTTAGTTCCGTCCTTCAAGGGCGTTCAAGAGGCGTTCTCTGCGGCTGACAAACACGGCCGCCCCCCGCCGCAGGGAGTAAGAATAAAAAACGATGGCCAGCGCCGCCGCCGGAATCGACACCCACCAGTAGCTCAGCACGGCGGCTGGGCGGGCCATCTGGTCCAAAGCAACCACACCGAAGATGCACCCGAGCAAGCCGCCAATGAGCAACACGTTGGCGCTCAACGAGAGCTGGTTGCCGAAGGTGGTTTCGAAGTTCGTGGGCCGCGGCGCGAGCAGCGAGGTCCAGATCGACAGCCCGTTGAACAGGCACAGTCCGCCCACGCCGCTCGCCAGCAGCATCGGGGCCATGCGCGCGTCGAACGGGACGGGCGCGAAGAGCACCCACAGAACCAGCCCGGCAGCCACTAATGTGCCGCCGACAAACAGCGCCGTGAAGCTCGATGCGCGCAGGATCGCGCCGGGCTCTACCGGCAGCAGGAAGTAGCGCCGGAAACCGGAGGCATCGAAGCCGAACTGGTTGGTGGACATCACTGCTGTGCCCAGGAATCCGGCGACCGCGAAAGCGCCCAGCGCACGCACGAAATAATGGAGCGGGCCGCCCGACGTGGGGTTGCGGAAGGTGAGGAATCCGAGCAACGGAATCGCGGCGATGTAGTTGAAGCGCACCTTGTTGGAACGTACGTAGTAGCGCAGCGTTCTGCCGATCAGTGGCGCCATGGCGGGTCCGAAAATGGACGCGATGCGCTCGTAGCGATCGTCCCAGGCGACCGCTGCGGCCGCCGCGCTCCGTGGACGCGCGGCTTGCTTTTCAATCGCCGCCAGCGCCGCCAGCAAAGCCGCGATCCATACGGCCAACAGGCCGAAATTGGAGAGCAGTCCGGTGCCCGCATGCACCATCAGCGCCGCGGCGGCGAACGGCGGCGTGTAGCCGAGCACGGCCATCATACCCGCCTTGGCGCCATGCGCGTTTGCCAGCCTGGGGATCAGCAATCCCGGCAGCATCAACGCGCATATGAGCATCACGAACAGGATCGCCGTACCGCCCCTGACGTGCGAGAGCCATTCGATCAGCGTGGCCAGCACGCGCGCCAGCAGGTAGTCCGTAATCAACAGCAGCAGGACCGCAACGGCGCCCAGCCAGAAGCTGCCCGCGCCAAACACGTACATGCCGGTGGAAAGGCCCAGGTCGAGGCCCAACACGAAAATCCAGACCGGCTCCAGGATGCCGGTCAGGTGGCGCGCCGCCAGCCGGTCGCCGGCGTTGAGCGCATAGCGCCGCAATGCCGCGTCGGTGAAGGCCGTATTGATGCCGAACCCGGTGACCACGGATGCGACGAGGGCATTCAGAAACAGGCCGCCCAGCACCGCCTGCGCGACCTTTTCCGCCTGGCCCGAGCGCACCGCGATCATGGCAGCGCCGTAGCCTCCGGCAGTCATCAGGAGCAGAATAAGGAGGGCGAACAGGTAGCCTACGAGGAACAAGGCGATTCTGCCGTTCCGCGTGCGCGTTTGGGCCCACAGCAGCTTGTAGCGTAGGCCTACCAGGCGGAGAATCAGTGGCGTATTCATAGGCCGGACATTCCAGTATACTGTATATTAGGGAGTAGACATGAAAGCCAGCGTTGTGGATCTCCGTTACCGCATGAAGGACGTGTTGAAGGCGATTGATCGCGGCGAGACCGTGACAGTGCTTTACCGGGGTAAGGAAAAGGCGCGCCTCACGCCGGTTGCAGGGGAAAAACCAAAAGGGAGCCTAGTCTCCCATCCGGCGTTCGGAATGTGGAGAGACCGGGCCGATCTGAAGGATGTGCCCGCTTATGTCCGGCAGTTGCGGCGCGGGCGGTTCGATGATCTTTGATACCGACGTACTGATCTGGTTCCTGCGCGGAGACGGCGCGGCGGCGCGGCTCATCGAGTCGCAGTCCGACCGCGCCATTTCGATGATTTCCGCCATGGAACTTCTGCAAGGCGCGCGGTCGCGGGCCGAGATCAAAACGATTCACCAATTCATCCAGCAGAGCGACATACGTCTAGTTCCGGTTAACGAGTCCATCAGTCACGTGGCTCTCAGCTTAATCGAAGCGCACGCGCTTGCAGCAGGGTTGCGAGTCGCGGATGCGCTGATTGCCGCCACCGCTCGGGAGGGGGCCCTGCCGCTCGCGACCGGCAATGCGCGCCACTTCAAGGCAATCGCCGGGCTGGAAGTGAAAGCGTTCCGGCCGGAGGCGGGGTGAATCTATGGGCCGCATTCGCGTTCTTCCGGATCAGGTAGCCAACAAGATCGCGGCGGGCGAGGTGGTGGAGCGGCCCGCCTCCGTAGTGAAAGAGCTGCTGGAAAACGCGCTGGACGCCGGCTCGACCGAGCTGCGCGTGGAGGTCGAGAGCGGCGGCCGGCGGCTCATCCGCATCGCGGACGATGGCTGCGGCATGCTGCGCGACGATGCGCTGCTGGCCTTTGAGCGGCACGCCACCAGCAAGCTGCGCGACGTGAAGGATCTGCTCTCCATCTCGACGCTGGGCTTTCGCGGCGAAGCGCTGCCTTCGATCGCCTCCGTGTCGCGCCTGCTGCTGGAGACGCGCTCGGCCGACGAAACCACCGGCACGCGCGTGGAGATCGCGGGCGGCAAGATGCTCCACTGCGACGAAGTGGCGCTGGCGCGGGGCACCGCCGTCACGGTGCGCGACCTGTTCTTCAACGTGCCGGCGCGCAAGAAGTTTCTGCGCTCCGACCAAACGGAACTCGCGCACGTCGCGTCGCTGGTGACGCATTACAGCCTGGCGCATCCGGAGAAGACGTTCCGGCTCTCGAGCGGCGCGGGCGAGTTGCTGGCCGTGACGCCGGTGGGCACGTTGCGCGAGCGCGTCTTCCAGGTGTTCGGCGGCCAGACGCTGGAGGAGTTGGTGGATCTGGGCACGCGCGAACAGCGGCTGGATCTGCCGCCGCCGTATGTGCCGCCGTCGGAAGCCATCGCGGAATTCCGGCGCGAGCCGGAGGAGCCTTCCAGCAAAACGTTCCGGCTGACCGGCTTCGTCTCGCGCCCGCAGGTGCAGAAGGGCAACCGCAACTCGATCTTCATTTTCGTGAATCGGCGGTTGATTCGCGACCGCCTGCTGCTCCACGCCATTTCATCGGCGTATTACAACCTGATGCCGCCCGCCGCGTTTCCGTTCGCATTACTGTTTCTGGAGTGCGATTGCGACGAGGTGGATGTGAACGTGCACCCGTCGAAGACGGAGGTGCGCTTCCGGCATCAATCGTTCGTACACGATTTCGTGCGGGACGCGATTCGCGAGCGGCTGATCGAGACGCGGCCTGCGCCGGCATTTTCGCCGGCAGCCAGCGCGCAGCCGGGGGCGCTCATGCCCTACTCGGAGTTCTCGCAGATGCTGGAGAACGAACCCGAGCCAGTGGGACAGGCCTCCGGGCCTGTCCTGGACGAAGTGGGCGAGGCAGTGGTTCAGGCTTCCCAGCCTGTCCAGGGTTCTCCCCTGCCCGATTTCGCGCTACGCCCGGCGGCGGGACCCGCGCCGCGCCTGGATTTCGGCGGCGCAGCCATTGCGCTGGCGGACGCGCCGCCCTCGGCTGTGCGGCTGCGCATGCCCGAGACGCATGGCGCTTTCCCGGTCGACGCGCTGCCGGTTTCCGACGCGTCGTTGGGGGCGCTGTCGGATTTGCGGCCGCTGGGACAACTCCACGAGAGCTTCATCATTGCGGCCGGGCGGGGCGGCCTCTGGATTATCGACCAGCACGTGGCGCACGAGCGCATTCTGTTTGAGCGCGTGCTGAAGCAGCGCGCGGCGGGCAACGTGGAGACGCAGCGCCTGCTGATGCCCCTCATCGTGCAACTGACTCCGGGGCAGCAGATCGAATACGCGCGCATCGCCGATGAGTTGAACGCCATTGGGTTCGAGAGCGAGCCGTTCGGCAATCGCACGATCGCGGTGACGGCGGCTCCGGCCGCGGTGGGGCCGGCGGACCTGGAAAAGGTGCTCGGCGAGATTCTGGAAACGGCCGAAGCGGAGTTTCGCGGCCTGTCGCTAGAGGATGTGCGGCGCTCCATCGCGGCTTCCATCGCCTGCCACGCCGCGATCAAGATCAACACGCGCCTCGATCACGCCAAAATGGAA
>CABECV010001186.1_pt1 | contig 8970 bp, 5 predicted proteins | sample 3422511 | NCBI WGS metagenome assembly CABECV01 (sample SAMEA5534327, study PRJEB31848) | metagenome | biome: tundra; feature: field; material: soil | place: USA | collected 2013-05 | depth 0.15 m | reverse complement strand
GCCACGGTCCGCTGGGAGAGCGCCAAGCCCGTCCAGGAGGCCTTGAAGACGCCTCTGCCAGAGGGCCTCGCAGGCGCGTATGTCATCAGTGTAAGCGGCGTTCCGGTTGTGGAGCCGGGCCGCCAGCACTCCGACGACGGCGACACCGATAGCACGGTATCGAAGGGTTTGAGCGATGAGGTTCTGGACCGCATCAAGAACCTGACCTACCTGGAGCCGAAGGGGAAGTCGCCGGCGCAGCCCAGCGTGGTGCAGAAAGGGTCGATCAGCAGTTCCGGAAGGCCCACCTTGTTATTTGGTTTTCCGCGCGATGTGGTCGCGCTCACGGCGGACGACCGGGAGGTGGTCTTCACCACAAAACTGGGCGCGATCGAGGTCAAGACCAAGTTCAACCTGAAGGACATGATGTATCGTAAGGAACTGGCGCTGTAAGCGAGCTTCGCTCGCCGTGGCTGGTGGTTAGTGGCTGGTGGATGTGCCACCTCGCGCCTGCGCCGCCTCGAAATTTTACAAAGCCTTAACAGCAAAGGAGTAACGCACTTGCGCCGGGCCGCGTTTCCCGTTCCAGGGGTAATCCGCAACCGTGAAAAAGACACTGTCTACTCTGCTGTTATCCTGCGCGCTGGCGGCGGCGTTAATGGCTCAAGCCGGCGGCCGACACAGCCCGCAGGACCGCGTCAAGTCGATGACCGCGAAACTGGGCCTCACTGCCGAGCAGCAGTCGCAGGCTACCACGATCTTCAGCAACGCTCAGGCCACCGAGTCCACTCTGCGCGCCAGCATGAAAACCGCGCACCAGGGCCTGAACGATGCCGTGAGAAGCAACAACACCGTCGGCATCGAGCAGCTCGCGGCCACCATTGGCAATCTCACGGCCCAGTTGACTCTGGCGCAGTCGAAAGCGCGCGCTGCTTTCTATCGGATTCTCACGCCGGAACAACGGACGGCGCTGGAGCAACTGGAGAGCCAACGGCCCGCCCGGTTCCGGGGTGGCACACGCGCCGGTTTGCGGGCGAGCGGCCAATAGCCGGTTGGGCGGCCATCTTGCGGTCCCCTTCAGAACCAGAGATTGCGGACTTTAATGTCCGGGATGAAGTGGAGAGTTGCCTGGCGTTGGCGCGTTCGACGCAGGCGCTGGTCGCCGCGGGCGATCGCCTGGCGGCCGCGCGCGCAGCGGTGGAACTCGTCAAGGCTTATGATAGAGTTCTGGAGAATATTCGGCTCGTCCCGCTTTCCCTGCTGGAACAACAGCGCGTGCGCGATCGACTGACGCCGGTGGCGGAGCTGCTACGGAAGTACAGGCTCCGTTGAGCGCTGGGCAACGAAACAAGGGATCCATAAAGGTGACTCGACAATTGATTCATTCAGATAGAGTACACGGAAGTTATTTATTCGCTCTCGCATTCATATTCGTACTTGTGCCCGTCTTATGCCGGGCGCAAGCTCCGCCGGTATACACCATCACGACCATAGCAGGGAATTGTACGACAATTCCCTGCGCCGGCAATTATGCCGGTGACGGAGGACCGGCCACAAACGCGTTCCTCTTCGGCCCATCTGACGTGATACTCGATTCCTCCGGCAACGTCGACATCTCGGACACCGTCAACAATCGGATTCGCCAGCTTAATCCCAGCACCGGCATTATTAACACGGTAGTTGGCAACGGCATTGCGGGATACGCCGGGGACGGATCGTTGGCCACGGCCACCGGCACCGAGCTTTCCAGCCCAACGGGAATGACGTTTGACAGCCACGGCAATCTCTACATTGCGGACACTGGCAACTTCGTAATCCGTGAGGTGAGCACGAGTAGCATTATCTCGACGGTGGCCGGGGAAAACAGCTTAGGCGCAGGCTTTAGCGGGGATGGGGGGCTGGCCACCAGCGCGCAGCTCGCGAATCCTACCAGTGTGGCCGTGGATTCCGCTGGCAATATGTACATCGCCGACTCGTACAACAATGTAGTTCGCGTGGTGTGCGCCAACCAAGTGCCGATCGCCTGCCACAACGTCGCCGCCGGGGACATCAACACGTTCGCTGGAAACAGCGTGACCGGCGCCAACTATACGGGCGATGGAGGCCCCGCGACCAGCGCACTGCTCAGCGATCCCGTGGCCGTGCTGCTCGATGCGGCCGGCAATCTCTACATTTCCGACTCGGGCAACAACGCGATCCGCAAGGTGAACACGAGTGGCATCATCACCACACTGGCCGGCATGGGCCCGTTCGCCAACGGTTATTCGGGCGATGGAGGACCGGCCGCCCAGGCGGAACTGAACGCCCCGAAAGGCATCGCGCTGGATTCCTCCGGCAATCTCTACATCGCGGACACCGTGAATTGTGTGATCCGCGTGGTAGAGCCGAATGGCAATATCACCACGATCGCCGGCAACGGTACGCCGGGCTACAGCGTGAACGGAGGTCCGGCCCTCAGCGCGCAACTGTACTTTCCTTCCGGCGTGGCGGCGTACGGCGGTAAGATCTACATCGCGGACAACCAGAACAACCTGATCCGGTTGCTGACTCCCCCGGCGCAGGCCCCGACGATTAATGCGGGTGGCGTGGTGAACGGAGCCAGTTACACAGCGCCGGTGGCCCCCGGCAGCATCGCCGATGTTTTCGGTGATTTTTTCCTGGCGTCCTCGTCGGGAGACACGGACCTGCCGCTGGTTACCAGCCTGCAGAATCTCTCGTTTGAGTTTGGCGGCGGCACCGCGGCTCCCTTATATTTCGTTTCGGGCGGACAGGTGAATCTGCAAGTGCCGTGGGAATTGGCCGGACAATCGACGGCGACTCTCGCCGCCACGTTGTACGGCACGGCCGGCGCCGCCCAGACCGTAAGTCTGGCGGCCTTCGCTCCAGCAATCTTCACTATGAATTCCAAGGGTACCGGCCAGGGTGCGATCCTGGACTCGTCGTATCGTCTGGTGGATTCGTCCAACCCGGCGACCGCCGGCACGACTATCATCCTGATCTACTGTACCGGTCTTGGAGCGGTCTCGAACCAACCAGCGACCGGTTCACCCGCTCTGGCCAACCCGCTCTCCGCAACGACGGGCGCCACCGCAGTGACCATCGGCGGAGTGACGGCAAACGCGTCGTTCTCCGGCCTTGCGCCCGGCTTCGCAGGCCTGTATCAGGTCAATGTCCTGGTGCCGGCCGGCGTAGCCGCGGGTAGCGCCGTGCCCGTTGCGATCTCCATGGGCGGCGTGACCTCGAACACTGCCACCATTGTAGTGCAGTAAGTAGATGAGACTCGCACTAGAGATGATGGCAGCGCATGGCGTTGCCCCGTTAGTCGCTCAGGCGGTCAGTCACTTACCAGGCCGGGACGGCTTGGCGTTGGCGCGTTCGACGCAGACGTTGGCCGCCGCGGGCGATCGCCTGGCCACCGCGCGCGCAGCGGTGGAACTCGTCAAGGCTTATGATAGAGTTCTGGAAGAACATTCGGCTCGTCCCGCTTTCCCTGCTGGAACAACAGCGCGTGCGCGATCGACTGACACCGGTGGCGGAGTTGCTAGGGAAGTACAGGCTCCGTTGAGCGCCGGGCAACGAACAAGGGGGATTCATAAAGGTGATTCAACAATCGATTAATTCGGATAGAGTACACGGAAGCTATTTATTCGCTCTCGCATGCTTGCTCATACTGGCGCCGGCCTTGGGCCACGCGCAGGCTCCGCCCTATATCATTACGACCATTGCCGGACAAGGCGGCCAGGCAGGCAATTATTCCGGTGATGGAGGGGCGGCCACCAGCGCGGCCCTCTGGGGCCCCGCTGACGTGATCTTCGATTCCTCCGGCAATCTCTACATTGCGGATTCCGTCAACGATCTGATTCGCCAGGTTAATTCCAGCGGCACGATTCACACAATCGCGGGGAGTTGCCCGTCAACGCCGTGCGCCGGCGCCTTCTCGGGCGACGGAAAAGCGGCCACTAGCGCCGGGCTCAACAGCCCATCGGGACTGTGGCTTGACAGCAGTGGCAATCTCTACATTGCGGACACCGGCAACTACGAAGTCCGGAAGGTTACCAGCGGCACGATTAACACGGTGGCCGGGGAAAACAGCTTGGGCTCCGGCTTTGCAGGCGACCTGGCCGCGGCAACCAGCGGGAAGCTCTCGAATCCTTCCAGTGTGGCAGTGGATTCCGCGGGCAACATCTATATCGCGGACCCGAGCAACGATGTTGTTCGCGTCGTGTGCCAGAACCAAACGCCTATCGCCTGCACCAACAGCGCTTTCGGCAGCATCACATTCGCTGCTGGAGACATCAACACGTTCGCCGGAAGCAATGTCAATGAAGTGTCCGGTCAACCCAACCCCGGTTATCAAGGCGATGGAGGCGCCGCGACCGGCGCGCTGCTCAACAATCCCGTGGCCGTGCTGCTCGATGCAGCCGGCAATCTCTACATTTCCGACTCCGGCAACAACGCCATCCGCAAGGTGAACACGAGTGGCATCATCACGACAGTGGCCGGCGACGGTAGTGGCAATGCCGGTTATTCGGGCGATGGAGGACCAGCCACAAAGGCGGAACTCAACAACCCGAAAGGCCTTGCACTGGATTCCTCCGGCAATCTCTACATCGCGGACACCGATAATTCCGCGATCCGCATGGTGAACACCAGTGGCACCATCACAACGATCGCCGGCAATGGCAAGCCCGGATTCAGCGGGGACGGAGGCGCGGCCACCAGCGCGCAACTGTACTTCCCTTCCGGCGTCACGGTGAATGGCGGCATGGTCTACATCGCGGACAACCAGAACAATGCGATCCGCCTGCTGACTCCCGTGCCGCAGGTCCCGCAGATCAATGCGGGTGGCGTGCTGAACGGGGCCAGTTACAAGGCGCAGGTAGCTCCCGGCAGCATCGCCGATGTTTTCGGGACCTTTTTCCTGACGTCCTCGTCGACAGACACCGACGTGCCGCTGGTTACCAGCCTGCAGAATCTCTCGTTCCAGTTTAGCGGGGGCACGCTGGCTCCCTTATATTTCGTTTCGGGCGGACAGGTGAATCTGCAAGTGCCGTGGGAGTTGGCCGGACAATCGACGGCTACCCTCGCCGCCACGTTGAACGGCACGACCGGCGCCACCCAGACCGTGAATGTCGCGGCATTCGCTCCGGCAATCTTCACCCTCAGTGCCCAGGGTACCGGCCCGGGTGCGATCCTGGACTCCTCGTATCATCTGGTGAATTCCTCCAACCCGGCGACCGCCGGCACGACTACGATCCTGATCTACTGTACGGGTCTTGGAGCGGTGAGCGAGAATCAACCCGCGACTGGCGCAGCCGCTTCCCTGGATCCCACCAAACTGGCTCCAACAGCCACGCTTCCAACGGTGACCATCGGCGGAGTGACGGCAAGCGCGTCGTTCTCCGGCCTTGCGCCGGGCTACGTGGGCCTGTACCAGGTCAACGCCTTGGTGCCGGCCGGCGTAGCGGCGGGTAGCGCCGTGCCCGTTACGATCTCCATAGGCAGCGTAACCTCGAACACTGCCACCATCGTGGTGCAGTGACTCTTGAGCCTCGCAGAGGCACTCCGCGTGGGGCAGGACTCCACCAGTCCTGCGGCCGACGTCCACGTCGGCATCTTCTTATTCGAATATGGCTGAATCCGTTCCATGAAGAGCGGGTCCTGGAGGACCCGCGCAGACCTGGAGGTCTGCCCCACTACTCGCTCTTCACCGCGATCGCAATGATGGAGGTGGGCGGCCACGGCAGCCGGCGGTCGATGCGCCGCCACAGCCACACCAGGCTGTCGAAGACGCGCAACTGGAAGCGGCCGATGGTCTTTCTCTTCAGCAGGCGGCCATTCACGTACCAGGCCGGACGCGCGATGCGGTTGAAGTCCAGAATGCGCTCCACGCGGAAGCCCGCCTGCTCCATCTTCCGCTGGAGCTCTTCGCGGGAGTAGCGGCGGAAATGGCCTAGCGCCTTATCCAGCGAGCCAAAGACCTCCCGGCCGTACGGCACCAGGACGATAGCGCGCCCGCCGGGCTGCAACGCCGTGTAGATGTTGCGCAGGCCCGCCATCTCGTCCTCGACATGCTCCAGCACGTTCAGACACACCACCGAATCCACCGCCCCGGCCAACGGTTCGAAATCGACCGGATTCGACAGGTCGCAGTGCCGCACTTCCATCTTCGGCCGGTGCTGGAAGCGCGCGCGCAGCCGCGCCAGGTACTCAGGATCGATGTCTCCCGCGATATAGCGTTCGCGCCGCGGACACAGAATGCGGGTCAGGTTGCCGATGCCCGCTCCGGTCTCCAGCACCCGCTTCCCGATGTAAGGCTGGATGGCGTCGGCCATCCAGCGATTGAAACGCTGGGCCCCGGCGAGCGCGTCCAGGATATCCGGTCCGGAATCTTTGTAGAGGTCTCTGGTGAGCGAATAGCGCAGGATCACATAGACGGCTTCGAAGGCGTCCTTCAGTCCGATCTTCTTGCCTTCGTCGTAAGTCCGGCCGTGATAATCGATGGGCGTTTCGTAGACGCGCACGTGGCGCTTGGCCAGTTTGATGGTCAGTTCCGGCTCCAGTCCGAAGCGGTCGCTGCGGATGGGGATACTTTGCAGCAGCGAGGTGCGGAAGGCTTTGTAGCAGGTCTCCATGTCGGTCAGATTCAAGTCCGAAACGATGTTGCACATTCCGGTCAAAATCTGGTTGGCCACGGAGTGCCAGAAGTAGAGCACCCGGCGTTCGCCCGAGATCACGAAGCGCGAGCCATAGACGGCGTCGGCTTTGCCCTCCAGCAGCGGAGCTAAGAGGCGCCCGTATTCGCGCGGGTCGTATTCCAAGTCGGCGTCCTGAATGATGGAGAACTCGCCGGTGGCGTACTCGATGGCTGTACGGATGGCGGCGCCCTTGCCCCGATTGCGGGGTTGCCGGATGAATCGCAGCACGCCGGGGTGGGCCGCGGCGATCTCTTCCACGATGGCGGCCGAGCCGTCCGTGGAACCGTCGTCCACTACAACGATCTCTCGCCCGACTCCCTGCGGTAAGGGCGCCGAGAGCACTCGCTCCAGGAGTGTTCCGACGAACTCTTCTTCGTTGTAAAGGGGGATCAGAATAGAGAGGGTGTGGGCTGCCATGGCGGCGGGAATCTCCATTGTACAGTAGAGATACACGCCTGCCGGAAACGGAGGCTTACGCCACGCTAGTGAATGGTTTCGCCGGCTCTGCGAGCGCTGCGCAATACCAATTCTTCCAAATCCAGGAGATGCTGTGGCTCAAACTGCTGCCGGGACCACCGGCTGGATGGCTCCAGCTCGATGCCCACGAAATAGCCGATCTCCCGGTAGACGCAGTAGCGCACAACACCGGCCAGCCTATCGCCGGGACAGTGTACATCTACATGCGTGCCTATGGACACCGGTATCTCGAATTGTAGGCACATCCCGGATGGTGAGATATCCTCGAGCAAAGCGGTGGATTTGCACTTGCGGCCCGCCGGTTCTTTCCAACAGACCTCTACCATATCGGCGCATAGCATCCGAATCTCAGCGCGTGGTCGCTGCATAACTGTTCTATCGGCGGGACCGGCGGATCGCATTAGGCGGCAAAGTTTTCCCATTTTGAGCAAGCGGCGCTGTTCGTGGGGCAGGACTCCAGTCCTGCGGCCGACGTCCACGTCGGCCTGTTCGTGTCCTGATATGGCTGATTCCGTTACGCGGCGAGCGGGTCCTGGAGGACCCGCGCAGACCTGGAGGTCTGCCCCGCATAGCGGCAACATCCTGATATTGGGAAAACTAAGCGACACTACGCACGGGTGCGTGCACCAGGCACTTTAATACAATACTGGGAAGCACAGGCGATCCCATGGATAATACCGCCCAATCGACCGCACCGCCCTGGAGCGTGGCGCACCGCATCGTCTTCCGCTTCCTCTGCTGCTACTTCCTCCTGTACATGGCCCCCGATCCGCCGGGGAGGCTCGACCTGGTGGATGTGATTCCGGGCGGCTCGTGGCTCGCAAATGCGTACGGCGGGCTTTGGCACAAGCTGGTTCCGTGGGTGGCCATCCACATCTTTCATCTTAGCGGGAAGGCCACCACGTACTTTCCCACGGGGAGCGGCGATACCACTCTCGATTACATCGAGAACCTGCTTTTCGCCGTCTTCGCAGTGGTGGCGGCGGTGGTCTGGTCGCTGGCCGACCGTAAGAGAAAAGACTACCGCCGCCTCGATTCGTGGCTGCGTCTTGCGGTGCGTTATACGCTGGCCTTCACGATGTTCACCTACGGGTTCGCCAAGGTGTTTCCGCTACAGTTCCAGCCCCCTGGGTTCCAGAAGCTGACCGAACCTTACGGCGATTTCTCGCCCATGGGAGTGCTCTGGAGTTTCATGGGGGCTTCGATGGCGTACACCATCTTCGCCGGGATGTGCGAGGTGGTTGGGGGAACCCTGTTGCTGTTCCGGCGGACAACCACACTGGGAGCCATGGTGAGCTTCGGGGTCCTGTTGAATATCGCCCTGCTCAACTTTTGCTATGACGTGCCCGTGAAACTGTATTCCGCCAACCTGGTGCTGATGGCGATCTTTCTGGCGGCGCCCGATCTGCGGCGGCTGTTGAATTTCCTAGTGCTCAATCACAGGCTAAAGCCCGTGCCACCCGGGCGCCGATGGATGCGGATCGGCGCGGTGGTGTTCCAGGTTCTGTTCGTGGGGTACTTCATCTACTCGGAAATCGAGGGTGGTTGGACGGCCTATAAGAAGACCTATATCAATCCGAAGCGGCCGCCGCTTTACGGGCTTTACGACGTCGAGAGCTTCATGCGGAACGGGCAGGAACTGCCGCCGTCGATCACGGATACGGCGCGGTGGAGGGAGGTGCTGATCGAGTACCCTGGCTACATCGGCATCCGGATGATGGACGACTCGCCCAAGGGTTATAGCGCGGAATACGACGCCGCTAAGAACACCGTGACGCTTTCCGTGGGTGCGGATAAGAGCCGCAAGAACGTACTG
>CABECV010001167.1_pt1 | contig 9061 bp, 7 predicted proteins | sample 3422511 | NCBI WGS metagenome assembly CABECV01 (sample SAMEA5534327, study PRJEB31848) | metagenome | biome: tundra; feature: field; material: soil | place: USA | collected 2013-05 | depth 0.15 m | reverse complement strand
CTCTATAATGACGCAGAAAATACGTTCATGCGCGGCTGATAAGCCGTTCATCTCCATAGTCGATGCTATCCTCGAAAGTGACGCAAGGCAGGAAATAGAGAGGCATTCGACGGCCGGGGGCCGCGTAGTGCGCCCTTGCCGGTTTACTCCGTGACCGCCTTAGAGTCGATCAATCCGCGGATCTCGGCGATGCAATCGGCGACGGGCTTAGCCCCCCGATCGCCGTGCTTCCGATGACGCATGGCGGCCTGACCGCTCTGCGCTTCGCGGTCCCCGACGACCAGCATGTAGGGGATCTTCTGCAACTGCGCATCGCGGATCTTGAGGTTGACCTTCTCGCTGCGGTCGTCCACCGTGACGCGGATGCCGGCCGCGTCCAACTGGTCGCGGACCGAACGGGCGTAATCCAACTGGCGGTCGGTGATGGGCAGCACGATGGCTTGCACAGGCGCCAGCCACACTGGGAATGCGCCGGCGTAATGCTCCAGCAGGATGCCGAAGAAACGCTCCACCGAACCGTATAGAGCGCGGTGCACCATCAAGGGCTGATGCGCCTTGCCATCCTCGGCGATGTACTCCAGGCCGAAGCGCCGCGGCAGAGTGAAATCGAACTGCACGGTGGAGAGCTGCCACAACCGGCCGATGGCGTCCACCAGCTTTACGTCGATCTTGGGTCCGTAGAAGGCGGCCTCGTCGGGCATCACCTTCACCGTCATATCGAGCCGCGCGGTGGCTTTCGCGAGCGCGTCTTCGGCCAGCTTCCACTGCTCGGGCGAGCCATCGTACTTGCCGCTGGCGCCGTTGTCCCAGGTGGAAAGCTCGGCTTCATATTGATCGAAGCCGTAGGTGTGAAGCGTATCGATGGCGAACTGCAGACAGTCGACGATCTCGTCTTCGATTTGCTCGGGAGCGCAGAAGATGTGCGCATCGTCCTGCGTAAATCCGCGGACGCGGAGCAGACCGTGCAGGACGCCTGAGCGCTCGTAGCGGTACACGGTGCCCAGCTCGCCGAGCCGTACGGGCAGGTCGCGGTAGCTGTGCATCTTGTCGCGATAGATGAGGATGTGGCCGGGGCAGTTCATGGGCTTGAGCTGGTATTCGGCGTCATCCAGCTCCATGCGCTTGAACATGTTGTCGCCGAAGAAATCGTAGTGGCCGGAGGTCTTCCACAACTCGGAGCGCATCACGTGCGGCGTGTAGACCAGCGAGTAGCCGCGCTTGATGTACTGGTCGCGCATCCAGTCTTCGATCTGGCGGCGCACGATGCCGCCCTTGGGATGGAAGAAGATCAGGCCCGGTCCGGCGAGGTCCTGGATGCTGAAGAGGTCGAGCTCTTTGCCGAGCTTGCGGTGGTCGCGCTTCTTGGCTTCTTCGAGCTTGGCGAGATACTCGTCGATCTCCTTCTTGCTGAAGAAGGCGGTGCCGTAGATGCGCTGCAACTGCTTGTTGTGCTCGTCGCCTTTCCAGTAGGCGCCGGCGATGGAGAGCAGCTTGAACGCCTTGATCTTGGAGGTCGACGGCACGTGCGGGCCGCGGCAGAAATCGATGAAATGCGAGCCGAGGGCGTACTGGCTGAAGACGTCGCCCGCGCGCTCTTCGATGAGTTCCTTCTTCATCCAGTCGTCGGCGTATTTGCGCAGGCCTTCGTCTTTGGGCGTCAGGATGCGCTCGTAGGGCAGGTCGCGCGCCTGGATTTCCCACATGCGCTTCTCGATCTTTTCGAGGTCTTCGGGGATGAAGGTGGTGGGACGGTCGAAATCGTAATAGAAGCCGGTGTCGATGGGCGGACCGATGCCCAGCTTGGTTTCGGGGAACAGCTCCAGCACGGCGGCGGCGAGCAGGTGCGCGGTGGAATGGCGGTAGACCGTGAGGGCGGCGGGGTCCTTGGTGGTGAGGATCTGGAGGGTGGCGTCGGACTCCAGGGGACGAGTCAGATCGTATAACTCGCCATTGACCTTGGCGACGATGGCGGCGTCGGCCAGGCGCGGGCTGATAGCGCGGGCGATATCGATGGGCCGGCTCCCTGCCTCGACGGACTGTTGACTGCCGTCGGGCAGGGTAATCTGGATGTTACTCATAGGGAAATTTCAGGGTAACACGGAGCGGCTGGCCCGTTGAGTTGGCGCTGCAGGCGCGTGTCTGTCGGACACTCAAATGGCGCGGGTTTCCACAGAGCGGGCGGGAGTTCGAGGATTTCAGGTCTCTGAAGACCCATGATCTGGAGGTCCTCCTCAAGTTTTCAGGCGTCGAGGAACGGGTAACGGCGAAGGCCCTGACGGAATGGTCCGTGGTTGTCAACTGGAATCCAGAGAGGCGCTATCAAGCAATCGGCCTGTTGAAGCCACAGCAGGCGGCAGAAATGGTAAAGTGCGTAGAGAGGCTATTGGAGGTGCTATGATTGCCATCGACGCTCTCCGCAGGGCGATGCATCAGATTGCATCCCAGAAAGGCGATTTCACGTTGTTCGCCCTTTTCAGGCGAGCCAATGGGCTTGGCCGCTGGGACTTGGTCGTCTCGGCTCCCTGGCTCGAAAGTGGCAACCTTAAAGTGCGCGGTGAACTCGTGGATCTGCTGGCTAAATCCATCGGCAGAAAATCACTTGTCGAGTTCGCGAGAGTGGAGCCGATTCCCAGTAACAACCCTACGGTCAAATTCATCTTGGCGAACATTCCCGTCGATGATGGTGAACGCCGCATTCAGAGTACCGATCTTTTCGATTTGCAGATCGAAGAAGCCATCATCCTTCGCGCCAAACGGCCGGTTCCGAAGAAGCCGGCGCGCCGGGTGCTGCAACCCGCGAGCGCCTGATCCCCGCTCACCGCAGCCGCTGCGAGATGGCGTCCAGAAACTCGTCTTCGCGGTCCAGGTGCACGCCGATCCGCAGCCAATAGAGCGGGAGGGGTGCGAGCAGGTGACCGGGGTCTTCGCAGAGGTTGACCAGGTCCTTCTCGGTGGTGAGGACCGCCTCGATGCCGTCGTCGCGGAACTGGCGGCCCATATAGCGCAGCTCGTGTGGCTTGTAGGCGTGGTGATCCTCGAATTCGATGCGAACCGCCGCGTCGAGTCCGAGGGCCGCGAGCGTGCACCAGAAATATTCCGGGTTGCCCAGTCCGCAGAAGGCGGCCACGCGCGCGTAGGGCAGCGCATCGGCGGCCACGCTCTCACCGGTGGCCGCGGAGACCCAGGCCTCCGGCTGCGCGCACGCGTGGAAGACCGGCGTGCAAGGATTCTGGCGCCGCAGGAAATGCTCTGCGCTCTGGACTACGCGGCCGGACTCGCTGCGCGTGACGACGAAGATATCCGCGCGCGACAAGCCCGCCAGCGGCTCGCGCAAGCGGCCCAGGGGCAACGGATAGCCGCCGCCGAAGGGATCGAGCGCATCCACCAGCACGATGTCCAGGCGACGATCGAGCCGCGCGTGTTGAAAGCCGTCGTCCAGGACGACCACGTCGACGCCGAATTCGCGTTCCAGCAATTGACCCACGCGCCACCGGTCCGCGCCGATGCCCACCGGCGCCACGCCCGCGCGCAGGAACAGTTGCGGCTCGTCGCCGGATTGGCTGACTGGCAGGTGCGCACCGGCTGCCACCGCCTGGTGCGGATGCGGCGAGTGGCGGCCATACCCGCGAGTGAGAATGCCGGGATTCCAACCGGCGTCCTTCAGCCGGCGGGTAAGATGGAGGACCATGGGGGTCTTGCCGGTGCCGCCCACCGTGATGTTGCCGACGCTGATGACGGGTACTTCCAGGTGACGGCGGCGCGCGACGTCGCGGGTGCGATGCAGCTTGCCGCCCCAAACCCAGAGCCGCGAGAGCATCCAAAGGAAGGCAAAGCCGGGCTGGGCCGGACGGTACCGAAACACATGCCGGGCAAAGATCTCGTGCGCGTGGCTGGCCGCGAGGGCTGTGGCTCCCTGCCGGGCGCGCGCGCAAGATGCCGCCTTCGCGCCGAGGTCCGCGGCGCGTGCGGGGTTCTCCAGGATGTCGGTGACAGCGCCAGCCAGGGTAGCTGGATCGTGCACTTCGACAAGGGCGCCGGCCGCCCGGAAATCGGCCGCGATTTCGGCGAAGTTTTCCATATGCGGACCCGCCACGATAGGGCGCGCTACCAGCGCGGGCTCCAGGATGTTGTGACCGCCGCGGGAGGCCAGCGTGCCGCCCATGAACACCACGTCCGCCAGTGGGAACAGACTGCTGAGCTCGCCGATGGAATCGAGCAGCAGGGCTCCGGGCAGTTGCAGTTCCTCGGAGCCGGTCAACCCGGAGCGGCGGACGTACGGGATGCCGGCGCGCGCCAGCGCCTGCGCGGCCGCATCGAAACGCTCCGGCTTGCGGGGAGCGAGCAGCAGGAGCAAGGCCGGCTGGCGGGCGGACACCTGCTGAAAGGCCGCAATCACGGCGGCGTCTTCATCCGGATCGCCGGCAGCGGCGGGCGGCATGGTGCTGGCGGCGATCCATACGGCGCGTGGATGGAGGCGTTCGAGAAAGCGGCGGACCGGAGATTCCGGCGCAGCCTCGGACGGTTGGAAATCGTATTTGAGATTGCCGGCGGCGCGCACCTTATCCGGCGGGGCGCCGATGCGAATCCAGCGCTGCCGCATGTCTTCGCTCTGCGCCAACAGGAGATCGACTTGCGCGAGCACGCCGCCGAAGAACCAGCGCAACGCGCGATAGCGGCCGAGGGCACGGCCGGAGATGCGGCCGTTGATCACCAGCAGGCCCGCGCCGGCGCGCTTCGTCTCGCGAAACAGGTTGGGCCAGATCTCGGTTTCCATGACGATCACCAGTGACGGCCGTAGCGCGCGCAGCACGCGGCGCACGGCGAAGACGTAATCGAGCGGCGCGTAGAGGACGCTCGCAAGATCGCGCAGCTTCTGGGTGGCAGTTTCGTATCCGGCCAGGGTGGAGACGGAGACGAAAACCGGCGAGCGCGGCAGGCGGAGGCGCAGTTGCCGCACCAGTTCCACGGCCGCGATGGCTTCGCCAACGGAAACGGCGTGCAACCAAATCGCGCCTGGGACGGTCTGTCTAAAGGAGGCTGGCAGGAAACCGCAGCGCTGCGTCAACGAACCGAAGTAGGCGCGCCGGCGCAGGCCGCGCCACAGGAAATAGAGCAGAACGATGGGCCATCCAAACGCCTGAAGGAGGCGGTAGAGTAGATAAATGCCTTTTATTTTCAAACGGTTGGCTCTCCTCACGAGTATAGCGATGGTGCTCGTGCCAGACAAGGCGTTGCTGGGCAGCAAAGACGAGCCCAAGTTCACACCGGGCGCGGCGGCCAGCTATGCGTCGCACCAGACAAGCGAGAAGGTCACCATCGGGGTGCTGCCGTATTTCAACGACGAAGACACGCGCCCCGTGTTCGGCAAGCACAATCCCTACACTTATGGGGTGCTGCCGGTGCTGGTCGTCATCCAGAACGAAAGCGCCAAGACCATCAAGGTGCAATCTCTCGAAGCGGTGTGGGTGGGGCCAAACCGCGACCGGGTGGAGGCTACGCCCGCCAAGGATGTTCGCTATCTGACCGCGCCGCGCCGGCCCAACGCGCTACCGGGGCCTCCGGGGATGCCGCCCAAAGTCATCGGGCACAAGAATCCGCTGGATACTTGGGAGATCGAGGGCCGCGCTTTCGCCGCCCAGGTGCTGCCGCCGGGCCAGTCGGCCAGCGGATTCTTCTACTTCCAGACTGGATATCAGCGGGGCGCGAGTCTCTACCTGAGCGGGTTGCGCGAGGCGGAATCGGGGCGCGAGTTGCTGTATTTTGAGATTCCGATTGTGGAGAAGTGAGCGCCTCAGCCGCCGCCGTTCCACCTGCATGACGTGCGCGTTTTCGAACCGCGCTCCTTCTACTTCGGAGTGACGTTCAGTCCGCGGTGACGGGTACGGCACGTAGGGCCGTGGGCGGAGTGTTGGGGATCAACCGAACGGAAAACCGGGTTCAGGTTACGCAACGTTGGCAGATCGTACATGTTTCAGAAACGGTAAGTTTCGGGACGCATGCCACCGCGCGCAGATCAGTGTCAGCGATCATCTGAAAGGCCCCCCGGGGGCGTTCTTGACGGCGCTGATGACAAGCTCGAACAGCACGTCGACACGGTTGGTCTCACCAAATGCCCCTTTCGCCTTCGCGTCAGATGCAAAGTTCGCGCTCGATGACGAGCTGTAAATAATGTATTTCGGTGGTCGGCGGAGCTTCAGAACTGCCGCTAACAACGTATGACCTGCTTGCGGTTCGTCAGACCGGCGAAAGTTCGAAATGATCGCATCAGACTTGGCAGTTCGGCGACCCACCATCTCGAGTATCTCGAAATGTTCGAGCTTGCTCAATGCCTCTTGAGTATTACTGGCAGGGGTGATCGTACCCCCAAGCTCGGTAAGGGCTTGGCGCTCATAAAGGTTGTTATCGGGATGATCATCCACCCATAAAACGAGAGTCCCTTCTATATTTGATGCCGCCGCTTTCTCGCGATCATCACTGCACACCTTCGCGACCGAAAAACAAAACTGTTTGCGAGCTTCGCACTGGGCACGCTCAGCGGCCTTGCTGGACTCGCAAGCGACTCTTTGGCTGTCATAAATTTGATTCTGAGCGGCCTTAGCCGCCTCGCATACGGGGTCGAGCCTCTTAAAAAAACCCGCAATGCTCGTTTCGCATGAGCGTGCATCGCGCGGAGGCGTACAATCCCGGTTGCTGACGCATGAGACATTGCACGAGCCTGTCATGCGGCACGAACCGAGCGAGGGAGATGGACTTTGGGATTGGGCGAGTGCGGTATATGAGCGGTGGGTTAGCAAGGCAGTGAGGGTACCTGCTACCACATGTCGCATGGTCATGGTTTCTTCTCTGGGGGGCTACTTTCTAATTTTACGAAGCATACGCTTTTTTGCAATTGCGAAAACGCGTCATCGAAGGCGTCGCTTTTCTTTCTGAAGTTTGTAGTTATCAATATCAGCTTGTATCTTTACGGCCTCCAGAGAACCCGGCGTGGGCTTTACGAGTTCCATCTGTGCGAGTTGAATTTGTATTTTCAACTGATCCACTTGGCTGGGGCAAGTAACCAGAATGAGATTGTGGTTCGTCAGGCATCGGAGTTAAGTCAACTCCTCCCGCGTAGCAAAATGACTAAAATGGAATGTGGTGTTGTCGATCGCAATCGAATCTGGCTCTCGGCCCCGGCATTTGGGGTTAGACACCATCAGCTAAGGGCGGTTTCCGGTCACACGCCGCGTTCCCTGAAACTGCTAGTTATTCGGCTCTCACCGGGCCGCCTGCGCCGCTTCCTTTGCCAGCGTGCTGTGCTTCCGCCCGAACGGGAAGTAAATGGCGAATCCGATCACCAGCCAGACAAAGAAGCGCACCCATGTCTCCACCGGCAGCGACATCATCAGCACCAGGCACGTCACAATCGACAGGCCCGGCAGGTACGGCGATCCCGGTACGCGGAAGCCGCGTGGCCGCTCCGGCTGCTTGCGGCGCAGCACGATCACCCCGGCGGAAACTACGATGAAAGCGAACAGCGTCCCGATATTCGCCAGATCCGCGAACCAATCGATATCGAAGACGCCGGCCGGTATGCCCACCACCAGTCCCGCGATCCACGTGCTGATGTGCGGCGTCTTATGCTCCGGGTGTATCTTCGAAAACACTTTCGGCAGCAATCCATCGCGCGACATGGCGAACCAGATGCGCGCCTGTCCGTATTGGAACACCAGCAGCGAGGAAAGCATGCCCACGATGGCGCCGATGCTTACCCATCCGCGAATGTGATTGAAGCCCAGCGCCTTGAGCGCGTTCGCTACCGGCGCGGCGTTGTTCAGGGTTTTGTAGTTCGCAATGCCGGTCAGCACCAACGAAACCGCGATGTAGAGCACCGCGCAGATGATCAGCGTCGCGATGATCCCCAGCGGAAGATCGCGCTGCGGCTGTTTGCACTCCTCCGCCGCGGTCGATACAGAATCGAATCCGATGTAAGTAAAGAACACAATGGCCGCGCCGGTCAGGACGCCTGGAAATCCGTTCGGCAAAAACGGATGCCAGTTATCGCTCTTCACCGCGTGCGCCGCGCCGAACACGAAGATCAGAATGGCTGCGATTTTGACCAGCACCATGACGTTATTAGTGCTGGCACTTTCTTTCACGCCGCGCACCAGAATGTATGTCAGAATGAGCAGAATCACCAGCGACGGCACGTTGAACCAGGCACCCGTCCGCCCGGTCGAGGCGAAGATCGGCCCGGAAATCTTGGCCGGCAAATGCCAGCCGAAGATGTTATCCAATATGTCGTTGAAGTACGCCGAGAAGCCCACGGCCACGGCCATGTTGGACACGGCATACTCCAGGATCAGGTCCCACCCGATGATCCAAGCGATGATCTCGCCCAGCGTGGCATAGGCGTAAGTGTACGCGCTGCCCGCAATCGGGATCATGGAGGCCAACTCCGCATAGCACAGCGCCGCGAAGCCGCAGCAGATGGCCGTCAACAGAAAGGACAGCGAAATGCCCGGCCCCGCTCCCGGCCTCCCCACCATGGAGACCGCATGCGGTCCATGCAGGATGAGGTCCAGAACGGTCGCGTGCAGGATCGAGGTGTTGCGTAGGGTTTCACCCGCGGCCGCCGTGCCGGTCAGGATGAAGATGCCGGAGCCGATGACCGCGCCCACGCCGAACGCCGTAAGGCTCCAAGGGCCGAGCGTCTTGCGCAGGCGCTTATCCGGCTCCTCGGAAGCCTTAATCAGAGCGTCGATGCTCTTGGTACGGAATAGCTGGCTCAACGGCCTTTCCCAGGAACCGCTCCCTTACGGTCGCGGCTCAGCATTTAGCGTTTGCGCTGACCTTGCACCATCTTCTTGACTTTTTTCTTCATCGAGCCGCGCGCCACGCCTGCCGCGCGCTTGGCCTTGGGAGCCGCCTTCTTGCGCGCCACCCTCTTCAACTTCTTTCGTTCAAGTTTATCAGCGATTGCCGTCGTATTCATTTCAGCCTCTCTTCAGCCCCGCATACTTTTCCACCAGCTTCTTCAGCCCGTAACGCGGAAAGCTGACTGTAATCTTGGTGTCTTCTC
>CABECV010001158.1_pt1 | contig 9143 bp, 6 predicted proteins | sample 3422511 | NCBI WGS metagenome assembly CABECV01 (sample SAMEA5534327, study PRJEB31848) | metagenome | biome: tundra; feature: field; material: soil | place: USA | collected 2013-05 | depth 0.15 m | reverse complement strand
TATTGAATGTGGATACGCACGGGGCTGGCCGTCTGGCCATCCGCCGTCAGCACCACGTCCACGTCACCCATCCCGGCCAGGCCGCGCGGAACTTCCACGGTGACCTCGTCCAATCCCGGGAAATGGCCGGACGCTCCGGAATATCGCACAGGCACGTCTTGTCCCGCGATCTGCACGTGAACCTCGGACGCATCGCGCACGCCGGATGCGTAGAACCGCAGCATCACCGTGTCCGATGACGCTCCCAAATCGACCGGCGCCGCCCGCATTGGCCGCACGGATTGCGTCCCGTCTGCATGCGCCGCGATTACCCGGACGGCATCGGTATGCAGAAGCAGGCTAGCTTGGGCGGCGGTGCCCGTGTCGACGGTGCCAGACGCGGTTCCAATGACCGCCAAATTAGTGGCGGGGGAGGGCCCTAGGCACGTCCACACCACTGAGTTGTCACTGGTGGTCCCTCCAACGGTCCCGCTCCACACCGGAGCCGTGGTCCCGCTGGTCCCGGCGGTCGTCACCTTCTGCGCGTTCCCAGACGGGTCCAGGATCTGCTGCCCAAGGGGATATACGGTGGAAGGCTGCCACGCCGGATACGAATAGACGAACTTCGACTTGGCTGTGATGTTCGAGACGCTCGAAAAAGGAGCGATGTTTGTGGAGTTCAGGGTGCCACCCGGCAATGCGAGGCTAACCTGGATAGCTATCAGAGCCCCTTCTAGCCGTACCGAACCGGAAAACTGGATCGTGTCCGGGCCGTTAGGTGTGCCGGGATCCACCAATACGATACTCGCTTTCTGCGACCTAATTGTTGTCGGCTGCCCGGTCAGACGAGATGTGAGTGTGCCCGTCATATAGAGAGGAGAATAGGCGGCGTAGTCCGAGCCCGTTTTTACCGGCGTCAAGGACTCACAGGCATTGATAGTGACGCTAAACGGCTCGCCTGCCAGCTCGAATCTGTCAAACCCGCTGATCGGGTTGGACCCAAACATCCCGGAAGCTTGATAAGCGATCACCGTGCTAGAGCACGATGCAACCAGGTTCTGCGAGGCGGCAACGCCAGACATTACCGCTGCCGCTATTGCGATAGACCGCATCTTTACAGCCATTGAATTCTTTCTCCTTTTTGTGTCTCCACGAATGGAGCCCTCATAGAGTTTAAATCGCTATGTTTCCTGAAATCAAGTCCTTGAGCTAAAACGCTGAAACGTGGGTTGTGTCGCGGCTCCTTTACGGTCAGTAAGGAATCGCTTACAATGTAAAGAGCATGAACAACATAGCCGTGAGCACCGTAACCAGCAAAGGACAGATCACCATCCCGAAGGAAATTCGCGATCGTTTGCGGCTTCAGGCTGGTCATAGAGTGGAGTTCCAAATCGACCGGCAAGGACAGTAATCATGCGAGCCCGCAACGGAGATGTTCGCGACCTTAAGGGTATCATTCGAGTACACGAAAGACCCCAGTCTCCGTGGAGGAGATGAATGAAGCCATTGCTCGCGGCTGGTCGGGAACATGAGGGGCCTGGACACGAACGTCCTCGTCCGATATCTCGTGACGGACGACCACAAGCGGACGGCCTTGGCCGAAAGACTCGTGGAACACTCGCGCGGGCTGGGGGATCCTCTGTACATTTCTATCGTTGTCCTCTGCGAACTAGCCTGGGTCTTGACCAGGAGCTATGGCCAAGCCAGGGCAGAAATCATTCGCATTCTTGAACTGCATCCTGAAAACGAAGCAGTTCCAGGTCGAGAGTGACCTACTTGTGCGCCGCAGCCCGGATGCCTTCCGGGACGGTAGGGCTGACTTTGGGGACTACCTGATCGGTGAGATCTGCCGCGAGGCGGGGTGTGAAGACTGCATCACGTTCGACCGTGGACTGAAGGGCGCCGCGGGGTTCACCTTGTTGCGCTAACGCCTGCTCCAGTCCACCTGCTCGATGCGCCCGATCACGAACATATAGAAAAACGCGCCCGCCAGCACGATGCCGGTAGCTAGCGCAAACGCCCAGAAAAATTGGCCGGTGTGCTTTACGACCAAGCCGGTCAGCGCCGGCGCTGCCACTCCTGCCAGATTGCCGACTCCGTTCTGCACCGCAGTCCATTTACCGGCGGCGGGCGGCCCGGCCAGCGTCTGGATCAGCGCCCAGTGATTCGAACTCCACATCCCGAAAAAGATGCACGCGAGGAATAGCAGGGCCATGGAGAGGTCCTTACTGTCCACCATGGCGACCGGCAGGATGACGGTGGCGAGCGTCAGGCCACCGACCGTGAAGGTCTTGCGGACGCGCGTGGGGGTGGCGCCCGCGGCGATCCAATGGTCGGAGAGCCAGCCGCACAGCGCCGAAGAAAGGCCAATCGCCAGAAACGCCAGCGCGCTCATATTAGCCATATGTTCCTTGGAGAAGTTGCGTTCCTTCACCATGTAGGAGGGCAGCCAGGTGAGCAGAAAATACCAATAGTAGTTACCGCAAAACAATCCGCCGAAAGAGCCCCAGGCAGAGCGTTGCCTGAGGATATGCACGACGCCCGGGGGCGGGTGCGCGGAATGCACGACGATGCCTTTACCGCGCGGCATCCATTTCAGCCAGGGTATCAGCCAGATCAGGCTGGCCGCGCCCAGGACGACGAAGAACGGCCGCCACCCGAAACGTGCCATCAGCAGGCCGCCTACCAGCATCCCGAGAGCCGGGCCGAATTTCGAGCCGGCGTCGATCAGACCATTGGCGAGACCGCGATGGTGTTCCGGAAAATGCGTCGCGAAAATCTTCGAATAGCACGGGTACGCCGCAGATTCGCCCACCCCGAGCAACAATCGCAAGGTGAACAGCACGGCGAAACCACTGGCCAGGCCCGTCGCCGCGGTAGCCGCGGACCACACCAGGAATGCGATGGCATAAACCCAACTCACATCCACGCGGTCCAAAACGAATCCCACGATGCCCAGCAACTGGAACAACGCGTATGTCGCGAAGAAGGCGGAAAGCAAGTAGCCTTGCCGCGCCGGATCCAGGCTCAATCCTTTCGGAGGGGGCAGAGCTACGGCGATCGAGAGATTGCTGCGATCGATGTAATTAATGAAGATGGAAAGCACCAACAACAAAAGTACGGCCCATTGCGACCCTGACAACTTGGTACGGACGGCAGCGGGTGTAGGGGACATAGGGATTAGTTGGTGGGTTTGTCGCGCGGCGGCGCAACCGTGGCAAAGTCTCTCTTGACCCGCTCGACATACTGGTCGAGCAGCTCGGCGACGCGCTCGCGCCGCGCCGACTTAACGATCATCCCGACGTGGTGCGGCAATTGCATGCGCCACACGATCTCCGGGTCGTTATAGGCCGAGGTGTCCGGATGCTCCTGCTTGGCGAGCGACACGAGTAGCGCGGCGTAATCGTTGGCGGGTACCGGCGGCGCATAAGGCAGCTTGCCGCCAGCGATCTCTACCTTGGCCCACTCGCCCCACAGATTCAGGCCGGTGGCCGCTTCCACCAGTTCCGCGATGTGCGCGCCGCCCACGCGCGCCGAAGTCTCCAGAAAATACAGAACGCCATCGTCGCCCTTGATGAACTCCGTGTGGGAAACGCCGCGCAGCAGCCCCATGGCCGCCAGCACGCCTTGATTGGCGGCCAGCAGCGCCTCCGCATCGGCGGCGCCGCGCTCCAGCAGGCGCGTGGTGAAGATGCCGCCGCGGTGCGAAACGTCCAGCGGCGGATAGCCATACTGGCTGGCCACGGCGAAGAGGATGTCGTTTTCGTAGACGATGGAATCGACGTGGCAGACGTCGCCTGAAATGTAGCGCTCCACCAAAAAGAACGACCGCTTATCGCCGAGCGCCCAGTCGGCCGCGCGCAACTCATCGAGCGAGTGGATCAACTGGATGCCGATGGCGCCCGCCATTCCGCGCGGCTTCAGCACCCACGGCGGCGGCACGCGTTCGGTGAACTCCCGCACCTTCGCGTCGTTGAGCAGGTGCACGAACTCGGGCACGTTCAAGCCCGCTTCCATGGCCTGCATGCGCATCGCCAGCTTGTCGCGAAAGTAACGCGTGGTGGTTTCGCCCATTCCCGGAATGCGCAGATGCTCGCGCAGCCCGGCGGCCATTTCCAGGTCGAAATCGTCCAGCGCCACCACCCGGCCGATGGCCTCCGTGCGCGCCAGGTGGCTGATGGCCAGCAAGGTATCGTTGCGATTCCAGGTTTTGTCCTGGTCCGGCATGTAAAAGATGTCGTCGATGCTTTCGCGCGGCCACTGCGCGGTGTCCCGCAGGCTCAGCGATGTGATCAGGAAGACGCGGGCCCCCTGCCGCTTGGCTTCGCGCATGAAGTCGTGGCCCTTCTCGTAACTGGCCAGGCAGAGGAAAGTCAGCGGGTCCATGGCAGCATGGCGTTCTGCTGGGAAGCGACGATCAACACCATGCAGCCGTTTACCGTGTGGCTGTCCCGATGGGTGGTGGAGGCCATGGCACACTGGTAGTCGCCGGAACAGAGGACCAGATCGCCAAAATGCAATTCGCCCTCCAGAACGTAGCAATGTTCGACGTCGGCATGCGAGTGGGGCGGGTATTTGGCGCCTGGTTCCATGCGCACCAGCAGGGCCACGTTGCCGGCCGGAGACTCTTCATAAAGGCGCTTGGCGACGACGCCGGGAACCAGGGTATGCCAGGCTCCCTCGCCCGCGCGCACGACCTGAATGCCGGGCGGCGGCTCGGGTTGTTGAATGCGGGCCAGCAGCTTCTCGCGCAAATCCGGCGGGGCGGCCACGGCTTCAGGGGCAAATAGCAGCCAGGCCGCGGCTTCGCGAAACGCCCGCGCTTCTTCGGCGCAGACGCCGCAGCTTTTCACGTGTTCCTGGAACTCCGCCTCTTCGCCCGGAAGGAGGGCGCCGGCGGCGAACAGGCTGGCCAATTCGCGGACCTCGTCGTTGGCGGTTTGATGTTCTGTCATGCCAGGGGCCCAAGCTGCGAGCGTAATTTCATCATACCCGTTCGGATGCGGGTTTTGACTGTGCCCAGCGGTTGGCCCAGCCGCGCGGCCAGCTCCGAATGGCTGTAGCCGTACCAATAGGCCAGTTCGATGGCCTCGCGTTGTTCGGGCGCTAGCGTCTTCAGCGCGGCGTGCACTTCCCGCCCAACAGCCGGCTGCACGGGCGCTTGCACGGCGGCGGGAGCGCCGAGGACCGCCAGGGGCTCTTCACGCCGACTGCGATTCGCGTCCGAGCGGAGCCTGTCAATCGCGCGGCTGCGCGCCATGGTCATCAGCCAGGCGACCGCCGAACCGCGCCGCTCATCGAAGTTCGAAGCGTTGCGCCAGGCCTGAGTGTAAATGTCCAATGTCACCTCTTCGGCGTCGGCCGGGTTACCGAGGATGCGCAAAGCCATGCCGTAGATCAGGCTGTTCGTAGCGTCGTACAGGGACGCCAGCGCGGCCTGATCGCCGGCCGCGATGCGGCGCACGTGGCCGGTCCAAGTACTCTGCAGCTCCGTTCGTGGAGCACCTGTTGGCTCGAAGGCTGACATGGCGGAAGACAAGAGAGGCAGTATAGCAGGTGCTACGGGTGTATAAAAGACTAAGGGAGGCTGACTGTGATTCGTGTACTTTCTTTTCTGCTGGCTGGAGCTCTGCTGCAGGCCGGCACTCCGCTGTTTCGACCCACCACCGAGCGTGGCGCTACGGGTTGGACGGCCGAGCGCGGGGGGCTGGCGGTGGACGCCTCCGTATCGCACGAGGGTAGCAAATCGCTGCGCGTGGAGCCGGGCAGTTCGCCGGACGCGTGCGTACGCTCCGCGCCCGTTTCCCTGCGCATCGGCAAGAGCTACGAGGTGAGCGGCTGGGTGCGCACCGAAGACGTGCAAGTGCGCGACCTGGACCGATCGCCCATCGCTATCGGCGCAACGCTAACGATGGCCTCCATGCCGTTCGACGTACACTCAGCCTCGCTGGGCGGCACGCGGCAGTGGACGCACCTGGCGCTGCGCTTCGTGGCCAGCCGTGCGGAGGATCGCATTCTGCTGACGGTGGGCAATGGCGGCACGTTTACGGGCAAGGCGTGGTTCTCGGGCGTCACGCTGGATGAAGCCTCGGCCGCCGGCACCCCGCCCGCTGCCACAGTCAGCACATTCGGTCCGGCGTACCGCTATCCTTCGGCCGGCTGGATCTACTTGCATATCGAAGGCCAGCCTTACGAGCGCGGCTACCAGCACGGCCATTTGATGGCGCGCGAGATTCCGGAGTATCTGGAGCGTTGCGCCGCGGAGCTCGGGGCCAAGGCTGAAGCGGAGAGCTGGGAGCAACTCCGCACCACGGTCAACGCGCTTTTCCTGCGCGGTTTCGACCGCGAAATCCTGGAAGAAATGAAGGGCATCGCCGAGGGCGCTTCCGATGCCGGCGCGAAGTGGCTCGGGCGGCGCATCGACCTGGTGGATATCGCGGTCGCCAACACCACTGTGGAACTCGGCGAATTGCGCGGCGCGATGCCGATGACTCCCACAGGATTGGAAGGGCTGCACCTGGATGCGCCGTCGTACTTCGACCGCAAGCGCGACTCGGCGATGGATCATTGCAGTGCCTTCGCGGCCACCGGCCCGGCCACGCGCGACGGCAAGATGGCGATCGGCCATGTCACTTGGTGGCCGCTCACGCTGGCCGAGCAGACCAACGTGATGCTGGACATACAGCCTGCCAAGGGCCACCGCATCATCATGCAAAGCTATCCCGGCGGGATCGAGAGCGGCACCGATTGGTATCAGAACGACGCGGGCGTTGTTCTCACCGAGACCACCATTCGCCAGTCGCCATTCAACATCGAGGGTACACCAGTGGCGTTCCGCGCGCGCGAGGCGATCCAGTATGGCGGCAACGTGGATGAAGTGGTGGAGCGGCTGGGGACCCGCAACAACGGCCTCTATACCAATGAGTGGCTGATCGGCGACGGCAAGAACAACGAGATCGCGATGTACGAGCTGGGCACCGGCCGCACCAAACTGTGGCGCAGTTCGAAGAATGAATGGTTCGGCGGAACGGAAGGGTTCTATTGGGGCGACAACAACGCCAAGGATCTGAAGGTACGGCTGGAGTACGTTCCCGATCCGCAAGGCGAGCCCGAGTTCGTGCCCTATACCCCATACACGCGCGATACGGCGTGGCAGGATCTCTACCACAAATATCGCGGGCAGATCGACGAGCAGTTCGGATTCCTGGCATTCCGCACGGCGCCGCTGGTGAGCGCCTCCACCATGGATGCGAAGGTCGCCACGGCGGACATGGCGCAGAACCTGATGGTGTGGGCGGCGATCGGCAAACCCAACCAGCGCGAGTGGGAGGCTGGGGAGCGGGGCCGGCACAGCTATGCGAAGAATGACGGACTGTTCCCGTCCGGCTATCATCTGTTCCGCGGAGAAGCTTCGGAAGGATTGCGCGCCGCGATTGCGGCAAACGAGAAGGCGCGCCTGGCCGCGGCGGCCGCGGAGCACAAGACGGACAACCCCACGCACGAGAAGGCGTTTGATAAGGCCCGGCTCTGGAAAGGCTGGATTCTGCCGGCAAGCGATGCGGATGTATGGTTCGTGGCGGGCGCGGCGGCGTATTATCGCGACCTCAAGTCGGACGATCCGGAGCTGGAGATGAATGTGCAGCGGGCGGCATACCGGCGCTTGCAGATCGCGGCTGCTCCGGAGGAGCGTCATTGGTTGGAAATGACGAAAGGCGTGTTATTCCTGGATGCGTTGCGCCGGCGCATGGGTGACGACGCCTTCCTGAAACTCATGCGCGATTACTTCGCCCTGAATACCACGAAGACGGTGACTGCACAATCGTTCCTGGACCAGGCCGGCGCGACGTTTACCGTAGAGGTGGGAGACGGGGCCGCGTATAAGACGACCGACATCCGGGACCGGCTCCACTCGGCGATATTGGTTTACGGCACCGTGCGAGAAGCGGGCGCCAACCGATATGCGGCCGAGCAATTGCAGAAGCGGTTCCTGGACGTGTATGAAAGCGCTGTTGGGATCCGCAAGGATTTCGAAGTGACCGGCGAAGACCTGCGGCAGCGGGATGTGATCTTCGTGGGGCGTCCGGAAGCGAATTCGGCGCTGGCCGAGTGGAGCGAGCGTTTGGGTCTCGACTACAGCGAAAACGTATTCCGGCTCGACGGCGACGCGCATGCATCCGATCGCGATGCGCTGCTATTTGCGGCGAAGAACCCTCTGGACCAGAGTCACATGGTACTGGTGGTGGCGGGCAATGACGCGCTACGTACTGTAAAACTGGCCGCCAGCATGTGGGATTGGAAGACCGGCGAATATGAGTTAGTGGAGGATGGCAAGGCGTCGGCGGGGTTCCGCAAGGCATTGCCTTGACAGAAGACAGGAGTCAGGAGTCAGAAGACCGAATGGCAGCCGGGCGCGGTGCTGCGCGGCGATTCTAACTTCTGGTCTGTGACTTCCAGTTAAGTCATTGAATTTCAATATCCGCCGCCTCCGTCAAAATTGCGGCCGCAGGCGGTCCGCCGTCGACGCCGACGCCGTTTAGTCACAGGCTGTCAATCCGGCGCCGCCGGTGGCGGGGCTGACTTCTGACTTCTGTTTTCTGGCTTCTCACCCGTATCTTTTCCCGCCTTCGTGCTAATCCTGAACGGTGGATCCTGAATAGCACCAGGTCGCGCGCGCCGCGAGCGGCGACGAAGTCGCTTTCCAGGTCCCTTGCACTCCAACGCGCTCCCGATGGCGGGCGCCTGGATGATATGGATGAAGCACGAACCGGTTTTCGCCAACGTCCGGGGCGGTGGACGAAAGAGGAACTGAAGAATGGAGTGCTCGCCATCGGCGTCGAAAGATAGGAAGGCAGAAGACAGAAGTCAGTCAGCCCTGCCGCCGGCGGTGCCGGATTGAACAGGCTGTGACTAGACGCCCGGCGCGGAGGTATGCTGCGAGAGAACAGGACAGCAGCTAAAGCCCTTTTTTCATTGGTGCGTATGCCCAAAGTCAGCATGGCTCCAGGAAGGCAATTAAACATTGGCGAGGCTCCTGTAGCTCTCCCCTAGACCAGAATCCGAGTGTCGGCCGACCTGGGCTGTCGTGTTCGAAAGGCGGATAACAGGATGGCCAAGAATCGTGAGACAACCAACAAGCCGGACAACGATGTGGAAGCCGAAGGGCT
>CABECV010001143.1_pt1 | contig 9270 bp, 9 predicted proteins | sample 3422511 | NCBI WGS metagenome assembly CABECV01 (sample SAMEA5534327, study PRJEB31848) | metagenome | biome: tundra; feature: field; material: soil | place: USA | collected 2013-05 | depth 0.15 m | reverse complement strand
ATCGATCTCGGCGATGCCGAAACGTTCGGCTTCCTCCGGCGCCACCTGGAGGGTGGCGATGGTGATGTCGGCGTGGTGCAAGTGGTGCCACCCCACCATCTCGCGATAGTTCATTTTGTAGATGTGGTCGGCGCCGAGGATCAGGGTCAGTGTGGGCTGTTCCAGGGCAATGCTCTGGCTGTTCTGGAAGACCGCGTCGGCCGTCCCCAGGTACCAGTCGTCCCGGAGGCGCTTCATGGGCGGGATGGTTTCTATGAACTCGCCGAGTTCGGGCGACAGGATGTTCCAGCCGTCGCGGATATGCCGGATCAGGTCCAGCGATTTGTATTGTGTTAGGATGAAAATTCGTCTGAGGTCCGAATTAATACAGTTTGACAACGTGAAGTCGATGATGCGGTAAACGCCGCCGAAGCACACCGCCGGCTTTGCGGTATGCCGGGTGAGGGGAGATAATCGCTCGCCGACGCCACCTGCCAACAAAATTGCTAATACGGTCTCCATACTAGTTAAACTATTGAAAAAATAGCGGTTGCGGGCGAGATAGTCCGCTCGGCGGAACATTCCTCGGCAATTTGGACTTGACTTTATCCGCCAACCACTTAATGATATCAGTACCTTCTCTGCGAAAGGCAGGAAATCTTGGTCGGGTTGGGAGGTGTAGTTTTATTTGGCTGAAGTAAAGTTACAGGATGGTGAAACGCTCGAAAACGCTCTTCGGCGCTTCAAGCGAAAGGTCCAGCAAGAGGACATTATCAAGGAGGTCAAGAGGCACTCCTTCTACTTGAAGCCGGGAGAGAAAAAGCGGGTGAAGCAGGCGCTGGCCCGCAAGCGGAACCGGAAAAAATCACGCCGGGAAATCGAATAACAACGGGGCGGACAGGTTTCCACCTGTCCGTTCCACAACCCTTCGGGGAAAACCAGGTTGGGGTTATGGCGGAGTTCCAGGATCGGATTCTCAAGTGCTCCGAATGCGGAGCTGAATTTGTTTTCACAGCGGGAGAACAACACTTCTTCCATGACAAGAACTTCAAAAACGAGCCTCAAGCGCTGCAAAGCGTGCAAGAGCAAGCGGCAGGCGGGGCCATCGGGCGCTGGCAAGACGGAAACCATGACCGTTTGTTCGGAGTGTGGCCGCGAGACCACGGTGCCCTTTAAACCAACGCAGGGGCGGCCGGTATACTGCCGGGAGTGCTTCCTGAACCGCAAGACGCAAGCGGCCGGCGCCGGGGGCTAGGTAAGGCCTGTCAGCTTTCAGCTTTCAGCCGTCAGCGGCGCAAGAGCGCGCTTCAACTGAAAGCTGACTGCCGATCGCCGACAGCCAAGATTTCTCTAATGCCTGGCCGCGCGGACGCCCTTCACCTCACACTTAAAGTCGTTGTTTACGTTTCCCTCTATTTCGCCACGGCTTTTGTGCTAGGTCCGCTGCTGTATTGGCTCGGCGGATACATCGTGAGCATCACCGCCACCGGGTTGCTGGCCGCCGCGTTCAGCAATAGCCTGTGCCTGCGGATTTATGTGCGGCGGGGCATCGCCGCCATCGGACTGCAGAGCGATAAGGCGGCGCTGGTGAACCTTGGATTCGGTTGCCTCGGCGGAATGGGCGCGGCCGCGTTGGTGCTGGCAGGTCCGCTGCTTTTCCACGCGGCGCGCATCGAGCCCGATCCCGGCAGTCCTTCCAGCTTGCCTTCGTTCTTTTTCGTATCCGTGCTGCTGCTGTTCGGGTCGGCGGGCGAAGAACTCTTGTTCCGCGGATTTGGATTTCAGGTTTTGCTGCGCGCATTGGGTGGTTGGACGACCATCCTGCCGGTGGGCGTGATCTTCGCTGTGCTGCATGCCGGCAATCCCAACGCCACCTGGCTGGGCTTGGCGAATACCGCGGGATTCGGCATACTCTTCGGCTATGCCTTCCTGCGCAGCCACGACATCTGGCTGCCCATCGGCTTGCATTTCGGTTGGAACTTTACACTTCCGCTTTTCGGCGTCAACGTCAGCGGGCTTACAATGAGATTGACGGGATTCACCATGCGGTGGTCCGCCGGGACGCTCTGGAGCGGCGGCGAGTATGGTCCGGAAGCCAGTATTCTGACCTCGGCCGTACTGTTTCTGCTGTTTGCGTATCTATGGAAATTGCCCATCCGGCGGCAACCATCGGCTCTGCTGGACCCGCCCGCGGGTGATGTGACATGCGCGCCTGGACAGCCGTTTTCGCCATCTTCGTGACACTGACACCGCTGCTGAGTGGAGCGAACAAGCTCACCGAGCAGGATCGCATCGAGTTGGTGCGCGGCCTGCTGGCGGAGTACGCCACGGTCAAGCAGTTGCTGCCGCGCGCCAAGAAGGCTTTGCCCTTCGAATCGACGGGATCCTTCGACAAGAAGGTGTGGGAAGCAGCCTCCCGGGAATACGGCCCGGCCGGGCGTGTCGGCGACCTCGTGCATATCACCAAGGTGTTCATCGAGTCCGACAAGCTGGTGCTGCAGATCAACGGCGGATTTAATGGCGGCCGCAAGTGGTACGAGGGGGCACAGATCGGCGGCGGCATCGGCGGCGGCGGGAGCATGACTCCGTTGGGTAAGGGAGATTCCAACGCGCCCGGCGGCACCACCATCGAAATCCTGTTCCATAAACCGCTGGAGCCGATGAAAGCGGCGGAGGTGAAAAAGATGCTGGCGCCGGTGCTGGATTTTGAGAAGCGCAGCGCCACTGTGCTGTATGCCGAGGTCCTGCCGCCGGAAGTGCAGACGGCCATCCGGGACAAAAAGGTGATTGAGGGCATGGACCGCGACCAGGTGCTGCTATCGCTGGGTCGTCCCAATCACAAATCGCGCGAGGTGAAGGATGGCATCGAACTGGAAGACTGGGTTTTCGGCCAACCGCCCGGAAGGATCACGTTTGTGACCTTCAACGGCAGCAAGGTGATCAAAGTGAAGGAAGAGTACGCGGGGCTGGGTACCGAGGTAGCCGATCCAAAGGCGCCGCGATAGCTATCGGCTTTCAGCGATCGGCGGTCAGCCGCGCAACCGCGCGCTGTAGCTGAAAGCCGAGTGCTGAAAGCCGATAGCTCTCCACTGATCGCTGAGCGCTGAAAGCCGATAGCTGCTATCCTTTAAGGTAATCCACACTTAAACTCTAGGAGAAGAAATGGCTGTAAAAGTTGGCATCAATGGGTTCGGCCGCATTGGCCGGAATGTAGTCCGGGCGGCCCTGCACCGGAATGACATCGAGTTCGTAGCGGTGAACGACCTGACGGACACCAAGACGCTGGCGCATCTGTTGAAATACGACTCCGTGCTGGGCACCCTGCCCGTGGAGATCCAAGCCGAAGGGGATGCCATCCTGGTGGGCGGCAAGCGCATCAAAGTGTTCGCCACGAAGGATCCCGCGCAGCTCGATTGGAACTCGGTGGGCGCGCAGATCGTCATCGAATCGACCGGCAAATTCACGGATGCCAAGGACGCCTGCAAGCACCTTCGGGGAAGCGTCAAGAAAGTGATCATCTCCGCGCCGGCGAAGAATGAAGATGTCACGCTGGTGCTGGGCGTCAACGACGCCGCGTACGACCCCGCGAAGCACAACATCATATCGAACGCATCCTGCACTACCAACTGCCTGGCGCCGGTGGTGAAGGTTCTGCAGGACACGGTCGGGATTCAGAAGGGATCCATGACCACCATCCACAGCTATACCAACGACCAAAACGTGCTGGACTTCCCGCACAAGGACCTGCGGCGCGCCCGCGCGGCGGCCCTGAACATGATCCCCACCACTACCGGCGCCGCGAAGGCCATCGGTTTGGTGATGCCGGAGTTGAAGGGCAAGTTGGATGGCTACTCGATGCGCGTGCCGACGCCGGACGTTTCGGTGGTCGACTTGGTCGTGCTCACCAGCCGGCCCACCACTGCGGAGGAAGTCAATGCCGCGTTCAAAGCGGCTGCGGACGGCCCGATGAAGGGCATTTTGGCCTACACCGAAGACCCCGTGGTGTCGACCGATATGCTGCACAATCCGAACAGCTCGATCGTGGACGGACAGATGACCAAGGTGCTCGACGGCAACCTGCTGAAGGTGATCTCCTGGTACGACAACGAGTGGGGTTATTCCTGCCGCGTCGTGGACCTGATCGCGTTCCTGACAAAAAAGGGCTTGTAGGACAGGCCTCCCGGCCTGTCTACCGCGGGGCTTCTAGCTCCGCGGTAGTGCCGCACATGCAGGAAGGAACGATCCCGGGAGCGGGCGGAGTACCCGTATACTTTCGCAAGTTCGGCGACGGCCGCCGTGCGCTCCCGATTCCCAACGCCGCTTGGCTCGCGCGCGATTTGGAGAGCCTGGTGCGAGACCGCACCGTGGTGTTCTACGATCCGCGGGGCTGGGTGCGCGACATAGAAGTGGAATCGCTGGCGTGATGTGGGGCAGGCTGCGGGCGGTTGGCAACCGCCGCTGTGCGGTGCAAACGCGGCATTTGGCCGATTGACAATCGGCCGCAGCTTGCCAAGCTGCCCCACATGAGAGCCTGTGCCTTGCGTATACATACGCTCGGATTCAAGCCCTTTTGCCGATGAATCGGGTCGGCGCCCACTTCTATGTCGGGCACCCCAAGTGACTCTGGCAACCGAGATGGAAGATCCGGACTTGGTGCGCCGCCGTTGTGAGCTGGATCAAGTGGTCCTGTTTGGATGGTCGTATCACGGCGGGGTGGTTGCGAATTACGCCGGCCGGCATCCGGATGTGGTTCTGCGCATGGTGCTCAGCGGACCGATCGCGCCGCGGCGCATACCGTATTCGGAGCAGGCTGCCGCGACGCTCCAATCCCGCCTGGACATGACGGCGATCGGGGATTTCATGAAGTCGCCGCCCGCGGATCCCGCGGAAGCATCCAAGGCGTGGCACGCCATCGTACTGCGCGGCGACTTCGCCGATAGCGGGGCGTACGCCCGCTCCGTTCCGAAACCCTGCGAATCGGAGAACGAACGGCCCCCGCAATGTGGCCCAGCACGTAAATGCGATCATGGCCTCGCTCGGCGATTGGGACTGGCGTCCCGTGGCGGCCAGTTATGCCGGGCCCGTGCTCATCGTCCACGGAGATGACGACTGGAATCCCTTGGATGGCTCGCGCGAGCGGCGGAGATCCTTTCCCAACGCGCGCCTGGCGGTGGTTCCGAACGCCGGACACTTCATCTGGCTGGAACAACCGGAAGCGTTCTTCGGGGCGCTCGACCGGTACCTCGGCGACGGCCAACTGGACGGATGGTCGTGGCCTGCGCACGCGCGTCAATGATAGCGCGGGACGGCGGGATCGATTTCGAGGCTCCAGCGGTCGATGCCGCCGGCCATGCTCACCGAATCCTCCAATCCCTGGCGGCGCAGCCACTCCGTGACCTGCAGGCTGCGCATGCCATGGTGACAGAACAGCACCAACTGTCCATCGCCGGCGCGCAGCGGCTCCAGCGATTGCGGCACGCTGCGCATGGGAATCAGTTCCGCGCCCGCGATATGGGCTTGTTGATGCTCGAACGGTTCGCGCACGTCCACCATGCGAATCTTTTCGCCTGCATCGAGGCGCCTCTTGACTTCACTTGGATCGATCTCTATTGCCGGCACGTTGCCCTCCGGAGACCATACATATCGCGTCTGACGCCGCGGCGCAACCGTGACCTTGGCGCGTCCCACCGTGTGCCGATTCCGCCCCGGTGTGACCGCCCGGCCCGCTCTAAAAATGAAACCGATGCACCCCCGATTCCCGTCTCACAGGCTTGCTATAATTGTCGGGTATCTACCAAGTGACGCCGCGTTCTTTATTAACAAACATGAAGTGTCTCATAACCGTTGTTCTTATCCTATCGGCGGCCGCGGCCGGCTTCGGGCAGCAGAACCCTGTCGGCTTCGCCACCGGTCAATCCGCGCGGCTGGTGATCGGCCAGCCGGAGTTCGACGCCGAATTGGACAGCGCCAGCCAGACCATCCTGGGCGGCGTGAGCGGTTTGGCGTACGCCAACAAGACGTTGTTCGTGGTGGATTCCAACATCGTGGGCGCCCCCCCGGTGAATAACCGGGTGATGATCTACCCGACGGGACAACTCCCGGCGCCTAACGCGGCCATGCAATATAACACCTTGTGCCCCGTGTGCGTGGGGCAAGCCAGCCTGGTTCTGGGCCAGCCGGACTGGGTGAGCATCCTGCCGGCGCCCTGCATACTTCCGCCTGCCAACGTTACGGTGACCACCACTCCCACCACCCCCGCGTGCCTCGCGTCGTCGCCCCAGACGCCTACCGCTACCGGCATGAACACACCTACGGCGGTGGCCTCCGACGGCACGCACCTAGTGGTCGCGGACACCAACAATAACCGGGTGCTCATCTGGAAGTCCATACCGGTCAATATGAACCAGCCGCCCGACGTAGTGGTGGGACAAACCAGTTTTACCACCGCCGTTTTTCCGGGCGACACGCCCACGGCGACGTCGTTACGCGGCCCGGAAGGCGTCTGGATCCAGAACGGCCAGTTGTTCATTGCCGATACGCAGAACCAGCGGGTCCTGATTTACAATTCCATTCCAACGGCCAACGGCGCCGCGGCCGACATCGTGCTGGGGCAACCCAATATGACGACGTGGGTGCAAGTGAACATCGCCGACCAAAACACTAGCGCGACGGCCAGCAACATGCTCACGCCGGTGTCGGTGACTTCCGACGGGACGCGTCTGTTCGTCACCGACGTGAGCTACAACCGCGTGCTGATCTGGAATACGATTCCCACCACGAACCAGCAGCCGGCGGATGTGGAGATCGGGCAGCCGAACATGACCCAGGGCTATCCCGACAACGCTTTTACCACGCCGGCTACGACGACCATAAGCCCTCCCCCCGAAACGGCGGTGCTTTGCACCGTTTCGAACGGTGTGGACGCGAACAACACCCCGACATACCCGCCACTTTGCGAATACACGCTCAGTTTCCCGAGGTTTGCGCTTTCCGATGGCACGAACCTGTATGTCGCCGACGGCGGCAACGATCGCGTGCTGATTTACACTCCGATCCCCACGAGCAACGCAGCGGCGGCGAATATCGTGCTCGGACAAACCGACTTTGTGACCGACGCCCCAACCGATGGCGCGGATACCATGGATGCGCCGTCCTCGCTGGCTTGGGATGGAAGCAGCAACTTGTATGTGGCGGACACCTACAACCAGCGCGTCCTCGTTTACACGATGGCGGAGCAGGATCTGGCCTACAACGCAGTGCTGAACTCCGCCAGCGTGATTATCTACGCCATCGATCCAGTGACCATCGGCGGCACCATCAAGGCCGGCGACACGGTGAAGTTTACCATCGGCGTGTCCACCAGCACCGTCAACCTTACCTACCAGTACACGATTCAAAACGGCGACACCTTTACGCTCATCGTGGATGCACTGGTGTTGGCGATCAATGCCAGCGGCGGAGATCCGAACGTCATCGCAACCGCGGATACACAAGCCGATAGAGTCGTGTTGACCGCCAGAACGCCCGGCGCGAATGGCAACAACGTGACGGTGACCACCGCCGTAACCGGGTCGATCACGGCGAGCGCCGGCAGCCCCAGTCTCACCGGCGGCGCGAGTACGGCGTCGGTTGCGCCGGGCTCTCTGGTGTCGTTTTTTGGAAGCCACCTGAGCGACCAAACGGCGTCGGCTCCGTTGAATGGAATACTGCCCCTCAGCCTAGGCGGGGTGGAGGTTTATTTTAACGGCGTGCAGGCGCCGCTGCTGTACGTCTCATCCACGCAGATTAACTCACAGCTAAATTTCAATTTTGGGTTCGCCAGCACGGGCACGGCAAATGCCTGGGTGCGGATTCAACGCAACGACGGCACCATTACGGCGACCAACACCGTGGCGGTGTCGTTAGTGCCGGCGAATCCCGGCATCTTCGCGGGGAGCGGCACCGATCCTCGCCCGGCGGTGGCCTATCATTCCTCGAACTACGCGACCGGGGTGATCTCGGTGGATGGCACCATCAAAGTCGGCGACGTAGGCACGATTTGCATCGGTTCGAACGCCACGCTCACCGCCCAAACCAAGGCGCCCGCGACGGGATGCACGGGCCAAACGTACAACTATACCGTGCAGGGCGGCGACTCCCTGGCCAGCATCCGGGATGCGTTTATCGCCCTGTTAGCCGCCGACCCGCAGGTAACGGCGACCGCCTCCAGCGAGTTCACCCGCGTTCTGCTCCAAGCAAAAGTCCCGGGAACCGCCGGCAACGGCATTCCGTTTAACGTGGCCGACAGCACGGGAGCGGACCTGCTCCTGACGCCCATCGGTCAAGCGCCTCCGAGCCCAGGGGTGGGGGCGTTGCTGTGCTGCGCCGCCACAGCGGGCGCGCTGGTTACCGTGAACAATGCAGCCCTGCCCGGCGAAACGATCATCGTATACGCCACCGGGTTGGGCCTGCCGTCCTTGGCGCCGGGCGTGGATCCGTACCTCCTGACGGGCCAAACATATGAGGGCCCCGCGGGCAACTCCCCGCAGAATTTCGTCTCGGGCCAGATCAATAACACGACCACGAATGTGCTGCGCGCCGAGCTGGCGCCGGGGATGATCGGAATCTACCAGGTATACTTGAATTTGTCCTCGTCGTTGACCACCGATCCCAAAGCGGAGTTGTATATTGCACAGAACAATTTTCGGAGCAACGTTGTCACCGTGCCGGTCTTTGCGACCCCGGTGCTGTCCTCGATCGCTTGCAATTCCAGCACGTTGAATTCGGGGAATACTTCTACGTGTACGGTGGTCCTGACCGTGGCGGCGCCTACGGGCGAGACAACCGTTTCGCTTTCCTCCTCCGACAACACCAACTTCCCGGTGCCAACCAGTATAATTATACCCGCGGGTACTACCGAGGCTAGCTTTACGGTTACATTGGGAACGATCTCGGCCACTGAAACCGTGACCATCAGCGCCACGTTGGGCAATCTTACTTCAACCACGACCGTTACACTGAGTCCATGATGGGTGGGGCAGACCTCCAGGTCGCGCGGGTCCTCCAGGACCCGCTCTTCCAGGCCGACATGGAGCAGTTACTTGTTAATCATGGAGCGATGCGGCGCGTGAAGACTTCGAGCGGCCCCCAGTAATAAGGCAGCCGGCCGCTGTCGTGCGCGTGGAGCAAGGCGAGTTTGGCGGAGCGTAGCGCGCGCGCCGGACTCTGCCCGGCCGCCATCCCCGCATAGAGACGCCGCATGATATCCACGGAGCGGGCGTCGTCCACGTCCCATAGGCTGGCGATCACGTT
>CABECV010001104.1_pt1 | contig 9524 bp, 9 predicted proteins | sample 3422511 | NCBI WGS metagenome assembly CABECV01 (sample SAMEA5534327, study PRJEB31848) | metagenome | biome: tundra; feature: field; material: soil | place: USA | collected 2013-05 | depth 0.15 m | reverse complement strand
CGAGGTGCGCATCGTGCGCGGGGCGCCGAGGTGAGCACGTAGTAAAGTCTTCGGCTTGGCCGCCGCCGGCGGATGCCAGCACGGCGTACAACTCGCCGGGTTCGATCATTCGTAATCACCGCCGCCCAGCTCGCGTGCGCGCTGGCGGGTCTGCGGGCGGAATGGTCGCGCGCTGGCGGCTGCGCGGGCCATTGTCCGATTCTCGCCTCTCTTGGGCGGTGCGCGGGTATTGATTCTTGTGCGCGCGGGGCGCGCCACCGCACCGCCGGATCGGCGCGCCAGCAGCCGCAGGACGCAATGTGGGGCCGAGGAGCAGCGCTGAGCCGCGCATCGTGCGCCGCTGGCGGCGGGAATACACACAAAGAGAAATTCACGGGAATACGAGAGGAGACGATCACCTGGGTGCTGAGGATTCCATCAGCGGTCCTCCAGGGCCATCAGGCAGCCATTTCTGGACGTGTCGGCGGGGCCGAAGCGGGCTATTTGCATTGGCGTCTTTTTGCGGTATGTTGGAAACCGGGGCCAGTATTGGCGACTGACCCCGGGCTTCGCACTGGTTTACCGGCGTTTAAGCCAGATCACCGGCCACTAAAGGCAGCCGGAAATCAAGCAGAAGAAGAAACATAAGGCATTTCCTCCTTTCTAGCTCCAGTGGAGGGCCGGGCCTCTAACCCGGCTCTCCCGGAATGAAGCTCCACAGTTTCACCCGGCAGCCCGCCCACTCCACCTTCGGCCAGAACCCAAAACAGGCCGACGTGGACGTCGGCCGCAGGACTGGAGTCCTGCCCCACACCAAACGCCTTGACCTTCTACACGTCATAGTCTAATGTATAGAAGAAGGAGGCATGGGAATGACTGCAAAATCCGATCTTCCTCAAGGCACCCTGGACCTGTTGATCTTAAAAGTTGTCGCGCTGGGTACCGTCCATGGATACGCAATCGCGCAACGCCTGCAGCAAGTGTCGCGCGATGTGGTCCAGGTACCGCAAGGCTCGCTCTACCCAGCCTTGCACCGGCTGGAAAACCGTGGCCTTCTGGCCGCGGACTGGAAGGACACCGAAACCGGGCGGGAAGCCAAGTTCTATCGCCTGACGCGGAAAGGGCGGGCGCAGCTCGAAACCGAAGCCGCGAGCTGGCAGCGACTGACGGAAGCCGTCGGCCTGATCCTCAAAATGTCTGCAGGAGGCGCGCAATGACCTGGTGGCATCGCCTGTGGCGCCGGCGTCGGCGGGATGCTCGGAGTGCTGGCGGCATTCATTGCCTTCCGGCTTCTGACGCATTTGAATCCACGCAATATCCCGCGCCTCGAGGAGACTTCGTTTGACTGGCGAGCATGGCTCTTTACCGTCTGCGCGTCCTGTTATCCTGAGGGAGCCTGGGTGAAACGATCCGCCGCGCCCGGCGCCGCCTGACTGTCGATTGGGGCGGTGGGACGAAGACGCATCACTCACGCCAGCCAACAATTTAGATGATCCCCTTGCTGCGCACCGCTTGGATTTGGACCGCGAGCGCGATTCTCATTCTGCTTTGGACTCCGCTGCTAGGCGTGGTCAGGCTGTTTGACCGTGAGCCGCGCCGGCTGCGCACCGGACGCTGGTTCCGCAAGCTTGGGCGCGTCCTGGCGGGAGTCAACCCTTGGCGAATCCATATTTCCGGCGGTGAAAATCTGCACGCGAACCAAGTGTACGTCGTCGTCAGCAACCATCAGTCCTTGGCTGACATCCCGCTGATTTCGCATTTGAAGCTGGATACGAAATGGCTCGCCAAGGCGGAGTTGTTCAGGGTGCCGTTGGTGGGTTGGATGCTCCGCATGGCAGGCGACGTACCGGTCGAGCGGTCCGACCGGCGCAAGAGCGCGAAGGCGTTGTTGCAGTGTGCGCGATACCTCCGCCAGCACTGTTCAGTCGTCTTCTTCCCCGAAGGGACCCGGTCGCCAGACAGGCGGGTCCTGCCATTCAATGAGGGTCCCTTCCAGTTGGCAATTCGTGAGCACATCCCGATATTGCCGCTGGTGGTGGACGGTTCCGGCGCGGCTCTGCCTCGCAACTCGTGGATCTTCGGAAAGACCCAGGATATCTATCTCCGAATTCTGGAGGCCGTCTCCGTCGATGGGTGGAGCATCAAGCAAGTGCCGGCGCTGCGAGATGCGGTTCGCCAGAGAATCGTGGACGAACTGGATCGGCTGCGCCCAACAAATCGAGAATCCTGACGCTTCTCGTTTGTGGAATCATGGCGGCGCTGTATGCAATGGCAGGCCGCGACCAGAGACCGGGTTCATTGCCTACGCTACCCTCGCCGCACGCCGTGCACGTGATACGGCACATAGTAGCGCGGGTCGTCGCGCATCACGATCTCGAAGCCCGCGGCGGCCACGAACTGTTTCACGAAATCGAGCGTGCGGAATTCGTCGCCTTCGCCACGGGCGGCGCGAAAGTCGTGGGCCGCGATGCACACAAACCGCGCGCGGCCGAGCGCCCTCTGGCAACCGGGCAGCGCCTGCCGTTCGGCGCCTTCGATGTTCATCTTCAGGAAGTCGATCCGCTGGATGCCGTGCTCCGCGGCCAGATCGTCGAATCGCACGCTGTTCACCGGATAACTCGCTGCGCTGGGATCGCCGGCCCGCACGTAGTTGGACTCCCATACCGGCAGCGTTTCGATCTGCAATTCCCCTGCCCGGTCCATGCACGCGTAATTCAGCGCCGTCACATTCGCCAACCGGTTGAGCTCGCACAAGCGGCCGAGCGCCGCAAATGAAACCGGATGCGGCTCGATGGCCCAGACGCGCCCGGCCGGCCCCACCGCGCGCGAAAATGCGAACACATCCTCGCCGCGCCCCGCGCCGATATCCACGATCGCATCGCCCGCCCGCGGCTTGTACAAATAGAACCAATAATCCTCGGCGTCGCGGAGATGCTTCGCAGCCTGCCCCGCCCAGCGCTCCCAATTAGGCGCGGCATTGGGCCCGGCATTGCTCCCTGACAGGCGGAACATATCGGGATCCGGAAAGTAATCGGGGCCCACGCGGCGCACCCACATGCCGTCCCAGAGGATCTCCACATCCACACCGGGCATAGCCGCGCGCGCGAGTTCCGTCGCCCGGCGCGCCAGCGACGCCCGGCCTTCGTAAGATGTGGACGATGTCTCAGCTACCCACATGCGTGTTCGCTCGCTTCAGACGCAGCGCCAGCAGCCGCCGCCGGTCACCTGAGAGCGGGGAGAGCGGCGCTCTCACATTCTGCCGGCGAGTGCCCGCGCGCCTTCTGGGCGACTGCAAGACCTTTTCGAGATAGGCCTCAAACGGCACGGCGTTCAGATTACGCGCGTAGTCCAGCACCGCGAGGCGGGACTCCGCCGCCAACTGCTCGTAATGCGCGCGGTCCGTCAACAGGCGTTCCAAAACCGCCGCCCACGGTCTCACGTCCTGCGGCGGAATCTCGACCGCCGGCACCATGAGCTCGTCCACCATGGGCCGATAGCGCGCCACCGGATTGACCGGCAGCAGATAGTCCATACCGAGCATGGCCTCCGCCAGGCCGCCGACGGCGCTGGCCATCACCGGAATGCCGCGCGACATGGCTTCCAGAATCATGCGCGATCGCGCTTCAGCCCATAGCGACGGCGCCAGCATCACGCGCGTCTGGCGGAGCAAATCGTCGATGTCATCGACCGGCGGCAGAATGGAGACGTTCGGCAGCTTCCGCAGCGCCGTGAAATCCGCCGCCGTGGTGCCCCACGTGGGAACGGCCGCGAACTCCACGTCCGGAAAGCGCTCCGCCAGCGCCAGAAAAATCGAGATACCTTTCACCGCGCATGGATTCACCATGCTGACGAAGCGGTTATCGAAACGGCCCAGGTCCGGATGGCCGCCGGGATCCAGCAGCGAAATCGGCACGTGGATAGCCTCCACGCCGCCCCACTGCCTCGCGTATTGCGCGACGTATTCGCTCACCGCCACCACGCCATCGGCTTGCCGCAAAGCTTCGGTTTGGAATTCGCTCGGCAATCCGCTATCCGGACCGAACGGCAACGCTATAGTGGCGCGCACCAGGTAAACTACTCGAGCGCGCGGCGACCGCAACGCGATCTCCAGCATGAGGTGCGCCGGATCGTCGGTCGAGGCGACGATGATGTCAGGCGAGAACGCACGCACCTGGGCGGCGAAATAAGCCCGCAGATTTGGGTCGCGAGTGAGGATGCGGACTTCCACGCCGTTCAACTGGAACTCGACGCTGGCCCGCTCGTGCCGCGGGGCCGCTCCGCGGGCGGTCAGTTCGCGCACCAGCGCGGCATGCGCCTCCGCGCCAAAATGTTCCACGCGCGCCACCACCCGCACCGCGTGTCCTCTGGCCGCCAGCGCCTCCATCAGCAGGCGGTTGGATTTGTCGCCGCCGCCGTAGGACGGATAGTAGAGCGAATTATGTGCCAGCAGGATGCGCAAGTTTCATGTTGACACACGCCGCCGTCATTGCGCCCGTTGCGCCCGTGGCAGGATCGCTTCGATTGCCGCGAGATCCGGCGCGGCGAGCCGCCAGCCCGCGGCGGATGAATTGCTCTTCACCTGCTCCGGCGATTTCGCGCCCGCGATCACCGACGCTACCGCGGGTTGCGCGGCCAGCCACGAAACCGCCAGTTCCAGCATGGTGTGCCCGCGCGCAGCCGCGAACTCGCTGAGCGACTCTACCAACGCCAGATTCTCATCCGTGAACACTTTCGGACCAAATCCATCCCGCGCGCGGCTGCCTTCGGGAAGCGGCTGCCCACGGCGATACTTCCCGGTGAGCAGTCCATTGGCCAGCGGGAAATAGGGCAGGAATGCGATTCCCGCGCGCACGCATTCCGGCATGACGTCCGTTTCCGGCTCGCGATGCACCAGGCTGTATTGGTTCTGGACGCTCACGAAGCGTGCGCCGCCTTCGTGCACGGCCGCCTCCGCCGCGCGCAGTTGATCGCCCGAAAAATTCGCACAGCCAATCTCGCGCACCTTGCCGGCGCGCACCAAGTTATCCAGCGCGCCGAGCGTTTCCGCAATGGGGACTTCGGGATCGGGCTCGTGCAGTTGATACAGATCGATGCGATCCGTTCCCAGACGCCGCAGGCTGTCCTCGGTCGCTTGCCGCACATATTCGGGACGCGCGCCGCGCCGCTGTTCGTCCATCTTCATCCCGAATTTGGTGGCTATTAGCGCCTCGTTGCGGCGCGGCCCCAGGGCCCGGCCCAGAAACTCCTCGCTCGCGCCCGCGCCATAAATGTCGGCCGTGTCGAAGAAGTTGATCCCGGCGTCCATCGCGGCGTTCACGGCAACCGCGCTTGCGTCCGCGTCCATGCGCCATCCGAAGTTGTTACAGCCCAGGCCCACCACCGATACTTCCAGCGATCCAATCCGTCGCGTTTCCAATTGCCTGCCCTCCTGGTCACTTGGATGGTTGGTTATATTAACTGGATGCAGTGGTTCGAAAATGAGGCATTCTGGCAGACGTTCTATCCCTACATGTTCGGCGAGCGCCAGATGGCCGCCGCGCCGGGTGAAGTGGAACGCGTCCTGGCGTTAAGCGGCGTCGTGGGCGGCCGCGTCCTGGATTTGTGTTGCGGTCCGGCGCGTCACAGCCTGATTTTGGCGCAGAAGGGATTCAGAGTCACGGGCGTGGACCGGTCCGCTTTCCTTCTGAGCAAGGCGCGCGAGTTGACGGCCGGCGCGGGCGTCGAACTGGTCGAGGCCGATATGCGCGATTTCGTCCAGCCGGGCGCTTTCGATCTCGCGCTGAGCCTGTTTACGTCCTTCGGTTATTTCGATACGCGCGAGGAGGACCTTGCGGTGCTCCGCAACGTGCGCGCCAGCCTGAAACAGGATGGCGTGTTCGTGATGGACGTGATGAGCAAGGAATACGTGATATCCCAGGGAACCCCGACGCGCTGGGAGCAGTGGCCCTCGGGCGAGCTCCACGTCCATCACTATGACGTCTTTCCCGGCTGGGGGCGCCTGCGCGTCGAGTGGCTTCTGGTCGAAGGCGATCGCGCGCGGCGGTTCGAATTCGAGCACAATGTCTACTCGGGACAGGAGTTGGCGGCGCTGCTGGAGCGCGCGGGATTTGCGGACGTGCAGATATACGGCAGTCTCGATGGCACGCCTTACGATGCCACGGCAACCCGCTTGGTCGCGCGCGCAATGGTGGGACAGGCTTCAGCCGGTCGGGTGTGCTAAGCTCAATCCCGTTGACGCGCAAATCGCAAGTCTTGTCTGAGATCCCTCTCTTCGCCAGCCTGAGCGAAAACGAGGTGCAAGCCTTGGCGCAACGCGCCGTGGAGCGGCGATTCGACGCGGGCGAGATGCTTTTCTGGGAAGGCGAACCGTGCGCCGGCATCTTCCTGATCGCCGAGGGAAGTGTGAAGATCTTTAAGATGGCGCCCTCCGGCCGCGAGATGATGCTGGCGCTCGAACGCGCGCCCTCCACGGTCGCCGAGCTGCCGCTGTTTGACGGCGGAGCGTATCCGGCCTCGGTGCGCGCCGCAGAGCCGGTGGTTGCTTATTTCATCAACAAAGCCGATTTCCAGAGCGTCTGCCGCGAGTTTCCCGACGTCGCGCTCAAAGTCCTGGCCGTGGTGGGACGCCGCCTGCGCCATCTGGTTTCGATGGTGGAAAGCATTACGTTCGGCAGCGTGACCCAAAGGCTCGCGCGCATGCTGCTGGATGCCGGCAGGCAGGCGCGCGCCGATGAGTTTGCGCTGCCGCTGACCCACCAGGAGATCGCCTCGCGTCTCGGCACCGTGCGCGAAGTGGTCTCGCGCAACCTGGCACGCTTCCGCGCCCAAGGCCTGATCCGGATGCAGGAACACACGGTCGCGATCCTCGACCGGGCGGGCCTGGAGCGGGAGGCCGAAATCGAGGTCTGAGTCTTATTTCGTGGGGCAGGACTCCACCAGTCCTGCAGCCGGCGTCCACACCGGTCTTAGCGGGTCCTGGAGGACCCGCGCACGGTCGGAAACCCACCGTAAGTTATTGAAAGCCCGTCCGGGCGGCCTGAGAGGCCGCCGCAGGCCGAGGGCCTGCCCCACGGGGTTTTCATCACGATTCGTGGGCTGCAAGCCCATCCTGACCTGACAGACCTGGAGGTCTGCCCCACTAGAAGCGGTAGTCCGGCGGTTTGATGTTCTTGATCCGCAAGTAAACTTCCGCCTGTCCGCGATGATGCGCCGTGTGCGTGAAGCACGCCCACAAGCGTTCGCGCCCGCTCAACGGCGCGGTCAGGGCGTCGACCTTCTCCGGTGTGATCTCCGCGAGCGCCTTGGTGCAGAAGTCGAACGAGTCGCGCAGGAATTGTACGGTGCCCTCTTTGTCGAATACGCCCTTGGGATCTTTGTACGCCGCCGCGATCTTCTCCGGCGTCTCGGGAGCCTTCAATCCGCTCACGGTGGCGAAGGTCCGGTTGTTGACCATCGCGATATGCGCCATCACCTTGCCGAAGCTCATCTCCGCTTCGTTCGGCTTGAAATTGTAGTCGGCGGCCGGCATGGCATCCGCCACCGCCAGCGTGAACTCCTTGGATGTTTGCCAGTGTTTGGCGAACATCGCGCCGTCGTCCGCGGCGAGAACAGGAGCCGCCAGCGCGAGCGCCGCGGCCAGTATCGTGAATCTCTTCATGGAAGCCTCCGGGATATAATTGGTATCGCAAGCTCGCTTGCAAATGCAAACCGGAACTGATCGCATGACACGCAGACAACTCGGCAAACTGGCGGCTGCCGGAAGCGCAGCGTTCTTGCCCGCGGCGCGCGCCACTGCCCAGAACAACGCCCAGAACAGTGCCCAGAACAAGTACGGCGGCCCGCTAGAGGGCTTGGAAGACAAGGTCGACGCAGCCTCGTTCGACCCGGTTCTCTACACCCGCAAACTCTACGAGTCGGCGCCCTTGCGGCTCACCTTCCGCGCGCAAAACCGCAAACAAGCGGAAGCGTGGCAGAAACGCCTGCGCGCCAAACTCACGGAGCTCGTGGGCGGATTTCCCGCACAGCGCGCCGCGCTGCAGCCCCAGGCTCTCGAGACGCGCGATTTCCCCGCGTACCGCCGCGAGAAGTTCGTCTTTGGAAGCCGGCCGGGCATGTTGCAGCTCGGCTACTTGCTGACGCCGCGCGCCTCCGCGCCGCCGCATCCCGTCATGGTCTGTATACCCGGCCACGGGCGCGGTGTGGATGACATCGTGGGCATCGACGCCCAGGGCCGCGACCGCACGGACAAAGCCGGCTATCAACACGACTTCGCCATCCAGGTGGTCGAACACGGCATGGCCGCGGTCGCCATCGAACCGCTGGCCTTCGGCTGCCGCCGCGATCCGGTCACGCGCAAGAAAGGCGCGGAGGCGACCGCCTGCCAGCCCTCCGCCGGCGCGGCGCTGTTGCTTGGCCAGACCATGCTCGGATGGCGCGTCTACGATGTCATGCGCGCCATCGACTGGATCGAAACCCGCAAGGAACTCGACGCGCGGCGCGTGGGATGCATGGGCATCTCCGGCGGCGGTACGGTCACCACGTTCGCCGCGGCGCTGGAGCCGCGCATCCGCGCCGCCATGATCAGCGGCTATCTCAACACGTTCCGCGACTGCATCATGAGCCTGTCGCACTGCATCGACAATTACGTTCCCGGAATTCTCAATTGGGCCGAGATGTACGATGTGGCGGGTCTCATCGCGCCGCGCCCGTTGTTTGTCGAATCAGGCATGAAGGACGATATCTTCCCGATCGAAGCCAGCAAGGCCAGCTTCGTGCGCGTGCAGAAGGTGTACGAGGTTTTTGGCGCCGCGCCGCTGGTGAAGCAGGAAGTCTTCAACGACGTGCACTCCTTCTATGGCGTGCAGGGGCTGCCGTTCCTGGCGAGGCACCTGGGGTGACTCAGCTCGCCTCTAGTTTTCGGGTGGATAGTCGAGTTATGAGTCCAGGCGCAGCCGTCCTCGGCCCTCTTGTTGGGCTGGGTATTCTTGTTGCGTGTGGGGCGCGAAACGCGGACCGTGTTCAACCGATCGCCGAGGCGCAGCGTGTCCGGGTGCTAAGCGCCGTCCAAGGGCTGCGGCAAGCCATAAACCATGGCCCTTGCGGAAGCATTCCGGATGCCGTTGGCGAATCACTGCGCAGAGAATGGATTGAGCAATGCGACCACATCCGAGAAACCTGGGGAGATTGGCAGAGCTTTGGCGCGAACTATTGGTATCGGGCAGGCCCCACCGCCATTGCGGTCGAAGGCATCGCCGGATTCACGAAAGGCAACTGCACCGTCCAAGTCGTCTGGGCGTTAGAGTCTCCGTCGCCACGTATGCTGGCCTTCTTCTTGCGCTCTAAAGAAGACCAGGTGGACTTCCCCCCTCTACCGCGGCTCCTTATGGACCCTCCTCCGAAGCCGACCAAAAGTTCGCCGGCTGACGCCTGATGCCTGATCGACAACGTGAGTATCGCTAGCCGGCATTCGAGTGCGAGGCGTTGTCCCCAGAGCCGCCGTCCTGTTGCCCGCGTGACTCGCGCTTGTTGACTTCCTTCATAGCCAC
>CABECV010001099.1_pt1 | contig 9556 bp, 7 predicted proteins | sample 3422511 | NCBI WGS metagenome assembly CABECV01 (sample SAMEA5534327, study PRJEB31848) | metagenome | biome: tundra; feature: field; material: soil | place: USA | collected 2013-05 | depth 0.15 m | reverse complement strand
CGACGACTATTCCCCCGAAATCATCCGGCAACGGCAGGCGGTCATCCAGCAGTTGACGGGCGTGGAGCCGCACCACATCGGCCACTACTCCTTCGACCCGCACATCGTCAAAGGCAACTGCGAGAATTTCGTGGGCGTGGCCCAGGTGCCCATCGGGTGCGCCGGTCCGCTGCGCGTCCGCGGCGAGCATGCCGATGGCGAGTTTTTGATTCCATTGGCGACTTCCGAAGGCACTCTGATCGCTTCCCACAACCGCGGCATCAAGGTTTTGAACGCGTGCGGCGGAGTCAAATCCACGGTGGTCGCGGACGCCATGCAGCGCGCGCCGGTGTTTGTTTTTGCCGATGCCCGCGCCGGCCGCGAGTTCGTTACCTGGGTGAATGCCAATATCGAGCACATCCGCGAGGAAGCCGAAGCCACCTCCTCGGTGGCCAAGCTGCTGTACGTCGACCCATACGTTTCAAACAAATTCGTGTATTTGCGTTTTAACTTCACGACCGGCGACGCGGCCGGCCAAAACATGGTCGGGCGCGCGACGTTCGCGGCCTGCAGTTGGATTCTGGACAACTATTCAGGCGTCACAAACTTCTACCTGGAATCCAACTTCGCCACCGACAAGAAGGCTTCGCAAATTAACATCATGCGCACGCGCGGCAAGCGGGTGACGGCCGAAGCCACCATCGCGCGCGATGTGCTGATCGAGCAACTCCGGGTCGAGCCGGAGAAACTGGTCTATCACTACGGCGTCGCCAACATCGGCGCATTTCTTTCGGGCGCCAACAACAACGGCGCGCAGTCCGCCAATGGCATCACGGCGATGTTCATCGCGACAGGGCAGGATGTGGCCAACGTCGCCGAATCGTCGGCGGGGATTCTCTATGCGGAGCTGACACCCGCGGGCGACCTGTATATTTCACTCACCATTCCGTCGCTCATCGTGGCCACTCACGGCGGCGGAACGGCCCTGGCCACCCAGCGCGAATGCCTCGAGATGTTGGGCTGCTACGGCAAGGGCAAGGTCAACCGGCTGGCCGAGATCATTGCCGGTGTCACGCTGGCCGGGGAGATTTCGTTGGGCGCGGCCATCTCGTCGTCCGATTGGGTATCGAGCCATGAGAAGTACGGACGCAACCGGTAATTTCCGCTATACTGGCGAGACAACCAGGAGGCGCCATGCCAGCCGCAAGAGCTCAATCGAAGAAAACTCCACCCAAAAAGCCGGCCGATTTCGACGTAGTGTTCGCCCGCCTGCGCTCGATTCTGGTTCCTTATGCGCAGCGGCTGGCGGTGAAGGAAGACACCTCGGCCTACTATTATTTGGAGACGAAAACCGCGGTCTACAAAGGCAAGCCCGGCTTCTTCGCCGCCGTGCGTAAAGGGAAGAACTACGTCAGCTTTCACCTGATGGTGCTGTATGTGTTCCCGGAAATGCTCAAGAGCGTCTCACCCGCGCTGCTCCAGCGGATGCAGGGGAAATCTTGCTTCAACTTCACGCAAATCGACGAGGAACTATTCGCGGAACTGGAGCGCTTAACCGCGGCCAGCGCTCGCGGATTCGCTGGGAAGACGGCGCGCTTCACCTGAAACGAAGTTTGCCGATGCTGCCGCCGGGGCCCACTGCCCACGCCGCATCGCCCGCGGCCGCGCCGATGGCGTTATAAGGACCGCTGTCGAACGGCTTCCAGCTTTTGCCATCGTCGCTCGAAATATCGGAACCGGAAGTTCCCACGGCGATCCAGACCTTGCGGCCGGGGAGAAACGCCACGGCTGAGCGGTAACCGTTGGGATGCCCTCTGGCCGGCTCGACCCACGTGCGCCCGCTATCCGAGGTCACAGCCACGTTACCGGCGATGTCGACGGGCTTGCCGTAATCTCCGCCGACGGCCACGCCGTGCGGCGAGTCCGCGAAGGCCAGGGAAAAGATTCCCGCGCCGGCGCCATCGTGGCGAAGAGGCGTTCCGGCAACATCCCAATGCTGGCCGCCGTCGCTCGAATGAAACACGCGCGCGCCCGAGGGTCCGCCCGTGCCGAACCACACTTCGCGTTCGCCGCGCACCAGCAGGCAGGAGTTACTGGCCGCAAATGCGCCTTCGTTCGGCAGCGCCGGCGGCAACTTGCGCCGCTGCCAGGTTTGACCGCCATCCTCGGTCGTCAGGATGACGAACTGCCCGTCTACCGGGTCGCCGAGCACGACACCTCGACGCGCATCCCAAAATGCCAGCGCATCGAAGAAGCCGGAGGCGTCGCGATTGGTGTAGAGCAGCGACCAATGCGCGCCGCCGTCGGCTGTCCTATAAATGCGGGACTTCGTGCCCGGCCCACTGCTCATTAACCAGGCGGTGTGGCTATCCAACGCGCGTACGCTGCGGAAGTCCGGATCGCCCGCGCCCGGTACGACGGCTGCGTGCCAGGTGGCGCCGCCATCCAGCGTGCGCAGATACGCGCCGCCGGCGCCGCTGGCCCAGACCACGGCCGGACTGACGGCGCTCACACCGCGCAAGGACGCGGTAGTGCCGCTCGATTGCGCGACCCACGTTTGCGCGAGCGCCACAGAGGCCGCCGCGACTCCGGTCAGGCATAGCGCCAGTGTAGGGCAATGCAACAGTCTCATCCCGCTGAATAGAATACTGCAAATTGGGTATCCGATTTGGAGGGCCCGCCCCACGCCGCTTACTGCAAATTGAACCTACCAGTTTGGCCAAAGCCGGTTTATCCTCAATTAGTAGGAGAGTCACACCATGTTCCGAATGTTGGCTCACGCCAGCTTAGCAATGCAGACGGCGTTTTCCTGTCTGCTGGTGTGCCTTCTCGAGTTTTACTACCGGCGCGTCGCCAGCGAAGCATGGCTCCGCTGGTTTGCGTGTTCCTGGGTGGCGCAGGCGGCCTACGTGGCCTCGCTCTGGATCGCGTTCGACGATATGTCCGGCGGGATGGCCATACGTGTTGCCGTTGCGCTGCTGGGATTCATTGTTCCGCCAACGATCGCACTGACCAGTATTGCGCTGCTGCGCGGCCGCACGCCGGCGCGGACCTGGATCGCCGCTCTGTACCTGGTTGGCCTGGCAGCCGCGGCCATCACATTTGTAGCCGGGTTGCCCTATCCACTCGACAGCGTGGAGGCCTCGCGCATCCATAACATTCCGCGACATGTCTGCTATGGCCTCGCGAGCCTGCTGGCGGCCGTGGCTTTCGCCAGGTATGGTCGGCAGCGCCATCTCACCGGCTCATTGGTAACCGCCGGCGCCTGGGCTTTCTTTGGCCTGGTCAACCTTGCACGCGCCTGGCAATGGAGCGTGACGTCGACGTGGGCGCCGCGCGGAGCCGAAAACAATCCGGACCTGGTACAATTCGCGCTGATCACCTTCGTCACGAACTCGGTGGTTTGGATCGTGATGAGCATCGGGGTGGGACTGCTGCTCACCGAAACCGCCGAGCGGAGCGAACGGCGCGCGCGTGAGGCCTTGCGGGAATTGCAGGAAGCGCAGACCGAACGCGGCAGGCTGGCGCAGCTCGTGGAGCAGAGCCGGGACGCGATTCTAGTGGTCTCGGCGGGGCAGTTGCGTTACCTGAACGGCGCCGCCGCGGGTCTCCTGGGCTATGCCGCGGACCAGATCCCCTCGTTGTTCATGAAGCCTCTCGACGAGGTGTGCGGCATCGCCGCGGAGGATCCGATGCGCACGCAGATGGACGGCTCTGTTTCGGCGGCGGGCGTGTGGGAAGGCCAGTCGGAGTGGCGCAATCGCCTCACGGATGAGCGGATTCCGGTACTGGTGGGCGCCTTCGCGATGGGCACGCGGGAGGGGGATGCGGCCTCGACCGGATTGATCGGGCGGGACCTGCGGGAGCGGGTGCGGCTGGAAGAGGAGTTGCGCCAGGCGCAACGGCAGGAAGCCTTGGGACGCCTGGCCGGGGGCATCGCGCACGACTTCAACAACCTGTTGACCGTCATGATGGGTTACGCATCGCTGGCGATCGAGGAGGGCCTGAGCGAAGGGCTTCGCCAGAATATCGGCGAGATTCTCAGCGCCGCGCGGCGGGCCGCGGCGATCACGGGCCGGCTGCGCGCCTTCGGGCAGCGCCAAGCCCTCCGTGCAGCGGCCTTCGATCTGAACGCGCTCGTCGACTCGATGCGCGGCACGCTCGATAAGCTCGTCGAGGGGGACGTGGAGCTGAGCTACGACCTCTGTGAGACCTCGCTGCCGGTACGCGCCGATGCGGCGCAGATCGAACAAGTGCTGATGAACCTGGTGGTGAATGCGCGGCAAGCCATCGATGGACGAGGCCGGATCGTGGTGCGCACCGGCCGCGCGAATTCCAAAGAGGCGCCTGCCGGCGATGCGCGCGAGTTTGTGAAGATCGAGGTGGAAGATAGCGGTTCGGGCATCGAGCCCGACGTGCTGGAACACATTTTCGATCCGTACTTCACGACCCGATCGACTGGGACGGGGTTGGGTCTCTCGATGGCCTATGGCATCATCCGGCAAAGTGAAGGGCAAATCCGCGTGGCCAGCCGGCCAGGGCGGGGCAGCGTCTTCAGCGTCCTATTGCCCGCCAGCGGCCCAGTGGAGATGGCGGACGGCGCGGCCGATGGCGCAGGCTCCGCCGGGGTCACGGGCAGCGAAATGGTGATGGCTGTAGACGACCGGCCGGAGGTGGCGGCGTTTGTCTCCGCATGCCTGGCGCACTATGGCTACCGTGTGACGACCTACACCGACTCCGAATCCGCGCTGACCGCGGTACGCGAAGGCGCCGCCGTTCCGCAGTTGGCGATTCGCGACGTGATGATGCCCGGCATGCCGCTGCGCGAGTTTGTCGATCGCATGCATGCGCTGCGGCCCGGCCTGCCGGTGGTGCTGATGTCGGGTCTGCCGGAAGCGGCACTGGCGCCCCTGATCGAGGGCACGGGCGGATACTTCATCGCCAAGCCATTCACGCCGGAGCAACTCGCCCGGTTGGTGCGGCGGGTGCTGGATGCGGCGGCCATACTCGCCGATCGGGAGTAATTCGTGGGGCAGGCCCTCGGCCTGCGGCGGCCTCCCAGGCCGCCCGGCTGCACTCTCAGCAGGTTGCAGCGGGTGTCGACCGTGCGCGTCCGCCACGGAGCGACAGGTCCTCCATCGGGAAGTCCTTGACGTTGTCAGTGAGCAGTGTCAGCTCATAATGGATGGCCCGCGGCAATGATCGTGTCGCCCAAATTCAGGGTGGTGCCTTTGCGGCCGTAGTCGCGTTTCAGCTCTGCAGCGAGACGGGCGGCCGGTGGCGCGATGGGAAAATGCTGCAGGCTGGCAGAGAGCTCTTCAGTGGCTACTTGTTCCTTCGGCCGCATGCCGGCGTAGACCTCGGTGATATTGATAGGGCGAGTGGTCTTTGTCCTTCCATGCTCCGGCGGCGCCTTCCAATGCTTTGATCTGACGCAGACGCATCAACTCCTTCTCGGCGGCCTGGGTGAGGAATGCGCTACGGTCCCGCTTCCCAACCAAGGTGTCGATTTCCACGGCTAATTGCTGCGGAATGACGATATGCGTACGTTTTGTGTCCATCTAGTCCCACTTGCAGTTTAACAACCGATGGGACTGCGTCGACCTTTAGACTGGGGTCCGGTGTCCGCTCTTCGATCCCCAGCCGCCTGCTACCGCGATGGAATAAGCTCCGGCTCCATCGCCGGCACAAACCAGGCGGCGGCCGGCCATTTGACCACCTGCCCCAAACTCCCTACACTGAAAGCAAATGCCGCTACAGGCGGAATTACTTACATGACCGTCACCGTCAAGGCCGGCCACAAGAACGGCCAAGACCTCGAATTCAGGGTTTCTGGCGGAGTGATTACCATCCTTCCGAAACTCCCGGCCGCGGACGACGAGTACACCTCCGGGCAGCGCCGCATGATCGACGCGCGGCTCGCTGAAGGCTTGGCCGACATCAAAGCCGGGCGCACCTTCGGCCCGTTTGACAACGCCGGCGAGATGATCGCCCACATGAAGGCGCAGCTTAAGAAGAGAGGAATCGCGCCGAAGGCCAAACGCTCTCGATGAAGGCTGACTACTCCGAACGTGCCCGCAAGACCCTACAAGGCCTTCCTCGCGTGGTGCGGGAAGGCTGTTTTCAAGCAGGTGAAGTTCTTGGAGCAGAATCTAAGGCAGGCCCGCGTCAACAAGGGCTGGCGCTTCTACTTCCTCATCCGGGACAAACGGGACCTTGCGGGAGTCTCGCCCCCTCAACCGCGAAGAATTGCCTTGTTCCCCAGACGTGTTATAGGTTATAAGAATTCAACATGAAAAAGCTCTGCCTGCTACTGTGCTTCCTGCCTCTCGCCTACGGCGCGCATGTGACCATCCTGCGCGACGAATACGGCGTGCCGCACATCTTTGCCCAGGATGCCGCTGGTGCGGCCTTCGGCTCGGGCTACGCGCAGGCCGAGGATCGCCTGGAAGAGATGCTGAAGAATTATCGCCGCGCGGAAGGCACCATGGCGGAAGCGTTCGGCGCGGAGTTTTTCCGCGACGATTGGCGCCAGCGTGTCTGGCGTCACCGGCTGGTGGCCGAGCAGCATTACAAAGAGCTCCGCCCGCGCAGCCGCGAAATCATCGAGGCGTTTCAGGCTGGCGTGCGGCAATACATGCAGGAGCATCCCGGCCAAGTGCCCGCATGGGCGCCCAAGCTGGAGCCCTGGCAGTTGGTGGCGCTGGGCCGCTACATCATCTGGGGCTGGCCGGAGGGCGAAGCCGCGGGCAAACTTCTGCACGCGGGCATTCAGCCCGATCCCATCGCCTATCACGGCTCGAATGAAATGCTGCTGGCGCCGTCGCGCACCGCGATGCATGCGCCCATTGCCGTGGTGGACCCGCACCTGAGCTGGTATGGCGCATTCCGCTTCTACGAAATGCGTCTGTATGGCGGCGATCTGGCTTTCTCCGGCGCCTGCATCCTGGGCCTTCCGTTTCCTGTGTTGGGACACAGCCGCTATGCTTCGATCGCCATGACCACGGGCGGTCCGGACACCTCCGATGTCTACGAAGAGGAAGTGAAGGACGGTAAATACAAGTTCCGCGACGAATGGCGGCCGCTCGAAACGCGTCGCGAGAAGATCGGCGTGAAGGTGGGCGACAAGATCGACTGGAAGGACATCACGATCGACTCCACCGTGCACGGGCCCATCGTGGCCCACAAGAATGGCAAATCGTATTCGGTGGCGATCCCTTATGCCGACGAGGTCCGCCTGATGGACGAGAGCTGGGACGTGGTGACCGCCCATAACCTGACCGAGATGAAGAAAGCTCTGGCGATGCTGCAATTCATGGCGCAGAACATCATGGTGGGCACGGTGGATGGCGACATCTACTACGTGCGCAACGGACGCGTGCCGGTGCGGCCGAAGGGTTGCGATCCGTCGCAGCCAATGCCGGGCGCGACCGGCGCGTGCGAGTGGCAGGGGGTGCATCCGTTTGAAGATCTGGTGCAGATCACCAATCCACCGCAGGGATACATGCAGAACTGCAACGCCTCGCCGTTTGCCATGATGAAGAATTCGCCGCTGGTGCCAGAGGAATACGCAGCGCATCCCTACATTTACAATGAGCGGCGCACTCCGCCGCATCAACGCGCGGCCATGATGGTGGACCTGCTGGACGCGGCGCACGATGTGACCGCGGAGCAGGCCATCGACCTGGCGTTTTCGCCGCAGGTCTGGCATGCGGAGTTGTGGCAGGAGCGCATCCGCAAAGCTGCGCCCGAGAGCGAGTTCGCAAAGATGCTGGCTGCGTGGAACCGGCGCAGCGACGCGGATTCCCGGCCGGCCCTGGCGTTCTACCTCTTCAAGATGTCGCTCGATGCGGGGCCGAAGCGCGCGGTGGACCCGCCGCCAACCCTCACCGACGATCAGATCCGCACGGCGCTCGCCAAGGCGGAAGCGCGGTTGAAGTCCGAGTTCCCGCCGGATGCGGTCTTCGGAACGCTGTTCCGCGTGGGGCGGCAGGGCGCGGCGCACACGTGGCCGGTAAGCGGCGGATCGCTGACCGAAGCCGGCATGGCGACTCCGCGCGCGATCAGCTTCGAGAAGAGCGGCCAGGAGATGATCGGGCACGGCGGCCAGACCTCCACGCAGGTTGTGATTCTGACCAAGCCGCCGCAATCGTACATGGTGATCCCGCTGGGTGAAAGCGACCACGCGGATTCGCCGCACTTCGACGATCAGGCGGAAAAGCTATTCAGCCAGAGCCGCGTGAAATCGACTTACTTCCTGAACCGCAAGGAGCTGGAGAAACACGTGACGAAGCGGGAGGAACTGGAGTTTGCGGGGGCAACCAAGTGATGCAAGAGGCGCTGGGCCACCTGGAACTGAAGGTGATGGAGATTCTCTGGGCGCACGGCGAAAGCAATGTGCACGATGTGGTCCAACGGCTGGGCCGGCCGCTGGCGTACACCACGGTGATGACCACGCTGGACCGGCTCTTCAAGAAACACCTGCTGGTGCGGCGCAAATGGGAGCGGGCCTTTTTGTATGCGCCGAGCTGGACGCGCCTGGAATGGGAGCAGAAACGCGCAGGCGACTTCGTGGCCGGCTTTCTGGCCTCGCCCGAAGCCTCCGGCGATCTGCTGATCTCCTCCCTGGTCGACGCGGTCGGCCAATATGATACGGCGCTGCTGGATGAGTTGGAAAGGAAGATCCGCAGGAAGCGCAGAGAGCTTGGCCGGCGGGGGAAAACATGACTCTCCCATATCTTCCGAGGCTATTGTGCATCAGCCTGGCAACCTTCTTCCTGGTCCACCTGGCGCTGGGGATGGTAGTTTCGCTGATTGCCCGGCCGGCGGCCCGCCTGGGGGAGAGTATCCGGCCGCATCTGGCTGCGCGCTGTCTGCTGATGTTGCGGCTGCTGCCGGCCGCAGGCGCCGCATTCATCGTTGTGGTGGTCTGTCTGCCCAGCTACTTATGGCTTGAGCCGGACGCCCCTAACGAACGGGTGGGCTTTGGGTGCCTGGCCGTGGCTCTGCTGTGCATCGCGATGTTGGGTATCTCGCTCGCGCGGGGACTGCGCGCCGCGGCCGGCTCACGACGCTTTCTGCGGCGTTGCCAGCGAGCGGGAAGCCAGACGCGCCTGCCGGGCGAGCACGCGGATGGTTGGATGGATGCTTGGGTCGTTGACGGCACGGCGCCATTGCTGGCGCTCGGCGGGATCGTTCGCCCGCGACTGGTCATCTCGCGGGGAGTGGTGAGTGCGCTGTCGGCGGAACAACTGGCGGCGGCCTTGCGGCACGAGCGCGCCCATTGGACTTCGCGCGACAATCTGAAGCGCCTGTGTATCCTGCTGACGCCCGGTATCCTGCCGTTCGCGGGCAGCAGCCGGACGCTCGAGCGCGGCTGGAGGAAGTTCACGGAATGGGCCGCCGACGACCGCGCGGTGGCCGGCAGCGCGCGCCGTTCGTTCGCGTTGGCCGCGGCATTGGTGCGGGTTGCGCGCATGACCGCGGGCGCGCCACAGGGTCCCTTGGCGCTGCTGCTATTGGACGACACCGATCAGCTCTCTGCGCGCGTGGATCGTTTGCTGCGCGCGGCACCGCC
>CABECV010001088.1_pt1 | contig 9635 bp, 9 predicted proteins | sample 3422511 | NCBI WGS metagenome assembly CABECV01 (sample SAMEA5534327, study PRJEB31848) | metagenome | biome: tundra; feature: field; material: soil | place: USA | collected 2013-05 | depth 0.15 m | reverse complement strand
TTCTTGGAATCCAGAACCGAATAGCTGAGATGCACAAGCTAATGAACCAGGCAGCAATGGACGCTCTCGATGAAATGGGGCGAGTAACGAGTGGTCCGATCGACATCACTACTTACGTCGAGAAGGCGCAAAACTCCGTAAGAGGGAAGATTGAACTCGATGCCCTAGCGGCGTTGGCGAACCTCCACGCCGGATGTCGCGTGACCGAACTGCGTCAGCGTTCCGAAGAAATGCTTAGGATATACATATCCCCGAGGCTCTTTGGGTCCACGCATCTATCAAGTGACGGCCGGGTAATCGCCAAGCAGCCGGCGGCTGGAACTGAGGACGCCAATTCCGAAGAGTACGAGGCGGCTGTTCGGTCCGAGATGGTTAGTTAGGGACCATACGATGCGGTTGGACTTGCTCGTTCGGGCAGTAGTCTGGCCAGCGCTCACTGTCGTGATTTCAGAGCATCGCCTTCGGGAAGGGGACTTCGTTGCATTGGCTGATCGATCTCCGATTGTGCCTCGGGGGCGCGGGCGCCTCTTCGGGAAAGCTCTGTTCTTAGGATATGAAGGCGATTTCGCCGCCGCGCTGCACCTGCTGGTACCGCAGATCGAACACATGGTTCGTTGCCGCCTTAAGGCCGCAGGCGTCAAGACCACCAACCTCGACGAGGATGGCATTGAGAACGAAAAAGCGCTTGGAGCGCTAGTAGACTTCCCCGAGACTGCCCAAATCTTAGGCGAGGACTTGGCTTTCAAACTCAAGGCTTTGTTCTGTGACGCCCTTGGGCCGAATCTCCGAAACGAGTTGGCCCATGGCCTACTAGAGTACGGCGCGTGCGAATCGACCTATTCGATCTACGCATGGTGGCTGGGTTTGAAACTCGTTGTAAACGCTTTTTGGAATGCAACTCGCACCAGCGATGTGCGTGAGCCCCCGGCCCAACAGAATTGACACATCCCCATGAAACCGTTCGCACATAAGTGTGCCTCGGTCCGCCCACAATGAAATGAAAACGCGCACGACTCGCCGAAGGGACCACCGCCGCGGAAATCGCAGAGTTGAAAAGGGTATCGCGTCCTGAATGACGCCCGCCCAGGAACGGCCGCTGGTGGTAACGGCCCGTTTAACGGGCCTGCCCCTACCGCACTGAATCCTCCACCTCCCGCAACCAATCCGGCCGCTTCAACACCTCCCGCGGCTTGCTCCCATCCGGCGGCCCGATAATCCCATCGCGCTGCATCGTGTCCAGTATTCGCGCGGCGCGCCCGTAGCCCAACCGCAGCCTCCGCTGCAGCGTCGAAGTCGACGCCTTGCCCATCTCCAGCACGATGCGCACGGCCTCTTCGTACAACGGATCCTGCCCGCCCGGCGCGGCCTCCTCGCCCTCCGGTTCCGCGTCGTCGGCCGGCGGCGCCACTAGGAACGTCTGATCGTACTCCGGCGCAGCCTGCTCCTTCCAGAAATCCACCACCCGGTTGATTTCGGTTTCCGTCACGAACGCGCCGTGCACGCGGATCAGCCGCGACGAACCCGGCGGCAGGAACAGCATGTCGCCCTTGCCCAGCAGGTGCTCCGCGCCCATCACGTCCAGCACTGTCCGCGAGTCCACCCGCGTCGCCACGCGGAAACTGATCCGCGACGGAAAATTCGCCTTGATCAGCCCGGTAATCACGTCCACGCTGGGCCGCTGTGTCGCCAGCACCAGGTGCATGCCCACCGCGCGCGCCATCTGCGCGAGGCGCGTCACGGACTCCTCCACGTTGCGGCCCTCCAGTATCATCAGGTCCGCCAACTCGTCGATCAGGATCAGGATGTAAGGCAGCGGCCGCAAGTCTTCCGCCGTGGCCTCATCCTCCTCGAACAGGTTGCGCGGCTCCTCTTGCATCTTGCGGATCTTCTTGTTGAACTGGTCGATGTTGCGCACGCCGAATTCGGCCAGCAGGCGCAGCCGCCGGTCCATCTCCAGCACCGCGTTGCGCAGCGCGTTGGTGGCCTTCTTGGGATCGGTGATCACCGGCGTCAGCAGGTGCGGAATGCCCTCGTACATGCCCAGCTCCACGCGCTTGGGGTCCACCATGATCATGCGCACTTCATCCGGCGTGGATTTGTACAGGATCGACATCACCATGGAGTTGATCATTACGCTCTTGCCCGAACCGGTCGAGCCGGCGATCAGCAGGTGCGGCATGGACTCCAGCGCGGCCACCTTGATGCGCCCGTTGATGTCCTTGCCCATCGAAATCGTCAGCCGCGACTGCGCCTGCGCGAATTCGTCGGACTCCAGCACTTGGCGCAGCGCGATCACTTCGCGCTTGGTGTTCGGCACCTCGATGCCGACCGTGGGCTTGCCGGGAATGCGCTCGATCAGGATCGATTCGGCTTGCAACCCCAGGCACAGATCCTCGGTCAGCGTAGTGATGCGGGTGTACTTGATGCCGGCCTCGGGCTTGAATTCGAAGGTCGTCACCACCGGGCCGGGATTGATCTGCACCACCGACCCAAGCACGTTGAACTCTTCGAACTTCGACTTGATGCGTACCGCGATGTCCTTCAGCTCCTGCTCATCATAAGGGCTGCGGCCCTGCCCCTCGTTCAGCAGGTCCGTCGAAGGCAGCCGGTAAGCCATGGGGCCCGCCGGGCGCGTGCTAGCCACCGGGACCGCTTCCTCCCAAGGCGGAGAGTCCGCCGCGGACACCGGCTTTTCCTCGAGTGTGCAAATCGGGATTTCGGTGGGCGCTTTAGGCGCCGCAGGCGCCTCCTCGACCACGTCGCGAGGCGGAGCCGAAGACTCGATGTGCGCCGTTTCCACCTGTGGTGCGGGCTTCGACCGGCGGCGCTTTTCGGCTCTCTGCTCAGCGCGCAGCCGCGCTTTCTCCTCTTTGCGCTGCCGCCGCTCCTCGCGCCAAGCGTGCCAGGCGTCAGCAAGCGCCCTCAGAAAACGCAACGGCCCCGCGAACCAGCCAGCCAGTTTCGACATCGTAAAGGTCGACACCAGGTAGACGGAAACGATCAGGGTCGTGATGGTGAGCAGAATCGCGCCGGTGGGATTCAGCGCGTGCATCAGATAATGCGCCAGCAGCATACCCGCGAGGCCGCCAATCGGAATCGCGCCGCTGTAGAGCGTAAGCCGCGGTGCGAAGGACACCGCCGCCGTCAGGCTCAGCAGCAGCAGCAGCGTCCCGCAAAGTTTGATGGCGCCCGCTTCCAATTCGTCCGACCGGACCCATTTCCACGCCAAGCCAAACAGGAAAATCGGGAACACAAACGCGCCGATGCCGAAGCCCTGCAGCAACAGGTCGGCAAACCACGCGCCCGGATAGCCGATCAGGTTGCGCGGCAGTGTGGCCGCCGCAGTATTCAGAGAGGGGTCCTGGACGTGGTACGACGCCACGCTGAGCAGCAACACCAAGCCCAGCGATAGGAGCAGCAGTCCTATCAGTTCGTTGAATCGCTTCTGCGGAGTCGGAGATAACAGCTTCATCCCGCTGGCCGGCGGAAGAAAGCCAGAGCAAGCACCATTATGCCAAAAATAATGCGATAAAACACAAAAAACCACAAGCTGCGGCGGCGCAGGAAGCGCAGGAACCAGGCGATCACGATCATCCCCGTAATGGCGCTCACCGCGATCCCCACCGCCAGCGCGGTTTCCATGTTGGGATCAAAGGCTTTGTGCTTGATCAGGTCGTAGACAGCCTTGGCCGCCGCCGCCCCTATGGCGGGCGTCGAGAGCAGGAAGGAGTAGCGCGCGGCAGCCTCCCGATTTATATTGCGGAACAAACCGGCCGTGATCGTGATGCCGCTGCGGGAAACTCCGGGCACCACCGCCAGCGCCTGCGCGAGCCCAATAGTTCCGGCATCCACAAAGTTCACTCCGGAAATGTCGCGCGTCTTGCGCCCCATCCACTCGGCGATCCCCATCACGATCCCGATCGCCACCATCATCGTGCCGATCACCATCGGGTTACGCCACGGGCCTTCCGCCTGCTTGTTGAACACCAACCCCGCAATCCCCACCGGAATCGATCCGATCGCCAGCAGCCATAGCAGCCCGGTGTTGCGTTCCAGCTCCTCGTCGCGTCCCCAGCGAATCCCGAATCCGTGCGCGATGATCTGCACCCAATCGCGCGCAAAGTAAATCACCACCGCCAGCAGCGTGCCAATGTGCAGCGCAATATCGAACGTCAGGCTTTCGGTCCGCCACCCCAGCAGCCACGACGTCAGATAGAGGTGCGCCGTGCTGCTGATGGGCAAAAATTCCGTCAGGCCTTGCACAATCGCCAACACGATCACTTGGTAGATAGGCATGTTAGTGCAAAAGGGAATGGTACCTGATTTTGTGCCCAACACCAAACATCCGCCAGTTGACGCAGTTGGCGGGGTGCTTGGTGGGGCAGACCCCCTTATAGTGGCTTCAGGAGGTGTTTGAGATTTGCAGAGATTTCCACAGAAGCGGCCGACCTGCTGTCGAAAAACTCCAATGCCGCCAGATCGTTTTAGCTCTTGCCTTCACGCATCGTTTGCGGATACGTGTGAGCGGAGCGGACAACCCGCTGCTACGACTTCGACCCCCAGTACGCATGAAACGTCTTGACCAGAGTGTCGAGCAGCGGGTTGTGCCTTGTTCCCAAACGAATCTTCAGATGTCGTCTGGCCTCAACAACCCGACTCTACTATAAGGCTTTCGCTGGAACAAGGCCCTGTCCGTGGACAGGAAGACCATAAGCCATAATGCAGAGCATTTTTGGCCCGACGCGGCGGACGAGGCTGAGGAAACAGAGGACAGTTCGTGGCCGCGGCGGTGGGCTAAGAATGGTCGGACTATGAGTTTTGAATCGTCTGGCTTGCTCAGGAGCAGGTGAAGAGTTGGCATGTGGCTGGCACGCAGCGCGCTGAGGGAGTCCGATAGGGACCGCCAGAACGAGAGGATGGGGAGCCAGTACGGGGCTTTTGGAACGGTGTTAAAGCGCGTTCCTCGGTAACGGAATGTCCAGGTCACACTTCGACCCCACACTGGCCCTGGCCAGCCCCATGGAGTGGCGAGTTTCGGGTCGGGAGTGGCGCTCATGACGAATCGATGGTGATTGGAGCATGGCAGGGACATCTCTCTAATCTTGGCAGGATGGCGACGGTTACCATGTGACCGCGCAAGCATTGCGGACACTGCCGCAACGAACCACCGGTGAGGCGTTCGTAGTGGTCGCGGTAGTCCCGCTCCGGCGTGGCAACGGTGTCTGGGTTTGGCATCGGCATGCCGAGTAAGCGGCGACACTGGGCAAGTTTCTGTTGCCGGTAACGATTTCCCAGAAAACCGTAGTAGCGAATGCGTTGGAAACCGTTCGGCAACACATGCAGTAAGAACCGCCGGATGAACTCGTCTGCCGATAAAGTCATCGTTTGGGTCTGGCCGCTGTCCCGATAGTTCTTCCACTGGAAACGGACCTGGCCGTTTTCGATATCCAGCAGCCGGTTGTTGGAGAGGGCCACGCGGTGGGTATAGCGGCCCACATAGTCGAGCACCTGCTCGGGTCCCGCAAAGGGCCGCTTGGCGTAGACCACCCATTCGGAGTTTTTGGCGCGGGCGATACAGCGGGCAAAATCCCTCGCTTCGCGCAAGGAATCCAAGGCACCGAAGAACTGCAGTTTGCCGGCATCGAATGCTTTCTGTAAAGATTCTAGAAACAAGCGCCGGAACACTGTGCCGCCCAATTTCGCACAACAACCCATGAAAATTACCGCACGAAGCCAAAAAATAGGGATATTAGGCATGCGCAAATGTGGGTATCAATGTCCATGTAGTTCTAGTACTCCATCCCCGGTGCTGCGCGCCGCACGCTACACTGAAAGCCGGTGCCAGAGCCAATCGCAATCGCGGGAGCGGGCAGAATGGGGCAGGCTCTCGGACATCTGCTGCGCCAGCGTGGGGAATCAATCGCGGCGGTCGCCAAGCGCAGTCCGGAGCACGCCGCGCTGGCAGCCGCATTCGTGGGTGGCGGCGCGAAGGCCGCTTCGTACACCGAGATCCCGCAACACGCCGCGCGCGTCCTGATTGCGGTTCGTGACGACGCCATTGGCGATGTGGCGCGCGTGCTGGCGGGGTCGGGCATGCATCGCGGAACAGCGCTGCACACCAGCGGCGCCCGCGGCCCGGAAGCTCTAGCCGCACTGGCGGCGGGTGTCGCATGCGGCACGCTGCATCCTTTGCAAACGGTCGCGAATCCGGAGGAAGGTGTCCGCGTTCTGCCGGGCGTGGCGTTCGCCATCGACGGCGCGCGCGAAGCGACCGCGTGGGCCGAGCGCCTGGTGGGCCTGCTGGATGGGCTGACGCTGCATGTTCCCGCCGCGTCGCGGCCCCTGTATCACGCCGCCGCAGTGATGGCGAGCAATTGCGTGACCGCGCTGATGTCCACGCTGTTATGCTGATGAGAGAGGCCGGCGTGGAAGAAGGCGCCGCGCGGCGGGCGCTCGAACCGCTGGCGCGGACCAGCGTGAAGAACGAGTTGCAGCTCGGACCTGCGGCGGCACTGACCGGTCCGATCGCGCGCGGCGACGCCGATACGGTGCGCGGTCATCTGGCGGCGCTGGCGAAAGCTCCGGCGGTGGTCGAGAGCTTGTATCGCGCCGCGGGACTCGCAACTCTGGAAATTGCCCGCCAAAGAGGCCTTGCGGAAGTTCAAGCCGGCGCCATCCAGGAACTCTTGCGGAAAGGAGAACGGCGTGACTGACACGAAGCGGATCCGGCTGCCCGATCTGGAAGCCAAGAAGCAGCGGGGCGAAAAGATCGCCATGCTGACGGCTTACGACTACACCATGGCGCGCCTGCTGGACCGCGCAGGCATTGACATACTGCTGGTGGGCGATTCGCTGGGAATGGTGGTGTTGGGCTACGAGACCACCTTGCCGGTGACACTGGACGCGATGGTGCATCACACGCGCGCGGTGAGCCGGGGCGTGCAGCGGGCGTTGGTGGTGGCCGATATGCCCTTCCTGACGTATCAAGTCAGCGTGGCTGAGGCGCTCCGGAATGCGGGACGCCTGATTCAGGAAGGCGGCGCGGCGGCGGTGAAGATCGAAGGCGGCGGAGCAGCCGTGGAAGCGGCGGCCCGCTTGGTGGAAGCCGGGATTCCGGTGATGGGCCACCTGGGACTCCTGCCGCAGTCCGTGCACCAGCTCGGCGGATTCCGGCAGCAGGCCAGGCTGGAGGAAGATGCCGAGTTGTTGTTGGCGGACGCGCAGGCGCTGGAAGAGGCGGGCGTATTTGCGGTGGTGCTGGAGTCCATTCCAGCCGGCGTGGCGCAAGCTGTCACGGCCGATTTGCGCATTCCGACGATTGGCATCGGGGCCGGGCCGCATTGCGATGGCCAGGTGCTGGTCAGCTTCGACATGCTGGGACTCTCGCAAGACGCCGTGCCATCGTTCGTGAGGCGCTACGCGGATTTGGGCGAGCAGACCGTGGCCGCCGCCAAAGCGTATGCCGATGACGTGCGGACGGCCCGATTTCCGGCAGTGAGCCAGCGTGTCGCGACGGATCTGGTGGCCGGGCTAAAGCAGGGGTAAAGTAGGTTTGCGCATCGTCCACTCGATCGCGGACTTCCGTGGCTGGCTCGCACAGACGCGGCGTCCGCTCGGTTTCGTGCCGACCATGGGCGCGCTGCACGCAGGTCATGGCCGGCTCATTGACGAAGCGCGCGCGGCATCCGCCTCGGTGGCGCTGAGCATCTTCGTCAACCCGATTCAATTCAACCAGAGCGAGGACTACGCTCGATATCCGCGGCCGCTGGAAGCGGACCTGGCATTTTGCGCGGCACGGGGCGTGGATGTAGTATTCGCGCCGCCGGTGGAGGAGATGTATCCGCAGCCGCAAGTCACCTTCGTGGAAGTGGGGCGCGTAGCGGACCATATGGAAGGGCGCTTCCGGCCGGGCCATTTCCGCGGCGTGGCCACCGTAGTGCTGAAACTGTTCCAGATCGTGCAGCCGGACCGCGCGTATTTCGGGGAAAAGGACGCGCAGCAGTTGGCGGTGATCCGCCGCATGGTGCAGGATCTGAACCTGCCCGTGCAGATCGCCGGAGTGCCCACCGTGCGCGAGCCGGACGGGCTGGCGCTCAGCTCGCGCAACCGGCATCTGAGCGCGGAAGAGCGGGCCATTGCGCCGCGGCTTTACCAGGCTTTGCGCGTGGCGGAGCAGCGCATCGCGGCGGGAGAGACTGGCGCAGAGGCGGTGAAGCGCGCGGCGCGCGAGGTGCTGGCGGCGGAGCCGCGCATGCGGGTGGAGTATCTGGAGATTGCCGGCGATGCGGAGATGCAGCCTGTGGAATGCGTCGCCGGTCCGGTGCGGGTGGCCGCGGCGGTATGGGTAGGCCGGACGCGGCTGATCGACAATATACGCTGCGATCCGGCCGTTCATGCCGCGGATTCTTCCGTTCAAGCCTAATTGCAACTGAGTTGCTAAGCGAGGCGCTGGAAGCGCGCAGCAGAGCGCCGGCATGGCAGAGGAATGCCGGAGACCGATCTCAAAAAACCGTCGCACGGCGATGATTGATGAGACTCCGCGCTCTATCGCCGACCTTGCCGTACGCGGGCCAGTACGTCGTGAATCGGCGACTCGGGCACCGCTCAATTGCGGACCGGAGCGCGATATCCCAGTCAGCCGACCAGCCACACGCGATCAAGCCATATTCGTCGAATACCTGGTCCAGAGGCTGGTCCATCTCAACTCCGTAATGAGCGAGTTCGCCGGCTGTGTTTCTCAATCGGCTGTCGAGATAGTCGCCATTCACCTTGACTACTGTGCATCGCGAATGCGCAAGGGGTAGAGCGCCTTTCGCCGGGTCTGGTGTGCTGGTGACCATGGGGTGTATACCGACGTCAACGAGTGCCTGTTCCAAGAGCTGATCGAAATTAGTAGTGACGACTACCTGAACGTAACCTTTTGCGATAAGCTGCGCGATAGCGCGATGTGCCGCAGTGGGCAGTTTGCGGCCTTCTTCCCGTTCCTGCTCAGAAGGCTCGAAATAGCCCCTGAGCAACTGCATTCTTTCGGCGGGAGATTTCGCGATCTCGTCCAAGATCTCCGAGTAATCAGGCTCTCTTCCAAAGACTGTCCGATACCACGTCTCAGCGTCTGCGGGACTGCCGGCGCCTTTGAGCGCGGCCAGCTTGCGGATGAGATCTTGAACGATCTCCCATCCGGTCGGCACCCCACTTGACTTTGACAGCCCAGTTCCGAGCAGCAGGGCGTACACGCCGCGGTTGCTGTGTACCGAGATCGCGAGGCTGAGAGTTGGGCCAATCATTTCGTTTGCCCGCAAAGCAAAAAAGCCGCGCCCCCTTTTGTGGGGAGCGCGGCGAATTGAATCAAGTTAGCAGACGGACTTAGTAGTCCATGTCCGGGCCGCCGTGGCCGCCGGGACCGGCCTGAGCCGACTTCTTCTCCGGTATTTCGGCCACCATGGCTTCGGTCGTCAACATCAGCGAAGCGATCGATGCGGCGTTTTGCAGCGCCGTGCGGGTCACCTTGGTCGGGTCGATCACGCCCGAAACCACCAGGTCTTCGTACGTGTCGGTCTGGGCGTTGAAGCCGAAGTTCGGGTTGGAATTCTCGCGGATCTTCTCCACCACGATGGCGCCCTCGGTGCCCGAGTTCA
>CABECV010001085.1_pt1 | contig 9647 bp, 7 predicted proteins | sample 3422511 | NCBI WGS metagenome assembly CABECV01 (sample SAMEA5534327, study PRJEB31848) | metagenome | biome: tundra; feature: field; material: soil | place: USA | collected 2013-05 | depth 0.15 m | reverse complement strand
ACGCGGACACCGAAAGCCCTCTGGCCAGCGTAGCCGGAACATGTATGCCCGGCAAGCCTCCTCACTACTGAAGCGGGCCTCCAGCTCATTGATATTACGAGGGTAATCGTCCATTAGCCCAAGACCTCGACCCTAATACTACATGTTGGGGCTACCTGCGTCAAGTGAATACCCCCTTCACCGGAATTTATACCGGCAACGGATTCGTCGGCAACATCACCAACACTACTGGCCTTACCACCACGTCCAACGAAGTCCTGCAACTCAGTTTTGTTTCAGCCGGATCGACAGTATCGGCCACGCTCAACCAGGCATTTATTGAGTTATTAAAACCGTGAGAATGAGACGCTTATCCATCCTCGCGCTTCTCGCACTGCCGCTCCGTGCGCCGAGCCAGCTCCAGATCCCGTCCCCGAATCGCCGCGGACGGGACAGCCAGCCGTCCCTCCTCACCTCGACCGCCAACACAAATCGGCTCGTGGCTTGAAGCCCTGACCATCACCGCGGGCCTTGGGGCGTGGTCGATAGCGCGTGAAGCCAACTGGAGCCGACCAGTCCCCATGGGCACCGGTGGTTCGTACGCCGATTTACAGGTGCAGGTGTCCAGCAGGGTGCCTTTGCGGGCGGCGCTCCGCTAGCGGGTCGGCAATAGGATTCGTGGCCAGAGAGTCGAGCCGCCGTTCGGGTGCGAATACTCGCCCGCGGCTGAAAAGAGACGATGCGCCGAATTCTCAAGGGCCTAGCGGCCGTCCTTCACGCCAATTTACACAGGAGTGAAGTATGCAGAGGTGAACTCCACCCGAAGGCCCGTTGGAGACTTGTTGTTGTTGTACACGACAAAATACAGATCGGCACTACTGTTGGGTGCAACTGACGCAGAAAAAAAAGAAGGGGTTCCATGAATTGAATTCCGGATCAGCGTCTGCCTCGTGCTCCTACGGTATGTTGCTTGCCACCATTTGCCAGTTAGTCGTTTCAGAGAATATCTCTCCCGAACTGTTCACAAAAGCGCCGTGTGCAAGAGTATCGCCTTGCAGCCGGTCCATCATCCACGCGGTCGGATAGCCCAGGTAGCCATAGACTCCGTTGATGCACCCTGGGGGAGCCCCGAGGCAACCGGGCTGGCCTTGAACATCGGTGTGGGAGGGACCTCGAAGAGTGCCCTTAAGCTTGGGAATCCCGGTGGGCACTGCGCTATAGTAGGCGGAGATCGATTGCTCGCCGGGGATGGACGAAGGCTGAGTTGGCGGGGATATAGGGTCGTTGGTTCCATCGATGAAGAATATCGAACCGGTGGTCAGGGTCGCGGTATTTACACAATTAGCGATGCTGCCGCACCAGATCTGAGATGGCAGCTCAATTGGAATTACGGTCTGCAGGGCGCCCCCGGACTTTCGCAGCGCGTTGATAGCACCAGTCGCACCTTGAGAATGACCAAAAGATCCAATCTTACTCACGTCGAGCTTATGATAAAAGATGCTCGCGGAATTGCTATTAGCATTAACCATGAACTTGGCTGCGTCCAATATCGTCTGTCCGGCGCCCGTGTTTGGATCTTCGGTTGCGATGATCGCGAAACCCCAGGAAGCCATGTGCTTGAGAAACCAATCATACTGGCTCGGAGTTGCGTTCGTACCGTTCCCCCATGTGAGAATGGGATGCAGAAATCCGTTCGCACCGAGGTTGGTTGGATAGTATAGATCAAACTTGTTTCCAGAGGAATCACAACAAGCTGCGCTTTGGGCGACGGTAACCGCCCAAGTACCATTGGCGTAGTATTTCAATTCAATGGCGCCAGTTGGATAGTTCGGCGGCTTGGTGGGGCACCCGACGTTCCAGGCGAGCCCCGCAAGCACAAGTAGGGAGCGATACCAATTTCGTTTCATGGGCTTCCTTCTGTTAAGACTCCTCGGCCATCCATGGCTGCCGAAACCCGTTTCATTTCGCCAACTGGCTCATAAAATCTACCGAACGTTCAATTCGGACCACTACTATGGTGCTGCGAGATTGCCGATCGTTTCAAAATGAACAAAAAAACTTTTGGTGTCGAACAGCGGGCCGCGCTGCGTTCCTCTCACACCCCGTCCCGCAGTGGGACACCTGAGTCGCGCAGTTTGGGCCGGGGATGCTGTAGGGCCTAAGTCTGCCTCCAGAACGGCCCCTGGCGCACCGGCCATGCGGTCCGCGAACCGATCGGCGGGCTTGGCGCCAAGACTCCTTGGATGCTTCGGACCAACGCGGGGAGCCCGTCTCGGCGCGGAGGCCGTAGGGCCTAAGCGCCCGGCTCGCACGTCGGTGTCCTCCATCGAATGAATGGCAGCCGAAGGGCGAATCGGCAGCGGAACATCCGGCGGTTAAGGAAACCGGCAGATTCAGCGGCGGCGGGGGCGGCGATTGGGGTTTGAGGATTCCCGAAAAGCGACCTGAGCCTCCGGTAGACGGCGCCCATCCCACGCAGGTATCCCGACTCGCCTGTGCAACAATAGACCATTATCCGAACTGTCGTATCTCTCTTGCTTCTGGCCGCCGCCAGCTTGCGAGCCGGCGCTCCGGTATACGTGGTGTTGTGGTTCGATACCGAGGACTACATCGAGCCGGTTGCCGACGATGCCGCGTTGCGCATCGCACGCGACCTGACGGGCTTGGGCGTGCGCGCCACGTTCAAAGTCGTGGGCGAGAAGGCACGCGTGCTGGAGCAGCGCGGGCGGTGGGATGTGGTGCGAGCGCTGGCGCTGCATGATATCGGCTATCATTCGAACTTCCACAGCGTGCAGCCCACACCGGCGCTCTACCTGCGGGACCTCGGCTATGTGGAGGGCGCGGCGGAGTTCGAGCGCCGGGAGGGTCCTGGCGCGCTCGATCTCGCGCGCATCTTTGGCGTGCGGCCGAGTTGTTATGGACAGCCGGGCAATTCCTGGGCGCCACAGTCTAATGCAGCTCTGCGGCACATGGGGATTCCGGTTTACCTGGATGAGGGGTCGCAAGTGGGGCTGAACGATCAGCCGTTCTGGTACGGCGGATTGCTGCACGTCTACAACATGGGACGGTTCCAGTTGCGCGCGCCGCTCGATGGGGACGAGCCGGTCGCGAAGAGCAACGAGCGTTTCGAGCGCGCGGCCGCGGAGCTTGCATCGCATGGCGGCGGCGTCATCAGCATCTACTATCACCCGACCGAATTCGTCACGACGGAGTTTTGGGACGCCGTGAATTTTGCCAAGGGGGCCAACCCCGAACGCACAGCGTGGCGCCGTCCACGGCGGCGGACCGAAGCTGAGTCGGAGCGGTGCTATGGGATTCTCCACGACTATGTGGCGCATGCGAAGGACGTGCCGGACGTGCGGTTTGTGACCGCGCGCGAACTTTTGCAGCTTTACGGCAGCCCCGCGCCGGGGACCGCGGAGCGCGCTCGCATTGCGGCGCATTTGTCCGCGCGGCAGACGTTTCTGGTTGCCGAAGACGGGGCGCTCTCGGCGGCCGATATGCTGCTGAGCCTGCTGGGTATGCAGCCGGAAGTCGTGGATGGACCGGCGACGCGCATTGCCAGCAACCTGGACGGCGCAAGCATTCCGCGGGCGGCTTTTGAGCGGGCCAAGACGGATGCGGTGTCGTTCATCCGCGCGAACAAACGGCTGCCGGCGGCGGTCTGGATCGGGGCGGACAAGCTCTCGATTGGCGACTTCGCGGCTACGCTGGCGGGAGACGATGAGGCAGCCGCCGAGATCCTAGTGCGGCGGGCCAACCTGGAATTCGAAAAGTATTTCTCGAATGAGCCTCGAAAGGCGTTTGATTGGCCGATTCACCCGGAAGGCTTCAGTGCGCCTGAGTTGCTGGAGTTAGGAAAGCTCCAGGGCTGGACGCTGAAGCCGGCGCGGCTGAGATAGCGCCAATTCCGGCATCGTAACGAATCTTCCTGTTTGGTTCCGGCTATTCCGGGTTAGGTTATTTGCGGGACGGCAGGGCAAAAGCCACATAGGCGCCCTTGAACTTTGGCTGGGTGTCCGGAATCGGTCCCGCCTGAGCGGCTGCGCAGAACACGATGTATTGGCGGCCGCGGACTTCATAGACCGCGGGGATGCCCTCGATTGCCTCTGGAACCTGAGTATCCCAAAGCATCTTCCCGTTTTCCACGTCAAAGGCGCGGACCCTTCGGTCGCGGGTGCCAGTGAAAATGAGACCGCCGGCGGTGATCACCGGACCGACCTTGGGATAGTGAGTGCCGGTGTTGACGATACCCTTGGCGGCGAGTTCCGGCACCTCGCCGAGCGGAATCGACCACTTGATGACGCCTTCGTTCAAGTCGTACGCGGTGAGGGAAGTCCACGGCGGCGCGATTGCGGATAGCCCGTCGGCGATGAGGAAACCGAAGCCGCTCACATACCGAGGTGGCTGGCCCTTAGGAGCCGCCGGATCGGATTCCAGCTTCAGTATACAGGGCAGGTCCTTGGAGACGACAACCAGGATGCCGCGCGTGGGATCGACTGCGGCCCCGCCCCAGTTGGCGCCCCCGTTGTTGCCTGGCATTTGCACGCTCCCTCGGAAGCTCGGCGGTGTAAACAACCCTTCGTTACGAGCGCTGAGGATCATGTCGCGGAAGCGGGCGCGATCCGCCGCGCTCAGATACGGGTTAAGATCCTCGACCGTGAATTTCTGGCGGGAGAACGGCGGCGGCTTTACCGGGAATGGCTGCGTCGGGGACGTTTTTTCGCCCGGAACGTCGGAAGCCGGGACGGGTCGTTCCTCTACCGGCCAAAGCGGTTTTCCGGTGTCTCGATCAAATACCCAGACAAAGCCTTGCTTGGTGACCTGTGCGACAACGTCTGTGTTCTTGCCTGCGTGGCGAACGGTCAGTAGTTTGGGGGCAGTAGCGTCGTCATAATCGAAAACGTCATGGTGGACCATTTGAAAATGCCAGATGCGGCGGCCGGTGCGGGCATCGAGAGCCAGAAGGCAATCGGCGAAAAGATTATCGCCGTGGCGGTCGGCGCCATAAAAGTTGTACTTGGCGCTCGCTGTGGGTGCGTAAATCACGCCGTGCTTCTCGTCCAGTGCGAATTCACTCCAGACGTTGGCTCCGCCGACCGTTCTCCACGCGTCCTTGGGCCAGGTCTCATAGCCGAATTCGCCGGGGCGCGGAACTGTGTGGAAGGTCCAGACGAGTTTTCCGGATCGCACGTCGAATGCGCGGATGTCACCTGGGGCCGAGCCATAACCCTGGTTGGTGGCCGAGCCAATGATCAACTTGTCCTCGAAGACCCGGCCCGGCGTCGTGGACTGCACCAGAGTGAGGGTTCGCGGATCGCGGTCGAGACCGTCTCTCAAATCCACCGCGCCGTTCGCGCCGAAGGACCGAATCGGCTTGCCCGTACGGGCATCGATAGCGCGAAGCGACTGATCCGCGCAAAAAAGAAGACGCCGGTCCGTGCGGTCCCGGCTCTCCCAGTAATTGATGCCGCGATTGGTGATGATCCTGATTTCAGGCGAAGGCGTGTGTGTCCAGATCTCGCTGCCGGTGACGGCATCGAGTGCCACGATGGAATTGTTCTTCGCCAGAACGTACATGGTCCCGTCGATCACGATGGGGTTGAAGAAATAGTGCCTATCGTCCCCGACCGGATACGTCCAGGCTTTTTCGAGTTGCGTCACGTTTGACCTGTCGATTTGCTTGAGGGCAGAGTATTGGGCGGCGTCCGGGCTGCCGGAATAATCGCGCCAGGCGGTGTGCGTCTGGGCGGATAACACACTCGTCAGGGCAACAGCCAGGTACGCGATAGGCGGGGAGATTTGCAATGGGTCCTCTGGGCCATGGTATCGAAGTAGGAAAGCGGTCGGGGCAGCGGAGGATGCGTGGCCCTGCACTGCTGCGTTGCGCCCGCGAAGTCCATAGTCGCATTGTACGCACTGGCGGCGTTAGCCGCTGCCGCGGAATCTGCCCAAGCCGCGAAGATTCTGAGCGTGTGTAACAGAATTACCGGGCCGGCGGCGAGCGCCTTCCAGATCGGTTCCACCCACTCGTCCTTATCCATGTTGTAGGCGATGAAGTCCGAAGCGAACTGCCAGTAGGTCCACGCCCAGCCGAGCGACTCGGCGGTGCGGGCGAGGTGCGCCGTGTAGCGCACGCGCGAATCCATGTCGCCCCTGTCGTAGGCCCCGAACTCGCCCAGCAGGATGGGCCGGCCATGCGCCTTCGACCACTCCTCGACACCCGCGAAATCCGTTTCCACCTAGCGCTTTTCGGCGTCCGTGCCCCATGTTACGCCCGACAGATTCGCGGTCTCCCGGTTCCACCGCGCACCCTGATGGGTGAACGTCATCGGCAAATAGTAATGCACCGTCACGATGATGTTGCGGTCATCCGTCGGCAGCTCCAACTGCTTGAGAGCGGTGATGCTGTTCCAGAACGCCGGGCCGATAACGACGGTCCGCGCCGGATTCGCGCAGGCGTGATCTTGCCGTTCGGCTCGTTGAGGATCTCGAACATCACGTTCGCGGGCGCATCCTTGTAATGCTCGGAGATCTGTTGCCAGAAGGCCTCCAGGCGCGGCCGGCAGGCTTCCGCATTGTTAGCGCACAGTCCGAAATCGTGCTTCATCGACGATGACCATCAGATGGCTGGCGAGCGCATGATCGATCACCCAGTCGAGCGTGCTGAGCCACACCGGGTCGAGCTGACTCGCGGAATCCATGTGCGACAACGCCTGCAGGTTCAGGCGCACCGTCTGAAAGCCGCCGTCGTGAATGCGCTCGAAATGGCGCTCCTTGAACCGGGCCTTGACGAAGCTGTCCCAGAGCGGATCGTAGCCAATGATGTTCACGCCGCGCCCCATGCGCTTCACTTGGTCGGAAGCTTCCACTGGCGTGAAGGGCGGCGCGGCGGTTTGCCCGGACAGCTCGAATTTCAGGTAATCGATGTTGAAGTTGGCTTCCTTCAGCACGGAGAGGGTCATGACGTGCAGGCCTTTGGCGAGTTGCACCTCGGCCAGCCGGTCAGCTAACCGCCACTTGTGCCAGTGGCCGGTGGTGGGCAGCGCGATCGGGCCGGCCGGCGCAGCGCCGTCGAAGGCCAGCCTGATCTCGGCCGCATCGGTACGTGAGGAAAGGTGCGCCGATACTATATACGTGCCGGCTTCGCGCACCTCAACGGTGTACTTCACCCACTCACCCGGCGCCGTCCAGCCGAGATACAATTCGCCGGGCTTTTCGTCGGCGCCGTCCACGGTCTTGTCGATGCCAGTCTTCGTATAAGAGATATCGACGCCCTCGTCCTTACGGAAACGATCCACCCACTTATCGCCAGTGTTCAGCTTGCCGCTGCCTTGGTTCTCGGCGTCGGAGTCGTTGTATGTGACGCCCTGGCCGCCGAGGTCGTAAAACTCGGCCTGCACCCGTCCGGGAATCGCCTGCGGATGTCCGAGGAAGGGTTTGCCGTGATAGTCGCTCGGGATCTCCGCGCCCACACCGCAGACGACAATGGCGGCGAGCGGCAGGAATCGCAGCGCTCTGAGAACGCTGCTCATTCGCATGCTCATGGTATTTAAGACACGATTGTCTCAGGGATCGGTAACCGTCGCAAGGCGCGCGGCAGCCGACGGCGTGACGATTCGAGTGTGCCATGCGGCCCGAGTTGCTGAACGGGTCGGGCGTGCTGCACGGCGGCGTGACGGCCACGCTGGCCGATGTCGCGGTGGGCATGGCGCTGGCGCGCCATCTGGGCCGCTGAAAACTGACCGGAGAAAGCTGCTTTTTCGAAATTCTCGCATAGTGCTGTGAACTTGTTGTGACACGGACGGGTTGTGCTGGCGTCCCTTCCTTGCTGTGTCCGGCGATTCCCTGCGCAATTTGTAGTGCCTACAATTCGCACAAATTCGCACCCCCAACCGCCCAAAAGCGCGTCCGTGCTGTTAACCACAGGGCCTTATTAACCAGAGAATGTGAGAGTTCGACGCCAGAAAACGCGGGGTGCGGTCGCAACCCTAACGGTTGCAACTGACACCCGGCCAGGCGGTTTCCTGAACAGAGAATTGGCGGCCAGCGCGGAACCGCGCTAATCCCGTAGAGTAATTGGGGTTCTGCGCCGATCTGGATCGCCTTCTCGCGCAGGCAAAGCCGTTAACCGTCGGGCCGCCGGAATTGACGTGTTTGGAATTTGGCTCCCCACATGAGCGGACCTCGAGGCCACTCTCCGGAGACGCCAGATGGCACCAGGTGGCACCCCCAGAAAACTCGAAAGATGGGGATCTCTCGTGATTTCAAGCAGTTACGATTTCGCTTGTGCGGAACGCGGTCAACTGCCGCACATCTGAGGCGAACAAACGGCAAATCTGGCCCCTCTAGGACCCTCTTCATCCGGGCCATCCGGTTGTTGCCGGCACGAGCAGCCCGGCTATTTCCCTTTTTGTTTCAGTGAATTGCACCACTGAAATGCAATCTTGATTACAAATTGCGTGTTTTTTGGGCTGAAATTGATCTCGCTTCTTTTCCGTGCTTTGCGGCTACGGCACGGTTTTTGACCGAAAGCAGCCGATTTTGAGAGCAAAAATTCGCAGTTGTGATTCAATGTCATTCGCGGTGTGCTGCACCCGATACATGCCGTGATATGTTTTAGCTAGGACTACGCACTTGGCGCCCGCCGGATTTCGGCCGCCGCCCTCCCGAAAAGCGTTCCAGATGTCGGGATGATGCTAGAAGGTCAAGGATCAAATGGAATACCCCAAGGATTTTCCGCCCGAATCCCGCGCTGCCGTGGCAGCCGAGAAACTACGAGCGGCCAGAGACTTTGACCAAATGCTTGAAGATCTGCGACGCAGTGCGGACATCGGGGAGCAGGTCAGGAAATACATTCTGCGCCAGTTCCTCGTATTCGTTCGGGAGGCGAGCAAACTCGGAAAGAGAGGCATTTGGCACGTAGATCATCTGCAGAATGCCGCAATGGAGTTTCTTCGCCGCGCCACCATTGATGCTGTGTATGACAAGGGAGGAGGACGGTTACATGGCGAATGGGTAAGTCATTTCGACGGCAGTCTCAACTCCGAGATAAAGCGGCACTTCGAGAAATCTTCCGAATGGCGGCAATATGAAGATATGTTGCTTCAGGTGGCCGAGGCGCAGGAGGCAGGAGCGGCCCAGGGTGATGCTGAGGGTCTCACCGAATCAGGCCGAAAACGGGGCTACCGCGCCGAGGTACGGCAGTGGATGCTACGGCAGAAAGTGGAAAAGGTGTCTGAGGCAGCAAGCCGTCTGGGGATCTCCGAGAGCACGCTCAAATCAATCATGTCTGCTCGGGGAGAGCGCCGGTATAGTGCGCAGACTCTGGATCGAATTCTTGGAATCATCGGCGTCACGCATCCATAGTCTTCCAACCCCTCTGCTTACTCACCCTCGCTCACCCGTACTCCCTTTGCTCACCCCCTGCGGATCTGATTGATTTACCGGGTGCTGAGATTCACCCCACGTTTCACTTTTTGTTCACCGCGCTCACCCCTTAAGCTTAAGGTGGTGACAGGCACAGACGAGACCGTTTGCCACGGACAGAAAAGAGCCCAGTGCGGCTCCGCCACAACGTCTGTGATCCACAGTCGAGCGTTCTCCTCCTGTAGTACGTTGTCAGTGAGATTCCTATTTCACAAACAAGACCACAACAGGAGAACGCC
>CABECV010001061.1_pt1 | contig 9808 bp, 5 predicted proteins | sample 3422511 | NCBI WGS metagenome assembly CABECV01 (sample SAMEA5534327, study PRJEB31848) | metagenome | biome: tundra; feature: field; material: soil | place: USA | collected 2013-05 | depth 0.15 m | reverse complement strand
CGCGGGCTGGGCAGCTTCGCGTGCGGCGCCCGGCGCTGGCTCCGGCGTGGGACCCGGAGCGCTGCCGCAGGCGCCCAATACCAGTAAACCAACGACTAAGCCAGCGAGCAAACTGACGATACGCATCTGAATGCCATAATAAAACGTAGACAGCCCATCCATGACACAGCCATGATTCAGGCACACGGCCTTACCAAGACAATCGACACCGGCACGCATCGCGTGGACATCCTGAAAGGCATCGATCTGGAAATCCCGCGCGCGCAATTCGCCGCTATCATGGGCCCGTCGGGCAGCGGCAAGAGCACCCTGTTGGGGCTGCTGGCCGGTCTGGACACGCCTACCGCCGGCACCATTTCGCTCGACGGGCAGGAAATCACCGGTCTGAAGGAAGACGAACTGGCGCTGGTGCGCGGCCGCAAGATCGGTTTTGTGTTTCAGTCCTATCACCTGATCCCCACGCTGACCGCTGAGGAAAACGTGCTGCTGCCCATGGAACTGGCCGGCAATGGAAGCGGCGACGGTCCGGCGCGCGCGCGCGAACTTCTGGATCGCGTGGGCCTGGCGGACCGTCGCGATCATTACCCTGTACAGCTTTCCGGCGGCGAGCAGCAGCGCGTGGCGCTGGCCCGCGCCTTCATGGTGCGTCCGCCGATCCTGCTGGCCGATGAGCCGACCGGCAACCTGGATTCCGAAAACGGCCGTCTGGTGCTCGACTTGCTCCTGTCGCTCAATCGCCAGGAAGGCACCACGCTGGTGCTGGTGACGCACGACCAGGAGCTGGCGAACGTTGCCGACCGCCGCATCCTGCTGCGCGATGGGCGGATTGTATGAGAAACGTGGCGCACGCTTTAGCGTGCAGCGGTGAACTTCAGTTCACCGCACTGCCGGCTGAAGCCGGCAGCGGCACGCTGAAGCGTGCGCCACGCCCACAATCTGCCGTATGAGGACTAATCCACCAGCCACTCTCAAAATCGCCTGGCGCGACATGCGCTCGGCGCCCGCCAAGTTTCTCTTCGTGATCCTGGCGGTCGCCGTGGGCGTTGGCGCGCTCACCGGCGTGCGCTCCTTCAGCCGCGCCTTCCATACTCTGCTGGTGCGCCAGGCGCGCACCTTGATGGCCGGCGACCTCTCCCTGCGCGTGTTCGGCCAACCCACCCCGCAACAAACCGCGGCCATCGCCGGCCTGGAACAACGCGGCGTGCGCGACACATCCGTCACCGAAACCCTCACCATGGCCAATACGGCCGAGGTGCCGGAGCCCATGCTGGTTTCCGTGAAGGCCATCGATCCGGCAGTCTATCCTTTTTATGGCGAGGTCACCCTCGACCCGCCGGCCGCTCTGCGCGCCATCCTCGACAGCCGGTCGGCCGCGGTTTCCGACGACCTGCTATTCCGGCTGAAGACGCGCGTGGGCGGCGCCCTGCGGCTCGGTGGCCAGGACTTTCGCATCGCGGCGCTGCTGGTATCGGAGCCCGACCGCTTGACCGGCAGCATCAACGTCGGCCCACGCGTGATGATTAGCCGTCAGGGCCTCGAACGCACCGGCCTGATCGGTATCGGCAGCCGTGCCGCCGAGCGCTACCTGTTCCTGCTGCCGCCGGGCGGCCCGGACGTGCAGCAGGTGCGGAATACTCTGAAGCAAGCCTTTCCCGAGGGCCTCATCGCCGATTACCGCGAGACCCATCCCATCATCACGCGCGGCCTGGAGCGCTCCACCACCTTCCTCAGCCTCATCAGCCTGATCGCGCTGATTGTGGGCGCGCTGGGCGTGGCCACGGCCATGCACGCGCACCTGCAGCAGAAGATGGATACCATCGCCGTTCTGAAATGCCTCGGCGCGCGGTCGGGACAGGTGCTGCGCATCTACCTGGCGCAGACGCTGGCGCTCGGCCTCGCGGGCGGCGTGCTGGGCGTGGCGTTCGGGACGCTGGTGCAGCGCGCCTTTCCGGCTCTGATCGGCCGCTTCTTTCCGGTGCCACCGCACATGGGGCTGGATCTGGTCCCCGCCGCGCAGGGCCTGGTGATCGGCATCCTCACCACGCTGCTGTTCACCTTGCCAACGCTGTTGGGCATTCGCGAAATACGCCCGGCGGTCATCTTCCGGCGCGAGATGACCGAAGCGCGGCCGGACTGGCTGCGGCGCTGGAGCCGTTCGCGCGAGGCGTTGCTGACGGCGGCCGCCATCCTGGTGGGCATCGGGCTGATCGCCGCCTGGCTCGCCGGAACCACCCTGCACGATTCCCTGCGCATCGGCGCGTACTTCGCCGGCGGTCTGCTGGTGAGCCTGCTGGTGATCGCGGCGGTTGCCTGGGCCCTGCTGCGTGGTTTGCGGCTGCTGATGCGCGGCTCGGGACGGGCGCTGCCAGCGGCCCTGCGCCACGGCATCTCCAATCTCTACCGCCCCGGCAATCACGCGCAAACCGTTTTGGTGACGCTGGGCACCGGCGTGATGTTCACCCTGACGGTTTACCTGGTGCAGCACGCCGTGCTGACGGACATGATGCAGAACGCGCCGCCGGGCATGCCCAACGTGTTTATGCTCGATATTCCGGGCGCGCAGCGGCAGGCGCTCACGGACCTGTTGAAGCGGCAGAAGGGCATCGAAACCGCGCCGGAGATTCTATCCTCGGTGGCGATGCGGTTGACATCGGTCAATGGCGTGCCTGTCGAAAAGATGCGCTTGCAGGAATGGGGCCGCCGGTTCCTGCGCACGCGTTCGGTGACCAGCGCGCCCGCCCGCCCGCGCGAGACCGAGATTCTCAGCGGCGCATGGTGGGACGGGCATCCGGCGATGCCGCAGGTGTGCGCGTCCGAAGAGGCCGCCCGCATCCTGCATCTCAAAGCCGGCATGGCGCTGGAATGGACCGCCTGGGGGCGAACGCTCCACTCCAACCTCGCCTGCATCCAGCGCACCGATTCCGTGCGCATGGCCGCGCGCTTCGAATTCATCTTCAGCCCCGGCAGCCTGGATGGGTTTCCGGCCATCTACTATGGCAGCGTCCGCGTGAAGCCGCGCGACGTGGCGGCCATGCAGCGCGCCATCTATGAGAAGATGCCGACCATCACGGTAATCAACATGGCGGACGTGCTCGAAATCGTGCAACAAGTGGTGGACCAGATCGCGCTGGTAGTACGTTTCGTTTCGGCATTCACCATTGTGGCGGGCGCGATTATTTTGGCGTCCAGCGTGGCGGGCACGCGCTTCGGGCGGGTGCGCGAAGTGGTGATCCTGAAGACCCTCGGTGCTACGCGGCGGCGCGTCGCCGGCATCTTCTCGATGGAGTTTCTGGTGCTGGGCGCGGCGGCCGGGCTGCTCGGCAGCGCGCTGGCCACCGGCTTCACCGCGCTGGTGGTGAAGCGTCTGCTGAAGGCGGACTTTCACTTCGACCCGGCGGCGGATCTGTTCTCGATCGCCCTGACCGCGCTGGTGGCCGTCGCGGCGGGGTGGCTGGCCAGTTATCGCATTTTGGGGCAGAAGCCGCTGGAGGTGCTGCGCGATGAGTGACGGCCATTATGGGGCAGACCTCCAGGTCTGCGCGGGTCCTCCAGGACCAGCCGCTGGCCGACGTGGACGTCGGCCCGCAGGACTGGAGTCCTGCCCCACGCGTTAACGCAGCTTGCTCAAAATGAGAAAACCAAGCGGCATTGCGCCGGGAAGCCTGTCCCACCAGTATCTGCTTTCGCTGCCCGAGCGCGCGCTACGTTCCATGAGCGCGCTGAGCGCCGGCCTGCTGCGCGAACTAAGCGAGGTGGCGCTGCCGCGCGCCGTGCGCCGCACGCGGCTCTACACGGCGCTGGTCGAAAACACGCTGCGCTTCCTGATCGAAAATGTCGGTCAGGTGGAAGGCGCTTATCCGCCGCAAGGCAAGCTGGCGGATAACTTCGCCATGCGCCGCTTCGCGGGCAACGGCATCGAGCTGATCGGCTTGCTCACCTTCAGCGCTTCGCCCGTATGGGTGCTGGCCGCCCTGGCCGATCTTTCCGGCACCGGACGGCAACTGATCCGCGAGATTGCGCAGAGCCTGAAGGATGAAGGGCTGCTGGCCACCGGCGCGGATTACGAAACCATCGACCAGTTGTTGGATGGCCTGGAAGGTGCGGCGGGCCGCCTCGCCGAGACCGCGAATACGCCGCCTCTGGACGTCGCCAGTCTGCGGCGCGAGTGGTCCGACTTGCGGCGTGAGGCGGTCAAAATTCCCACGCCGCATCTGCCATCCGGCGACGCGCTCGGGCGATGCTGGGAAGAATTGAAGACCACCGCCGCCGTGCAGGGCCGCCCTGTATTCCAGGTTTCAACTCTGATGGCCCTCTCGGCTGTGAGCCGCGTTCCGGAGAACGTGCTGTGGCTCTCGCGCTGCGCCAAGGGAGCCGCGCGCCGTACCGGCCAGATTTTTGCCGGAGCGCTGCTGGATCATTACAGCACCACTATGCAGGAAATCCGCGGCACGGGGTTTGTGGCGTATTGGGTGCGCGAGTTCCGGCCTTATTTGAAAGCGGCTGCATCGCAATTTTCGCCGCGCCGCGTGACGTTGACGGAACGCATGCTGCGTGGCGCACGTTCTTAACGAGCCGCGTGTGGACGCACGCCACGATCCATCGCTTGTTCTTCAAAAACGGTCCGATAGAAAAACTTTCCCGCTGTACCTAACCGGTCGACGACGCAGACGTTCTTGTAATCAGGTCTTTTGATCGCGCGGGGACTGGCCGGGCAATGCGTGCAGCAGCGCGAGCACGAACGGCTGCGCGCAGAAAGTTGGCAATATGACGTGGAAATCGGAAACAGCGCGAGCCACATGGATCGCGCGCTGGACGAGTGAGATCGCGCAGGATCTGCGGTATGCGTTTCGCGGGATGCGGCACGACGCCGGGTTCACCACGTTTGTGGTTCTCATCGCCGGGCTTGGCATCGGCGCCAGTTCAACCATATTCAGCGTGGTGAACGCTCTGCTGCTGCGTCCACTGCCGTTCCGCGATCCGGGGCGTCTCGTCTGGATTTCGAACCGCGGCCTGGGCGGCGCGGAGTGGACTATCCAAGTGGGCCATTTTCTGGATTTGCGGGACCGGAGCGAGTCGTTCTCCGATCTCGCAGGTTGGTACGCGCCCTATAGCGTGGGCGACAGCAAACTGACCGGGGCCGGCGAACCGGAACGCCTCACCACCGTTCCCGTTACACGGAATTTCTTTCCGTTGCTTGGCGTTCAGCCGGCAATCGGCAGATCGTTCACTGCCGAGGAGTGCCAGGGGAGAATCGAGGTTCCGCCGGCCGCTTTGTTGAGTTATGGCTTCTGGCAGAGGCGCTTTGCTTCCGATCCGGGCGTGGTGGGCCGAAAACTCACGCTCGACGGCGCGCCGGTCATGGTGGTGGGGGTCCTGCCCGCGTCCTTCGATTTCGCGAGTGTTTTTGCGCCGGGCAGTCCGATCGATCTCTTCGTTCCTTTTCCGCTGACCGGACAGACCAACTCGCGGGGAAATACGACGTCGGTGATCGGCCGGCTCAAGCCAGGCGCCACGGTGCACAGCGCGGATGCGGAGTTCAGGCTGCTGGCAAAGCGGATCGAGCGCCAGCATCCGGAGCGTAACGGTATCCAGCCAAGGCTGACCCCTTTGGAACTGCACGTGAGCGGGCGAGTGCGTCCCGCTCTGCTGGTGCTGGCGTGCGCGGTCGGAGTGTGATGCTGATTGTGTGCGCGAACCTTTCGAATCTGCAACTGGCGCGGATGGCGGCGCGGCATAAGGAGATGGCGGTGCGCGCAGCGTTGGGAGCGGGGCGCCATAGACTGCTGCGGCAGACGCTGACGGAGAGCGTGGCGCTCTCGATGTGCGGCGCGGCGCTTGGGCTGGTCCTGGCGGTGGCGGGCACCCGCATCCTGGCGCATCTGGATGCATTCCGCATTCCTCTGCTCGGGGGCGTGCGGATCGATGGGAGCGCGCTCGGCTTCACGCTGTTGACCGCGGTTTCGACTGGCGTGTTGTGTGGCTTGCTGCCAGCCATTCAAGCCCCGGCCTTCGCGGTTCGGGACGCGCTGAAGGATAACAGCCGCGGGTCGCGCGGGAGCCGAAGACATGCGTGGATTCGTTCCGGGCTGGTCGTTTCCGAGATCGCGTTCGCGTGCATGCTGCTGGTGGGCGCGGGACTACTGATCCGGAGCTTCCTGCGCGTGCTGGATGTGAATCTGGGATTCCAACCGGAGAGGGCCGCCGCGCTTCGGATCGATCCGAGTTCTCGTTTTTCGAGCGCCGCACAGCAGAACGCGTACTTCGACGAGGTGCTGCGGCGTGTCAGGTCCATCCCGGGAATTGCAGCGGCCGGGCTGACGGACGTGCTGCCGCTGGGCGGCGACCGGAGTTGGAGTGTTTCGGGCAAAGGACAGATTTATGCGAAGGGCCAATACCCGGATGCGTTCATTCGCGTGGTGAGCGACGGGTATCTGACCGCGGCGGGGATTCCGCTGCGGGCCGGGCGAGGGTTCACGGAGCGGGATGCGGCGTCAAGCGAGTTCGTTGTAGTGGTGAATGAAACGTTGGCGCGCACGCTCTGGCCTGGGCAGAATGCGGTTGGACAGACGGTCACCCAGGATGGAGGGCGGCGCGTCGTGGGCGTCGTGGGCGACGTGCGGCACCGCGCTCCGGAGGAGACCAGCGGATCGGAAATGTATCTGCCGCTGCGGCAGACCGGGGATTATGCGGCAGTAGATCTGGTGGTGCGGACAGCGCTTCCGGCGAAGGGGCTCGCGGCGGCGGTCAGGGCGGCGCTGCTGCCGATTGATCCGAATCTGCCGGCAAGCGAGTTTCGAACGTTACAGGAACTGGTGGATAAGGCCGTGTCGCCGCGCCGGTTTCTGGTGTTGTTGTTGGGCGGATTTGCGGGGCTTGCGCTCCTCCTGGCGTCGCTGGGGATTTACGGAGTGATTTCGTATTCGGTGAACCAGCGCGTGCAAGAGATCGGCATTCGGATGGCGCTCGGGGCATCTCCGGCACATCTGCAGGGTCGCATTCTCGTGCAGACTCTGGGATTGGCGGCGCTAGGAATGGCGCTGGGGTTGACAGCCTCGCGAATTCTGGCCAGCGCACTGGGAAGCTTATTGTTTGGGGTGACGTCCGACGATCCGGTTACGTTTATTGGGATGGGAGCGCTGCTGATCGTGGTTGCGGCGGCAGCCGGATATGTTCCCGCCCGGAGGGCATCCCGAATCGATCCGATGGTCGCTTTGCGAGGGAATTGAAGGAGAAGATAGCGCAGCAGTGCGCCGTGATGCGACCGCCGAGGATCGCCGCGTCTTCGGGTTGCCCCGTCCCCGGCCTCCGGGTGCCTTCCACAACAAAAACCTTTATTTATCGCCGGCAGTGAGCCGCATTCCGTAAGGCGGCTCTCGCGCTGCGCCAAAGGAGCCGCGCCGCACCAGCGGCTCGTGGCCGGAGTTCCGCTGGATCATTACAGTGCCACCCGTGCAAGAAATCCGCAGCGGGGGATATGTGGCGTATGGGGCGTGCGAGTTCCGGCCGTATTTAAAAGGCGCCGCGTCCCTCGTCGCTGCGGGACCAATCGCAATAAACGCGCGGGAACTCGCAATTGCCGCATTTGGCGAGCCGAGTGCCGGGTGTACACAGAGAACGGAAAAGCCCCCAAAAATTTATATAACCAACTGAAATACAAAGGCTTACAAGGATTTCAGGAGGGTTACAGCTATACTCTTGGGGATATGCTGTGCGATACTGATTATAGATCATTTCACGGTTGCGAATGTCCCAGTTAGACGACGCCATATTCCGGTACAACCGGCTACTGGAGAACGGCCCTTGCCGAGACCTGGCCTGGGTGGACGATCTCCACAAGCGCATGGAAGAGGAGCACCTCTCCGCCGGTGGACGCCTGATCTGCCCGTTTCTGCGCCCTAATTTCATCACCCGCCGCCAGTACGACGCCCTGGTGAAAACGGGCGAGGCCCTCATCAGCGCCATCGACCGCATGCAGCGCATGGTGCTCGACAGCCCCAGCCTGCTGGCCCGTATGGAACTGCTGCCAGCCGAGAAGATGCTGGCCGCCATCGACCCCGGTTATCAGGTACCGGAAGTCGCCTCGCGCCTGGATTCACACCTCTATAACGGGACGCTGCAGGTGGTCCAGTACAATGCCGACTCGCCCACTGGCTCGGCATACACAGAGGTTCTGGCCGATCTGTTCTACGATTCGCCGCCGGTGAAGGAATTCCGCAAGCGCTACCATTTGAGCCGCGTGGGCGGCAAGAAGAACCTGCTGGGAGCGCTGCTCAAGGCCTACAAACAGTTTGGTGGCCACAAGAAGCCAAACATCGCGATTCTGGAATTCCGGCCGGCTTATCAATCCGGACAGAGCGAGTTCCAGTTGTTTCGCGATTTCTTCCGCGAGGAAGGCTACACGGTCGAGATTGTCTCGCCGGATCAGTTGGAATACCGCAACAAAGTGCTGCGCAAAGGCCCGTTCGAGATAGACCTGATTTACCGCCGCATCAGCATACAGGAGTTTCTGATGCGGTTCGACCTGACCCATCCGCTGGTGCGGGCCTACCGCGAGCGCACCGTTTGCGTGGTGAACAGCTTCCGCTCCGAATTGGCGCACAAGAAAGCCATGTTCGGACTGCTGACGGACGAGGCGCTGACAGCCAAATTCCCGAACGACGAACGCAAGGCGATTCACGATCACGTGCCGTGGACCCGGCTGGTGTCCGCCACCAAAACCACCTATCGCGATGAGACCATCGATCTGCCGGAGTTCATCAAGCAGAACCGCGAGAAGCTGGTGCTGAAGCCGAACGACGACTACAGCGACCAGCACAGCTTCTTCGGCTGGGAGATGGACGACGCCGCCTGGGACCGCGCGCTGAAGCAGGCCATGCGTTCGCCCTACGTGGTGCAGGAGAAGGTAAGCCCGGTCCGCTCCGTGTTCCCCATGGTGACCTACGGCCACCTGGAGTTCAAAGAGATGCAGGTGGACGTGCACCCGCTCGCCTATCTGGGCAAGGTGCTGAGCTGCTCGAGTTGGCTCTCCACCGGCAATGGCGGCTTCTCGTCGGTGGGCGGGTTGGTGCCCACTTTCATTTTGGATAGCAAGTCCTAAGCCAGAACGTGTCTGCATGAGTGCAGACACGGCACGTTGAGAACGTGCGCCACATCGCGGTAGGCTATTGCCGGTCGATGCGCACGGTGGCCCGCAAATTCGCCACCCCTGCGGTATACCGGCTGTCCGCCACGGCGAAGGCAATGGCGTCGTCCAGCCAATCGTGCCCCACCCCGTCCGGGTCGTGCGAGGCCACCGTCAGCGTATATTCCATCCCGCATAACTCGCAGCGGAAAGCGAAGCTGAGCTGCAGAACGTCGCCCGCGGCGCGCGGTCCCAGCTTCAGCCCCTCCAGCTCCGTATTCGTGCCGTAGACGTTCATGCCGGCCCGGCTGCGGATCATAAGCCCCACCACCGGGTCCGCCACAGCCTCGTGGAAACGCACCGTCACGCGCGCCACGGCCAGCTCGCCGCTGCGCAAGACGGCGGTCGGCTGGCCCGACTCACCCAGCAGTTCCAGTTTCACGACTTCCGCGCGTCCGTCGCCCCGCCGCAGGCGCGGAGCCAGCGGTACGGAAACCGTTTCGCCCCAAGCCCGTATGCGCCGCACGATGTGGCTGCGGTATGCGCACAGCACCTCCGCCGGATCGCCCCGGCCGGCCAACTTGCCCTGGTCGAGCCACCAAATCTCATCGCAAAGTTGCCGCAGCAAGTCCTCTTCGTGCGAAACCAGCAGCACGGTGGTTCCCGCGCGGCGCAACCGGTCGAGCG
>CABECV010001056.1_pt1 | contig 9855 bp, 8 predicted proteins | sample 3422511 | NCBI WGS metagenome assembly CABECV01 (sample SAMEA5534327, study PRJEB31848) | metagenome | biome: tundra; feature: field; material: soil | place: USA | collected 2013-05 | depth 0.15 m | reverse complement strand
CCATGCGCGGTGCGCGCCTGGCGCTGGTCAATCAGACCATGGCCCACCAGTATTGGCCGCTCGGCGAAGCTATTGGACAGCAGATTCGCGTGCCGAAGCTCAAGGGCGAACCGCCTTATTCTCCCGCCGCCTCCGATAGCGATGCCTGGCTCCAGATCGTCGGCGTTGTCGCGGATGCGCGTGACGATGGCTTGCGCGAGCCCGTAAAGCCGGCCATCTATGTCCCCTACACCATGAAGATGCAGATGTTCACGCAGATCCTGGTGCGCACACGGGTTGAGCCGCTCACCGTGTTGCGCGGCGTGCGCGCGCAGGTACACGCCGTTAACCCGGACCAGCAGGTGATGGGACGTGTGCGCAACCTCGAGCAATGGATCACCACACAACAGGAGTGGGCGCAGGAGCGACTCGTCGCCCTGCTGTTCGGCGCCTTCGCCGTCCTGGCTCTGCTGCTGTCCGTGTTGGGCCTCTATAGCGTGGTGTCCTATATCGTGGCCCAGCGCACCAACGAATTCGGCATCCGTATGGCGTTGGGTGCCGGCAGAACCCATGTGCTGCGGCTGGTGTTCGCGTCCACCGCGCTCAGCGTCGGGGGCGGCCTGGCCGCCGGCGTTGTCCTGAGCCTGGCGCTCAAGGGCATGCTGGCGCGCTGGGCGGAAGGCAGCTCCATGGATCCCGCCATCGTGCTGGCGGTGGTCGCTCTCTTGATGGGGGCCGCCACCGCCGCCTGCGTGCTGCCCGCGTACCGGGCTTCTTCGATCGATCCGGTGACGGCCCTGCGCTATGAATAGTGGGGCAGGCCCATGGCCTGCGTCATGGCCTGCGCGGGTCCCTCGGACCCGCTCCTCACGGCCAACGATCCAACAGCGTCTTGGCCTCCGCATATTTCACTTGCGCGTATTGCAGTGTGATCTTGGCCTCATCGCTCCATTTGCCCTGATCGATAAGGACAGTCCCCAAAACGAAGTTGGCCTTAAATGAGAATTTGTGAAGCTTCATCGCCTGGCGCGCGACAGCTTCGGCCTCCGCGTACCGCTTCTGGCCGCTGAGCACTGTGGCCAGATTCGTGAAAGCAAGTACGTGCTCCGGGTTCGATTGCATCAGGCGCCGGAACACCTGCTCTGCTTCATCCGTCTTGCCGGCGGCATTCAGCTCCAGCGCGAGGTTGTTCCAAGCCTGAAAATACGCAGGATCGAGGGCCACCGCCTCCCGGTACTTCGCGATGGCCGCCTCCTGCTGTTTCCGCTTGGCCAAGTGCTCGGCTTTTTCAGCGGCCTTGCGCGCTGCAGGCAGAGGCTCATGCGGGGTTACGGGATGAGCGGAAATGGTCGGATCGTCCCCTTGTTCGAACGCCACCGACCCCGCCAGGCTTTCAGGCTTGATGGTTGACCGGCCCATCTCGCTCACCTCAATCATCGCGCGGGTTGTCGCCGGGTTAATGCCGGCGTTCTGTGCCAACAGCGCAGGCGCCAGCAGCAGGGTACCTGAGACAACCGGTAAAAAGCCTCGCATTTCGCCAGCCTCCCGCTCTCTATTTTACCGTGTCCTTCTTCTGCAGCATTCTGCCGAGTTCGGCCTCTTTCGCCTGCTTCACCTGCTCGCCTTTGGCGAAGGCCTCCTTGCTGCCCTCCACGTCGCCTTTCTGCCGCAATAACTGGCCCAGCGTATTGTAGGGTCCCGGGTCGTCGGGATCTAACCGGATCGCCTCGCGCAGCGCGGTCTCGGCGCCGTCGCGATCCCCCTTCTGCTTCAGCGCCGTTCCCAGCATGAAATAGGCCTGTCCGTAATCGGGGCGCAAGGCAATGGCTGCTTGCATCTCCTTGGCAGCTTCATCGAAGGCTCCCGTCTGCCAATGCGCGATGCCTAGCATATAATGCGCCTCGGCCAAGCTGGGGTCCAGTTCCAGGGACCGCTGCAGTTCGGCCTTAGCGGCCTCGATCTCATCCTTGTTCTTCAAGGCGACGCCCAGATCGTAATGCGCGCCGGCCTGGTCCGGATCGCGCCGGATGGCCTCCCGCAACTGTTCCACCGCCTTGTCCAGGTCGCCCTTCTGAATGTAGGCAAACCCCAGGTTGACGCGCGCCATGTTGTAGGATGGGTCCGCATCCAGGATCTTCCGGAACTGCGCAATGCCTTCGTCCGCGCGGCGCGTCTTCACCAGCGTGGTACCCAAGTTGTTCCGCGCGTCCGGATCGGCGGGATTCAGATCCACGGCGCGCTGGTAGGCATCCACGGCGGCGGCCAGATCGCCCGTGTTTTGCAAGTCCATCCCCAGAGCGTTCCACGCCTCCCAGCGCTTGCCATCCGCCGCTACGGCGGCCCTCAGATGGGGCAGCGCGTCCGCGTATTCAGCCTGCGATTTCAGTGCTTCCCCCAGCCTGAACTGGTAATCGAAGTTGCCGGGATCCAATGCGGCGGCGCTCTGTAGATGAGGAATACTGAGGCCGGGATTCTTCTCCAGCCAATAGGCCGCGCCCAGGTGATACTGCGCCGGCGCGAACTTCGGGTCCAGATCGAGGGCCCGCTGGAAGCTTTGTATGCCCTCTTCGCGGTGGCCCAGGACTGCCAGCAGAAAGCCCACTTCGTCCTGCAGGTGCGCCGATTTGGGATCCAGACCAACCGCCTGCCGATAGAGTTCGAGTGCGCCGGCAGCGTCACCCTTGGCCTTCAGCGCCGCACCGCGGTCCTCCAGATCCTGCACCGAATCGGCAGCGTGAGACACCGCACCGAGCGACAGGAGTAGAGCGAGAAATCGCACTTGGCTCCATTATACCGGACGTTTAGGAACCGGAAACGGCGCTGCGGGCGGACGCGTCTCAGAGTGATACGCGCCCGGCGCGCGCAATTGTTACTTGACTCCGCTTCCCGTTTTGCATAGACTTAGCGGTATTGTTAATCTCGCGTTAAATGAAGGATACTGGGACCACTAGCGTTGAACGGGAGGCGCTGCACTCTCAAATCGAGAAGCTGAACCGCAGCTCCATCCTGCATGGATCGGAATCGCTCTGCAAGCTCCTCAAGTATTTGGGCGAGCACTCCCTGGACGCGCCGGGCATGTCTTTGAAGGAGTACCAGATCGCCACCGAAGTGTTCGGCCGCCCCGCCGACTTCGATTCCCGCATGGATTCCACAGTGCGCGTGCAGACCGGCCGGCTCCGGTCGAAGCTGGCCGAATACTATGCCGGCGAGGGAGCGCCGGATCGCATGGTGATCGAGATTCCCAAAGGCGCTTATTTGCTCACGTTTCATATCCGGCCGCCGGTGGAGACGCCGGTGCCCCTGGCCGCACCCGCGGCTCCGCCCGCGCTGACCGAGCGGTCTTATCCGCTTTCGTGGTTCTTCCTGTCCATCGTGATCGGCGCAGTCGTGGTTCTGGTGGTCGCGATCGCGGTGACCCGCTTCATGGCGCCGCTGCCGGCCGCCACGAACGAGCAACCCTCACCCGCGCTAAAGGCTTTTTGGAGCGCTTTCGCCAGCGGTCCGGATGCGCCCTTGGTGGTTTACAGCAACGCCGAGTTCGTCGGCCGGCCGGAGACGGGTCTCCGCTATTTCAATCCGGCACTGGACGCTGGCAAGGCGATTCGGGATCATTACACGGGTGTGGGAGAGGTAATGGCCGTCCACGATCTCGATCAGGTGTTTGCGAGCCTGAAACATGAGATTCACATCAAGCGGGGGAGGCTGTTGACTTGGGACGACGCCAAGACCAGCAATTTGATTTTCATCGGCTCCCCATCCGAGAATCTCTCCCTCCGCGAACTTCCCACCCCGCAGGATTTCGTGTTCACCCGCAAACCCTCCGCCCCCCGCAAAGGCGACCTGATGATTTCCAATCTGCATCCCAGCGCTACGGAGCAGGACATGTATCTCGCGTCCGACGGGTTGATCACCGAAGATTATGCGCTGGTGGCGCTGACCTCCGGTCTGAACGCCAGCCGCCGCGTGCTCATCCTGGCCGGGATCACCACTTTCGGTACACAGGCCGCCGTCGAGTTTGTTTGCCGCGCCCCCCGCCTGGACGAGTTGATCTCGAAACTTGGCCCCTCGGCGCGCCGCCGCGTTCCACCGTTTGAAGCCTTGCTTCGGGTGAAGGTGAGCGGTGGCGTACCGGTGCAGTCGGAGTTGTTGAGTTTACACGTTCACGCGCGGGGAACCGAAAGCCCTTAGTTAGGCGGCGTTCAGGGCTGGCCAGCATCTCGCAATGGCGGACTGCCGCGCCCGTGAGGCATGGCGCCCACGTCTTTTTCCCTCTCGCCATCTTCCGGCGCCGGCCTTCCTTTCACATCCTGGAACTGGGTGATCCGCACCTTTCCCTGCGGAAAGTGCGCAAAGATCTCCAACTGCCCGCCCATTGCCCGAATGAAGTCCGCAAGCGTGCTGACGTACATATCCGCTCGCCGCTCAAGCTTTGAGATGGCGGCCTGCCGAACGTGCAGGATCTTAGCCAGGTGCTCCTGAGTGATCGTGAGAGCCACCCTCAACTCGTTAAGCGCCATCTCCTCGCGCAATTTAGCGAGTTTTTCGTCGCTTCGAGCCAGGGATGCCGGAGACATCTTCGCCTCCAGCCCTGAAAACTTTCTAGCCATTTTTCCGTACCTCTTCCTTCCGCAGTTGTTCGATGTGCTCATCGTACAACCTGTCTGCTATCGGGACGAACACGTCGTACCATCTGTCGTCGCCCGTCTTGTCGCCACCGATGAGCAGCAATGCAATCCGGCGCGGGTCGAACGCGTACAGCACGCGATATGGCTTCCCGCCGTGCTGGATGCGCAACTCGCGCATGTGGTCGTGCTTTGATTGTGTGACGCTGGAGCTATACGGGAACCCAAGCCCCACGGAATGCTCCTGCAACAACTTCACGCTGGCGCGCACATCTTCCTGTTCTTCCGCCGTGAGGCTGTTCCACCAATCGCCGAATTCATCGGTGAACTCGACCTCACATTCCATATAAGGATTATAACCTAGATGGAATGCATGTCAATCGTTCCGCAGTGGCGGCGAACTGCGTGGCGGCCTGGATATCAGCCAACACCATCCTGCCTGATCGGCTCGGCTCGCGGATCCGCCGGGCGACGACATGGCCTTGCCAAGTGTCATAATGACTGAGAGGGTGCGCTTACCGATGTCCACTTCTGGGATCGTTGGCGAAGAGATCGACAGACAAGCCGCGCTGGCCGGCGCCGCTCTCCAAAACATCGCCGGCGTTGGCACGGATGCAAGGCCGTTGCTTCCACATGCTGTCCTTGTCGTGCTGGGAAACTGATAAACTTTTCTGAAGCTCATGTTCTGCACAAACTGCGGCGCGAGAATTGAGGGGACGCGGTTTTGCACCAACTGTGGAAAATAAGAACCCAGAGAACACTGCCGCGATGGGTTTCTTCAAACGTTTCTTTGTTTCACCGCCAACCCCGGAGGCTCTGATAGAAGCGGTGCAGAAAGGGACTGCGGCTGAGGTTCAGGTACTGCTCGATAAGGGTGCCGACGTCAATGCGAAGGGTACACTCGACAGCACCGCACTGCATTTTGCATCCTGGGGTGGCCACCGCGAGGTCGTGCAGTTGCTACTGAACAGGGGTGCCGACGTCAACGCTAAGAAGATATTGGGTATAACTGCGCTGCATGAGGCCTCCGAAAAAGGCCACCACGAAGTGGTAAGGGTGCTGCTTGCTAGGGGGGCCGACCTCAACGCCAGGCAGTTCAACGATGGTACCGCGTTGCATAGCGCCTCAAGCGCAGGCCACCGCGAGGTCGTGCAGTTGCTCCTCGATAAGGGTGCCGACATCACTAGCCAGATGAAGGTCGTCGACGAGAACGATACAAAAGGAGGCACCGCGTTGCATCTGGCCTCTAAGAGTGGCCACCGCGAGGTCGTGCAGTTGCTCCTGGATAAGGGTGCCGACGTCAATGCCATGGACCGCGATGGGAATACCGCGCTGCATGGCGCTTCTAGGTTTGGCCACCGCGAGGTAGTGGAGTTGCTGCTCGAAAAGGGGATCGACGTCAATGCCAAGAGCCGCGATGGGGATACCGCGCTGTATTGGGCCTCTAGGAAGGGCCACCGTCACGTCGTTCAGGCGCTGCTAGTCACGGGGGCCGATCCGCAAGACGAGGTTGGGTGCGAGCATGACTTGACGACGTATGGCGTTGGCTCGAAATGCGGGAGGTGTGGCGAAAAGAAGTTTCCGGAGTTTGGAGATTGGCTGACTGCCAAGCATCATTTCAATACTACGGGGCAGGCGGCTGACTTTCTTAGCAACGCAGGTGTGACAGGCCGTGAACAGTTGCAACAACAATATTACAAGGAAAAATCTCGTTTTCTTAATTGACTTCCTGCCGTCTGCGAACCAAGCGCCCGGTAAAAAGCAGTTCGTCCCACGTTCCAGAGAGCGGCCAGTATGGAAACCGTTTTCGCGCGGAGGCGCTCCGCTGCATTTGAGCGGGCCGGCAGTGCTGGAGTTAGGTGGCGAGCGGGCGGCATTGCTGATCTGCTACGAGCAAGTCATCCCCTGGACGGTATTGACCGCCGCACTGGCGCACCCCACACTTTTCGTAGGGATGTCCAACGTGTTAGCGCCGGTTTAGGACAGCAGCAATTCCGCCGGTTTTGACGTCAACGGGCGCGCCGGTTTTGACGATGGCACACACTAATGCGTGGGCTGGCATCGACGACGGGCGGCGGGCCAGTCTGCGAATCGAGTTCAGGAAAACCAGTCTGATCAACGCATGTCAGCACCCTCCGCGCCGTCAGCAGGAACAGGAGCTGTGGGACACCCGGCGGCGTCTCGTGTCCAGGCGGGCCAATTCGACGAAGCGGTACAGTCTATCAGCGCTAATCGACGATGCGCGCTGCATCGCAAGGTCACATCGGACCGCGATGCGCTGGGCCGTGAAGAACGAATGAAGCCGGTAGACAATCTGCGTATCGAGATCCGCATGAGGAGCACGGCGCAACGCGGGTATTCCGTCCGCGAGAGATCGACCATTTGGCGCAAGCTCAATCGTGGCGCCGCCGGCTGGGTTCAGCCAAGGAAGAATTTAGAATCTCGTATAAAGTGGATACCGTATCCCCGCCAATGGGTGTTCTTTTCTTTGACTACAAAACCGGCGGAAATGCTGTCGTTTTATCCCGGCGCTGACAGGATCTCGCTCTCCGGGAGTTATCCTTACGCGACACTGTTTGCCCAGGTGCTCGCCACGATTGAAGCCAGCGGCTTCTCCACGTAGCCCAACGACCTCCCAGATCCTCCTGCCACCTGATGACGAACGGAACGCCGACGGGCGGCGTGTGCCCACTCTGTCATCCTCCAGAAGGCCAAGACCAATTCGGTGGCATCTCAGACCGCGCTTTTCGGTCTTCTCCCCGATTCGCGTAACCTGACATGCTCACCAGCCCTCCGGGCTCTTGGCTCGATCACCACCACGCAGGCGTGGGTTTAATCGATGAGAAATCCGGGTTAGTGGAGGGTTAGTGGGGCAGCCCCCGGTCTGCGCGGGTCCCCTGGACCCGCCCGGCGCTGTAGGCGCCTACCGCACGCCGATGCGGATACGCGTCGCTCCTGTATACTGATCGGCGCCGCCGTAGTACCCCGTCAAGTCGAGTGCGTCCCCTGATCGCGCCGTCGCGCCTTCGAGGAAAATCACGTTCGGCACGGTCCCCACGCGCTCCCACACCAGACTGGGCAGCATGAATGGCTTTTCGCAACGCGCCACCACCCGCCGCGGATCGGCTTTGTCGAATATGATCCAGCCGGGGCCATACACCAGCTTGTCGTTGGCGCCGTTGTAAAGCAGCAGAATGCCCGCGCTGGTCACCAGAGGCGGCGGCCCGGGCTCCATGACGCGATCGTCGAAAGCGCCCGCCCGGCGGTCGAGCACCGGCTGTTCGGTGGCATCGGACCAGTGCAGCAGGTCATCCGAACTGGCCAGTCCCATATAGTCGCGATCCTTCCCGTCGGGGTCGCGGCGCGTGCCCAGGTAGTACATCCACCATTTACCGTTGATGCGCTCCGGCACGATGGCTCCCGACTTGGTCCAGCCCGTGATCCACGCGCCGTGGTACGCCGGCAGAATCACGCCGTGCCGGCGCCAGTGCCGCAGGTCTGGCGAGGTCGCCAGGCACAGTTGCGCGTCGTGCAGGTTATAGCCCGTGTACGTCATGTAATAGACCGAACCGATGCGCAGCACGCGCGGATCTTCCACACCGCCGCCGCGTTCGTATGCCGTAGCGGGCTCCAGCACCGGCCGGGGATCGATCTTGAAGTGCAGGCCGTCCGCGGATTCCGCGTAGCCGATGCGCGACGTGCCGTGCGTGTCACGCGCGCGGAACAACAGCACGGTCTTCCCGTTTACCATGACCGCGGCTGGGTTGAACGCGCCGCTTTCCATCCACGGCGGTCGAGCGGGCCTCAGCACTGGCTGGTCGCTCAGGCGGTCGGCTTGGATGGTGACGGCGGGGGGCGCCGCAAGCAGCGCGGCGAGGAGAGCAAGGATGGTTCCGAAATACATGGCTTAAAGTAATATACTGTTTTCTTGCGCCAACGTACACGCTATTTCGTCCCCGGCTTCTGCGCGGCCCTGCTTGCGGCGGTCCTCGCAGCGCAAACGGCCCCCAAGAAGCAGCCCGATCCGATTCAGGATTACATCCGCAAGATGTGGAGCGTGTTGACCCGCTCGAACCGTATTCTGGCTTCGGCCGCCGCCGATCCCAAATTCAAACCGTTGCCCAATGGCCGCTGGCCCGTTTACGTTCCCGCCAAAGAGAATGCCCGGCAGATCGAGCAGGGGTTGCGGCAAGAAATGGCGCCGGCCGATTTTGAAAAGATTGAGATCCGCAAGCTTCCGGAGGATCTCGCGGCCATCAAGGAGCAAGGCCTGCTGTATCTGCCGCGGCCCTACGTCGTGCCCGGCGGACGCTTCAATGAAATGTACGGGTGGGACAGCTATTTCATCCAGCTTGGCCTGCTGCGCGACAACGACGTCGCGCTCGCCAAGGACATGGCTGACAATTTCCTGTACGAGATCCGCAACTATGGAAAGATCCTGAACGCCAACCGCACCTATTACCTCACGCGCTCGCAGCCGCCGTTCCTGACTCAGATGCTGCTGGGCGTCTACCAGCGGAACAAGGACCGCAAGTGGCTGGCGGACGCCGTGCCCGCCATCGAATCCTATTACCGCTTCTGGACCAGCGAGCCCCACATTACGCCGGGTACGGGCTTGTCCCGCTACTATGACCTGGGCGACGGCCCGGCGCCCGAGTCGCTTTCCGCCGAGCGCGATGCCCAAGGACTGACTCACTACGACCGGGTGGAAGAATACTACCGCACGCGCCAAGTCAACGCTTACGAGGTAGGCGAGTTCTATGACCGGAAGAGAAACATACTCACCGATCTCTTTTACAAAGGCGACCGCTCGATGCGCGAGTCTGGCTTTGACCCATCCAATCGTTTCGGCCCCTTCAGCGTGGACATCATCCATTACGATCCCGTGTGTCTCAATTCGCTGCTGTACCTGATGGAGCAACAAACCGCTGAAATCCTCACGATTCTTGACAAAGACGCGGAAGCCGCCCCCTGGCGGAAGCGCGCGGCCGATCGCGCGGCCGCCATCAACCGGCTCATGTGGGACGCGCAGGATGGGCTCTACTACGATTACAACTTCGCGCATAAGACCGTGCGGCAGTACCCGTTCCTTACCACGTTTTATCCGCTGTGGGCCGGCATCGCGACCAAGGAGCAGGCGGCCGCCGTGGAGAGGAACTTGGCGCAGTTCGAGTGGCCGGGCGGCCTCGCCACCAGCACCTTCGACAGCGGTAATCAGTGGGACCTGCCATTCGGTTGGGCGCCTTTGGAGATG
>CABECV010001054.1_pt1 | contig 9860 bp, 10 predicted proteins | sample 3422511 | NCBI WGS metagenome assembly CABECV01 (sample SAMEA5534327, study PRJEB31848) | metagenome | biome: tundra; feature: field; material: soil | place: USA | collected 2013-05 | depth 0.15 m | reverse complement strand
GGCGATATAGAACATGTCCAGGTCATACTTCTTGATAACCCGGTTCAGGTGCACGTAGATGAAGTTCTGGCCCGGCGTCGTGCCCCAATGCCCGACCACCAGGGGCTTCACGTGAGACAGTGTCAGCGGCTCCTTCAGCAGCGGGTTGTCGTAAAGATAAATCTGGCCAACCGACAAATAGTTGGCGGCGCGCCAGTAGGCGTCCATTTTCCCCAGTAGTTCCGGGCTCAATGGATTATTCGTCTGGTTCGTTCCCGCCTGCTTCACGATCACGCCGTTAGCTTCAACAGACGCTAATGTGTCGATAGGTTTCCCGATGCTAATTTCAGTCATTGTTTAAGCTCCTGCTCCGGCGCGCACGGCATGCGCTTTCGCGTCGATGCACAGCAGCAAATCGTTCCAGGATTTGACGAAGTCCTCAGCGCCCTCTAGCTGGAGCTGCCCAGCCAGCTTGCCGGCGTCAATGCCACCGCGAGAGAAGCGCTTGAGCACCGCCTCGCAGTCTCCGCCATCGACGGGTAAAGCATTCGGAACTTGCCCATGATCGGCAAACGCCAGCAGGGTAGCCTCCGGCATCGTGTTGACGGTGTCCGGAGCCGCTAGACCACCGACGTAGAAAGTATCCGAAGCCTTCGGATCCTTCGTGCCGGTGCTTGCCCAAAGCAGGCGCTGGGCGGAAGCGCCTTTGGCCGCCAGTTGCAGCCACTGCGGCGAAATCAGTAAATCGCGATAGGCCTTATACGCCTGCCTGGCAACGGCGATGCCAAGACAATCTTTCAACCCATCGGGTTCCTTACCCGCAATCGCCTTATCCCAGCGGCTGATGAAGATGGACGCGACGGAATGGACAGCCGGATTGAGACCGGCTTTGATCCGCCGCTCAATCCCTCGCATGAAGGCGCCGGCAGCTTTTAAATATTGGTCGCGGGAGAAGAGCAAGGTTACATTGACGGGAATACCGGCGAAGATGGCGTCTTCAATCGCGGAGAGTCCTTTCGGAGTTCCGGGAATCTTGATGAACAGATTCGGCCGGTCCGCCGCAGCGCACAACTGCTTGGCGGCCTCCAGCGTCTTCGCGGGGTCGTCCGCCAGGAGCGGAGATACCTCCAAAGACACCCAGCCGTCCACGCCATTCGTGGCGTCGTGAATGGGCCGGAACAGGTCGGCTGCCTTTGTCAGATCCTCTAGCGCAAGCTCGAAGAATAGCTTCTCACCGGCCTGCGCGGCCTGCATCTTTCCACGAATCGCCTCATCATAGAACCCGGTGTCGCGGATGGCATGATCGAAGATGCTCGGATTTGAGGTAAGTCCTGTGATTGACAGCTCGCGGATGTAGTGTTCGAGCGTCCCGTTTGTGAGCAGTCCCCGCGTAATATTGTCGAGCCAAAGGCTCTGGCCCATGTGACGCAGTTGTTCCGTTGCTTTCATGCTGGTCTCCAGTTCAAAGAGTGGAAGTCGAGTCGAACCGGCAGCAGCGCCCTATCTTAAACGCCGCTCTGCGCAAGGGAAGGCTCGTGTTCGGCTTGGTGCAGCCAATATGGCGGCCGGCCGTAGTGAAAGTACAGCCGGTTCTCATACTCTCGAGTGATCGGCATGGACTCAACGTACTCCGGAGCGTTCTGGATGGCTTCCCGGGAGAGGCCGACGTAGACTTTAGAATCCGCCCAGCTCACCCGTTCGATCCATGCGGGTGAAACCAGCACCTTCTTGCCCGGCCACCAATTCCGCGTTGCCACCTCGATGTAGCGGATAGCCCAGGCTTCATCGTCGACGACAAACCCGTCCACATGGCCGATTTCACCATCAGCCGCCTCAATGTTGTATCCAGTGACGGCTTCGGTACTGCGCAGATGCGAATCCGTCAACTCTCTCCCGATCTTCTCCGCCAAAGCTTCCCTGGAAGCAGTGGTTGAAATAGCCAAACCCGCCGGGTAAAACGCCGAGCCCCACAGATAGGGGCCATCCCAATAATAGGGATAGCCGTAATACCCGTAGTATTCGGCTTCGTGCTGCCGGGAGACTGGCTGATGCGTGTCGATGTTGGGGCTGTGCTCAACCTGCCTTTTCGTCAGCGCCACGTCCAATTGCTTCGCTTGCCAGTCCGTATGGACTACGGAGATTGGCGAGATCAGCACTTGCCGGCCGCCAAGCCAGCCGCCGGTTTCCACCACGAGGTAGCGGATAGCCCACGTCTTATCGTCGAAATATAACCGCTCTACGGTTCCGAGCTCGCCGTCCGTAGCTCGGATCGCGAAACCGTTCAAATGCATAGTATTTCTTAGCATTGTCTTTGTCCTCATGGGCAGTAGTTGACTGCGTTTGCCAGCGTCGACGATCCACACATCGGGGGCGCTATCGCGCGGCCGCTCCTACTACTTCGGGTGAGTGCAGTGTCACATTGAGAGGCCGTGTGTTTTCGATAATGTCCTTCGCTTTTTCGACATCCGCGGCCGTGCCATGCACCATCAACAAGAACTTGTCCGTCTTCAGCGCCATTTCGTACTTAACGACGCTATCCTTCGGAATACCCATCCCGTAGAGCCCCGCACCTATGGCGCTCAAACCTCCAACTGCCACGGCGCCTTCCAAAGCTCCCACGATCCATGCAACCACAGGGCCCGCCACCAGCACTGGGCCGAGACCCGGAATGGCAAAGAAGGCCGACCCGAACAGCAATCCCCAGAAGCCTCCCCAAAAAGCGCCGGTCTTGCCCCAGTACTTCATCCGGTCGCCGACATTGTAGTAACCCACCACGTGTTCATCGGTGTGGGAATCCTTGCCAACGATGGACAAGGTGCGCATGTCGATTCCCGCGCGCTGAAGCTCCTTGACTGCTCCTTCTGCTTCGATATGGGTGCCATAAACGGCTACCACTGCGTTTAGTTCAGACATTTCCTATCTCCTTTTGTGTCTGCGTCGGCTTTGTGAATTCAGCAACGACTGGTCCCCATGCGAGTGCACGCGCAGCACCAACGTTTTCTTATGAGGAGAAACATTTCGTGCCGCCGGTTCACAGTGTCTTGCGCCCTTGATCGAGACGCCAAGCCGTGAAGGTGCGTGCAGAATCCGTTGTTGCGAGCGCAGGATCTGCACCGGGAGGCCCGTCGTCAATGCTGCATTTAACTGCGAACACTGCCGCCCTTCCTTTACCCTGCCACCCGTGCAAATACCTAACTGTCCACCTCCTCCACAATCCCGCAAATCATGGCCTCGGTCGTGAGCATGAGAGAAGCGATGGAAGCTGCATTCTGCAGAGCCGTGCGAGTCACCTTGGTGGGGTCGATTACGCCGGCCTTCACCAGGTCTTCGTACTGCTCGGTGGAGGCGTTGAAGCCGAAGTTAGGATCCTGGTGGTTCTTGATCTGCTCGGTGACAACAGCGCCCTCGGTCCCACAGTTAAACACGATCTGCCGGACCGGCTCTTCGCAAGCGCGGCGAACGATGGTGACGCCGAACTGTTCGTCTCCTTCGAGCTTTAGCTTCTCGAGTGCAACCGAGGCTCGAAGCAGTGCAACGCCTCCGCCCGGCACGATTCCTTCCTCGACCGCTGCGCGAGTGGCATGCAGAGCGTCCTCGACACGGGCCTTTTTCTCTTTCATCTCGGTCTCGGTCGCGGCGCCGACTTTTATGATCGCCACGCCGCCCGCCAACTTCGCCAGCCGCTCCTGCAGTTTCTCGCGGTCGTAGTCCGAGGTAGTCTCTTCGACCTGGGCTCGGAGTTGCTTGATCCGGCCCTCGATGTTCTTCTGCGATCCGGCGCCGTCGATGATGGTTGTAGTGTCCTTGTCCACCGTGACGCGCTTGGCGCGGCCCAGATCCTCCAACTTGATGCCCTCCAGCTTGATGCCAGTCTCTTCCATGATGGCCTTGCCGCCAGTGAGGATCGAGATATCTTCCAGCATCGCCTTGCGGCGGTCGCCGAAGCCTGGGGCCTTCACCGCGCAAGCACTAAGCGTGCCGCGCAGCTTGTTGACTACGAGCGTGGCCAATGCTTCGCCTTCCACGTCCTCGGCGATCGCCAGCAGCGGCTTACCCACGCGCGCAATTTGCTCGAGAATTGGCAGCAGGTCCTTCATGTTGCCAATCTTCTTATCGTGGATGAGAATGTAGGGATCCTCGAAGACGCACTCCATGCGTTCGGCGTCGGTCACAAAGTAGGGTGAGAGGTATCCGCGATCGAATTGCATCCCGTCCACAGTCTGCAACTCGGTGGTCATAGTCTTGGATTCCTCGACCGTGATCACGCCGTCCTTCCCGACCTTCTGCATGGACTCGGCAATGATGTTGCCGATGGTGGAGTCGCTGTTGGCGGAAATGCTGCCAACCTGCGCGATCATGTCGCCGGAGACGGGCTTGGAGAGCTTCTTGATTTCTTCAACGGCCACTTCGACCGCCTTATCTATGCCGCGCTTAATGGCCATCGGATTGGCCCCCGCCGCGACCGCTTTGACGCCCTCGCGGTAAATCGCCTGGGCCAGAATCGTGGCCGTGGTAGTACCGTCACCGGCGACGTCGGAGGTCTTCGACGCGACCTCGCGCACCATCTGGGCGCCCATGTTTTCAAGGGGATCCTTCAACTCGATCTCTTTCGCCACCGTCACACCGTCTTTGGTGATGGTCGGCCCGCCGAATTTCTTTTCGAGAACGACGTTCCGCCCCCGGGGTCCGAGGGTCACCTTCACCGCGTCGGCGAGTTGGTTGACGCCGCGCAGGATCGCTTGGCGGGAATGATCGCTATAAATAATCTGTTTTGCCATAAATGGTTTCCTTGTTAGTCGATTTGAATTAGCTGGCTTTCAAGAGCGCTTGGGGGGAAACATCCAGAACTCCGAGGACATCGTCCTCGCGCATGATGATGTACTCAATGCCATCCAGTTTGATCTCGTTGCCGGAATACTTGCCGAATAGGATGCGGTCGCCGGCTTTGACGTCGAGGGTGACCATTTTGCCGTCGTCGAGCCGCTTGCCCTTTCCGATGGCCATCACTTCACCCTCCTGGGGTTTTTCCTTAGCCGAGTCGGGGATAATGATGCCTCTGTGCGTGGTTTCTTGTTCCTCGATCCGCTTCACCACGATGCGGTCGTATAGGGGTCGAATGTTCATAATGCTGTTAGCCTCCAGTTAGATTGAGTTGTGTGAAAAGTGTGCCGGGTCGCTCCAAACTACGCTTGGCCGGAGAAGACCAGGCCTTTCTGAAGATGCCGCGGGTGAGCCGAGACACTCACATAGGGCACTTTGAGGAACGAATCGCCCGTCACCTGCGTAATCTCGATACTGTTGCAGTTGTGAGATTTCACGTTCGCGATGAGTCGCTTCAGCGCGGCGCGGAGTGTCTTTTGCTTATCAAATCCGAAGACGGTGCTCCGGATCTCCCCAGCCATGAAGAAAAAGGTCCATCCTGCTTCCTGAATTTCCGTCTCCAACGTGGAACGAGCGTTTTTGACCGATGCCCATCCATTCGAACAAGACTCGCTCTGGAGCAACAGGGAGTTTGGCAGATGCGTGCCTTCTTCAATCAAGATGCTCCCCGCTGTGATTGCGCCTGTCATAGTGTGCCTCATCGATCCCCGGTGTCAGTGCACGGAACCTGGGGTGGCGCCCGCGGTATGGGCGAGCCATTCCACCGGGTGGCTGCGGATGCTGCCGTCGCGCTCCGTGATATCCGCCCACTTAACGTCCTCTCTCGGCCGGAGAAAAACACCAAGGGTACCCTGGTATGTGCCATTGGCTAGCACGACTTCGTCGCCTTCGCGGAATGCTGGAGCTGCAGATCCAGTGCTCATCATGTTCGTGTACCTCCTTCGTTCGGCTTGTTCACGGGTCTGGCCTTTCTTGGTTTGCGCATCGCGTCAAGCGGGTGACGCGACGAAGGGAAGGGCGCTTGCCACTACCACGGCTCGCTGCCCGCCGCCCTGAGTAGGCAGGCGAAATCGCCTGCCCCACCCACTGCTTACCTGGCTGCGGCCGACGTGCCGATCTCCGTGCCAATTACCTCGCCGGAGATCACTAGTTCCACACGCCGGTTCTGCTGCCGGCCCTCCGCGGTGTCATTGGAAGCCACCGGGTGACTCTTGCCGAAGCCCTTCGCCGTAACCGAACCCGCCGCCATTCCCTGGTTGGTCAGGTATGCGCGCACAGCCTCGCCGCGCTGTTCGGAAAGCCGCTGATTATAGTCGTCCCCGCCGACGCTGTCGGTGTGACCTTCTACATCCAGCCTTAGACCCGGATGCCCGGAGACGATGCCGGCAACCTTGGCCAGCTTCTCGCGCGCCAGAGGCCGTAACGAAGACTTGGCGGTGTCGAAGAGTACATCCGACATGTTCACGATCAAACCACGCGCTGTATCCCGGGTCTGAAGAATGGCGTTGAACTGGCTAAGTAGCTGGATTCGCAGTTCGGCCTTCTCCGCTTGCAACTGCGCCGTCTGCTTGGCCGCGCTGTCGAGATCGGCCTGGCTAGCCGCCTTTTGCGCCTCATTTTCCCGCCTCAGACGATCTACTTCGGACGCGGCGGCGGACGCGCTCGCCACGTTCTCCAGTTTTAAGCGATCGGCGTCGGCTGCGGCGGCATTCATGCGAGTGTCATTTTCGCGTTTTACACGATCGGCTTCCGCCTGAGAGGACACTGCCTGCGCATCCTTTTCCCGCGTTAAGCGATCAGTCTCCGCCAGTGCCTTGATCCGTGCCGCTTCGGCTTCCCGCGTGACGCGATCCGTTTCGGACTGCGCGGCTGCGCGTCCGCTCTCCGCGCGTGCTTCGCGCTCCACCGACTGCTGCCGCTCCGCGGTCAGGGCTTCTGCCTCCTGACGTTTGACGGCGATTGCCCGCGAGTCTTCCGCCGTCTGCACCGCTTCCCGGGCACTCATGATCACAGCCTTCTTGCCTGCGTTGCGTCCCTGATAAGCTTCAGCCTGAGACAAGCTTCCCTCGGCCTTCTGGAAGGTCTCGGCCGCAAAACTGTTGGCGCCCACGGCGCGCGCGATCTGCACTGCGTTGCGCGCTTCGTAGAGTTCCAGCGGCTGTTTCCGATCGAACTTCAGAGCCAGCGGGTTCGCCAGACGCTGATACTGGCCGCGCTGCAACAGTTCGTACTTGGCGTCGATCTCCTCGATCTTCCCCTTCGTGTCCGCGCGCACCACGTTTTCCATCACAATCAGGTCGCTGGGCTGGGTGACCGCGTAGTAGGGTTCGGCGGTGACCACCAACCCGAAGACCTGCAGTTCTGTGGTTACATTCAGCTTACTCTTCGCTCCATTCAGAAGAACCTCACCCAGGTTGGCCGTGCGGCCTTCGGGGGTGATAGCCCACAACACATAAGTGAGGTATTCGGCTCCGTTGTTTGTGGCTGGCTGCAGGCCGTCGAATTCCACCTCGATCCGGATGTAGCCCTGCTTGCCCTGGACTGTGGCCTCGCCACGAGCATTTGGCAGGATCTCGGTTCCTCGGAAATCGATCTTCGTCGCACCGCTACGGTGCTGGTAGTTAATGGCCTTTACGGTCCGCGGTGTTACGGAGAGGCGGTAAACGGGCGTTTGTCCGGCTGACAGCCGTGTCGCGTTCCCGTTCTGATTCAGTGGCTCCTGGGCCGATAGAAGTCCGCATGCTATGAGCGATGCGCCGATGAGCTTAATTTGGGTCATCTTATGTTCCTTTCTCGCCAGACGATTGGCTGGCGCCAGTTGATGCACTCGCGTGCTTCCGTGCCGGGTGCCGGTTCAGTTCGGCAATCAGTTTCGCGGCCGCCCTGGGCGTATGCATAGGCTTAGTTAAAATCTCCCGGTTCTCCAGCTTTTTGCCGTAGAGAGCGGCATTATCGTCCAGATCCTCCCGCAGGGTGGCGCCTTCCAAAGCAAGGCCCGCAAACAGCCCCTGGGATCGCGACCATGAGAGAATCTCGGCGTGCATTTGAAGGTCGGTTTGAGCTGTCGCCGTACGTCCCACGGGCCCGGCGGCAACCGATGCCTCGCCGCCCAGAGTGAACTTACTGGAAAGCAGTTTGTTCTCTCCTCCCTCGTTCATCACCAGCATGATTAGGTCTGTTGTAGAGCCGCCAATCTGGAAGCCAAAGCTGCCGCCCTCGATGCGGACCGCGGCCGGCGCCGACCAACCGCCTTTATGCCGGCACGACACATAGCCTTTTCCGTACTTGCCGCCAACCAGGAAAGCCGCGGTCTTCAGGCTTGGGACGATTACGATGCAGTGGGCGTCCGCCAGCAGGTCTTCCGGGATGCCCTTATCCGGTGTCGCCATAATCTCGGAAAACACCACGGCGGCTTCATTTAGCCGCTTTACATTTTGGTTGTCTTTGGCCAGCAGGGGCGCAATCGCCAGAGTAGCCGCTAGTATCATTCGCAATTCTTAGCCTCTTCGGTCGACCCGGTGAACCCGGCAAAGGCCTTGGGCGACACCTTCCCCCAATGCACGAGTAGCACCAACCGCATCTTTTGTTGAGCCGATTCGCCGGGGATGGGTTGCGAACCGCGGCCAAGAGTGGCCGAATTGTCTGACGAATGACCACCTATGGTCAATCGACGAGGCGCGGTCAGAACCCTTGGAACGCCCGAAGACGCCTATGCCGCTTGTATTTGTCGGCTCCAAGCTGGTGTCCGCGATTAGGCGCGCGGGCGCGGGGGCGCTTCAGCGGCTGGCAGCGGCTGGGGGTGGACAACGCGATTGCGGCACGGGTGATGTTCCAACAGTTATGCCCGCGCCGAGATGCAGAACCTGCACGGGAATGCGTAATTTGCTTGCCGCTCAAAACCCCCGTTCGAAGACTGGAGTCGCTGAAAATGGAGGTGGGTGACGATTTGTCGAGGCCAAAACCGTGCTCCTTACCGTCGCCGAGCACCTGCCCGGCAACCGCAGTCGCTAACTTAACGGAACGGCCAGTGGCATGCACGCACGGACGATGAGGACTAACAACATGCGTCGTTTACGAATTCTGCTAGGTGGGCTCTTGCTGGGCACCGCATTGATCGCCCCGATAATGGTGAGGGCTGACGGTGACGACCACCCTTACAACAAACGGTACTATGAACATAAGCGATACTACGACCGCGACGGCCGCGACTATCACGTGTGGAACGCCCAGGAAAATAGTGCTTACCGCTTCTATCTGAACGACCAGCACAAGGAGTATCGCGAATGGCGGACCGTGAAAGGCCCCGACCAGCGGGCATACTTCGCGTGGCGGCACACGCATCCGGACTCCGTGATTGTCACTGTGAAGTAGGCCAGTTGGCGCGCACTCCGGGTTGCATTTAACATTCATGTGTCTGTAAATGAATGGGGTGCACCCTGGAGTCACACGCGCACCGCATGCGCCCGCCAGAGTGTAAAACCGGCGAGTCGCGGTCAGAGATCCTTGCGGGAGATGCCGAGCTTTCGCATCATGGCGTTTAAGGTCGTGCGGTGCAGTCCAAGACGGGTGGCGGCCGTGGTGACCACCCCGCCGCTCTCCCGAAGCACCCGGACGATATGCTCCCGCTCCACTTGCTCGAGCGTGGTACTGCTGGCGATTCGCATGGCATCCGGCCGTATCTCCGCTAAAGGAGCACGAAGGTTGAGTCCCGTGGAAAGGATGACCGACCGTTCAATGAAGTTCTCGAGCTCCCGTACGTTGCCCGGCCAGTGCCAGCTCACCAGAGCGCGCATCGTCTCCGATGGGATCTTGTCAATTTGCCTGCCCATTTTCGCGGCGTATTTCTTGGTGAAATGCCGGGCGAGTATCGGTATGTCCTCCGGGTGATCGCGCAACGGAGGCGTAGTGATCGGGAAGACCTTCAGCCGGTAATAGAGGTCGCTTCGGAAAAGTTTATCCCCCATCATCTGGGTGAGATTCCGGTTGGTTGCCGCCACCAG
>CABECV010001045.1_pt1 | contig 9866 bp, 9 predicted proteins | sample 3422511 | NCBI WGS metagenome assembly CABECV01 (sample SAMEA5534327, study PRJEB31848) | metagenome | biome: tundra; feature: field; material: soil | place: USA | collected 2013-05 | depth 0.15 m | reverse complement strand
GTCTATCACATGAACGAAGGCCACTCGGCGTTCTTGTCTCTGGAGCACGTGCGGCGGCTCATGGAGCGTTACCAGCTTTCGTTCCGGGAGGCGCGCGAGCTGGCTTCTCCCAGCCTCATTTTCACGAGCCACACGCCCGTCGAGGCGGGCCACGATTACTTCGCCGCGGACTTGATGGGCCACTATTTCACCGAGTACTATCAGGGCCTGGGACTCAACCGTAACGACTTTCTGGCTTTGGGTAGACGAAACGCGGGCGACCAAAACGAGTTGTTCTGCATGACCGTACTGGCCCTGCGCCTGGCGGCATCCAGCAACGGCGTGAGCAAACTGCACGGCGAAGTAAGCCGCCGCATGTGGCAAGGAATCTGGCCGGGCGTACCTGTCGAGGAGGTGCCCATCGGGCATGTCACCAATGGCGTGCATTTCCGCTCCTGGATTTCCAACGAGATGAACCAGTTGTACGATCGTTACCTGGGTCCACAGTGGCGCGACGCAGCCAATGGGGTGATATGGAGGCGGGTGGAGACGATTCCAGCCGCAGAGCTTTGGCGTACTCACGAGCGGCGGCGTGAGAGACTGGTGGCGTTCGCCCGCCGGAAGCTCCGCGATCAATTGAAGCGCCGCGGCGCTCCACAATCCGAAATCGATGCCGCCGACGAAGTGCTGGACCCCGAAGCGCTCACCATCGGCTTTGCGCGCCGGTTCGCCACTTACAAGCGGGCTACGCTGCTGCTGAGCGATACCGAGCGGCTGAAGCGCATTTTGTTGGACGCCAAGCGGCCAGTGCAGATTATCTTTGCCGGCAAGGCTCACCCGCGCGACGGGGGCGGCAAGGAGTTGATCCAACGAATTGTGGCTTTGGCGCGGGATCCGGTGTTCCGCCGCCACGTGGTCTTCCTGGAAGATCAGGATATGGCGGTCAGCCGCTATCTGGTGCAGGGCTGCGACGTCTGGCTGAACACGCCCCTGCGGCCGCTCGAAGCCAGCGGCACCAGCGGCATGAAAGCCGCGGCCAACGGTGCGCTCAATCTGAGCACTCTGGACGGCTGGTGGGACGAAGCCTGGCGCGCGCCTCGGCCCGACTCCGAGTCCATCGGCTGGGCCATCGGCAACGGCGAGCCCTACAACGATGCGGGCCAGCAGGATCAGGTGGAAGCCGAGGCGCTCTACGACTTGCTCGAGCGGGATGTGGTCCCCACGTTCTATGAGCTGGGGCCGGACCGGTTGCCCCGGCGCTGGATCGCGCAGATGAAGGGATCCCTCAAGAATCTCTGCCATACCTTCAATACGCACCGCATGGTGCGGGAATATACGGAGCGGTTCTATTTGCCGGCTTTCGAGCGGTTCGCGCGGCTCGAGGCGGATTGCGCCGCCGCTGCCCGCGCGTTGGCGTCATGGATGTGCCTGGCGCGGCGGGAATGGCCTCAAGTGCGGGTGGAGGGCCTGGAAGACGGTCCGGCGGGAGAGGCCAACGTGGGCGACTTGGTCGGCGTGCGGGCGCGCCTGCGCCTGGGTGCGCTGTCCCCGGCGGACGTGACCGTGGAACTGTATTTAGGGGCGCTGGATGCCGCGGGCGAACTCATGCAGCCGGCCACCTTCCCCATGCGCCACATTGCCAGTCCGGGCAACGGCGAACAGGTTTTCGAAGCCACCGGCGTCCCCTGTTGCCGCAGCGGCTTGCAGGGCTACACCGTGCGCGTCCTGCCGCACCATCCGGATCTGGCCGCGCGCTTCGTGCCGGGTCTGATTACCTGGGCGAGTTAGGTTGTGGGGCAGACCCTGTGGGGCAGGCCCACGGCCTGCGGCGGCCTCCCAGGCCGCCCGGCTGCGCCGTGCGCGGGTCCTCCAGGACCCGCTCTCTTAGCACGAACAGGCCGGCGTGGACGCCGGCCGCAGGACTGGGGTCCTGCCCCACGAAAAACGCAGATGGGCTCTCAGCCCGTTTTGCGCGCCGGCGAATGCGGCCAACCCCTCCAGCACGCTGGCGCCAGCATGCGCCGCGCGCGCTGCACGCAAAGATCGTGACTATCGGAAGACGATACGTTCAGCGCGCCGATGCGCGATGCCTGCCGCCAGCGGCAGAGCGAACCCCAACGTGTTCCGCAAAGCGATCACGGAGCGATCTTCTGCGTTTGGAATTGAAGGACTCGCTGCCGGAAACTCACTTCGGTGGCTGCGGCTGAGGCGCCTGTTCCTTGGTCTTATCGTCGGGCAGCGGCGGCAGTTCCTGGCCGTCGAACTTGATCACCGCGTCGGCCGAGAACTTCCGGTAGAGCCGGAATTCCTTCACGTTCTTCGTCCACATCCCGCCGCGGCTGTGCATCTTTAGGTTGGCCACCAGCGGCAGAAAGAACTCGCTGTCGCCGATCTTGGTGAAGTCGTAGTCCAGCGTTTCCTCGGCTTGCTGGATGGGAAACGAGGGCGGAATGTTCAGGGCCTCCTGCGCGATCCGCACGATCATTTTCAACTCTTTGTCCACGAAGACCGATCCACGATAGCCCACCTTGATTCTCTGCACACCGTCCTTCTGCTCGCCCTGGTACCCGATGGTATACCTCGAGAACTCCAGCGGGACCCGGTAGGAAAAGACGTGCGTCCGGCGGCCGCGCAGCATAGCCCATCTCTCCCACGCGAAGCTGGCATGACTGGCAGGGTCGAAGATGTCGCGCATGTCGGTGCCGAAATCACCCATCGAAAAGGCCCCACCTACCGAGGCGTATGACACGTCTGTGACCACGCGACCGTTCTTCGAAACCAGCTTGTAATCTTCCTTCTGGTTGAAATAGCTGAGCCGCGCCGTGAGAACATCCACCAGCCGCCACGCTTCCCTGCCGTTGGCGTCGACATAGCGGCGGGTCTGCTCCAGGCAGATGAAATCGGGCAGCCGGTGCGTATAGTTGACGGCGTAATGGCGCACCTCGTCCAGCAGCATCGCCTGCTGTTCGGACGAGGGCGGTCGCGGAGGCACATACACGGGCTTCGGAGCCGGCGGCTGCGCCTCCTGAAGAGCGGCCGATTCGGTCGCCAGTTCTTTCAGGACCGCCCCGGTTTTGGGGCCTGCGCCTGGGCCTTGCAGACCTTCCACGGTAGCCAGGTCCGGATGTTCCGAGAGCTTCATTTTGTGCAGGGTTTCGGCGACTTGCTTGTCCGGGTTTTTCAGTTGAATGGCGGAATGGATGAACGATTTGGTCTGCTGAAGCGTGTAGCCTGGAGCAGCACAAACGCCGAAGCACATCACATACACAGCAGCGATGCTGCAAAACCTCATGTACTCTATTGTCGTACAAGAAACCGCGATCGGATTTCCCAATAGTGGGGCAGAGCTTCAGGCTGCGCGTCCGCCGCGGACGCTGGCCGGCGTGGACGCCGGCCGTTGGACTGGAGTCCTGCCCCACTTAGGCCCGCGCTAACTGCGCCGCGCCGATCGCTTGTCCCAGGTGCCGTTGCGTATGCTCCGCGATGTGCACCAGCAGTCCGATCACGGTCGTCGGCAAACGCTTTCGTCCCACCCAGCGCGGCTCGGCGAACGTAGCCGGATCGATCGCGCGGATGATCTCCTCGGCCCGCCGCAGCGCCCGGTCCACGTCCGCCAACAGTTCCTCGAGACCTGTGCCCGGCTCCATTTCCGCCGCCAGCGCGGCCATCTGCCCCTCATCCAACGGCTGCCCTTCGAGATAACTGGTCAGGCGATCCACGCTGCCGGCCATGTGCCGGAGATGAAATCCCAACGGCGCCAGTCCATGCGGGCGCGCCCACACCTGGCCGACGGTGAGCCCTGTGGTGTGCCGTGCCAGATCCTCGCGCGTCTGCTGAAACGCATACAGCACAGGCGCGAGTAGCGGATGTACTTGCGGCAAGGGCCCGCGCAGCCAGGGTTCCGGAAGGTTGCCGATGTGGTGCCCGCTCAGTTCTTCTTCTCGGCTTTCTTGCGCTGCATGTTGCGCGGCAGGCTAACCCCGCGTTGGCTAAACGTCCCCGCCATCGCGGAAGCGTCTTTGTTCAGTGTGCCTTCGTAGGAGCCACCGACCGCTTTCATATCCATCTTCACCGTGTCTCCCATGCGCGTAATACTGCCGTCGGCGTTCTTGGTGAAGTTGAAACGCAATTAAATCTGGTTACCGTTGGCATCCAGCGCGCCCTCCCAGACGCCCTCCAGCACTTGCACGTCGCTGGTGTTGGCCGGCGGCACTTTTTCCACGGCCCGCGGCTCGGATTTCCATTTCAGATCCAGCGGAATCGACTGGCCCCCCTGAGGGGTAAGTTGCCGGAGATGCTTTTGCCATCCTCGGAGAGTTTGCCATCATAATGCAGGTCGCCGGGACCGTGGATCGGAAAGCCGATCGCGGCGCCGTCCACCTTGACGTTGGCGAGCGGCAGTCCGGACACTGCCCATTTGTCGCCGTCGCGATGCAGGTCGATGACGAGGCCCAAGTCTCCAGTGGGCGTCTTGAGTATGCCTTCCCATACTCCAGCGGGATTCGTGGCTGCCCGCACGGCGGTGGGCGCCAGCAACAATAAGCCGGCAAGTATTGCGACGTATTGTTTCATGTGACTCCTCCATGGATTGTAGCAACACGCGCAGCCGGGACCGTGCCCTATAGGACCAAAGTGCGCCGCGGCACAAGGGTACCTGGGCCTGCAGGTGGACACGATCTACAAGAAGGCCAGGCTCCGGGAGCTTAGGTAGTGGAACTTCACACGGCTTACTGATGATACTGGCGCCTGCTGCCTTGAGAGTACGAAATCATGTATCACAGCAGCACATATACGCTGCAAGTTACTTCTGTAACGGGTTCGGGCGGTACCTTCTATCGTTCGGGTGGTGTCATCGTGGTCCTTGACGGCTATTATTGGCACACGCCCCATATCCCACCCGGATGTGTGCCAAGGCTCGGGTCCGCAAAACGCGTTTAATGGCGGCGGCTGGTGCTGCCGAAGAAGATCGAAGGTTGGTCCTTGACCAGCTTGCAGCAACGGTTGGTGAAGACCGGCGGCAGGCTGATCAAGCACGCGCGGTACTACTGGTTGATGCTGGCGGAGAGCCACCTGACCCGGCGGTTGTTCGGGAGCATGGTGCGCCGATCGCAGCGTTGCCGATGCACACCGGATAGGCCGCGGCAGGGAAGCGAACCGGGCGAAGGAGTGAGGGGACGGACGGATAGGTGTCTGAGGGCCCGCTTGAAATGAGGCACTTCCAGGTTTTTGCCAACCGGGAAGAGCCAGAGGTGGCCCCCTCCCGGGCCGCCGGAGTCGTTCGGGATGGGAAAAATGAGACAAACGGCTCCAAAAGAGGCGGTTGGATGTATAATCGATGATGGCCAAGATGGCAAAACGGAAATCCTGGTTAAGGAACATGCGGCTGACGCTGGACACCTATCCCGGAGAGCCGGCCGCCGCCAATGAGCCGGACGACGCAGCCACCTCCCTCCCGCCGGACTCCGGGGCGAACGTGCACCTCATCGATACGAACGTAGCGTTTTCGCGGGTTTCCGCCAGGATAACTCCGATCTGCCGGCGGCCAGACTGGAGGCCCTCGGCGACGGATCGGGCGTAGGCATCGGCGGTATTCTCGGGATGCCAGTCCTGCGGCAGATGAAGCTGACCATCGATTATCGGAACGGAGCCGTGCGCTTCGAGTACAAACCGCGATAACACAGGAACACGAACAATGACGCGCTATTTTATTTGTCTGTGTATGCTGGCTATCCCCGCCTGCGCGCAGAAACTCACGGCGCAGCAGGTGCTGGACAAAGTGGTTTCGACTTACAGCAACCTGAAGGCCGTACATATGGTTGCGGAAAGGGACGAAACCACGTATCCGGCGGGCCGCTCTCAAACCACGTTTTCGGAATGCGAACTGGCCACCACAACTGGCGACCGCTATTTCGCCCGACTGAAGCAACCCCAACAACAGGCGCTGGCCGTAAGCGACGGCAGCAATATCTGGCTGGCCCTGGATTCCAAGAAGCAGTGGTCCAGAGTGTCCGCCGCCTCGCTGACGGACGATACCGATGAAGAGCACGACGCGAGGGTCGCCAGCAGAGACCTGCACGATTCCCTGGAGAATATCATGCTCTACCGGTTCCTGGCACTGGCCAAAACCGTGCAGGATCCGGTGATCGCGAAACAGCAGGATTTCGAGCTGGGCCGCGAAAAGGCGCGTTGCTACCTGATTCGCGCGCACACTCGCGGAACTGAAATCGAACTATTGGTGGACCGGCAAAGATTCGTCGTATTGCAGTACAAGGAGAAAAGTAAGCCGCCCGATACACAGATCGAAATCGCCATCAAGCTGAAGCTGGTGGAGTTGAACCGGGAAGTCGGCGACTCTCTGTTTCACTTTGAGCCGGACCCTGGATGGACCGAGGTCGAGACGCCGGCTCCTCCAGGTGAACGCTACCCTATTCGGACCGGAGAGCGCGCCGCGGACTTTACTCTCAAGACGCTGGATGGGGAATCTGTGGCGCTGCAGAGTCTGCACGGGAGCGTGGTGGTGCTCGATTTCTGGGCGACCTGGTGCGGGCCCTGCCGCGTGGAGTTTCCGGCGATCGAGAAGATCCGCTCGGAGTTTGGCGGCGCCGTCCGCTTTTACGGGGTCAGCGACGAATCGCCTGCAACGGTGAAGAAATTCGTCGAGGAATATCGTTACGAGATGCCGACGCTACTCGATAGCAATCGCGAAATGCACCGCCGGTACGGCATTCATAAGATCCCAGTGTTGTTTGTGATCGACCGGGACAGTGTGGTGCGCCGGCAGTTCATCGGCACCCAGAATGAATCGGAACTGCGCGAAGCGATCCGCTCGGTGGTGGATCGGAAGGCGCCGAACCAATAGCTCAGTACACGACTTCTGAAGTACGGTCATGTATTCAAGCGGTCGGAGTGTGGGGCAGCGCCTCGCGCTGCGGCGGCGTCTCACGCTGCCTGGCCGGAGGCGGACCGAGGGTCCGCCGCAGCGCACGGCGCTGCCCCACGTCGCCGGAATACGTTCGCGAACTTTCGAACTGGAGTACTAAGCTGCCGGCGATGTGCCGCAGATGAAAGCCCAACGGCGCCAGTCCATGCGGGCGAGCCAACATCTGGCTGACGGTGAGCCATTGCGGTGCGTACAGCGCGGGCGCGTGTACTAAATGCACTTGCGGCAAGGGCCCGCGCAGCCAGGGTTCCGGAAGGTTGCCGATGTGGTGCGTTCTCAGTTCTTCTTCTCGGCCTTCTTGCGCTGCATGTTGAGCGGCACGGGAACCCCGGCCTGGGTCAACGTCCCGGTCATCGCGGAAGCGTCTTTGTTCAACGTGCCTTCGTAGGAGATGCCGACCGCTTTCATCTCCAGCTTCACGGTGTCTCCCGTGCGGGCAATGCTGGCGACGGGCAGGCCATTGGCGCCTTGGTCCACGCTGTCGAACGTGGCCGTGATACTCCCGTCGGCGTTCTTGGTGAAGTTGAACCGCACGTGAAGCTGCTTGCCGTTGGCGTCCAGCACGCCTTCCCAGACGCCCTCCAGCACTTGCACGTCGCCGGTGTTGGCCGGCACTTTTTCCACGGCCCTCGGCTCGGATTTCCATTTCAATTCAAGCGGAAGCGACGCGCCCCCCTGGGAGAAGGTGCCGGAGATGCTCTTGTCATCCTCGGAGAGCTTGCCGTCGTAATGCGGGTCGCCGGGACCGGCGGGGAGCGCAAAGCCGACTGCGGCGCCGTCCACCTTGACGTTAGTGAGCGGCAGTCCGGACACTCCTTGTATCGGAATATCCATTTCCGCGGCCCATTTGTCGCCGTCGCGATGCAGGTTGAAGACGAAGCCTATGTCTCCATTGGGCGTCTTGATTGCGCCTTCCCATACTCCAGCGGGATTCGTGGCTGCCAGCACGGCGGCGGGCGCCAGCAGCAATAAGCTGGCCAGTACTGCGAGGTATCGTTTCATGTGACTCCTCAATGGATTGTAGCAACGCGCGCATCCCATCCGGCGCCACATAGGACCACAGTGTGCCGCGGCACAAGGGCACCCCGACCGCTCAATCTCCGATGGAGGTTTTTTACATGATCTTCAGGTCATCGGCGGTAAAAAAGACCAGTTTCTCGGCAAGCTGCAGGAACGCTACGGCATCTCCCGCGAGCAGGCCCGGAAAGATTTGGACAACTGGTTGCAGGGCCAGCACGAAACCGAAGCGCCGCGCACCCGCACCACTGGCGGCGCGCAGCAGCACTAGCCGGTCTTGCCACGGGCTGATGCCCATCCGCTTGCTACTCTTTGCGGAATTGAGGGGCGTGAGCGGGCTCCTGCACTTCGGGCCGCACCAGTCTGCGCGTGAAGGCGACCCGGTCTGCCAGGCGCAACTCCGGATATACCGTGTCGATGGCTTCGATCAACAGCCGGTCATTCACGGCGATGGCCACGCCGGCGTCGAACCAATGCGCCGGCTCCATCACTTCGGGACGGACTCGCTCGGCCTCCACCTGCGCGGCCCCGAATCTGGATACCGTGGGGTGGGCGGGTTCTAACCATGCAGTGCCCAGTTTCAGCCGCAGAGCGCTCTGCCACAGCAGGTAAAGCTGGTAATTCCCAGGCGCCACTTTCCACGAGGCCGCTTCCTTGGCCCTAAACACAGCCGGCAACTCCCGGTGGAAGAGAGTGTCTTTTAGGTGCTCCGCGCCCATATTGATATTCTTGAGCCTTCCGCCTTCGCCGATTTCGAAGACGACCGGTATGGTGGTCGTGACCACGAATCCAATCTGCCTGGAAACGCGGTCGAAAGCCTCGTCGAGCTGCGTCTGGTATTGATCCCGAATCACCGTGTACATGGATACCAGGTCGTCGAGGAGTTGCACAACGCCGGGATGAGCGGGCTCTACCCAATCACGCAGGCTTACAAACGTCTTTTCAGCCATGAAAAAGGTCCTCCTTAGTTGGACCGGAGTTATTGGCAACCGGTGGTTGCGGTCTGTTCAATCAATGCGCGTTTAAAAACGTGATACGGGATGGGTCCGCCGGCGGGCCCACTCGCGCCGTTGAAGAAGTCGATCCCCTGCAGGCCCTCGACGCCGCGGTATGGCAACGCGCGGCAACCGATGGACGGTAATCCAGCGTTCGCCAGAGCCGGCCTTTGCTGCGCGGGATTCCCACGATTCTGAAATGCTTCATCCAGCCAGCCCAGGATACGCTCGCCTTGAATGTGGAGGCTTTGGCTGCGCTGGTCCACGTGTTCGCGCATCTCCCGGGCAAAGCCGCGGATGGTCACCTGATCGTGCGGGTCGGCCGCCGCCACGAAATCGTAGATGCGGCAGAGGCACTCGTGCGTGTCCAGGTTGGTCCGCTTGATGAAGGTGCGTACCGCGGCGCGCAGCGTCTCGGTCAGCACCTCCGGATGGAAGCGGCGCAGCAACTGGAAGTAGAAATCCACCTGCATGTTGAAATAATGCAGCCCGAAGTCGCTGAAATTGCGGTCGAAGAAGGCGTAATTGGCGACTTGGTGGAACGCTTCACAGCGCGGATCGCGCAGCCGGTAATCGAACCCGAAGTAGTCTCCCAGCAGCCGGCCCTCGGGCCGCAGCTTGGCCTCCAGGCCCGTGCCGGGGTAGGCCTCGGCGCGGCAGAAGTTGAATGGATTGTCGATGTGCCGCTCCATAAAGCGCAGGTTGATGAGCAGATCCTGCATGGTGGTGTCGGGCTCGAACATCAGCAGGTTGTAAGCCAGGTGGACATCGAAATCGTTGAGGATCTTGAGGGCGTTCAGGATTTGCTCCGGAGTGTTCTTGCGGTTCAGGTTCCGCAATCCGTTCTCGGAGGCGTTTTCCACGCCGAGGAAGACACGGAATAACCCAAGATCGTCGAGCACCCGGATGGATTCATAATTGATGCTGTCCGGCCG
>CABECV010001039.1_pt1 | contig 9928 bp, 8 predicted proteins | sample 3422511 | NCBI WGS metagenome assembly CABECV01 (sample SAMEA5534327, study PRJEB31848) | metagenome | biome: tundra; feature: field; material: soil | place: USA | collected 2013-05 | depth 0.15 m | reverse complement strand
CGTTGGGGCTGCGTAAGCGTGAAGTCTCCGTACACCCAGACGTGGGCTTGATCGAAGGCATCCCGGAGTGGCGGCTTGGCGTTTCCATACTTGTCCCAGGGTTGCAGGTGGCCATCTATTTCACAGAAAGGGATTGTCCTCTCTCCCGCGTCCCAGAGTCTGGATGCGCGGACCAGAACACCGGCAAGTATGGATTGATCAAAGGGCTTGAGTTCAATCCCGGCGAGTACCAGCTCGGTCGCGCGGCCAAGCATTGCATCGTCGAGACCGAAGATTTGGAGGCATGGCAAATTGGCGAGTGTTCGAAGAGTGTTGTCGAGGTTCGCGAGGTCTTGTTTGATGCTGCTCTCGTATTTGTTCAGTACTGCCCTCGCCGCCGTGGCATCCTCGCTGGTCACGTGACCGGACGGTTGGGCCCACGTGAGGAAGTTTCGTATGGCGTCTGCCTCTCTCTGGGGTTGGCACTTCGTGAGAATAGGTTGTCGTGCCTCTACGAAACAGACATTGGGCATATGCATCGTGAACTCTCCCAGTCGTGCGCGATCGAGCAGCTCCGCCGCCGCAGGGACCTGGTGGTGCGCCGGAGCGGCGTACGCGAATAGCCAATTGGTTTCTACGAAGACGTGCGGCACCGGTTGTCAGGAGTAGCGCGGGTGTGCCGCGCGCACTTCACCATTCGCGATGGCGGGCAGAACGTAATCCCGGAGCGCCTCGCGCAATTCGTTAGGCACTTCCTTGGCCGGATGCTTAGGGAGGTCTTCGAGCCATCGTTGAACGAACATCTCGAAACGCGCTCCCTGCAACGGCGGAGGCCAATCCCACAATCGGGTAAGATTGAACTCCCCAACGCGCCGAACAGACTGGGGCGATCGCGTGATGTAGGAATCCCGGTATAGCCACATACGCTTTGGCGTGATCAGAAGCCCGGTGGGGCACTGCATGCCCACCATGTATTGTTTGAGGTCTTCCTCCGCGCGCTCCAGATTCGGCAGGCTCACCTTGGCTTCGACGACAAGAGTGATGCCATCGGGTGTGGTGATGAGGATGTCGGGCTGGAACGCCATTCGATTAGCTTCGCCTTCAGTCTAGCACTCCCTTGGGATGGCGGGCGGGTTTAGCTTCCGGATTCGGCAAGGATGTCCAAGAATTGGCGATCGGTCACGATTTTCGTCCTTTGTGGCCTTGCGGAAAGTGTTCGTGTTGAGCCTGCGTCGCCGCATTCTATTAGAGATCTGAAAGTGCTAAAATCTGATTTGTAGGTCTGACTCAGGATGACTCGGAAACGTGATTTGCGCAAAGTGATCAAGATCTTCTTTGCGTCACCTGGTGACGTCGATAAGGAGCGCAAGAGCTTTCGATCGATCATACAGGAAGCCAACCGACTAATGGCAAACCCGATGGGGTCCAGCTTGATGCTTTGGGCTGGGAAGATACGCTTCCCGGAAAGGGCCGTCCGCAGGGTCTAATCAATGCAGATCTGAAGAACGCCGATCTTATCGTCTTCGTTTTCTGGAAGCGCTGGGGCACTCCAACTGGCTCGTTCAGCTCTGGTCCCCGATGACCAATTGCGGAGGGTATTAGAGTTTCGTACTGCGATTCGCGACGAGCGGTCCCTTCTCTTCTTCGACTTCGGTAAATATCGTAATTGGGCGGGCCTATTTAGAGATCATCTGTATCGGTGGCTCGACAAGCGCCGCAGAGAGGCGATGATGCCTCCTGGTACGCAGGGTCGCCGACCGTCGCTCTCCAAACGCCAGGAAGCGATTTCCCTCCTTCTTGCAGCAGACGCTCGCGAGGATTCCGCGAGACAGCGCTTGGCGGCAGACTCTTACAGGCGGCGCAGATTGAACCCTGGATACAACAGCAAGCACGTGACGATGGACCAGCCACGCACTGGGTACGAGTCCCTCTGTCGCGGGAGAATAGATTGACCGCAGATGCCACCGGCTTCTCCATCACGCCGGCACTTTCAATTTCCGGCTCGGAGCGACCAATCGGATTTGCCCTGGAGAGCCTCGATTACGGCGTGCCCGACGACAACTGGACCCGCTGCATACCGGTGGCATTGGGAGGGACGCTGGGGCAACTGCGTCTCCTCAGTGAGGAGTTGGCCGATAGTTACGGCTGGCAAAAAGCTCAGGCCGTGTTGTTTGTGCTTACCGACGCGACGCCCATCGTCGAGGTTCTTGGTGTAGGATCCCATGGGCACACACCGCCCGCGCTGTCGCGGCTGGTACTCAGGGTCGATCCTTTTGTCCCCGCGAGCGAACTAAGCCGCAGGTATACTGCCGCTAGAAGAAGGTTGTTTGAAAACAGCGAGTTGACAGTTCGGGATAGGGATCTAGAGTTGGCGATATTCGTCACAGCAAAATCCGATCGGAGGCTTCCCGGTGACCGATTGAAGGCCTGGAACTCCAAGCACCCGAACTGGAGGTACGGGGACCAGGCCGTATTTGAAGCTGCGTTCAGCAGCGCCCGCGCCAGTATCTTGGCGCCGTTTGAGCCATTCAGAATGCTGACTCGGTAGGTTTCCGCCCGTTCCGGGTCGGCGACACCAAGCAGTCCTGACTCCGCGCGGCTGCCTCTGGCAGCGCTCCGGGCACCATACTGCCCCAGAGTGATGCCGGCCCAGGATTGGCCCCAAGGGTTGGTGCTTTCCCCCGGCATATTGCTCAGCTCAAAGTGCAACCCATCTATTAAAGATCTAAAGGTGCTAAAATCTTATGTAACGCACTGCACGAAAGGGGGAACGCTAAAGTGAAATCCAAACTGGCCAAGCCGCAGCCGCCCCTGGGCGACCAGGAATTCGCGGATCAGGCGATCGCCGCCTGCGAGGACCGCTCCGGCGCGCTGCTCAGCATCCTGGAAAAAGTTCAGGAACATCATCCGCACAAATACCTGCCTCTGGAAATCCTCGAATATATCGCCGAAAAGACCGATATTCCGCTGGCGCAGGTTTATAGCGTGGCCACATTCTTTGCCCTGTTCAATCTCGAGCCGCAGGGCGACCACACTATCTGCATCTGCCGCGGGACCGCCTGCCACACGCGCGGCTCGCGCAGCCTGCTGGAGCGCCTGAAGCTGGAACTGGGCGTCCCGGACAGCGGCGACGAAGGCGGCGCCGATAAGGTCTGCGTCACCACGCCCGACCGCAAATTCTCGCTGCGTACGGTCGCCTGTTTCGGACAATGCGCCCTGGCGCCGGTGGTGGAAGTGGATCACACGGTCTATGGCCACATGAACGAACAGGCCCTGCACCGCGAGGTGGAAGCTCTGGAGCGCGAAAGCGGGTAGCGGAAGGACACAGGCTAAAGCCTGTGCTACCAAGGCAAAAAAGGAAGTGATATGCGCATACAAGACATCTCCTCATTCAGCGCCGTCAAGGAAGCGGGCCTCGCCAAGCTGCTGCCCAACCGCCCGCGCATCGCCGTCGGCATGGGCACCTGCGGCAACGGCAACGGCGCGGAAGGCGTCTTCCACGCCTTCTCCGAAGCCATTCACCAGCGCGGGCGCGATGTGCGCCTGGCCCCGGCCGGCTGCTTCGGCTTCTGCGCGCAGGAGCCGCTGGTGAACGTATGGCTCCCCGGCCACCCGCTGGCGATTCTCCGCAGCTTCCAGGCCAACGACGTCGATCGGCTGTTGGACGAGATGGCCGGCGGCCGCATTCCCGCGGACCTGGCGCTCTGCAAAATCGAAGAGTGGGACCACCTCACCGCGCAGGTGCGCTACGGCGAGGGCTTCCCCGAAATCCCGCTCTGGCGCGATATCCCCTTTTTCAAGAAGCAGAAGAAGATCGTGCTGCGCAATTGCGGCCTGATCAACCCCGACGATATTGAAGAGTACATCGCGGTGGGCGGCTACCAGTCCTTATATAAGGTCCTGATCGACGCGATGCCTGAAATGGTCATCGAGCAGATCAAAGCCTCCAAGCTGCGCGGCCGCGGCGGCGCGGGATTCCTCACGGGCCTCAAGTGGGAGTTTCTGCGCAAAGCCGAAGGCGAACAGAAGTACATCATCTGCAATGCGGACGAAGGCGATCCGGGCGCGTACATGAACCGCAACGAAATCGAAGGCGATCCGCACGCGCTGCTGGAAGGCATGATCATCGGCGCCTACGTTACGGGCGCCACCGAAGGCATCGTCTACGTGCGCGCCGAATACCCGTTGGCCGTGCATCGCCTGCGCCGCGCCATCGTGCAGGCCCGCGTTTACGGCCTGCTTGGCGACAACATCCTGGGCCGCGGCTTTAACTTCGATATCAGCCTGGTGGAAGGCGCCGGCGCATTTGTCTGCGGCGAGGAGACCGCCCTCATCGCGTCGCTCGAAGGCTTCGCCGGACGCCCGCGCCCGCGCCCGCCATTTCCCGCGCAGAAGGGCCTGTGGGGCTGCCCCACCAACATCAACAACGTGGAGACCTGGTACAACATCGCACCCATCGTGGCCAAAGGACCCGCCTGGTTCACCGAGACCGGCAGCGCCAAGAGCGCCGGCACCAAGGTGTTCTCGCTGGTGGGCAAGATCGCCAACACGGGCCTGGTCGAAATGCCGCTGGGCACGCCGCTGAAAACCTTTATCTACGATGTGGGCGAAGGCGGCGCCAACGGCCGCCACATCAAAGCCGTGCAGACCGGCGGTCCCTCCGGCGGTTGCATCCCGCAGGAAATGTTCGATACCCCGGTGGATTACGAGACCCTGGCGCAGCTTGGCTCCATTATGGGCTCCGGCGGCATGGTGGTGATGGATGAAGACAACTGCATGGTCGACGTGGCCCGTTACTTCATCGAGTTCACCCACTCGGAATCCTGCGGCAAGTGCGTCCCCTGCCGCGTGGGTCTGGATAAGGCGCTGCGCATCCTGAACGCCTTCACCAAGGGCCACGCCAGCCCCGGCGACCTGGACCGGCTGGACGAGATGGGCCGCATGATCCGCGATACTTCGCTCTGCGGCCTGGGCCAGAGCGCGCCCAATCCCGTGCTCACCACTATGCGCCATTTCCGGCACGAATTCGAAGACCACATTCGCGCGCAACGCTGCCGCGCGGGAGTGTGCGAAGACCTGGCGCTCTCCCCTTGCGAAAACAGTTGCCCGCTGCACATGAACATCCCGCGCTTCCTGCAGCTCTTCCAGGAGCAGCGTCTGGAGGATGCGTTCCTCTCCGTCGTCATGGACAATCCGCTGCCGTCCTCCACCGGCCGCGTCTGCCAGCACCCTTGCGATAACCGCTGCCGCCGGCATGCCATCGATGAATCGGTGAACATGCGCGAGGTGCACCGCTATATCGCCGATTCCATCTACGAATCGGACCGCTTCGAGTCCCTGGTGGACAGGGTGGCTTCCTACAAGCTGCAACCCACCGACCGCAAAGTCGCCGTGGTGGGCGCGGGACCCACCGGCCTCACTGCCGCCTTCTACCTGGCGCTCGCGGGCCACGACGTCACCGTTTACGAAAGCAACCCACTGCCCGGCGGCATGCTGCGCTACGCGCTCCCCGAATACCGGCTCCCCAAATCCGCGCTCGACCGCGAGATCGAGCTCATCGAGCGCATGGGCGTCGAGTTCGTCTGCGACACCGTGATCGGCCGAGACATCACCCTCAACGAGCTCGACAACATGTACAACGCCGTGTTCATCTCCATCGGCACCTGGAAGGAATCCTGGGTCTACCTGCCCGGCACCGAGCTGAAAGGCGTGCTGCCCGCTCTCATATTTCTGGAAGCGGTGTCGAAGCGCGAGCCCGCGCAGCTTGGCCGCAAGGTGGTGGTGATCGGCGGCGGCAATGCGGCCATCGATTCCGCCCGCACCGCGTTGCGCAAGGGCGCGGACGTCACCGTCATCTACCGCCGCGAGCGCAAAGACATGCCCGCGATTAAAGAGGAAACCAATGCCGCCGAAGCCGAAGGCGCCAAGTTCATCTTCCTGGCCACGCCGCACCGCATCGTGGGCGACGATCAGTCCAACGTGAAGGCCATCGAAGTCGTCAAAACCCGCCTCGGCGAATTCGATTCTTCCGGGCGGCGCAAGCCCGTCCCCACCGAAGAAATCCGCCGTTACGAATGCGATACCGTGATCCTGGCCGTGGGCGAGTCCGTGGATCCCGATTTCGGCCGCGGCTCCGGCCTCAAGATCAAGGAGTCCGGCACCATCGAAGTCGACCGCTTTACGCTCGAAACCAGCCGCAACAAATTCTACGCCGGCGGCGACGCCATCACCGGCGCTTCGAATGTTTCCAACGCCATGGGCTTCGGCAAGAAGGCCGCCCGGAACATCGACCAGCGCCTGATGGGCGCGGCCCGCTTCGACCGCATCATGCCGAAGTTCGAGTATTCCAAGGCGCCTCCCGCGCAGTCGAGCGATTGCCTGCGCCACGAGTTGGCCGAACTGCCCGCCCGCGAGCGCGTGCTGAACTTCAACGAAGCCATGCTGGGCCTCACCGCGCAGCAGGCCCTGGACGAAGCCGGGCGCTGCCTGCGTTGCGACATCCGTGAAAACCAGCACGGCCATCGCGTTTCGGATCTGGTCGAAGTTTAAGGAGCCGGCATGTCCACCAACTCCACCATGCACCAGCCGCTCCGGAGGGCGGCCAATCTTGGCCGCAGCCGCCTTTCTAGGCGGCCAGAGCCGGCTGAAAGCCGGCTGCGGGCAAAATTGCCCGCCCTCCCAGGCCGCAAGGAGAATCATTTCCACCATGCCTGATAAAATCTCGGTCAAGATCGACGGCGAGTACATCGAGGCCACCGCCGGCCAGACCATCTTGGAAGCCGCCCGCACCAATGGGAAATACATTCCCACGCTCTGCTATCTCAAAGGCTTGAGCGCCGTGGGCGCGTGCCGCCTGTGCATCGTGGAAGTCTCCGGTGTGGGGCGCCTGCTGCCCGCCTGCACCACTCTGGTGCAGGACGGCATGTCCGTCACCACCAACTCCGAGAAGTTGACCCGCTATCGCCGCATGGCGATCGAGTTTCTCTTCTCCGAGCGCAATCACTATTGCGCGGTGTGCGTCTCCAGCGGCCATTGCGAGCTGCAGTCCATGGCGCAGAAGCTGGGCGTCACTTCCGTGGGATATCCGTACAGCTACCCACTGCTGCCCGTGGATATGTCGCACGAGCGCTTCGTGCTCGACCACAACCGTTGCATCCTGTGTACGCGGTGCGTGCGGGTCTGCGACGAAGTGGAGGGCGCGCACGTGCTGGATGTGGCTTCGCGCGGCATTCGTTCCATGATTTCGTGCGATCTGAACCGTCCCTGGGGCCAGGCGCGCAACTGCACAAACTGCGGCAAGTGCGTGCAGGTCTGTCCGACCGGGGCTTTGGCCGAGAAGGGCTGGGCCGTCGAAGAGATGACCAAGCGCGTCGACAACATCACCTGGCTGGCCATCAGGCGGGGAGGTAATCAATGAGAAAAACCAGGCTCGCTACCGTGTGGCTGGATGGGTGCTCGGGCTGCCACATGTCGCTGCTCGATCTCGATGAGGCGCTCATCCCGCTGGCCGGCAAAATCGATTTGGTCTACGGCCCGCTGGTGGACGCCCAGGAGTTCCCCAAGTCCGTGGACGTGACGGTTGTGGAGGGCGCGGTCAGCAGCCAGGACGACCTGGAGAAGGCCCGCCTGATTCGCGCCCGCAGCAAGCTGGTGGTGGCGCTGGGCGATTGCGCCGTTACCAGCAACGTGCCCGCCATGCGCAACAACATCCCCGTGAAGAAGCTGCTCGAGGGCATTTATGGAACCGTGCCCACAGACGGCGTTCCGCCGCTGCTGAAGCACGCCGTGCCGGTGCACGACGCCATCAAGGTGGATCTGCACGTGCCCGGCTGTCCGCCGCCGGCCAAGGCCATTGCGTTTGTATTGGGGGAGTTGCTGGAGGGGCGTGTGCCGGAGCTGGCGGGGAAGGTTAGGTTTGGATGATTGACGGGCTAAAGCCTGTCCTACCATGGCATTCACTATGAAAACACTCAAGATCGATCCCGTAACGCGCATCGAAGGTCACGCCAGAATTACCATCCAGCTCAACGACGAAGGCCGTGTCACGGACGCCCAGCTCCACGTGACCCAGGTCCGCGGATTCGAGAAATTTACGGAAGGCCGGCCCTACTATGAAATGCCGTCCATCACGGCGCGCATCTGCGGCATCTGTCCGGTGAGCCATCTGCTGGCTTCCGTCAAAGCCTGCGACGCCATCATGGCGGTGCAGATTCCCGAAACCGCAGCCATGCTGCGCGAGTTACTGCACTGCGGCCAGTTCGTGCAATCGCACGCGCTGAGCTTTTTCCATCTCTCGGCGCCCGACCTGCTGCTGGGCATGGACTCGGATCCCGCGCGCCGCAACGTGCTGGGCCTGATCGAGCAGCATCCCGAACGCGCCCGCGACGGCATCGCCCTGCGCAAGTTCGGCCAGCAGGTGATCGAATGGCTGGCGGGCGAGCGCGTCCATCCTTCCTGGACCGTGCCCGGCGGAGTCAACGCGCCGCTTTCCTCCGAAGTACGCGACCGCATTCGCGCCGAACTGCCTGCCGCCAAAACTATCGCCCGCCGCACGCTGGATTTCTTCAAGGGAGTCGTCGATCGGTTTGCCGAAGAAATCGCGAATTTCGGCAACGTTCCCACGCTCTACGCCGGTCTGGTGGATTCGACCGGCGGCTTGCAGCTTTATGACGGCAAGCTGCGCTTCCGGGATGCCGAAGGGAACATCGTGGCCGACCAGATACGCCCGCGCCAATACGCGCAATACATCGCCGAGACGACCCTGCCCACCACTTATCTGAAGGCGCCCTATTACAAACCGCTTGGGGTTGCGGAAGGCGTCTACCGTGTGGGACCCTTGGCGCGGCTCAATGTCGCGGAGCGCTGCGGAACGCCCGAGGCCGACGCCGAGTTTGCCGAATTCCATCAGCGCTACGGGCGCGCGGTCGAAAGCGCCTTTCACTACCACTATGCGCGCCTGATCGAGGCGCTCTACGCGTTGGAACGGATGGAGGCGCTGCTGGCCGATCCAGCCATCCTCGATAAGCACGTGCGCGCCCACGCCAGCGTGAATGCGCTGGAGGGCGTGGGCATCGCCGAAGCGCCCCGCGGCGTGCTGATTCATCACTATAAGGTGGATGAACAAGGCGCCATCCGGTGGGCCAACCTGATCGTCGCCACGGGCCACAACAACCTGGCCATGAACCGCAGCGTGCGGCAGGTGGCCGAGCATTTCATCGACGGCAACCACCTGCAGGAAGGCATGCTCAACCGCGTCTCGGCCGTGGTGCGCGCCTACGATCCCTGCCTGAGCTGCTCCACGCACGCCGCCGGACTGCCCGACATCCACGTCCGCCTGCTTGCGCCCGACGGCACGCTGTTGGACGAGCTGCGCCAATGACGCTGGTCATCGGCTACGGCAATTCGCTGCGCGGCGACGACGGCGCCGGACCCTTTGTCGCAAGGCAACTCGGCGCGGGCGCCATCGCCTGTCACCAACTGACGCCCGAGTTAGCCGAGCCCATCAGCCAGGCGCGCCAAGTCATTTTCGTCGACGCTCACGCCGGAGTGCCCGCGGGCCAAATCGCCATCCAACCCGTCCGGCCGCGCCCATCGGCGGCCTTTCACCGCTTCGATCCGGAAACCCTGCTGGCCTGGTCGCAACAGCTCTACGGCCGCGCGCCGGAGGCAATCCTGATCGGAATCGGAGGCGAGTCTTTCGATTTGGGCGAAGGCCTCTCGCCCGGAGCCAGGCGCGCCGCCCGCGAAGCCCTCCGCGCCATCCGCAAACTGGAGCGGCCTTTTCCCCGCTAAAAGGTGGTACAATGCGGGTGTCGCAGTGATTTTGGCATCTTCGCATTAGTCCGGTCCGCCGCCCTCGTCCGATCCTGCCCGATTTCAACAACGTAAGTTAACAAAGGAAAAAGCCAAATGAAGAATATTTTTGTAGGCAACCTCAACTTCGGGGCTA
>CABECV010001034.1_pt1 | contig 9942 bp, 11 predicted proteins | sample 3422511 | NCBI WGS metagenome assembly CABECV01 (sample SAMEA5534327, study PRJEB31848) | metagenome | biome: tundra; feature: field; material: soil | place: USA | collected 2013-05 | depth 0.15 m | reverse complement strand
TGATGGCCTCCACAGCAACTTTGGCCTTCAGGCTGGGCGGGTGATTCTTACGCGTTCGGGGCATTGTCTCTCCTCCTCTATTCTCAATGCCGCCCACCATCTAACAAAAGGCCTTTTTCGTGTCCAACTTTTGGGGTCCATTACAGCCTATCGCCGACGCCGCGCGCGTCTACTTCGTCAATAACTCCGGCGGGCCCGCGCAATCCTTCCCCAACTATCGCGACATTCGCGACCGCAATTCAGTGTTTGAATCGCTGTTTGCCTACCGCATTGCAATGATGTCGCTCGACGACGACCGGGGCGCGCATCGCGCGTGGGGCTACCTGGTCACCGGCAACTACTTCGAGTCGCTCGGCATCAAACCGGCGCTGGGCCGGTTCTTCACGCCGGCCGAGGACACGCATCCCAACGCCAGCCCTTATGGCGTCATCAGCTATGCATGCTGGCAGAACCGTTTCGGTGGGGACCCGCAGATCGCCGGGAAAGACATCCGCATCAACAGCCACCCCTATACCGTACTGGGAGTCGCGCCGCGCGCGTTCCACGGCACCGAAGTCTTCTATTGGTCCGAGATCTGGGTGCCCATGATGATGCAGCCCCAAATTGAAGGCCACTCCTTGTAGTATTGCCTGTTCTCGGTTGATATCTTTGGCATGGAAGTGAGGTCAATGGGTCGTTTCACCTAATCCTAAGGCATGTACGGATTTCCGCAACTGGCACATCCTGAAATTGCCATCCAGGAGCGGTATCCTAATGAATACGGAGTCCCAAGTGAATCAAACAACAGCCAAAAACACAGAGGAACTAACAATCTTCATCGAGCGTCATCGAGCGGGAAATGCATTTTGTGAATCTGTGGACCGTGTACACAGCCATGCTGAACGACAACTATATCCCTACGCTTGGCGTACGCGACCACTCCCTGCACGATCCAAGGACCACCATGATGTTGATTATCTACGCCTACTTTTATAGTTTGGTTGAGGATTCTGCCGATGGCGTCAATGCGTTCCGGATCTGGCGGGAACATTTCCCAGAGGAGGAAGAAGCGATTGCGGCGGTCGAGGCATTAGTCATTTTATTCAGAGCTAATCTTCGTTTGTTCAGAAATCGTCTCGTGTTCCATGGTAGTAGGTCACGGGCGCATGAAGCTCGGGGCTTTGATCTATTCGGCGCCCATAGCGGAACTGAGTTGATCGAGACTATGAACATATTTAAAGGCCTGGGAGCCATGTTGCTGCATAAAGACTTGGCAACACGGAAATCGGACACCGCCGGTTAAATCATGCGCGGGAACACCTCGACATCATTACCCGGCGCGCCAAACAGCAATCTGGTGGTTCAACGCCGTGACGGTTGCTTGATTAATCGTTAATCTTCTTCTTCGGCTTCAATCCTGACCGGCTCGCCCTTCGGCGTCCCCCGTGGGGATGTCCTCCCCAGGCAGCACCGGCAGTAGTAGATCGGCGACGCCCGGGGCGTTGTGGTACTTCCCGCACCGGCATAGGGTCTTCCCGTTGAACTCCGGTTCGAGGAGGATGGAACAGCCATGGCACCGGGGATGGTTCGACAGATCCGCCGGCAGAATGGCCTTGCCGCACATGGGGCAGTGGCGAAGCTGGTTCACATTGTGGGAGGGTGAGAAATGGGAGCAGGTGGACCCGCACCTGGCCATCTAACGGCGTAGGTAGCCTGCATCATACGTTCGGGCTGGTTTATCTTCCGATGCACGCGGCGGTGGTGGCGCTGGGCGCGTTCGGGGTGCTGGCGCTGACGCTGTCGATCACTGGAATCTACGGCCTTTCGGCGTATACGGTATCGCGGCGCGTGTGCGAGATCGGCATCCGCGTGGCTATCGGCGCGCGGCCCGCGCAGGTCTTGCGGCTGATCTTCGCCCGTACCGGCATGTTGGTCGCGGCCGGCGCCAATGTGCTGGCGAGTATCGTCTATCAGGCCAGTTCCCGCGATCCGGTGGTGATCGGGGCGGCTGTGCTCGCGATCTCCGCCGTGGGCCTCGCGGCAGCCTGCGGGCCAGCCCGCCGCGCCCTGCGTATCGATCCGGTGCAAGCACTACGCCACGAGTAGCCTCTGCTCTGCGATAATGGGTCAGGCATGGACACTAAACTGGAAGTCGTGCTCAAACCGGATATCGAAGCCGTGCTGTTCCAGCGCGCTAAGGCGGAAGGCTTGTCGCTAGATCAGTTTGCCGCCCGCGTGCTGGAAACGATGGCTTTGACCCAGTCCCCCCCGAAGCAGGCGACCCCGGATGAGCGAGTGAAGGCTTTTGACAGTTTTGTTGCTGGGCTAGAATCAAGCGCCGTGCTCCCGGAGTCGGCCTTCGAACGCGAGAACTGGTATCCGGACCGCTGATTGGGCTGGATGGACTATCTCGTCGATACGAACGTCTGGTTACGCATTCTCTCCCTTGCAAGCCCGCTGAGACCGCCTGCGCGTCATGCCATCGCGACTCTGCTACGGAGGGGCGATGATCTCTGTGTCGCTCCACAGAACCTGATCGAGTTTTGGAACGTGTCTACGCGTCCGCAAAAGGACAACGGCTTCGGCAAGACCGTTGCGGAGACGGACCGTTACTGCCGCTTTCTCGAATCGTTCCTGACCGTGCTTCCGGAAACGCCGGCTTTGTTTGCAAGATGGCGTGAGTTGGCCGTAGACCACGAGGTGTCCGGAAAGAAAGTCCATGACGCGAGGCTCGTGGCAGCGATGAGTGTGCACCGAATCCGACTGATCCTAACGTTCAACACGAAAGACTTTGTCCGTTACAAAGACGTCGAAGCGGTGAGACCCGAGGAGGTGTGATGGCCGGCCTGCACGTGAGCAGGTCAGCGGATTACCGGCGCTGGAACCACTTCAGCCGCGCCAGCAGGCCGTAGAACACGAGGCAGCACCAAAAGTCGATGGCCAGTCCCCAATCGATCTTGTAGGGCACGTGACGGCCGGGCGGCGGCAGGAAGCGGTCCAGGCTGAAGTAGGCCGCATTGCCCAGCACAACCGCCGCCAGGCTGTGCCAGAATTGGCGCATTGAGAAAAGCCGGGGCTCAACCACCCGGGCGCCTTCCGGTGGGCACGCTATTCCAGGGCGCGTCGAGAACCTGCCGGACCTTCTCCACCAGTTCAACCGATGTGAACGGCTTCGGCAGGAACGCCACCGAGTCGCGGCCGAGACGCTGTACCACCGGCTCGTCCGTATACCCCGACATCAGCAGGATGCGCAAACCCGGGCGCGCACGGCGCAGGCGTTCGGCCAGATCCGCGCCCTGCATGTTGGGCATCACCAGATCTGTCAACACAAGTTGAATCGGCTCGGGGTGAGTTTCACAGACGCGCAAGGCGTGATGTCCGTCGCGCGCCTCCAGCGCCCGATATCCGTTCTGCACCAGCATCAGACACACCAGGTTGCGAACGGCGTCCCCATCCTCGACGACCAGAATCGTTTCTTTCAACAGAGATCTCCCGCGGCTCCCCATCCCTACTATTGCACGTGCATGGCATCGCCGAAGTACGACAGAATCTGCTCCGAGCAGCGGCGGCAGCACTCGTCTTCATCCGGGTCGCGGGCTTCACACCGTATCAGCTCGCGGTCCTCAAATGCCATGCTTCTTCCGCAAACCCAGCCTTCCCCGTCGCGGATGTGGATATGATTAAACTCTATCACGCGTCTCCTTAGTAGCTATAGTACTCGCCATATTTGCCATTGTGAACATTGACCCAGATCTTCAAGATAGCGTAAGATTTGGTTACAGAGTGTCGCCGCGCTCGAATCGCGGATGACCTTGGATCGATCATCGCGAGACCCACGCATATGTCCATCGAAAAAAGCCGAGTGACAAGACCCAAACGGCGCGCTTTCAGTATTTTGGCGGCCTTGACGGTGCTCGTTTATACGCCCTGCGAGGCAGACGTTCCGACACCGCCGGCGCCGCCAGCCGTACCTGCGGGTTACTGCAACTCCATCTATAGCGAGCTAAACGGCGATCTGCAGGCGTTTAACACCCAACTGGCGACCCCTCCGACCTGGACGCCGATACCGGGCGGTCCCACGCTATACAGCGCCAATCTGCAGTCGGCCAATAGCAATGAGGGTCCGTCGATATCCGGCCCCAACTATTTGCAAACTGTTCTGACCCAGTTGCAGGAGTTGAAAGCTTTGGGAATCCAGGCCGTGTCGGTATCGGTCCTGTTTCCCGTTCTTTATGAGCCTTTTTATGGCAGCGCGGCCGCTCTCCAGCCGTACACGACCTTCTATTCGCAGGTGGCCCAGGCTGTCAGGGCCGCCGGTCTCACACTCATTGTGGACGATGAGACCCTGTTTTCCAATGACGTAGCAGCCGGTTGGACCAACATGAACGCCTACTACGGCACGCTCACATGGCCGCAATACATGTTGGCGCGCGCCCAAATGGCCGCCACGATCGCACAGACGATGCAGCCGGATTATATCGTCCTCGCGAACGAACCCGATACGGAAGCCACGCAGACAGGCCAGCAGAATTTGAACAACCCGGCGGACGCCGCGTTAATGATCGCGGGACAGATCGCGGCCGTGCAGTTGCTGAACTTGACCAACGTCCCCAAGCTAGGCGCCGGCTTTGGCACTTGGCTGCCGGTTTCCGGGTCCCCTAGCCTGCTGGACTACATCAACGCCTACGTTGCCCTGCCCCTGGACTACATCGATATCCATATTATTCCGATCACTACGACGCCGCAGCAGAACAATTTCATCGGTAACTCGCTGACCGTCGCCAGTATGGCCGCAGCCGCCGGCAAGCCGGTCGCAATAAGCCAGGCTTGGCTGTCGAAGGCGACGGCCAGCGAATGGGATGTTCTCTCCGTCGACGCGATCCGCGCCCGCGAGCCTTTCAGCTTTTGGGCTCCTCTCGACGCCTATTTCCTGCAGACCATGCAAGCTCTGGCGAACTACACGCAGATGCGCTATGTCGTGGCGGAAGAGTCGGCTTACTTGTTCGCGTACCAGACATATGGCGGGACCGGCGCCAATGGCGGAGCCGCAAACTGCACGTGCACAACCACGAGTTGCTCGGCCTACGACATCACGCAGACCGAGAATTCGCTGGCGAGCGCGGCCATTTCGCTGCCCGCGTTCACCACTACCGGGTTTAGTTACTACAGCCAACTGGTCACAACGCCCGACGTCATTCCGCCGTCCGTCCCGGCCAACCTGACCGGCACGGCCGGCGTGACCGGGGCGAACTTCTCATGGACCGCCTCTACCGACAACATCGGAGTAGCGGGTTACAACGTGTATCGCTGCACACCGCCGGGGTCCGGCCAACCCTGCGCGGGCGTCTGGATCGCCGAGACGACCCTGCCCCCGGCCGGGACGCCGCCGGTAATATCTTTCACCGACTCCTCGCTGACGAGTGGCACGCTGTATAACTACCAGGTCGAAGCATTCGATTTAGTCAACAACCATTCGCCGCTTTCGACAACGCTGAGTTTGCAGACCTTCAGAACGTCGGCAAACTCCGCAACGAACCTGGTGGCTACGGCGATTTCGCCCAAGGAGATCGACCTGAGCTGGTCGCCCCCTTCGAACACTACCGGCCTAAACAAGTATCTGGTTTATAGCGGGACCTCGGCGGCAGATCTCCAGCAGATCGCGGTTACGCCGTCCACCGTGACTACTTACAAGAACATGCCCCTGGCGCCAGGAACCATCTATTACTATGGAATCGTAGCCGTGGAACAGGGGATTGACGCGCCGATGTCTCCGTTCGCCTATGCCACTACGCTGCCGCTGCCCAGCCCACCCAGCGACGTAGTCGCAGCGCCTACCCCCACTACGATCGCTCTGAACTGGCAGGAGAACCTCCAGCGTGGTGGCTTACCGGTCAGTTCGTACCAGATCTTCGAGGGCACCACGTCCGGCAAACTGGCCAAGCTCGCCTCGGCGACGGCCACCACCTACACGGCGAGATCCCTGAGCGCCAATACAATTTATTATTTCGAGATCGTCGCGGTTGACAACAAAAACAACGATTCGGCGCCATCCGACCAGATATCCGTCACTACGGATCCGCTGCCCGCCGCGCCGGTCAACGTCGTACCAACGGCAAACTCCAGCACACAAGTCACGGTAACCTGGTCCGAAATCATCCCGACCAATGGTCTGCCGATTAAGTACTACTACATCTTCCGGGGGACGTCGCCCACTGGCCTCACCAATCTGGCCACTCGGACGGCATCTCCATTTATCGACACCGGACTTTCTCCGAGCACAACGTACTACTACGCGATAGAAGCGATTGACACCAGCTACGATGTCTCGCCCATGTCGGCTACGGTGAACGTCACTACGCTTCTGCTGCCCGCCGCGCCGGTCAACGTCGGTGCAACGGCAAGCTCCAGCACGCAAGTCACGGTGACCTGGTCTGAAAATATTCCCCCCCATGGTCTGCCGATTCAGAACTACACTATCTTCCGGGGGACCTCGCCGACTGGCCTCACCAAACTGACCACCCGGACGGCGTCTCCATTTATCGACACGGGAGCTTCTCCGAACACCACTTACTACTACGCAATAGAAGCGACTGACACCGGCCACGTCGTCTCGCCCATGTCGGCTCCGCCGGCGCAGGTCACTACGCTTCCGCTGCCCGCCGCGCCGGTCAACGTCGTGGCAACCGTAGACTCCAGCACACAAGTCACGGTAACCTGGTCCGAAAACATCCCGACCAATGGTCTGCCGATTAAGTACTACTACATCTTTCGGGGAACGTCGCCCACTGGCCTCACCAAACTGGCCACCCGGACGGCGTCTCCATTTGTCGACACCGGGGATTCTCCGAACACCACTTACTACTACGCGATAGAAGCGATTGACACCAGCTATGGTGTCTCGCCCATGTCGGCTACGGCGCAGGCCACTACGCCCAACTAAGACCTAAATGGCCGCGCCGCTCCGAGGGCCAGGTAGCGCCTGACCGCAGGCTGGCGCAGGGCGTAGAGGAACGCGGCGGCGGCCGCAACCCCGGAAGCGCTCTTTACCAGATCTCCCGTGACGGGCAAGCTCACCAAGTCTCCGCAGCCGTCGATCGCGAACAACGCAACCGCAAACCACCAGGCCCACTTCCTGCGCCGCGGCAATGACGGCGGCCAGGAACAGGAACGCCGCCATGATCGGAATCGTCTTGGGTCTCACCGCCACCGGAACAGCTTCAGCGCCACCGGAAAGCACACCACCAGCCAGGCGGCCAGCACTATCAGTTGCGATGACACCTGCGCCAGGCTGGCCCCCTGCAGCATGTTCGCGCGTAGCGCATCGATGGCCGCAGTCAGCGGCAGCGCCTTGATCGCCGGCTGCAGAATGTCGGGAAACCGCTGCGCCGAGAAAAACACGCCGGAGACAATCCACATCGGCATCATCACCAGGTTCATCAGTCCCGACACGGCTTCGATGGTCCGCGCGCGCGAAGCGATCAACAATCCCAGCGCTCCGAACGAGAGCGAGGTGATCACGCACAACAGCGCCAGGTCCGGCAGCGAGCCGCGCATCGGCACCTTGAAAACGAAAATGCCGAAGCTGAGGAGGAAGCCCACTTCGATCACCAGCATGACCAGCCGCGACAACAGGAACGACAGCAGATAGTAATGCCGCGGCATGGGCGTCGAGATCAGCCGCTTCATCAGCTTTCTGCGCCGCGCATCCACGATCGCAAATCCCATTCCCCAAATGGCGCTGCCCATCAGGTTCATTCCCAACAAGCCGGGAATCAGGAAGTCGATGTAGCGCGAGCCCGGCTCGCGCATCAGGCGGTCGCTCGCCGCCACAGGATCCACGCGGCCCGCGGCGCGCTCGACGGCGCGATCCGCCAGCATGCGCGCGGTGCGCCCTTCGGGATTGGTGTCGTCGTAACGGTACACCACCGTTCCGCGCGGCCCCGGCTCGGCCAGCAGCGCGACCTTGCCCGTGCGCAACGCTTCTTCGGCGGCCGGCGCCGGCAACTGTTGCACGTCGAGCAGCTTGTCCTGCCGCAGGGATCGCGCCAGCTCCGGCGTGACCGTGGCAATCTTGAGCACGTCCGCCGGCCGGTTGCGAAACGCCAGGCCCAGTCCCGCCGCCAACAGGATCGGGAAGATGAAGACCCAGAAGAGAGCTTCGGGTTCGCGCAGGAACTCGCGAAACCGGGTGAGCGTCAACTGCACCAGGGCATGGTCCGCCAGCCCGTTTTCCCGGGGCGCCGGGCCCAAAGGGCGCCCCGCCGCTTCTCTCGGGCGAATCTCGGGAACCACCGTTGTGTCACTCATCATGTCACTCATCGCGCAAATGCCGTCCTGTCAAAGTGACGAAGACGTCCTCCAAACTAGCCGAATGCGTACGCAGCTCGGTGAGCGGAACTCCCTGGCGTTCCAGCTCGTCGAGCAGGGCGGGCACGGCGCGATGCAACTCGGTCACCTGCATCTGCACCGTCCCATTCTCGGCGCGCACGTCGCGCACGCCCTCCATCCGCCGCAGCGCCGGAATCTCCAGCGCCTTCGCCGCGCCGCCCGCCGAAAACTCCACCATGTGCTCCACTCCGATCGAGGTGATCAGTTCGCGCGGCGTGCCCTGCGCGATCACCTTCCCATGATCCATGATCGCCACGCGTTCGCAGAGCTGTTCCGCCTCGTCCATGTAATGCGTGGTCAGCAGAATGGTGCGGCCCTGCAGTTTGAATCGTTCGATTAGCTCCCAAAGCTGGCGGCGGGCCTGCGGATCTAGGCCCGTGGTGGGCTCGTCCAGAAATAGAAAGTCCGGATCGCCCACCAGCGCGCAAGCCAGTGCCAGCCGCTGTTTCTGCCCTCCGGAGAGGCCGCCCACCCGCGAGTTCATCTTCTCCTCAAGCTGCACCAGCGCGATCACCTCGGATGGCGGCGGACCGTGCCGGAAGAAGCTGCGGAACAACCGGATGGTCTCCAGCACCGTGACCTTGTCGGCAAGCTGCGTCTCCTGAAGCTGAATCCCCAGCCGCTGGCGCAGCTCCGCCCCGTGCGAATCCCAGCGCATTCCCAGCAGCTCCACGTCACCCGAGTCGGCGTCGGTCAAACCTTCGCAAATCTCGATGGTGGTGGTCTTGCCGGCGCCGTTGGGTCCCAGCAGGCCGAAGCACTCGCCCGTGCGCACCTCCAGTTCGAGGCCGTCAACCGCCACCACGTCTTTAAACGTCTTGCGCAGGTTGCGGACACGCAGGGCGGCCGTCGGCGTGGATGGGAGCATCTCCTTAGTATCGCGTCCGAGGGGCGCACGGTCAAACGCGCGTGCCGCTTGGCTTTTTGGGTGGACGAGGTCTGGGTCCCGAGGAAAAGAATCAGCATCACTGCTTTGGACGCGCCGCAGCCCCGGAACATCTCGCTTCCTCCTGATTACCTACCCTCCGTTCGCGCTAATCCTCCCTGGGAAGGACACCTGCTTCGTGCGCACGCGGAGATCGCGGTTGACTCCAGCCGGTCATATCGGTTAGTTTAAATACAATCGTTTTTCGGATTGGCCGCCAGGAGGATATCGGTGAAGTATGCACTGTGCATAGCGTCGGTCGTGCTGGCTCTGGACCTTCTGGGCCAAACGCCGCCACCCGGCGGGAACCAGGCGCAGACCGCGCCCGTCAAGAAGCGCTCCGGGGCCAAAAAAACAAAGTCAACCGACGATAAGAAGGCCACGTCTCCCCGCGATCAGAAGGCCACCCAGTCTGACAAAACACCTCCTTCCCCCGGTACCCCAGTTCCGGCTCCGTGCGCAACTCTGACTCTGCAATGCCAAACTCCGGCCCCGGCTAAGAAAAAAGCCCCGACCACCACGCCGCCGGCGGCCTTCAAAGCGGTAGCCGTTTATCCACTGAAAGAAGGGCACCTTCAAAACGCGGCATCCATCGCGGCGGAGCTCAAGGACGAGGCCAATTTCAAGTTCGTCCCGGATGGGAACAGTCG
>CABECV010001018.1_pt1 | contig 9966 bp, 7 predicted proteins | sample 3422511 | NCBI WGS metagenome assembly CABECV01 (sample SAMEA5534327, study PRJEB31848) | metagenome | biome: tundra; feature: field; material: soil | place: USA | collected 2013-05 | depth 0.15 m | reverse complement strand
CAGCATCACGCTCTTCGAGAAAACGCCCATTTTACGGGCACTTCAGGCCTCCGACTCCGGCAACGACTTACTCGACCCCGGCAACCAGTTGAATCTATGGGACTTCTAACCGGACAGCAGTGCTCTTTACCCGGCCCAAGAATAGCACGAGGTTTTCGGGAGGTCGGAGGGATCGACCTGCTTGGCGAGTGTTTTCAGTCAATTAAGGGGCGCCGAATTGCGTGACCGAAACCAGCCAATCGCCGCACAGATGGGAGAGTAAGCGAGGTAATGTCTCGCAAAGACGCAAAAGGCCCGCAGAGACCGCAAACAAGAGCACACGTTCCGAAACAGCCTTCAGGTGCGAACTTGGGCTTGAAACAGGAGCGGTCCGGCCAGACTGCGAAGACGACCCGCGCGGCGTGATGGCCGAGCACATTGTCAAGTTGCGCGATATCTTCGCAAGGCTCGACTCAGCCCGCACCGTGGCCGATATGGACATGCCCGGTATTCGGTTGCATCCGCTGAAAGGCGAGTTGAAAGGTTTTTGGGCGGTGACTGTTCGGGCAAACTGGCGGGTGATTTTTCGCTTTGCCGACACTGACGTATTCGATGTTGATTATGTCGACTACCGCTGAAAGGACTGAACCATCCCGATGAAGAATCCCCCTCACCCCGGAGGGTTCGTATTCCGCTAGTCCGTTGAGCCTTTGGGCTTGAGCATCACGGAAGCCGCCCGCTATCGGAACTGGTGAACGAGGTTGTAGTGGCCCCATCCGGTTTGCTACAACATCTACAACATAGCGTCCTTTGGGTTGCACTATCTTTCCGGTTCACTGCGTCTGTCGACGGCGACTCGGTACCGGCTGATCGTGCACCTACATGATCTTCGGGAACGGCCGCCGGCTTCAGGCGGCCTGGGGGAGCTTCGCTCGCCGAAGAGCGGGTCCTGGAGGACCCGCGCAGGCCTGGAGGCCTGCCCCACCATACTTACTTCAGCTTTCCGGCGGCGAAGAGGACGGACTTCTCCAGCGCGTCCAGGGCGGAGTCGAACAGGGCTTCGCCTTGCGGCAGGTCGGGCCGCTTCTGTCCCTGCGGCCCGAGGCAGAAGTCGTGATAACCACCCTCGTAGATGTCCAGCCGCACGGATTTGCCGGCTGCGGCGAGGGCATCGTGCAGCGTGACGGCGACCGGCATCAGGCGGTCTGCGGTGCCCACCAGAATCAAGACCGGGGTGCGGATAGGCTCGATGTTCTTGCGGGAGATCTCGGGGTCGGGCTTCAGGTTCTTGAAGGCATCCGGGTTCGGGGGCGAGCCGGGCGGGGGCAATTGGATGCCGAGAAACCACATCACCGCCGGCGCGCCCACGATGGCGGCATGCACGGGAACCCTGGAGACCAGGTTCATGACCAGGTTGCCGCCCAGGCTGACGCCATAGAGGTTGATACGGTCCGGATCGACGTAAGGCAGGGCCTTGATGTAATCGATCACCGCCAGCCCGTCGTCAATAGAGGTGATCATGCCAGTGGTGGAAGCGGCGGATGTCAGATTCATGTTTCCGCCGCGATAGTCGGCCACGGCGACGACGTAACCTTCTTGCAGGAAGCGCTCCCAAACCGGTCCGCCGGTGTCGCCGCGCGACCAACCTACCAGTTGCTCCATGCCGCGGCCGCCGGGCGCGCCGTGGAAAATGACAATCGCCGGATAGTGGCCGGTGCCCTTGGGTTTGCGGATGGCCGCCGCGATGTACAGACCGTCTTTGGATTTGATGTAGGTCTGCTGTACGGGGGAGTCGGCCTCGCTCACCACGTGGATGTACTTTTCGTGCGGCAGCGCTACCGTGCTGCCGGGGTTGTGATGGATCTCCGCGGCGGCGAAGGCGGCAGAGATCAGACAGAGAAATGCTATGCGCATGGTCTTACTATAGTAATCCTGCCTGCGGTCGCGCTTTCCAGCGCTCGGCGAACTGAAGTTCGCCGCTGCACGCTAAAGCGTGCGCTACGTTCTGCCAATGAAGGCGGCCAGTCTTTGCCGCAACGACTCGGGGATCTCTACGTCCATCTCGCAGCAGTCTCCCACGTAGCGGGTTTCGAGCACGCGGCCGAGATCGTGCACCATCGAGATGCGGGCGCCTTCACCCAGCGGCAGGCGCAGGCGCGCGCGCACGATGGGATCGAAAGGCAACACTTCGTCGAGAGCCGCAAGCAGGCGATCGATCCCTTGCCCGGTAAGTGCCGAGATGGCCACGGCGTGAGACTCGGCCGCCGCGCCGGAGCCGCCCAGCAGACGGCGGCGGTACGCTTCCACATCCGTCTCGGCTTCGGGCAGCCGGTCCACTTTGTTCAACACCAGCAGTTGCGGAATGGCGGCGGCATCGATTTCAGCCAGGACTTTGAGCACGTGCCCGGTCTGCGCGGTAGCGTGTGGCGCCGAGACATCCACCACGTGCAGGATCAGGGTGGCGTCGGTGACCTCTTCCAGGGTGGCGCGGAAGGCTTTCACCAGCGTCGCCGGAAGGTTCCCGATGAAGCCCACGGTGTCGCTGACCAGCACTCGGCGGCGGGAGGGCAGCGTCACCGGACGGACCGTAGGATCGAGCGTGGCGAACATGCGCGCATCGGCCAGCACGGCGGCCTGTGCGAGGCGGTTGAAGAGCGTAGATTTTCCGGCGTTGGTGTAGCCCACCAGCGCAATCGTCGGCAAGGGGACGGAGTGCCGCTTGCGGCGGTGCAGCGCGCGTCCGGCGCGCACGCTATCCAGATCCTCCTCGATTTTCTTGATGCGGCGGTGGATGCGGCGGCGATCGGTTTCCAGTTGCGTCTCACCGGGGCCGCGCGTGCCGATGCCGCCGCCCAGCCGGGACATCTCGATGCCCCGGCCGGTCAGGCGCGGCAACAGATAATTCAACTGCGCGAGTTCCACCTGCAAGCGGCCCTCACGCGTCCGCGCGCGATGGGCGAAGATATCCAGGATGAGTTGCGTGCGATCGATGACGCGGCACGAAAGCTCCTTCTCCAGGTTGCGCTGCTGAGTGGGCGTCAGGTCGTGGTCGAAGATGACCAGGCCGGCATCCGCGGACTGGCCCAATTGCGCCAGCTCCTGCACCTTGCCTTGGCCGATGAGGGTGGCGGCTTCGGGTGCGGCGCGGGATTGGATGACGCGGCCGGCGACGACGGCGCCCGCGCTGGCGGCCAACTCCGACAGCTCTTCCAGGGACTCCGCGGCGTCCGCGGGCCCGAAGTGCGCCCCGGCGCGGCGGCTCTTCCAATCCACCCCGACCAGGATCGCCCGTTCCGGCGGCGTTTGTGGGGTGCTGGAGATTTAGACCTCCGTTGTTTCCGCCTGCTCCACCGGGTTGGATGCCGGTGCGGCGGCCGCGGACACTTGCGCGGCAGCCTGCAAGCTGCCGGCGTAGGAGTGGGTCGTTTTCAAAGTCACCACCGTGGAGATGGCGTGCTTGAAGATGAGTTGCTCCTGGTTGTTGGTTTCCAAAACCAGGGAATACTTGTCGAAACTCTTGATGCGGCCGGAAAGTTTCACCCCACTCATTAAATAGATGGTGAGGACAATTTTGTCTTTTCGCGCGTTGTTCAAAAAGCTGTCTTGAATGTTCTGCGCTGGTTTATCCATGGCTCCCCCAGAGTTGTTCGGGGCCAAGCGGCAAACTCCGAATTGGCAACCATATTATAACCGAACTGAGGGGGGGCGGTGTGGCCAGGCAATGTGGCCGTGTGGCCCGCCCTCCATTTGCCTGCCTCAACCGGGGGCCCGAGCATTTCTGGTAGACTCAAACCATGGGAGCGCGCTACCATAGAATCTGTATGGGTCGCAACCGTTGGCTTACCGGGAGAACGCTGCTTGTCCTCTTGCTGGTATGTCTGACACTGCTGGGCCAGTCCCTTGCGTTGGCCTCCCAGGAAGAATCGCACCATGCGCCCGACCATTGCTGCCTGCTGTGTCACGTAGGCCCGCTGCCCTTCCTGCAGACGACGGTAACCGCCGCGATGGCGCCCGTTTTCCTGGCGATCTGGCTGGCCCCTACGCTGGCTTGCGAGCCTGCCCATCAGGTATTGCTATCCGCCGTCTCCTCACGCGGACCTCCCACCGCGTAACTCCTCCCACTGTCCATCTGGTGGTCCGGCGCTGGTAAGCGGCGCGGGATCGTGTTTTCAAAAAAGAGGAAGAAGAGTATCGCCATGCAGACAGCATTGTCGTGCATTGGCATGCGGCGTTGCCCAATCGCCGCATGTGCCCCCGCAGTGCAAAAGCCGATTTCTGCCGGCACGCCGATCGCGGTGGGGCAAACCGTTTGGTTCCGGATCAGCAACGGTTCCACGTGTGGGTCATCTGTGGATCCCAACACCCGCACCACAGCGGTCCGCGTCGCCACCGGCGACCCTGGCGGCCTGCTGAAGAAGAATATTTTCGTCGACGCCGTCATCCATACCACCGTGCGGAACAGCGTTCTGGTGGTACCGGTGGCGGCTGTGTTGCAGTTGTAACCTTTGTATGGAAAGGATGCCGAATATGAATACGATACCGAAAACCATTGCGGCCATCGCTCTCGCCGCGTCTTTGAGTGTGTGCAACTGTTTTGGCCAGTCTCTGGGTAATGCCGGAACGATCCAAGGAACCGTCGTCGATCCATCCGGCGCTTCCGTTGCCGGAGCTGTAGCGACGCTCTCCAATCCCGTCTCCGGCTACAAGCAGTCGGTGGTGGCCGCTTCCGACGGCTCCTTCCGATTGGTCAACGTCCCTCCCAACCCGTATCGCCTGGAGGTGACGGCTTTCGGTTTTGACGTTTTCCCGCTAGACGTTTCCATCAAGAACGCCATTCCGATTCGGGTGAAAGCCGTCCTTGCAGTGGCCGGAGGCAAAACCACCGTCACTGTAGAGGCTGCTGGCGCGGATATTCTTGAGAATGACCCCTCCGCACACGTCGACGTCGATAGAAGTCTGATGATGAAGCTTCCCGTTTTCGACCCCGGAGCCGGCTTGAGCGAGGCGATTGTTTATAGCACTGGCGGCGTCGCCGCGGATGCCAACGGATTCTTTCATCCGCTAGGCGACCATGCCCAGGTCAGCTTCGTGATCGACGGGCAACCGATCAGCGACCAGCAGAGCAAGCTATTCTCCACGCAGTTGCCCACCAGCGCCATCCAGAGCATGCAAGCGACCACGGGTACGCCGAACGCCGAATTCGGCGACAAAAGCAGCCTGATCGCGCAAATCACTACTCGTTCGGGGCTGGGCGCCGGGAGAGTTTTTGGCAACATCGATGCCACCTACGGCTCTTTTGGCACGGCCGGTGGAAGTATCGGACTCGGGTATGGCACCGCGAAGTTTGGAAACTTCATTGCCATCGACGGCCTCCGAACCGGGCGCTTTCTGGACACCCCGGAGTTCACTGCCTTCCACGACACAGGGAACAATCAGACCATCTTCGATCGTCTGGACTATGCGCCGGGCGGCAGAGATATCTTCCACCTCAACCTGTTCACCGCGCGGAGTTGGTTTCAGATACCAAATGACTACGATCAGTTGGCTCAGGACCAACATGAGCGGGTGCTGACATGGAACGTCGCTCCCGGTTACCAGCACACGTTCGGCGCCCATACCCTGTTGACGATCAACCCGTACAGCCGGAAGGATCAAGTGAATTACTACGCCAGCCGCGATTCATTCGCCGATACGCCCGCTACGCAAAGCCAGAACCGCCAACTCTTGAATTGGGGCGTGAAGGCTGACATCTCCACCACAAAAGGCCGCCATAACGTAAAGTATGGTGTCGATTTGAAGCAGACGCGGCTGCTTGAGAATTTCGGTTTCGGTGTCACCGATCCGGCGTTCAATTCCCCATGCATCGACGCAAACGGGAATTCCGTCGGCGATACGGCGCTCACCAATCCGGCGCAGTGCGCGGCGGCCGGCTTTCAGCCGAACACCACCGCCAATCCGAATGCTACGGCGCCGTTTGCCCCTGGGCTGCTTCCGTTCGATCTCACCCGTGGCGGGAGCCTTTTCGCCTACCATGCCACTGCCAACATCAATCAGTACGCATTCTATGTCCAGGACGCGATTACAGTCGGCAATTTTCTTTTCAGCCCCGGCTTCCGCCTGGACCACTATGATGGCCTGGTCGCAAAAACGGGTCCGGAGCCTCGCCTCGGAATCTCTTACAACGTCAAGAAAACGGGGACGGTCCTGCGCGCCGCCTATGCCAGGACGTTCGAAACGCCGTTCAATGAGAATCTTTTGTTATCGAGCGCGACGGGAGTGGGGGGCCTGGCACAAAACGTGTTCGGCTCGACCGCGGTGCCGATCTCGCCCGGTTTTCGCAATCAGTTCAATACCGGACTTCAGCAAGCGATCGGCAAGATACTGCTGATCGATGCGGACTACTTCTGGAAGTACACACACAACGCGTACGATTTCAGCACACTGCTCAATACAACGATTACTTTCCCGATCGCCTGGCACAACTCTAAGTTGGACGGCGTTACCGGCCGCGTGAGCACCACCAACATTCATGGCTTCCAGGCATATTGGACCTTCGGCCACACTCGCGCCCGCTACTTCCCGCCGGAAACCGGCGGCTTAATCCCGCAAGGGGCGCCCTTGGCCGGGGGAGTCTTCCGGATTGACCACGATCAGGCCTTTCAGTCCACCGTGAATCTCCGATACCAACGCCCCAAGAATACGGAGTGGGTGGCCCTCACCTACCGCTTCGATAGCGGGTTGGTGGTTAGCGGGATACCCGATGCGGGCGCGGCCATGTCCCTGCTTACACCGAATCAGGAGGTATCGATCGGCTTGGCGTGCAATGGAACGTACGCCACCGCCGCCAACCCGATCACGAACTGCACCAACCCGGATGGCACGAGGGGCACAGTCACATCCAAGCTGATCACGCTTCCGCAGGGCGGGTACGGGCCTTTCCCGAGCCAGGAAAATGACGACCACGATCCCGATCGCGTCAAGCCGCGCAACGTGTTCAACCTGGCTGTCGGCACCGACAATCTCTTCCACCGGGAAGGGCCGCGACGCGTTACTGCCTCCATTGAAATCGCGAATTTGACGAATGTCGTGGCGCTTTACAATTTTTTGTCTACGTTTAGCGGCACACATTTCCTCCAACCGCGAACCGTAGTAGCGCGCGTCGGGTTCACATTCTAGGCGCCGGGCGCGAAAGCCGACCGGGGGGTCGGCTGCGGGCGGGTTGCAGGCCTGGGGTCCGCCCCATAGGCGCTAACTCAAGCGATGCTCATTGCCGCGGGGTTTCCTTTGCGCTGGAATCTGCGAACCTCCGGGATACCGGCCCTCGGCCCATTTCCGCAGCTTCACATGTCAAAGATGCGGGTTTTCCGCCCAATTGAAGTGAGGGGGACTTACCAGGATCTATCCCTGGACATGGTACGTAGCACTCGGCGAATCAGCATGTTAACGCCCAGCGCCGGCCATCACTGGTGGTATGGGGATTTCGCAACAGGAATGGCGAGCGCGTGCCCACCCGCCGTCTCGGCCATTCTCCGAGTGCCCGACGATCCACCCAGGGCTGCGTAAACGCTACGCCGTAAGGGCGGATGTATCCGAATTGACGCGCGAACATCCGAAGAGCGCGCGATCCGACAACAAGTCCACGCAGAGTCGACTTACATCAGCGTTTCACACGAGGGAAGCATTGGCGATTACCTACTATCTACTTGAATAAATCAGAGTAACGATGCTGTGGCTCTGAAGGGTGGGCGACAGCCTTGGTCCGGTCGAAGGCGGCAGCGGTCTGGTCGTACGCTTCGACGAATCGGTTGATTACCTGGCGCAATTGTCCGACGGCGGTGCAACTGAGATTCCGCAGCGCCTGGCGGCTCAGGAGACTGAACCATATCTCGACCATATTCAGCGACTAGAAAGTCGGTATGAACCCACATTTCCATTTTGACGTTGCCTTGCGAATCTTCGGATGGGTTTCATCATCAACATCCATAGGGGTTTGAACGTGATGAAGACGCTCCGGAGGGCGACCCCCAATGGGTGAGAAACAAAACGGGCCATTTCAGCTCTCCTTCAATGCCGCGTTGAAGATTGACTTCCAGGGATCACGGATCACCTCGGACGGCGGTCTGATTCTGGTGCGCGAGTTGAACAAACATTTGGGCTTCGGCGAACTGATCACCGAGCACCTGAGTGATGCGCGGCGCGGGAAGAACACCCAAGTGACATTGGCCGATCTGTTCCGCCAGTCCGTCTACAGCCGCATTGCGGGCTATGAGCATGTCAACGACGCCGAACGGCTCGCGCAAGATCCGACGTTCCGGCTGATCGGTTCGGAGAAGACTTGGGATCGTGGCGTGGCGCTTACCTCCCGCTTGCACACTTTTGAGACCGAGATGCTGGCGAGGAGGAGAACTTCGGCAGTTTGGCCCGCATCAACCGCGAACTCATCGCTAAGGCCGAGGCCATCGTGCCGAAGAAGATCGAGAACTGATCGCTGACCAGTAGTTTGCAGCAGCGGCTGGTGAAGACGAGCGGCAGACTGGTCAAGCACGCCCGAAACTACTGGCTGATGCTGGCCGAGAGCCATCTCACATGGCGGTTGTTCGGAGCATGGTCCGGCGGATCGATGCGCTGGCGACCGGGTAGAAAGAGGCGACGACACAGCAAAGTCAGGCAGACCGGATGAGGCCGGATAGGTGTTTGTGGAATGCGCTGAAAATACGGAGGTTCCCGGTTTTTGAGTTTTTGCGGCAGGCGAAAACTGCGCTCTGGGGAGGCGTAAACAGCTCCCGAAGAGGAAAAACCGAACCCAAACCGAACCCGACGGATCGAAGGAAGGCGATTGGATGTACACTGTAGGGTGCCGGATGCCAAACTGGAAATCCGTGTTTATTTGTGTCCGTGAGCCCATGCGGGCGTAGACGGGCCCAACCTTGAAAAACGGGGGTGCAGCGATGGCGACAGTGTCTTTTGGAGGACCGCTCGAATTCGGAGCAGCGAGCTTCGGCGACACGGTCACGCGCAACGCGCAGAACGAGAGCGTTCCGTCCGATGCAATCGTCACCGCGTCAATCGCGCCGGCGTCGACGCTGTTCTCGATCACCTCGGTCACGGCGTACAACGTTGCGATTGTCGACGTTCCGCTTCCGCCCGGGCACGTCGGGCCGCCGCTGAAAAAAAAGGTATATACCCAGACCGGCCGTTCCGACGGCAAGACGCCGCTGCCCGCGCACAAGGGCCAGGAGGTCGACGTGCTCGTCGAACTCGCGGTGCCGACGTCGGCTGTGACGCCGGGCGATGTGGCGGCGACGCTCGCAATTCACGGCGACACCTGGGGCAAAGCGGCCGAGGTCGCGCTGCACGGCACGCTGCTCACGGTTGATGAGGGCACACCGATCGGCGAGAAATGGCGGGAACTCGGTGCACTCGCCTTTTCCGGCGCCGTGCTCGCGAACGCGCAGACGATGCCGGACGCACTCGGCGCGTTCCAGACCTTCGAGAATGGCGCCATCGTCTATTCGCCCGATTTCGGCGCCGCGTGGCTCGCACAGCCGATCTTCGCGAAGCTGAACTCGCCCGAAATCGCGCAAGGCCAGGGCGCGGACGGCGAAAATATTCGCGATTATCTCGGCTATCCGACCGGCGACACGTTTCCGACGATCGAGCGCGGCGGTCAAGCCGCGATCTTCACGCGCGGCATCATCGTCGTTCGGGCGCGCGGCGCGGCCTTCGTCGTGTACGGTTTGATCTACGGCCACTACGCGAACCTTGGCAATATCGCCGCGGGCTCGATTCGCGTGCCGGTCGTCGGACTGCCGCTCTCGGACGAAGAAGCCGTGCCGAACGGCCGCCGCTCCCGCTTCGACGGGGGCGACATCTACTGGAAAGGCGCGAGCGGCGCGTGGGAAGTGCACGGCGCGATCCGCGGTGCGTGGGATGCACTGGGCGGCCCGAAAAGCTTCCTCGGTTATCCAACGAGCGACGAAGTGGGCG
>CABECV010001017.1_pt1 | contig 9968 bp, 5 predicted proteins | sample 3422511 | NCBI WGS metagenome assembly CABECV01 (sample SAMEA5534327, study PRJEB31848) | metagenome | biome: tundra; feature: field; material: soil | place: USA | collected 2013-05 | depth 0.15 m | reverse complement strand
GTTCATCACTTCCCGGAGGAGTTCCTGATCGGTGAGGTTCTCGGCCTGCTGGCGGTCGCCGGTGCGCTCGACGATCTCGCGGCGAAAGCGCTCGATCTCGTCGGCTGCCATGGAACGGAAATTATTATCCAGGGCATCGCCAGATTCGATCTCTTCGCTGTCGATCAAGAGCGTACGAGGCCGGGCGAACGGGTTGCCGTGCTCGTCGAAATTCCGGAAAAGCGCCAGGCGCCCGTTCTCCAGAGTGGTGGATCCGTCCTCATTCGTTCGCTGGAAGCCCGAGACGTAGTCGTAGACCAACTTGGATATGGACGTGTTTTGGCAGACGATGATGAAGCAGGGAGGGACCCGGACCCCGTGTTTGGTCCACTCCCCGTATGTTTTTTCATAGTGTCCGTAGAGGGCATCCAGTGCAGTTATGAGAGTAGTGGGCAGGCTCAGGGGATCTAGAGTCGCGGCCTTGCCCCTCCCTTTCTTGGGCATCTTTGAACGAATATGCTCCCAGAGGTTTCGGAACTTCGGCATATCCCCGCCGGGGATGTTGTCGGCGACCGGCACACGGGGCAGCTTGACGATTCCGCATTCGATGGCGTCCATGAGCGAGAAGTCGCTCATGGTCCACGGGAAGAGCGTTCCTTCTGGCTCGCCCGAACCGCGGAGGAAGAATGGCGTCGCGGAGAGGTCCATCACCCGGGCAATGCCGAGCTTGCGCTTGACGATTTCAAGTCCGGATATCCACAGCCGGGCGGCCTCGTTGTTCTTCTTGGCCTCCTCCTTTTCGTCGCCCTTCAGAACGCTTACCTCATCTGCATTATCTGCATTGGGCTTCGTGCGGTAACAGTGATGCGCCTCGTCGTTGAGGACCAGGATGTTCTTCAGGCCCATCAGGCTGGGCATCACACGCTGGATCATCTGGCCTTCGGTTTCGAGCGTGTTCAACGCTTCGCCCCGGCCTTGGAGCAACGAGCGTCCACCTTTCGAAAGCTCGAGGCGCTCACGAAGCTTGAAGGCGTGGTAATTCGTAATGACGATTTTGGCGCGGTCCAGATCGCCGAGCATGTCGCCGGGAACCAACTCGCGTTCTTTGTAGTAGGTATCCGGGTCGTTAGGCTGGAGGACGCGGAGACGGTCGCGGATGGTTAGGCCGGGAGTTACCACCAAAAAGCCGCGCGTGAATCGGCTGCTTCCGGGCTGACGGACTGCATTGACGGTCTGCCAGGCGACGATCATGGCCATGACGGTGGTCTTGCCCGCTCCGGTGGCGAGCTTCAGGGCCAAGCGCATCAGCTCCGGGTTGGCGGCATTGTTGGCATTGGCAAGATGCTCCAGGAAGCGTTTGCCGGTCTTGCCCATTTGCGGGGCGACCTCGGTCAGCCAAATGGCGGTTTCAACGGCTTCGATCTGACAAAAGAACGGACGAATATCGCTGAACTTGTGGTGCCGCCAGTGCTGGAGAAGCCGTTGGGTGTCCGGGGTGACCTTCCAATCGTTGGGATTCGGGAGGCCCCGCCACTGGTCCACGAAATATCGCAACTCATTGATTTCGGCCGAAGTCGCGTCGTACTGTTGCTTCTCGGTAGAAAGCCCCTTGCCTTCGTCAAAAACAAGTTCTGCTTGGGCCGCCCTTCCCTGACGCTTCCGAGGCTTGGGAATGGGCGTGATGAACTCGGCCTTGCGCCGGCTCTCGACGATCTGCTGCGTCGGCTGGCCTTGCTCATCCAGCTCCCAATACCGAGTCGGGTAGTCATATGGCGAGTTGAGTATCGGCCGCTCGAAAAACTGATTGTTCATGTTAACCGCGTTCTTGGCGGCCACTGGGCCAGCGCTGCCTTCGTCGTGCCGAAACAAGGAAGCTTCCGCTCAACATATCACTTCGCGAAGTCCATCCGATCAACTGCGAAAAATCGGAAACTCCAGCAGCGGGTCCTGGAGGACCCGCGCAGACCTGGCGGTCTGCCCCACTCTAAATCGGTTTGCCGTCGGCATCCAGGAATTTCAACTCGCCCAGATTCAGCTCCCGCACGCCGGCCTCGATCTTAGCGCGGTCTCCGACCACCACCCACACCAGGTTATCCGGCCGCACCACGCGCTTTGCCCCGGTCTCCATGTCGGAGACGGTCAGCGCTCGCACGCGGCCGGCATATTTGTCGTAGTAATCGTCGGGCAAACCGTACTCCACCAGTTCCCCGATAGAGTTGCCCACCTCGTTGATGGTTTCGCGGGAACCCGGTAGGCTTAGCGTTTCGTTGGCCTGCACTTTGGCCAGTTCCTCCGCCGTGGGCGGTTTCGCACCCAAGATGCCGCGGAACTCCTTGTCGATCTCCGCAAGGGATTCCTTGGTCTTGTCGGTCTGCACCGGCGCAAACACGATGAAGGGCCGCTGCCCGCGCGCATCGAAGAAAAAGCTCGACGCGCCGTAGGACCAATGCTTGTCCTCGCGCAGGTTCATATTGATGCGGGCGCCGAAGTTGCCACCCAGGATGTTGTTCATCGTTTCCAGGGCGATCTCGTCCGGATTGTTCTTCGGCGGCGCGATCTCTCCGGCCAGAATAACGGACTGCAGGGCGCCGGGCCTATCGAGAATGTAGACCACCGGCTTAGGCCGGTATTCGACGGCGCCGATGTTTTTCTTCGGTGTCTCGCCCGCCTTCCATCCGTCAAGAAGTTTTTCGAGCTTCGGCGTCAGTTCGCTGAGCGTGGTATCGCCCACCACGATGAGCGTCGCATCGTTAGGCTTGAACCAGGTGTCGTGGAATTTGACGAGATCCTCGCGCGTGAGCTTGGACACGCTGGCCTCCGTGCCGGAGCCTGTAAGGGGATTGCCATAGGCGTGCTGAGGGCCATACAGCAAGCCTGGAAATACGCGCAAGGCCATGGGGATGGGCGTGACCTTCTCCCGCTGGATGGCGGCGATGCGCTGCTTCTGCAGACGGCGGAAATCGGACTCCGGGAAGGACGGATGGAGGATCACGTCGGCATACAGTTCGAGCGATCGGTCCAGATTGCTCTTCAGCGCGGAAAGGAAGACAAACGACGTGTCCAGGTTCGAATTGGCGCGCATCTCTGCGCCCAACAGCGCCGCCTCTTCGCTGATCTGGAGTGCTGTGCGCTTTTGCGTACCGCCGTCCAGCAGCGCGGTGGTCATGCTGGCTGTGCCCGGCGAAGCGAACTGGTCGGCGGCGTAGCCCGCATCCAACTGAAGCCAGAAGTCCGCCACAGGGATCTCGTGGCGCTCAGCCAGAATCACTTTCAGTCCGTTGGAAAGGGTAGCCCGTTGCAGCTTGGGCAGCTTCAGCTCCGGCGGCGTGCTGGTTTCCGGTATCTTCGAACGGTCCGCACTTTCGGTGGAGCTCTTGTACGTCGGGTATGGATGCACTTCCAGGGCATACACGCCGTCGGAGAGCCAGCGCCGCGCGGCTGCTTTCAGGTCCTCCGGGGTGGCGGCTTGCACGCGCTTGAGCTGCACCTTGTAAAAATCGGGGTCGCCCACGAATGCCTGCCCATGCGCCAGCACGTCGGACTTGCCGCCAAAGCCTCCAATGCGATCCACCCCGCGCACGAAGCGGGCGACATACTGGGTTTTCACGCGCTCCAGTTCCTCGGCCGTCGGGCCGGTTTCCAGAAATCGCGCTACTTCTTCATCGATTTCCTTCTCGACCCTGGCCAGATCCTGGTCCGGCCGCGCCGTGCCCGTGATATCGAATTGGCTGCCGATCTCCCGGTCGTCGATTTCGGCCCGCACGTCTGTGGCGATCTGATCGTCGTACACCAGCCGTTTATACAGCCGCGAAACTTTGCCCTCCGACAGGCAATTGGCCACCAGATCCAGATAATCGCCGTCGGCCGAGCCGTATTGCGGAATGTTCCAGACTTTGTAGATGCGGGCTTGCGGCACGCGGTCCTGCACCGTGCCGCGATGCGCGCCGGTCATCTTGGCGACCCACGTTTCCTGCTTGCCGATGGGCGGCCCGGCGGGGATGTCGCCGAAATACTTCTCCACCTTTTGCTTCGCCGTGTTGAAATCGATGTCGCCCGCCAGCGCCAGCACCGCGTTCGACGGACCGTAGTAGGTCTTGAACCATTCCTTCACGTCGGACATGGAGGCGGCGTTGAGGTCTTCCATGGAGCCGATCACGGTCCAGGAGTAAGGATGGCCGGCAGGATAAGTGTTCTCGGTGATGAGTTGCTCGGTGACGCCGTAAGGCTGATTCTCGCCCTGGCGCTTTTCGTTCTGGACGACGCCGCGCTGCAGGTCGAGCGTCTTTTGATCGAACGATCCGAGCAGATGGCCCATGCGGTCGGACTCCAGCCAGAGCGTGTAATCGAGCGCCGAGGTGGGGACGTCTTCGAAGTAGTTGGTGCGGTCGTTATTGGTGGTGCCGTTCAGGTCTGTGGCGCCCACGCGCTCCATGGCATCGATGTAGCGGCCGTGAAAGTTCTCACTGCCGCCGAACATGAGGTGCTCGAACAGATGCGCGAAGCCGGTCTTGCCGGGCTTCTCGTTCTTCGACCCGACGTGGTACCAGATGTTGACGGCCACGATGGGGGCCTTGTGGTCTTCGTGGACGATCACGGTGAGGCCGTTGTCCAGCACGAATTTCTTGTATGGGATGTCGATGCCGGCGGTTTGGGCAAAGGCGGCCGAGCAAAGGAGGAGGGTGGGGAGAAGTTTGTTAAGCATAGGGGTGCTTTCTATGATATGACGATTCTCGTCGCGCTGGCGGTTTTGTCCGCTTCGCGGCTCCGATGGCCACGATGGGGATGAAAATGGGCGCGGCTAAAGGATTGAAGCGATCTTGGCTCTCTCGGCTGTGGCCATTTGGGCGGTTCGCCCGACAATTTTCGTACGATCAAAGCCAATTTCCGATAAGTCATGTGTTTTCATATTCCCCACGCCGTTCCTGGCGGGTCCAACCGGAGCTGTAGGGGAAACCTTGCATCCGCCATCCGTAGGGATGGAAATTGGCGCGACTCGACGATTTGACGCGACCTCGGCTTTCTTTGGCCATAGCCGGTTGGGGCGGTTCGCTCGGCATTTTCTCACGATCAAAGCCAATTTCCGATAAGCCATTTGTTTTCATGTGCCCCACGCCATTCTGGCTGCCCAATTGGAGCTGCCGAGGGATTTCCGAAGAAGTCATTTCCGTAAGTTATTGTTGGGCGGATTCCCGGATTGCGATTGTGGAGACACATCGCCTGTTCTCAATACCAGGAGAGCATGAGGCGAGGCAGGAATTGTCATCCAAATCGCGCAAGTTGTTCGGGAATTGAGGGCTTTTTTTCGATCTCCCGTGTGACCGCCGAATTGGGCCCCTATCCGCCGGGTAATCGGCGGTTTTGAAAATCGCGTCAGCGCTGGTTTTTGCTGAGCCATCTGGCGTACCCTGAAAGAGGAGTTCTAACAAATGGCGAGTCTCGATTGGTCACAATGCCCCGCCGTAGAAAGCGTACCGGACAGACGCAGCGGCGCGTGGGTGTTTCGGGATACCCGGATGCCTGTGGCGACGGTTTTCGAAAATCTTGAAGCGGGTTCGAGCATCGAGGAGATCATCGAACAGTTTCATGTGACGCGGGAGCAGATTCAGGCCGTGCTCGAATTCGCCGCCCGCAGCCTCGACGCGCCGCCGGTTCCCGCTTGGGGTGCCATGGTCAAAGAGAATGCGCATCAGCCAAGGTAGGTGCGCCAACGGCATTGCCGGGTCGCTCTCGGGTCACGAGGTCATAGAGGCGAGAGAGCGCGGGTGGGACAGGATTTCTAACGGCGAACTGCTCAAAGCCGCTGAGGCCGCGGGGTTCGACGTTTTGCTTACGACCGACAAAAGAATCCGGTATCGGCAGAATTTGACGGGCCGGAAAATAGCCATCGTTGTCCTTGGGAACTCGCCATGGCGGGTTGTGCGGCTGCACCTTGACAGGGTCGCCTTGGCAGTGAACCAAGCCACGCCTGGCAGTTATACCGTGGTGCTTAACCGTTTTGGGGATCCCCTGCGGAAACCGCTACCCTTGACGGTCGCGGCTCGGTAACAGTCGCGTTGATTTCGCAAGATTTACTGAGCCGCGAGCGTAAAGCGAGCGGCTCCCTGCCCCAAAGCCGTTAGGCACCCCCGCGCGGATGGCCTTGCACTCTGTTGTACTATGAAGTTTACCGCATGAAGGCCTTACTGGAATCCCTCCGCCCCAGGGATACGGATTGGGAGCTTGCCAGCGCGATCGATCCCGACAGACTTCCGGCGCACATCGCCATCATCATGGATGGCAACGGACGCTGGGCCGCGCGCCGGCGCCTGCCGCGCGTGGCGGGCCACAAGGCCGGAGTCGGGCCGGTGCGCAGCACGGTGGAGACCTGTGCGCGCCTGGGAATCCAGGTCCTCACGCTGTACGCGTTTTCGGTGGAGAACTGGAAGCGCCCCCGCGCCGAAGTCGAAACCCTGTGGCGTCTGCTGCGCTTTTACCTGCGCAAGGAACTGCCCGAACTGCAGAAGAACGATATCCGGCTGCAGGCCATCGGCAGGCTGGACGCCCTGCCCCCCGATGTGCGGCGCGAATTGGACGCGGTGGTGGACGCCACTGCCGACAGCCGCGGTCTTCTCGTCAACCTGGCGATCAATTACGGCGGCCGCACCGAGATCGTGGATGCGGTCAACTCTATTATCGAACTGGCCCGCATGGAAGGGCGCCTCTCTTCGCTACGGGTGGACGAGGACCTCATCGCCGCCCACCTATATACCAGCTCCTCTCCCCCTCCCGACCTGCTGATCCGCACTTCCGGCGAGATGCGCCTCAGCAATTTCCTGCTTTGGCAGATCGCGTATGCGGAGCTGTACGTGACCGAGACGTTGTGGCCGGATTTCAGCCGCACCCATCTTCTCACCGCGGTTCTGGAATACCAGAAGCGCGACCGCCGTTATGGCGGTTTGAGCGCGATGCCGCTCAACGGCGCCCGGTCCGCCGATTCCGAAGAAATGATCGCCGCGTTGCCGGCCAGATGAAGCGGGTCCTAACGGCGTTGGTCCTGTTTCCACTGGTCACCTACGTGGTCCTTTGGTCTCCACCCTGGACCGTGCTGGCGGTCACCGCGCTGGTGGCGCTGTTGTGCTTTTACGAGTACTCCGGCATTGCGGCGGCGTATGTGGGCGGCGCACTCGGTCCGCTCGGCTACGGGGCGGGATTGCTCATTTTGGTGTTGCCCGGCGACGGCCACGTGCTGCTCACCGTCGTTGCGGTAGCCCTGATCGCCCTTAGCCTGGCGCTGCGCACCGGGGATCTGCGCGCCGGCATTCTGCGCGCCGCCTTCCTTCTGCAGGGCGTCGTGTATGTGTTCGGCTGCTGGCGCTTTGCGCCGCTGCTCGCCGGGCAGAACCGGTACTGGCTGCTGTACGCGCTGGTTCTGAACTGGATCGGAGACATCGGCGCATATTACGTGGGCCGCGCGGTGGGCCGCCACAAACTGGCGCCCATTGTCAGCCCCGGCAAGTCCTGGGAGGGCGCCGCGGCATCGCTCGGGGCATCCCTGATCTTCGGCTTCTTCTTCCTGCGCTGGGCGATTCCCGAGGTTCCGCCGGCGGTCGCGCTGGCGCTCACCGCCGTGGCCAACGTGGCCGGGCAGTTCGGCGACCTCTGCGAATCCGCTCTCAAGCGCGGCGCCGGCGTGAAGGATAGCGGCACGCTGCTGCCCGGCCACGGCGGCTGGCTGGACCGCGTGGATAGCACGCTGTTCGCGCTGCCGGTGGTGTACTTGTACGTTGCCGCGCATGTGAGATGAAATAGTCCCTCAACTCCCACCCGTCCCCGGATCGGCCCTTGTGAAATGAGTGAAAGGATCGCCTATCATGCGGCATTATGCAGGCGTGAAAGTAATCTTGTGCCTCCCGCTCTTCTTCGCCGCCTATGCCTCGGCCGACGAAGCGGCCGACCTCGTGGCCATCGGCCGCGCCATCTCCAAGCTGAATGAACTGCCGCGACCCACCGGACTGTTCACGGAGGATGCCAATGCGTCCTCCGAACTTGAGGGGCTACCGAAGGTCAACCCGCTGGCGTTCCGAATGGCGGCGTTCCGGATTCTAGAACCGCCAAGCGATCCGGTGTTCTTGCTCCAGGCCGATCATCCCACCGTGACGATTTCGCATGAGCCTTGGGGCGAAGCGACGATCAATTTCCCTTGGACGGACTACCTTATCAAGGCCCTTCGGGCGCGGACGCTGGAAATCCTCAACCCCCGGATTGGGAGCCGCACCATCCGGTTTCTCACGCCCGATGTAGCGCTGGTCGATGGGGCTTGGACATATAAAGATGATGGCGCCACGACGCGAACTACACTGCTATTGTTCGTAATGAAGAAAGAGCGAGGCAATTGGAAGATCGCGTCTATCCGGGTGCTGGCGCCTGCGCCGTAACCTGAGATGGCCGCCTGGCACGTAACCAAACGCCCGCATGCGAGTATTAGCATTATGCCCGCACTCTGGAAGGACTCCCGCTACGCCGTCCGTACGCTCCTCAAGACCCCCGGCTACACCGTCGTGGCGCTGGCTACGCTGGCCCTCGGAATCGGCGCCAACACCGCCATTTTCAGCGTCGTCAACCAGGTTCTGCTGAATCCGGCCGGCATCGCGCACCCCGAGCGCATTGTATCGGTCCAGGCGCGATACGAAAAGCTGGCGCTGCGGAACATCGGTGTGTCCATCCCCGACTTCGCCGATGTGCTGCACAGCACGCAGCAATTCGAGTCGGCCGCGCTCATCGAGCGGGGCGATTACAACTACACCGGCTCAACCGTTCCCGAACGGCTGCGCGGCGCCAATGTCACCTGGCGCTGGTTCGACGTCTTCGGCGCGAAGGCCAAACTCGGGCGTGTATTCCAGCCGGAAGAGGATCGGCCCAACGCCAACCAGGAGGTGGTGCTGTCGTACGCCGCCTGGAAGCGGCTCTTCGGCCAGGATGCCGGCGCGATAGGCCGCACCATCGAGCTGAACCAGATCCCCTACCGCATCGTGGGCGTGATGGGTCCGGAGTTTCACTGGCCCGTGGACGTGGACCTCTGGGTTCCGCTCGGGCTGGCCGATAGCCAATACACCGAAGGCAACCGTTTCAACGAAAGCTATAACGCCATGGCGCGGCTGAAGCCGGGGCTGGCTTTCGCTCCCGCCAATGCGTTCGTGGAAGTGCTCGGCAGCCGTGAACGCAACAGCGGCACGGGGAACGGAGCTTATGCCAAGGACGCCGCCTGGGGAATGTCTCTGCTGCCTTTCACGGATTTCATCGCCGGCAATACCAAGACGCCCATGCTGGTGTTGTTGGGCGCTGTCGGTTTCGTGCTGCTGATCGCCTGCTCCAATATCGCCGGCTTGATGCTGGCGCGCGCATCCGGGCGCAGCCGCGAAATCGCCATCCGCGCCGCACTGGGAGCGGGCCGCTGGCGCCTGATTCGCCAGTCGTCAGCGGAGAGCCTGGTATTGGCCTGCGGCGGCGCGGTGGTCGGCCTGGGCGTGGCTTTCGCCGGCCTGAAGGGGCTGCTGGCTCTGGCGCCGGAAGGTCTCCCGGTGGCCGTCAGTGTGCGCATGGATGCCACGGTGCTGGCCTTCACGGCCCTGGCGGCCATCGCCGCCGGGATTCTCTTCGGAGTCGCACCGGCCTGGCAGATCTCGCGCCTCGACCGCTACCAGCTCTTGAAGGAAGGCGGCCGCGCCAACACCGGGGGCCTGGGGCGACAGCATCTGCGGGCCGCGCTGGTCGTGGCTGAAGTCGCACTGGCGCTGGTGTTGCTGGTCGGCGCGGGATTGTTTCTGCGCAGCCTGGCCGCGCTCGAAGACGTCAACCCCGGATTTCAACCCCACGGCGTGATCACCGCCGGTCTGTCATTGCCCCGCGCGCATTACGCCGATGCCGGCAAGCGCATCGCGTTCTATCGCGCCGTGCTCGGCAACCTGGCGGCCATGCCCGGCGTGACCTCTGTGGCCGCCGCCACGCCGGTG
>CABECV010001012.1_pt1 | contig 10008 bp, 13 predicted proteins | sample 3422511 | NCBI WGS metagenome assembly CABECV01 (sample SAMEA5534327, study PRJEB31848) | metagenome | biome: tundra; feature: field; material: soil | place: USA | collected 2013-05 | depth 0.15 m | reverse complement strand
GTCGAAAGATGCTGAGTTTTCTAAGCTCACTCCCGCAGAGCGCCACGCGAAGACTTTGGAGAACTGCGCCAGCCTCCTAAAATCGTGGGAGTTCAAGACGTACAGCGAACTGTCCGTTACTGAGCGCCAAATCAAGGCGGCGTGTACCGAACAGCTATCGCATCCAGATCAGGACATCATCAAGCCGTCCCATTAACGGACGAACCAATATGGACAATCGAGCTTCTTGCCCTCGACTTCGTTCGCTTCTCGAAGATTATGAAACATATAATTGCAGAACTCCCAAGCCGCATCGTAAGCGCTCAAACTATCGGGAATACGGTCGCTGGCATAGATGGCGTCGTCCAGAGTTCCGAGTACGCCGGTCGCTGAGAACTCGTGTCGGTACTTCTCAGCCGAAACCGCTGATGACGCGAGATTGGCCCCATTCGCCAGGATCGCCGTTTGCACAACAAAAAGAAACTGCTCTTGCTTCGTCACGTTGCCTCCTTAACAGGCGACTCGGAGGTCGCCTGTTCCAACACTCTAATCGCATCAACGTTCTTTCCTGCCTGCCATGCAATGTATCGCACTACTTGAACCACGGCATATTCGAAGCAGTTTTCAAGAAATAGATAGGCAGGCCCAAACACTTTCCATGCTTCTAACGTCGCCCTCTTGTCATCATTTGTGTGCGCCTGATCGCCGTACATGAATGTGTCAACTATCATGCGATAGGTTAAGGGAGATGCGCCGTTGAACGACAGTTCCGTCGGCCGATCAAGAAAGTCATCTAGCCTTTTCAGATTGTCACACGCGAACTGTTTGTCGTCGGGCTTGACCGGAAGTGTCTCATAGAGTTCTGCGATCTGGTGTAGCTCGATACGATCTCTTGGTTGCAGGAAGAACCGAAGCACTAGGCACATGGCGGCCCTTGCTTCGTTGTCACATCCTACCCGCTTGGCTTCCACCATCTCAGAATCAAAGTTGATCGTGATCCCGGCGTCCCGGTGAAGCGCTTTTGCGATGAAGGAATAGCTTTGCAGTTCCGCTGCTTTTTCATTGAACAGCCGTAGCCTCCTTAGAGCCTCTGCGCCATTTGCTGTTGCTATTGTCATCTCGTTGTTATCCTGGATCCATTGTCGTACCGACCGCCAATCTGTCAAGAGCGGACGGAGAGCTTGGCTTTGCCCTTGCGTTTCGCCATCTCCCGGCGCACGTCCACGCCTGTCCGTTCTATTCTCCGGCGATCTCCAACACCTCCTCTTCCAACCGCGCCGACAGAAAGAATCCGGCGCGAGTGCGCAACGCCTCAACCTCGGGCCTTACTCTTTCGATTTGACCGTCGTTCTTGGCTCGTAGCAACACGCCAAGGACGCCCGTGACACGCAGCCCGGCATGTTCGGCCGCCTGGCGCCCGTCTCTCTCGTCCAGCAGAATCAGATCTGCGGACAATTCCAGCGCCAACGCGATAGCTTCGGCCTCACCGGGGTCGAGAGTCGTTGCTAGCAGTCGCGCGATCTTGCCCCCCCGGAGTGCCTGCGGTTTGATCCAGCCGTCCTGGAAAGCCTGCTGGATCTCCTTAAGGGCTGCTGCGTGAGACACTTGATCGAGTTCAGACTGGACAGCGATAGGAATCCGGATCTCGCGAAATTGGCTTCGGAGAAGATTCAACCGGCCAACTATAGCAAGGTTTCGAAATCGGCGAGGTGTTACTCACTACGAGCATAGGAGAGGTCTTGCGCCAACTCCGCGTCGCCGTAGTGCCGTGCGATCCCTCGTTGCCCCACCATTTCGCCGAAAGCCATTCGATTCATCTCCGCGAGTTCGGCCGCTTTGCCGAGGGAGAGCGCTCCTTGAGCATAGAGCGCGATGGCGAGTTCGGTCCGGAGCCTCTGCGCAATTTCCGCCTCGGGAATGCGGAGGCCCACGAGCACCGAGTCCGGGATATTTAAGGTCATTCCCATGCCATCACCATACCGCGCTTCGCCGGCCAAACGCCACTGGTGGTCATCGCTTCACGCCCGAGCTCGACCTGGGCGTGATCGCCGCCACCAACAAGAACCTGCGCGAAGCCGTCAAGGAAAACGCCTTCCGCCAGGATCTCTATTTCCGGCTCAACGTCATCCAGATCGTGCTTCCCCCCATGCGCGAACGCCCCGAAGACATCCTGCCGCTGGCGCGCTTCTTCATCGAGCATTACAACCGCAAGTTCCGCCGCGGCATTGAGGGCGTCTCGCCCGCCGCTGGAGAGCTGCTGCTGGCGCTCCGGCGTTCACGTTTACGGATCACTACGTCCGCGTGGTGTCTGACAAGAAGTGACTATGACCCGTACCGTGGAGCGATGCCGGACCGAGATCGCGGCCAAACAACAATCCATGGCATGCGGATGTTTGGAAACACTTGCGCAGGTGATCCTAGTTAACCAGATGCAATCGTTGCTTGTGTCATGGAGATGTAAAAGGTTTGTCAATTATTGTCGATTAATTGCGCATCGGCAGCCTGCCGCCGCGCGGCCGTGGCGCATTTTCAGGCGTTCCCAGAGCTGCTAGATGACAGTAGATGACAGTGCGTTGGGCGTATCGTCGGCCAGCCCGAAGTAATAACACCCGGGAGGCATCGGCGGCCACTCATCAATCAGTCCCGTGTGCCGTCGCGGCAGCGCTCGACGAGTTTCGGCGGTCGTTGCATAAAGGACCCCCTGCGAAGCACCCTGGAGACCTTGCGCCAACCGCTTCCTTAAAGGCGGCGCCGGTTTGGCATCTTCTCGATCGCTCGCGCAGCCTCGGCCGCAAGCGCCTCGACTCCCGCCGCTCGCCTCAGAGATAGCGAGTATAACGTTGCTGTCCAGGAAGACAAGTGGCGGCTCTTGGTTAGGGCGTTGCCGGCCGGACATCCCGCAGCACCGCGCCCCACGCCGGCAGGCCTCGCGCCGCGGCGTAAGAGTCGTCTTCCAGCGTGAAGGCCACGTCTACGCGCGCGCCAGCCTGCAGCTCCGCCGCGCGCTCGGCGAAATTCCAGGCCTTCATCATCATCGTGCGCCCGTTCTGCCGCAGCATCACGCGCAGATGCTTCTCCTTCAACACGGCGGGCGGACCGGCCACTTCCACATTCAGCGCGGCGAACAGCGGCGCGGGATTGCCGCAGCCGAACGGCGCCAGGCTGAACACCTCCGCCACGCTGCGCTCATCGATCTCGCGGAATTCCAACACGGCGTCGATCTCCACCTGCGGCGCCAGATCTTCGAGCGTCAGCCGCGCGGCGGCATATTCGTTGAAGCGCGCGCGGAACAAGTCCACCTTATCGGAAGCGAGCGTCACTCCCGCGGCTTGCCGGTGCCCGCCAAAACGCTCGAACAACTCCGGCATGGCCTCCAGCGCCTCCAGCAGATGAAATGGCCGGATGCTGCGCCCGGAACCCTGCGCCCGGCCATCCTCCGGATCCCGGCTGAGCACGAAGACGGGCCGGTGGAAGCGCTCCACCAGGCGCGCGGCCACAATGCCCAACACGCCGCGATGCCAATTGTCCGCCGCGAATACCAGCGCGCGCTGCCCATCGTCGACTGGCACGCGCGCGCACTGCTCCACTATCTGCTGCGTGACTTCCGCCTCCGCCTGCTGGCGCTCGCCATTCAGCGTGTGCAGTTGCTCGGCCAGCGCACGCGCGCGCTGCGGATCGCCGGTCAGGAACATCTCGATCACGGCGTTGGCCGTATCCATGCGCCCGGCGGCGTTAATGCGCGGCGCGATGCGGAACGCCACGCTGGTGGAAGACGGCACGCGGCCGCCGCTGAAGCCCGCCACGTCCAGCAGCGCGCGCAGCCCCGGATTGCGCACCTCGCCCAGGCCGCTCAACCCGTGCTTCACGATGATGCGGTTCTCGCCCATCAGCGGCACCACGTCGGCGACTGTGCCGATGGCCACCAGTTTCAGAAACGATTCGGTGACGCGCCGCAGCTTATCGGGCGGCCAATCGAGCGAGGCGAGCAGCGCCTGCACCAGCTTGAACGCCACACCCACGCCGCACAGGTTCTTATCGGGATAGGCGCAGTCCGGCCGGTTGGGATTCAGCACGGCGAGAGCCGGGGGCAGTTCGGCCTCCGGCAGATGGTGATCGGTGATGATGACGTCGATCGACAGCTCATTGGCGCGCCGCACGACTTCCGCCGCGCGAATGCCGGTATCCACGCTGACGATCAGCTTGATGCCCTCGACGGCGGCCTTTTCCACCACATCGGCGCGCATCCCGTAGCCGTCGCGCAGGCGATGCGGAACGAAGAACGCCGCCGCGCCGCCGGCCATCTCGATGGCTTTTTTCAGGATGACCACGGAGGTGGTCCCGTCCACGTCGTAATCGCCGTAGATCAGGATTTGCTCGCCGCCCGAGATGGCCCGCCGCAGCCGCTCGACAGCCTCGGACATGCCGCGCAACGAGCCGGGCGGGTGCAAATCGGCGAGCGATGGTCGCAGGAAACGCCGCGCGGCATCCGGATCGCCCAGCTCACGGGCCAGTAAGACGCGCGCAGCCGGAAGACGGATGCCCAATGCCGCGGCCAACGCCTCGGCTTCCTGCGCGTTGCCTTCGGGAATCAGCCAGCGGGCCTGAATGGGCATGCCGCGCGTCAGTTATTCGAAAAATAACCGAAGGAGCCGTCGTCTTCCTGTTCTGTTTCGCCGGCCGGCAGATGCACCGCGATTTCGTCGCCGATGCTCAGGAATTCGTCGTACCAGTCGGGACGGATTTCATACACGTACATGCGGGCGTGATGATCGAAGGCCAGCTCCAGCGAGCAGGTCACGCCTTCGTGCACACGCAGTTCGCGCAGCCGGGTTTCCAGGCCGCGTCGTTCTTCGCGGCTCAAATCGCACTCATCGAGTTCCTCGACGGCCTCGTCGACCTCCGGTGATTCGAACTCGCGCGCGGCGAACAGAATCATCTTGGCGCCGGTCTTGCGGGCGGTATCCAGGAACATCTGGTAATCGGGGTAACGTTCGGCGTCCCAGAGTACTATTGGCAGGCCTTCGAGGCCCCCCGGAGCGCTGCGGAAGATGGCGAATTCCGAATGCTCGAGGTACTCCACGATTTCCTGCTTCAGCGTGTCCAGATTCAGGTCCATAAGTCCTCCTTTGCGCTTAGACCAACACTAGAATATCAGAGGGTGAGGCCAAATCGCGGGCCGATGGAGTCACAATGGTTTTGGGCCCGATGTAAATTTTCCGGGATTGCTTGATGGCGATGCGTACATCCTCCTCGCAGACGAAGTCCACGGTCTGCGGCTTGGGAGGTGCGGGCGCCGCGCAGGCGGCGCAGGAGGCGGCCGGAGCGGGCACGGGTGCGGGTGCGGCCGCGGCCGCCGGGGCAACGGGCGCCGGCGGTGCAGCGCCCCGGCGCGCCAGGAATCTGTCCACAATATCGGTGGCGATCTTGGGCGCGGCGATGTTGGTCGCGGCGGCCGGCGGAACATTTGCCTGCTCCGAGCTCTGCCCCACCGGAGTCTCGAACGCCTCGGCCGGTGTGCGCACCGCGTAGGCCAGCCGCTTGATGTTATAGAGGTGCTGCGGCCCCACATTGTCGCTGGTGATGTTGCCCGCCGCCGCGCCGCAGCCCAGCGTCATGGAGGGGAACACATTCGTGGTAATGCCGGTCGAACCTTGCGGCGCAGGCGTATTCACCAGCACGCGATTGGCCGGCATGCGTTGCGCGTATTCGCGAATGCGCGCGTCGTCTTTCCCGTAGATCGCGCAAGTGTGGCCCAGCCCGCCGAACCGCAGCAGGCTCTCGCAAATGTTCATCCCGGCGGCGAAATCTTTCACCCAGTACAGCGCCAGCACCGGCGACAGCTTCTCCATCGAAAGCGGATGCTGCTTGCCGACGCCATCCAATTCGACCACCAGAATGGAAGTCTCCGGCGGAACTGTGAACCCCGCCATGGCGGCGATCTTCGTGGGCGCCTGTCCCACGCATGCGGGATTGATGGTCCAGTTCGGCGTTACCAGCAGCTTGCCCAGCGCCTGCTTCTGTTCCGCGTTGCAGAAATGCGCTTTGCCGGCCTTCAGCTCGGCCAGCACGCGCTCCTTCAGCACATCTTCCACCACGATGGCCTGCTCGCTGGAGCAGACCGTGCCGTAGTCGAACGACTTGCCCTCGATGACTTTGGCGATGGCGTCGGGGATATCGGCGGTGCGCTCGATCATTACAGGCACGTTGCCCGGTCCCACGCCGAAGGCGGGCTTGCCGCTGGAGTAGGCCGCGCGCACGATGCCGTGTCCGCCGGTGGAGAGAATCACGCCGGTGCGCTCGTGGCGCATCAGGGCGTTGGTGCCGTCCAGGCTGGCGTAGCCCAGGCACTGGACGATATCTTCGGGCGCGCCGGCTTCGAGCGCCGCGCGATACAGCAGGTCGGCGGTGGCGCAGGTGCAACGCACGGCGCGCGGGTGCGGGCTGAGCACGATGGCGTTGCCGGCTTTGAGCGAGATCAGAATCTTGTAAATGGCGGTGGAGGTGGGATTGGTGGTGGGCAGGATGGCGGCCACCACGCCCACCGGGACGGCGTACTCCACGATGCGCTCTTCGGGAATCTCGCGCAGCATCCCGACGGTGCGCATGCCGCGCATCTTACGCGGCAGCAGGTCCGCGTTCAGCAGGTTCTTGGCGATCTTGTCCTTGACGTTGCCGTAGCCGGTTTCTTCGACCGCCATGGCGGCCAGACGTTCGGCATTGGCGCGGCCCGCGGCGGCCATGCGTTCGACGATCGCATCGACCTGCGCCTGGCTGTACTGGCGGTACTTCTGCCAAGCGGCGTAGGCCTTTTCCACCTTGGTGCGGACCTCTTGAATGGAGACGAGGTCTTTGTCTTCGAGCATCAGCCGAGAGATTTTTTGACCGGTCCGGCGCCCGGCAGCACCTTTTCGGTCTCTTCATGCGGGCGGGGGATGACGTGCACGGCCACCAGTTCGCCCACGCGCCGGGCGGCGGCGGCGCCCGCATCGGTGGCGGCTTTGACGGCGCCCACGTCCCCGCGCACGCTGACCACCACGTATCCGGCGCCGATGAATTCCTTGCCGGTGAGCACCACGTTGGCCGTCTTCACCATGGCGTCGGCCGCTTCGATCGCGCCGATTAGTCCCTTCGTTTCGATCAGGCCAAGGGCCTCCATCGACATTCTTGCCTCCAGTACGGAATGAAACTCTACCCTATCACAGAATGGGTTGGGCCGCGGAGGCGCCTTCCACGAAGCGTGCCCTGAGGTAATAGGTCTGCCCGGGTTCCGCCCTCAGGTTTGACAATGCCAACTTCCTGCCAACCACCGACGGCGGAGCGGATTGCCAATCCGCGCACAGGTGGTGCTCACCTGGTTCCACGGGGAAGAAGAAATAGGATGCGCCACGGTTTGCGCCCACCCAGGAACCGTCCAAGGCGACTCTGACGGTGGGTTTGCCCTGCAGAAATCCTGTGGGAGGGAGCTCATTGTCCCATTTCGTTTCCCACTGCTCCAGAACGTAAACCAGCGCCCTCCCGTGTTCGGGTTGCGGCGCGGGTTGCTGGGTTGCACTTGACTTCACACTGAACATCACATCGTCGGAACCGCAGGCGGCACTAATTAACGGCCGCCACGGCCGGGGCTTGATCCGCCGCGAGCACCGGCAACGACGAAAGAATCACCACTAGTAGGGTTTTCATATAGCCCGCGCACCTTAAGACGCATTCATGTGACGCTCGGTTACCACAATGCACCTGCAACCGAGAGCCACCTCAGGTTGCATTGCAGCGGGCCACCAGGGGAGACACGGGCTCTTGGCTCGCGCGCTTTGGCAGGATTTAGGTCGGCGCTCCAAAAACCGCCGAGCAAGGGTGAAAGGCCACCGTCTTCGCCGGGGAACCTGGCAATCCCTAACCCTTAGTACGCAAGTCTAGTACAAAGCTGGGTTGAATTGTTTCAGATCTGACCGTATTCTTCTCACATGCGGAAAAACGGCGACGGCCACCAATCCGGTGAGGCTCTGGAGAGTTACTCTTTGGGAAGACTCATTCCCTCCCGGACGGCCGCCTTTGAGCAGCACCTTTTAATCTGCCACCAGTGCCAAGCGAAACTAAACGCCATCGAACCCTACAATTTCGTCCATTACACCAGCGATGGGCCTTTCTATTCCCGGATCACAAAGCTGCGCACCGGAACGCTCCTTGCCCGGCATTGGGGCCGGAGCCTGGAGGGCGGCAAGGAGTTTCGCACGCGCCAGGGCGCGAAAGCATACCTGGCGCGCACATTCTCCCGGATGTTCCCGGAGCATACCTGCACGGCGCGTTGCGGCGCCACGGATTGCATTTGAGGAGCACCATCGCGCAGCCGGCGCCCCGAATTCGTATGCGGGGACGTATCGACGACCACCAAACCGGCGAGGATCCGGAGAGCTACTCCTTGGGACGACTCGTTCCCTACCTGATGCCTGGCTTTGAGCAGCACCTTTTGATCTGCCAGCGGTGCCGGATGGAACTCAACGCCATCGAACCCTGCAATTTCATCCACTACACCCGCGATGGGCCTTTCTATTCCCGCATCACGAAACTGCCGGCGGGAACGCTGTTTGCCCGGCATTGGGCCGGAGCCTGGGAGGCGGCAAGGAGTTTCGCAGGCGCGAGGGCGCGAAAACATACCTGATGTGCACATTCTCGCTGATGTTCCCGGAGCATGCCTGCACGGCGGGCTGCGGCGCCACGGATTGCCTTTAAATATTACAAGAGGTGAATATCTTTTGAATCGCCCGGCAGATGATATACTGATACTTCCGGCAAACCGGAGTCCGGGGAAATGGACAACACGCTGGGTCTAGTGATGACCGGCGGAGGCGCCCGCGGCGCTTACCAAGCGGGCGTTCTCCAACGCATTGGGGAGATCAAACGGGTTCGCACGCGAGGCAATCCGTTCTCCATCATCGGAGGCACCTCAGCCGGCGCGATCAATGGCGGCGCCTTGGCCGCGGGCAGCGACGATTTCGCGTCAACCACCGAAATCCTGGCCCGGCTCTGGTCCGGCCTCAAACCTTCGAACATCTTTCACTGCGATGTTTTGACGCAGGCCCAAAATTCTCTGACCTGGATACTGGATCTCTCGTTTGGAGGCGTCGTGGGAGGGGGTAACGCCCATTCCCTGTTGGACGCCACGCCCTTGAAGCATTTTCTCGCGGCGCACCTGGATTGCGACCGGATCGAAGCCAATATCAAACGCGGGTACCTGTACGCCCTGGCGGTTTCCGCGACCAACTATAACTCGGGGAAAGGTTACCTGTTCATTCAAGGGAAAAAAGGGCATCCGATGTGGAACAGGAGCCGGCGAGTGACCCTCGCGACCAAGATCACGGTCGATCATATTTGCGCGTCCGCGGCCATCCCTTTGGTCTTCCGGCCGGTGAAGCTTCAGACAGCGCTGGGGACGGCCTTCTTCGGCGATGGTTGCATCCGTCTGCAGCAACCTCTCAGCCCGGTGGTGCGCCTGGGGGCGAAAAGGATTGTGGCCATCGGCGCCCGCTGCGAAAAGCTGGAACACCAGGAAGAAGCCACGGATCACAGAGATCCTTCTGTGGCGCAGATCATGGGCGTGCTTTTCAATGTCATGTTTCTGGATCATCTGGCGACTGACATCGAGCATCTGGAGCGGCTGAATCAGTTGCTAAGCAGCGGCCACATCGGACAGTCCGGCACGGAAGGATGCGAGAAGCTACGCCCTCTCAAGACGCTGCTCCTCACGCCTTCCGTGGATTTGTCCCACCTGGCCGAGGTGCACCAGAAGGACATGCCCTATCTGATCCAGTATTTCGTCAACAGCCTGGGGCGGGACGCGGCTTCGTCCGCGGATTTGATGAGCTATTTGCTGTTCACGTCAAAGTACACCAAAGACCTGATCGAGATTGGTTACGGCGACGCGGACCAGCGGATCGACGAGATCGAGACTTTTCTCTATTCCGCCTGAACCTCTGGAGGGCGGGCAATCCTGCCCGCAGCCGGCTTTTAGCCGGCTTCTGTGGTGGGACTGCC
>CABECV010001008.1_pt1 | contig 10026 bp, 8 predicted proteins | sample 3422511 | NCBI WGS metagenome assembly CABECV01 (sample SAMEA5534327, study PRJEB31848) | metagenome | biome: tundra; feature: field; material: soil | place: USA | collected 2013-05 | depth 0.15 m | reverse complement strand
CCATAGTATTTCATCTTTATGAATGAAAAGTACAAGAGGCGAAGTGTGTCCCCGAGACTCGCGGTAACTTATTTAGTTTCAATGGTTTTGCGACAGAAACTAGCTAGCTAGCTAGCTAGAGGTCTGCCCCACTGCCACCGAGAACTTAATCCCCAGTTCACATTCCCGTAACGTCATGGTAACCATTTGTTGTTTACGCTCTAGGGTGGACGTCATCGGAAAGGCGGCTGCCCCCAATGAGGAAGATCCTTCTGATTGAAGACGACACCGATCTGTTTGCCCTATTGAAGTACAACCTCGAGAAGGAAGGATTCATGCTGACCGGGTCCCAAACCGGCAAAGGCGCGCTGGATCTCTGCCGCCAAGTCCGGCCCGATCTCATCCTGCTGGATATCATGTTGCCGGACTACGATGGCCTGGAGATTTGCAAAGCGGTGCGCAAAGACCCGGACCTGCTGAGCACCCCCATCATCTTCCTGACCGCGCGGGCGTCGGAAACGGACCGTATCGTGGGTCTGGAATTGGGCGCTAACGACTACGTGGTGAAGCCCTTCTTCGTGCGTGAGCTGATCGCCCGCATCAAGCTGCAGTTTCGCAACCAGGCTGCCCCGGCGCGCGTGTTGGACGCAGGCGGGGTGCAACTGGACCGCAGCAGTTGCCAGGCGCGCCTCAATGGGACGCCGCTCAACCTAACCGCCACGGAGTTCCGTCTGCTCGAATTCCTGATGAGCCGTCCGGGGGTGGTCTTCAGCCGCGAGCAATTGCTGAACGCCGTCTGGGGCCAGGATCGCGCCATCACCGACCGCGCCGTGGACGTTTATGTCCTCCGGTTGCGGCAGAAGATCGAGACCGACCCGACCAATCCGGGGCTGATTCATTCGGTGCGGGGATTCGGCTACACCTTCGAGCCGCGCGCTTCCAACGCCACGTCCGCGGCGTGATGGGTTGCCTGGAAGCGACGCGGATTCGGGTGCTGGGTGGGGCGGACCCCAATTAACATAAGCGCTAACGCTAACCTAAGGCCCCCGCGACTGCCAGACGGGCCCAAAATCGCTCGAATCGGGGAAAGAGTACGGGTGCGTACGGATTACTGGTGAGCACACCGCGGACGCTTTCAACGGCTGGACCGAAGCGATCGGACTGCCGGAGAAGTTTGCTCGTTTAGCCGTTCCCTACACACGCTCAATCTCGCCAAAGAGATCGAATACGAAGGACGTGCCGTAGCGCCCGGCACGCTGGCGATCGACACAGCAGTTGACTTGAAGCCAAACAGGCTCGGGCTCTCATCGTTGCTCTTAAGTACCTCTCAGTGTGACCGCGCGTGCAGGCCACGCACGGCGATGAACGCCGAAGGGTTTAGAAAGCCGATTCGCTGTCGCTAAACTCCCTACGCACACGCAAGCAATCGGGCAGTTCGCCCCGTGGGCAGGCCCAAGCTTCAGTGCCCCACCGGCTCATGTCAACTCCACACTCGCGATCTGGTTGGCGATCCGGTTTTTCAATTGCTCTTCCTGGAACGTGTAAGGATTCCAAGGATTGGCCGGCAATTGCGAGACGATCGAGGCGGCGGAGGGCGCTTGCGCGAGGGCCATGGCCGGGAAGCCCAGGGCGTCGGCGAGAAGGCAGGCGGTGTGCGTGAGCGATACCAGGTCTTGCTTCGCCGCGGGCATTTCGCCATGATGGCAGCCCGCCACCCGCGAATACTCGGACGGAAAGCCCCACCGCTGAGTGAGCAACAAGCCGGCCTGGCAGTGGTCCATCTCGAACAGGCGGCGCTCGGATTCCAGGCAGTCGGCCACGGTGTTGTGCCGGGTTGCGAACACCGGCGCATACCGCTCGCCATAGGCCGTTAACAATCCCAGCCGTCCCAAATCGTGTATCAAACCGGCCGTGTACGCGCGGTCTTTGGCGATCTCGTATAGCGGCGCCAATTCCTCGGCCAGGAGAGCCGCCGCCATGCTGTGCTGCCAGCAAGCTTGCATGACTTTGGCGTTCGCCGGATGGCGCGTGAAGGACCTCAGAGCCACGGTCAGCGTCACGGATCTGGTTCGCTCGAAGCCCAGCACTAGAATCGCACGCGTCAGATTGTCGATGTAGCGCGGCGCGCCGTAAAACGCCGAGTTGGCGACCGCCAGCACCTCCGCGCTAAGCGCCGGATCGGACCGTAGCAGGCCCGCGATTCCCCGCACCTCCGCCTCCTCATTTGCGAGGAGGTTCAACATTTTCAAAGCCACCGGCCGGAAGACCGGCAGTTGACACAGGCCATTCCGGGCCTGAATAGCCGGGGGCACGGCGCCCATGCCGCTGTCCGGAGTTTGCGTCATGCATCCCACAAGCATCTATCGGCAGGATGCGGCGCAACTTCACGGAGTATATGCCTCTGGTTGCCGTAGCCCGGCGCTAGCTCAAGATGGCTATCCTATTACTATGCCGGACATGCCGGGCACACCCGGGAAATTCCGTGAGGCGGGCCGCGAACAGGAGAGCTTCTTCGCGCCCGTCGAAAAGCGGCTGCTCATCCGCATGGCACGCGCCACGCCGCGCTGGATCAATTCCGACCACCTGACCCTGCTCGGCTTCGTTTCCATGTTCTTCGCCGGCCTGTGTTACTGGCTGGCGCGCTGGAATAAGTACATGCTGCTGGCGGTGGTCTTCTGGCTGGCGGCCAACTGGCTGGGCGACAGCCTGGATGGCACGCTGGCGCGTGTGCGCAACCGGCAGCGGCCGCGCTACGGCTTCTACGTGGATCACATCACCGACGCCTTCGGTACGTTGTTCCTGGTGGGCGGCATGGGCCTGTCGGGTTACATGAGCCCCATGGTAGCGGGGGTTTTGCTGGTGGCTTATTTCATGCTGTCGATCCAGGCTTACCTGGCGGCTTACGCGCTCGGCACATTCCAACTCTCGTACTGGAAGTTGAGTCCCACAGAGCTGCGATTGCTGTTGGTGGCGGGTAACATTGCACTGCTATACCAGCCGATGGGCAATCTGTTTGGATACCGCTTTCCCCTGTTCGATGCGGGCGGCGTGGTGGGGATTGCAGGAATATGGCTGGTGCTGATCGCTTCGAGCATCCGCAATACAGCGGCGCTGTACCGGGCGGAGCGATTGCCGCCGCTATAGCCATTGACAATATATCCAGTATGGCTATAATGGGTCCATGAGGGACCCTCAACCGCCGCCGGATTCGTTACTGCCTCTTCCTCCGGCAACCTTTCACATTCTGCTCGCCGTGGCCGAAGAGGACCGGCACGGCTACGCCATCATCCAGGACGTGGCCGCCCGCACGAACGGCGAACTTAAGCTGAGTGCCGGGACGCTTTACCGCTCGATCCAGCGGATGCTCGAACAAGGATTGATCGTGGAGACCCAGGATCGTCCCGCTCCGGAGCTGGACGACGAACGCCGCCGGTATTACCGGATCACGCCGTTCGGCGCGGCCGTGGCGCGGGTTGAGGCGCGCAGGCTCACACAGCTCGTCCGGATGGCGCGCGACCGGGGATTCGTGGCGGGGAGGGCATGATGCGCGTCTACGATCTGCTCTTGAGGCTATATCCGGCGTCGTTCCGCGCGGAATACGGCGAAGAGATGCGCGCGATCTGGGCCCGCCGCCGACGCGACGCCTCGGGGCCGCTGGCGGCGGCCGTCCTTTGGATCGCGACGGCGTGCGAGGTCCTCATCAATGCCGCGGCAGTGCATTGGGACATTCTCCGCCAGGATCTGCGCTACACGGCGCGCACGCTGGCGCGCTCTCCCGGATTCGCGCTCACCGTAATGCTGGTACTGGCGCTGGGAGTGGGCGCCAACACAGCGGCGTTTTCGGTGACCGATTTCGTGCTCATCCGGCCGCTGCCGTTTCCCGAGCCGGAGCGGTTGGTGAGGCTGTGGGAGAAGGTGCCCGGCTACTCGCAGATGGAACTGTCGCCCGCCAACTACGTCGATTGGAAACACATGAGCAAGTCGTTCGATGCCATGGGCGCCTATTGGGAATCGTCGGTGAACCTGGTGGGACAGGGCGACCCGGAGCGGCTCGAAGGGGCGACGGTCACCGCCGATCTGCTTCCGTTATTGGGCGTGCAGCCCGCCATGGGACGCTTGTTCACGGCCGCGGAGGACCGCGAAGGCGCGCCGGGAACGCTGCTGCTCAGCTACCAGTTGTGGCAGGCGGTATTCGGCGGCGACGCCGGTGTGATCGGGCGGCGAGTGAATCTGGACAACGAGCCGTTTGTGGTGATCGGCGTGATGCCGCGCGATTTCCATTTTCCGAGCCGCGATGCCGAACTATGGATGCCAACGCGATTCCATGAGCACGACGACGATTTCCGGGATCGCAACAATAACTACCTGAATGTGGTGGCACGGCTGAAGCCGGGCGTTTCACTGGACCGAGCCAGGGCGGAGATGGGCGTGGTGGCGGGGCTATTGGAGACGCAATATCCGGAGAATAAGCAGACCACCGCTTCGGTCTACCTTCTGCGCGACGACATGCCGCAGCAGTCGCGCCTGCTGCTGCTGGCGTTGAGCGGCGCGGCGATTTGCGTGCTGCTGATCGCCTGCGCGAATCTGGCGAATCTGCTGCTGGCGCGCGGGCTGGCGCGGCAGAGGGAGTTGGCCGTGAGGGCCGCCATGGGCGCGGGACGCGAGCGCCTGGTGCGCCAATTGGTCACCGAGAGCCTGGTGCTGGCGCTGGCGGGAGGCGCGCTGGGCGTGCTGGTGGCCGCCGCCGCTGTACCGTTGCTCGCCAGGCTGGTGCCCGCTTCGCTGCCCATCGCGCAGTCGCCATCCATCGATTTGCGGGTGCTGATCTTCGCGGGCCTCGTGTCCGGTTTGACCGGCATTGGCTTTGGCGTGCTGCCTGCGCTGCGAGCTTGCCGCCACTCGGATTTCAGCGCGCTGCGGGAAGGGACGCGCGCCGGTGGAGGACACAAGGAGCGCTTGCGCTCCTTGCTGGTGGTTGCCGAGGTAACGGCTTCGGTGGTTTTGCTGGTTGCCGCGGGTTTGCTGGTGCGGGCGCTGTGGCGGATCGAAGCCACCGATCCCGGCTTCCGCACGGGCGGTGTGCTGACTCTGAGGACCGCGCTGCCGCTGCCGAAGTACAACGAAACGGCGCGCCGCGCGGGGTTCTACACACAGGTGCTCTCAGGGGTGCGCGCTCTGCCGGGGGTTTCCAGCGCGGCGTATATCAGTTTCCTGCCGATGGTGATGCGCGGCGGAATCTGGCCGGTCATCGTGGATGGCAAATCAGTTGAGACGCAAAGATCCGGTGCGCACACTGCCAGCCTGCGGTATGTCACGCCGGGGTTCTTCGCCACCATGGGGATTCCGCTCCATCGCGGGCGCGACGTCGGCGAATCGGACAGCATGGATGCGCCGTTCGCGGCGGTGGTCAGCGAATCGTTTGTGCGCCGGTATTGGCCTGACCAGGATCCGCTGGGCCGGCACTTCACGATGGCGTTTCACGACCGGATGGTGGTGGGAGTGGTGGGCGATATCCGCGTGCGCGGGCTGGAGAGGAACAGCGAGCCGCAGGTTTACCTTCCGTACCGGCAGGTGCCGGATGGGTGGTTGGCCTTCTACCCGCCGAAGGATCTGGTGATTCGTTCCGCCACCGGGCCGGGGACGCTGCTGCCGGCCGTGCGCCGGATTATTCGCGGCGCGGATGCCGAGCAGCCGGTTTCGGATGTGCGCACGATGGCGGATATTGTCGAGGAGCAGACGGCGTCGCGCTCGGCGCAGGTGCGCGTGCTGGGAGCGTTCGCGGCGATCGCGTTTCTGCTGGCGGGCGTAGGCATTCACGGATTGCTGTCGTTTGCGGTGTCGCGGCGGACGCAGGAGATCGGAGTGCGCATCGCGCTGGGCGCTCAGCCGGGGGAGATCGTCAAAATGATCGTGCGGCAGGGCGCGGTGCTGGCGGGCGCCGGGATTGTGCCGGGCGTCGTGCTGGCTTACGCCGCGGGCCGGGCGATGGAAGGGTTGCTGGCGGGCGTGCAGCCGGGGGACGCGCTCACTTTCGCGAGCGCGATCGGACTTTGCGTGTTGATGACCGTGCTAGGGAGTCTGGTGCCCGCGCTGCGGGCGGTGCGCATCGACCCGATTACGGCGATCCGGTCGGAGTGATGGGCCCAAGGTTCACGCGGCGTCATCATACGCCATGACCACTCGCTTTCCGAGTGCTTCGAGCGCCGCCTGAATCTTCTCCGGTCTCGTGTCGTGGTTCGGGTCCAGCATGCGCCTAACGACGGTTTCACGCACTTTGAGGCGGCGAGCCAGTTCCGATTGGCTCATGCCAAGCTCCCGAATGGTCCAGTAGAGAGCGAGTTTGGCTACGATCCACAGTGGCACGGGCACCAGCTTCTGCCCGCGTTTGAGACGGGACGGCTTGGGTACGGTCGCCTTGTCAGCCATCGCGAACGCGATACTGCTGCCCAAACAGTCAATTGCCTCCTCCATTGCTTCGCTTGCATCCGTCCCGTCCGTATGGGCAGTGGGGAAATCGGGAAAGCTGACGAGCGATTGTCCGTCTTCGCCGCGGCTGAAAACCGCGGGGTAAGCGAAAGTGAACATCGACTCTCCTTTTATAGGTCACGGGGTTGAATCCCCGGGTCGCGGCACATCGCCCGAAGAAGCCCCGCGCCCAGTTCCTTCTTCGGGTCTTTCAGAATAGTCGATCCCGTTTGGTGCGAAGACCGCGGCGGCGGGCCAGCCATTGCAGTTTCCGCAGGAACTCGCTTCCCTTCACGATCTGAGTATCGCACAAATCTGTGCGAGCGGTGAAAAAGCTCGGGGCGGTCCTCGAGCGTTTACCCTTTCGGTTTGTATCCGAGCCGGATGGCCTCGTCGTGATCCTGCCGCGCGCCCTCCAGGTCGCCTTTGGCGCGGCGCGCATTGCTCCGGTTGTAGAAAGCGAGGGCATAGTCCGGCTTGAGCCGGATGGCCTCGTTGTAGTCCTGCAGCGCGCCCTCCACGTCGCCTTTGTCGGCGCGCGCAATGCCTCGGTTATTGAAGGCGTCGGCATAGTCCGGCTTGAGCCGGATGGCTTCGCTGTAATCCTGCAGCGCGCCCTCCACGTCGCCTTTGTCGCTGCGCGCATTGCCCCGGTTGTAGAAGGCGCTGGCATGGTCCGGCTTGAGCCGGATGGCCTCGCCGTAATCCTGCAGCGCGCCCTCCACATCGCCTTTGGCGCTGCGCGCATTGCCCCGGTTGTAGAAGGCGCTGGCATAGTCCGGCTTAAGCCGGATGGCTTCGCTGTAGAAGCGCAATTTCTCATCGAGATCGGCAGCAGCAAACCCTCGCTCGAACCATTGCTGGGCAGTCAACTCTTCCTCTTGGACCGCCGGAGCCGCGTCGGCAGCAGCCTTCTGTTCCGTAGCGGCTCGTTGTGCGGGGAGAGATGCCGGGTGCAGCACTGCGGTCAGCGGCACATTCAGGTACGTGCCGCGCAAGCGTTCCATTGCCTCCATAAAGTACTCTGGCGGGATGCTTAGTCCGTTGTAGCGCTTGCGTGCGGTGAGCGTGCCAGTAAGTTGGCTGGCGATGCGAGGCGTACCGAAGTCGAACCCTTCCAGCATCAGCGGCACGATATTGCGCTGGTTCGCCAGAGCGGTTTCTATCTCGCGGCGCAACCAATCCGCCGGGTCGTCGCAACGCTCCAGCGCGGAGGGTGTGAGCAGGACAAGGAAATGCGCCCGCGCAGTTATGTTTCCGAGTATGACGCGCTCGAAGTCGCCGCTGGCGATACCGTTGTAATCGAAGAAGACATCATAGCCGTGCTGGGTCAGGTTCTGGAAAATAGCAAGCGCCCAAGGGATATTGGTGCGGCGATAACTGAGAAAAACGGTCTTCTCGATACGTTCCATAAGGCGCTATCGGGGCAGTCGTGGGGTCTCAAGCAACCGCACACCAACTTCGATATCGTGCGGCACGTCCACGGCCAGGATGCCTCCCGGGTCGGTCTGTTGCTCGGAGAGTTCTTCGTCGTCGACTTCGATGAGGTAATTCTGCCGGGGCTTCAGTCCCACCACGAACACGGGTTCTTTGCCTGCCGCCGCGACCTTGAATTTCTGCGTGTGCGCACCGAACAGGATCACTGCGCGGCCCAGATCCAGAGGCTCCGCGGCGGCGCGCGGATCGAGCACGGTGACGCCGCCATCGCCGCCAAGATTGAATATTTGCAGCTCGCCCGAGAAGAATCCCAGCCACGCGGCGGACTCGTCCCAGTTGGAGCGCACAAACAAGCGTCCGAACAGGCTGTCGTGCACCACCAGTGGCGCCTGGAAATAGCTGAGGCCGGGCTGATAGGGATTGGCCCACAGAAACTCATAGGGCGCGCCGAAGGTGCCGCGCAGCAGGAAATGGTCGTTCATGAGCCAGCCTTGCAGGATCTGGCTGCCGGGCGCGTTGCTATCGTACGCCACCATACTGAACTCGGCGGCGCGGGAGAGGGACGCGCGGCGCAGGTCGGGCTGGCCAAAACTCGAGCCCCCAGCGCCCCCAAGCGGTGACGCGGGGATGCGGTAGTCGTTTTCGCCCGCCGGAAAAGTGGCGGGGTAGTAGCTCAGAAGCTGCACTATGGGCAGATCGGTGAAGAAGCGGGGCGCGGCCTCGCGAAGATCCTGGTTGAAGTTGTCGCGGACCACGTGGAGAATCTCCATCAGAGCGTAAGCGTCGTCGCGCGCGACCGCCTCGTGGCCGCTATTGATGGCGGGGAGGATCTCGCCTTCCCACCACTTGCGCACCACTTGTTCGATCTCCCGTTCCGGAACGTCCGGCAGGTGCCCGGATAGAGCTACTGCAGCCAGCAGACGGGACCGCACCGCGGACACCGACGAGTCGCGGCGGCTTTGCTGGATGCCCCGCGCGAGCTTGGCGGCCAGGGTTTTGGATTGCGCCTCGGTGAGAATATCCTGACACCAGTCGAAGACCAGCGCCAGTTGGCGCAGATCGGCGCCGGCGCCCAGCGCCCAGGCGACGGCCTGCTGGCCGGCTTCGGAGCTGCCGGACACCCGATAATACAAAGCCTGGGCGAACCCCGGTTCGGGCATGGGAGCTTTGCCGGCCATCAGCAGGTGAAACTGGTTCCAGCGCAGGGACTGGCGCTCGCGCTCGCGGCGCAGCAGCCGGAGCCGCCGGGCGCCCAGGAAAATGCGGGGGTGCGCGGCGTCGACCCGCAGACTTTCCTCCTGGCTGGGAGCGATGCTGGGTGCCAGGCCGGCCAGAGCGGCCACGGCCAGCGCGAGAGCGGGTATCCGGCGAACGTGCATTCACACCGATTGTGTCATAGCGACACAGTGCCCGCCCACGGGGCCCCGGCCGGCGAAAACGTGCATCCCGAGACGTTGCGCGATTTCAGCAGGATACAGAGGATTGACACTTGGCGATCCGGTTGCTATTTTCGGTGATGAATTGGCGAAGTAACTTTTAACCTGCCCTCTGCTGCAACAGGCAGGCGGAAGAGGAACGAGCGCAACAAGACAACGTGCTTGCGGGAGCCGTTGCCGGTAACAGCATTTGGGCTCGCTAGTCTTCCCTTGTTGGTTGCAACAGAGGGGTTTTTTTGTCAAACGGTTTCTTACGATCTCCCCGGGGGTCTGAGGTTGCGGTAGTCATCTGGCATTCGTGGCGAGGAAAGTTTGGACGCGGACCTTACCAGGAATGCCGGTCCAACCAGATGGTCCGCCGCCGGATCCCAGCCCGACCTGGGCGAGCCGCATCGGCAGGAGGCTCTAGCCGGTCCTCAGAGCAACCCCGATGCGGTTTTTCTTTTTGGACCGAACAACCCGCCGGACTCGAGAATCTGGCTGTATGTCATTCTGCCTTCTGACTTCTTCTTTCAGGGATTCACGGCGCTGAACAACTCGCGCGAACCGAGCGAACGCCAGAAGGCGAAAACCGCGATGCCCAACAGGAGGATGAAGCTGGCCAGTCCAGCCGGGGCATACCAGGTCTTCCAATCCGCGCCGAGGGAGATCAGGTTGAAGCTGTCGATGAAGAAGACGGCAGCCATGGTGGCCACCAGACCGAGCCGCA
>CABECV010000981.1_pt1 | contig 10278 bp, 10 predicted proteins | sample 3422511 | NCBI WGS metagenome assembly CABECV01 (sample SAMEA5534327, study PRJEB31848) | metagenome | biome: tundra; feature: field; material: soil | place: USA | collected 2013-05 | depth 0.15 m | reverse complement strand
GACGGGGCGCCCTCTGGGCCCGGCTCCGAATGGGTGTGGTACCGAGCCGCGCGCGTAAGCAAGCGGTTGTCGCGCAAACCATAGCGTCGCCGTGTTTAGAAGTGTATCTTCACAGTTTCTTCAAAATCTCCTTGGCTTCGTTCAATTTCACGAACTGCTTTTCCGCTTGATGGAATTCCCGCGTGTGCACCCGCCTCCTGGCCCCACTGTGCTCCACCGGATACCGCAGATGCAGCATCTCGTGAAACATCACGTAGTCCAGAGCAACTCCCGGCACCGTTGGACTATCGAAGATCCGGCTGACGATGATCGCATTGTGCGACGGATCGAAATGGCCCAACCGGGTGCGCGAGGCCCCGCGGCTCCAGCCTAACTGCGGCCGGGCCAGCAATCCTTGGAAGTGCTCCGCGTTCAGCGCCTCGAACACCGTCTCCAAGTTATAATGACTACCTTGTGGGCCGGAGACAAACTTGCGGCCGCGGATCTGGCGGACCAGATGCATTTGGCGCCGCACATCCCGCCGGTTCAGGTACAGCCGGTAGCGGTGGGCGTAAATGCGCGCGGTCGGGCGGCGAAACAGCTTGCCCAACAGAATATAGGCCAGCGCTTCCACGACTGGAGCTGGAGCGCCCTCCAACAGATCCGAGATGCGCACATGGATGGCGCCGGATTCCAGACGGATGAAACTGTCGGCGTTGGCGAAACGGCAGAACTCCACTGCGATTCTTGGCAGTGGAGTGCGAGGTTTGAATTCCCGGAAGACGCGGGCGTAGATTTCTTCCGGGCTTTCGAAAAGCAAGGCGCTTTGAAATCCGGAGACGGCAAAGCCCGAGCCGGGGTCTTGCATTTCTCAACAATTTAACACATCAGGGCCATTGGGGCCTTGGAGGAAACTTGCCGAAAGCGAAAATCAGCGCGCTGGGCTGCTATGTGCCGCCGGGCGTGCTCACCAACAAAGATCTGGAGCGGATGGTCGACACGAACAGCGAATGGATCGTGGAACGCACGGGCATCTGCGAGCGGCACATCGCCGCTCCCGAAATGGCCACCTCCGACATGGGAACCGAGGCCGCGCGTGTGGCGCTGGCCGCCCGCGGCATCACGGGCGCCGAACTGGATGCCATTCTGGTCTGCACGGTGACGCCCGATATGCTGTTTCCGTCCACCGCGTGCCTGGTCCAGGATCGCCTGGGCGCCCACCGGGCGTGGGGCTTCGACCTGATCGCCGCCTGTTCCAGTTTTCTGTACGGCCTGACGACCGGGGCCGCCCTGATCGCGGCCGGCACGCACCGCAAAGTGCTGATCATCGGCGCCGATACCATGAGCCGGATCATCGATTACACGGACCGGGGAACCTGCATCCTGTTCGGCGACGGCGCGGGCGCCATGCTGCTGGAGCCCGCCGGCGAATCCGACGACGGCGCGGGCTTCATCGATTTTATCGGCGAAATCGATGGATCGGGCGGCGATTTCCTCAAGATGCCGGCGGGTGGGAGCCGCCTCCCGGCCTCCGCCGAAACCGTCGAGAAGCGCCTGCACTTCGTACACCAGCAAGGCCAGCAGGTGTTCAAGTACGCGGTGAAGAAGATGTACGAGATGTGCTCGGAAGTGCTGGAGCGCAACGGCCTGAAGCCGTCCGACGTGGGCGTAATGATCCCCCATCAGGCCAACCGCCGCATCATCACCGGTGCCTGCGAACGCATGGGCCTGAAGCCTGAGCAAGTGGTGATCAATATCGACCGCTACGGCAATACGACCTCGGCGACGCTGCCGCTGGCCACCCGCGACGTCATCGAGCAGGGCCGGCTCAAAAAGGGCGACCTGGTCATGTTCGCCGCCGTGGGGGCAGGCTACACGGCGGGCGCGAGCCTCTGGCGCTGGGCGTATTGACCGCCTTCGCGGTCAGCGATCAGCTTTCAGCAATCAGCTTCAGCAGACAGCTCGCGGCGGGGGCGCTGCTTGGCCGGCACCGATTTGACGATCGTACGGCCCCGGCCGGCTGCGGGCAGCGGCGACTTCGCCTGGGCGGCGGCTGCGCTCAGGAGGCCTTTACCTCCGGCCTGGTCAGCGCCGCCGCATTCTCCGGACGGATGAAGCGATTCTGATTTCCGCTGCTTAGCAGGATCTTGCCCAACGAGACCATGCAGTCCGACGGGCGTTCGGTCGTGCTGAACCCAATGACGAAAAATTTGTAGTTGTCGTAGTGTGTTGTCGCTGGAAGCCGGCTAATCCCATGAAGGCTGGGCAAGGCAATCGGCGTTATTTCTTCAGGCGGTTCTGATACTGGGCCTTCGGGTTTCGATGGTGGCCAATCCTTAGAACCATGCGAATGCACGCTCGTTCGGGGCCAGCCCTCAGGTTCGGGATTGGGTCGGTCAGTAAGGAACGCCGCACCATCCGAACCGGGTGGTCTCGTTACGGCACCGGCCAGTATCCCGCTCTGGTCCGCACTACCAGGTCGGAACGATTCCGCACCGTCACGCGGATCTGATGGAACTCCTCCGGATCCGAATGCGGCGGGGTGAAGCTGATCAGATACTGATTGTGGATCTCCGCGCCAAGACTCTCAATCACTTCTTCCAGCCCTTTCTGCTTTAGAAACGAAACCCGCCGCCCGCCCGTATACTTGGCGAAAGCCTGCGCGATATTGGTCTTGGCGAGCTCCTGCATCTGGCCGAGCATGGCAAGCAGATCCTTCGCATCGCCCCATTCCGGATCGCGTGGCCTGCAGTTCTCGTGGTGCGCGTCGCACACTGGCCCCCAGTCCGTCGAAGTGAACGGCGTCAGAAACCGCGAGTAAGTGATGAAGTAGACCGTCACATTCTCCCGCTGCGCGCGCGAGATGGCTTGTGCGAGCGGCATCTTGCTGCCGCGGTCCTTGCTCTCGCCGATGACAAACACTATCTTGCGGCTGTCTTTCCGCGCAGCCAGGAGATCGACGGCCTTAGCCACCGCCTCGATGGCGCTGCCACCGGAACCATGCGCCCGCACGTGCCGAAAACCCCCCTCTAGCGTCCCTGTATCCGAAGTGAAATCCTGCGCCACAGTCACCTCCTGGCCATACCAGATCACCGCGGCCTCGCCGCGTTCGCCCGCCACCAGCGGTTCGATCATGCTGCCTATCTTCTTGATCTTGTCCAGGGCGGCCCAGGCCTCCTGCGTCGAATTCACGGCGACCACCAGCGAAATCGGCATGGTCAGCTCATCCACCTGGATATTACGCGGCACATTGTTGTCCAAAAGGAGCAGGTCCGCGGGCGCCAGGCTCCGCACATAGTGGCCGGCCCGGTCGGTGATGGTGGTAGCGGCAACTACCAGCGGGACCGTAGTTTTGAGCGTGGTTTCTTGCGCCGGCATGAGCCATGCCAGCGCGCACACAATGGGCAACAGCAAGCCAGCGGGGCGCATATCTTAACATCGCATAGCACGCCAGGTGCCGCGAAGCGGAAGCAACCTTCCTAGCGGCCCGAGCGTAGCACACGCGGGTTGCGGCATCTCAAAGGAGCAAGTGATCATCGTAACAGTTCAGGTACCCCAGTCGATTTTTCTGGACAAATCGCGCGGGATCGGTTACCGTAGGGTGGATGAGTGCGAGAGCGGCTCGCCGGACAAGGCAACCAGAGGTAGTGGCGAATAGCCATCGGCACTCCAACCAACTCAGCCGTGAACAACTGTATCGGGAGAATGAGCGGCTGCTGCGCGAGAACGAAGAACTCCGCCGTAAAGTGGCGGAACGCGAAAGTCAGATTGCCGAACACGAAAAGCAAATCGCGGACGCCGAAAAGCAAATCGCGGACGCCGAAAAGCAAATCGCCGATCTGGAGCGGCAACTGGCTGGACGGAAGAAGAACTCTACCAACTCCTCCAAGCCACCTTCCTCCGACGGACTGGCCGGAGAGCAGAGACCGCGCGGCCGAAAGCACAAGAGCAAGCGCAAGCCGGGTGCCCAGCCCGGACATCCGGGGCATCATCGACCCTTGGTTCCCTCGGCCGCAGCGAGCGCCATTGAGGTGCTGCTGCCGAAGCAATGCGGGCACTGCGGGGCAAGCCTACCGCAAGAGCCTGGAAAGGTGACCACGGCCGGAGATCCGCGGCGGCATCAGGTGACCGAAGTGCCCCCGGTGAAGGCCCACATCACCGAGTACCAGTTCCCGAACGTGGTTTGTGGACATTGCGAAAAGGCTACCCGTGCACCATTGCCGGAGGAGATCGCCGGACAGTTTGGGCCGCAATTGACGGCGCTGATCGCGTACTGGACGGTCGTCTGCCGGCTGCCGCGGCGGCTGGTGGAAGCGATGCTGGCCGATGTGCTGGGCATCGGGATCAGTTTGGGCAGTACCCAGAAGGCTTGGGAAGAAGTCAGCCAAGCGGTGGCACAGCCCGTTCAGCAATTGCAGGAGCAGTTGCCGCGCGAAGCGATCCTCAATGTGGATGAGACAGGTTGGCGGACCAATGGCGACAAGCGCTGGATCTGGGCGCTAGTGGCCCACCAGTTCGTGTTCTATGTGGTGGCCTCCACGCGCGGTGCCGAAGTGCTCGTGTCGTTGCTGGGTGCGGTCTACCGCGGCATTCTTTGCAGCGACCGGTGGGTGGTCTATCTGACGTACCATTCCGGCCGGATGCAGTTATGCTGGGCCCATCTGAAGAGGAACATCCTAGGGATTGCCGATTATGCGCGCAGCCCCTCGGCACAGCAGTTTTGCCGGGACGCCTTGGCCATTCTGGCCCGGTTGTTCCGATTGTGGTATCGGTTTCGCGGCGACTTACGAGACCGGCGCGGAAATCCGCAGCCTCTGGACCGGCGGCAACTTATCGAAAAATCGATCCCCCTGCAGAAGAAGCTGTTCGCATTGGCGGAGGCGCACCTGGACGATGCCGACCGCGAAGTGCGTAACATGGCGACGGCGCTGTTTACGCACTTCGAACGGCTGTTCACGTTTCTGGAGCACGAGGGCGTAGAGCCGACCAACAATACCGCGGAACAGGCCTTGCGGACGGCGGTGCAGTGGCGGAAGATCAGCTTCGGCAACCGCAGCCGGAACGGCGAAATCGCCACTGCTCGCCTGCTCACCGTCGCCCAGAGTTGCAAAAGGCAGCAGCGCCACGTATTGGACTACCTCACTGATGCCGTACGCTGCCATCGTCGTCAGACGACTGCACCTTCTCTGCTCCCGTAACGGCCCTGACCACCTGAACTGTTACTGATCATCCATCGGCTTGAGGTTCTGTCACACGTGCTATATGGTACGCTTATGCTGGTTCTGATAGGGCAGCCGATGCGCGACAGAAGGAGCCACGATAATGAGTTACAAGGGCCTGACATACCTGTTCCGCGTTTCTCTCCCCCTCCTTTCAGCGATGTTAGTCGCACAAACCGCGGGGCAAACCCTTAAAATCCAAGATGCGACGGCTGTTCGCCTATCGCTTACGGAATCCCTCAGCTCGGCTACGAATAGTGTCGATGATCCGGTTCGTTTCGAAGTGACGGAAGATGTAAAGGTGGGCGATCTCATCGCTATCCCCAGAGGTTCAACTGCCGTGGGCCACGTGGTAGAAGTCGAACCAAAGCGGCGCCTGGGCCGTGCCGGCAAATTGAACTTCTCCATCGATCATGTAAAGGCTCCCGACGGCGCCAATGTCCGCCTGAGGGCCTCATCCGCGAGGAAGGGAGAGGACAAGACTGGCACCGTTATTGTCGGGACTGTCTTGTTGTCGCCGCTTTTCTTGATCATGCGCGGCAAGGATGTGAGTATCCTAAAGGGTACTAACGTTATCGCATACGTTGACGGCGATCGGGAGATCGCCTTGCCGGGTACTCTCGCTATCGGTACCACGGCTGCGCGGAGCGCCCAAGCTGGCCCGGGCGTTCAGACGGCTGCCGTGTCGTTCACCTCGACTCCGGACGGCGCCGACGTTATCATTGATGGCAAGTACGCGGCAAGCACGCCATCAACACTCCAGTTGGCGGCCGGTGACCACAAGGTTTCCATAGAGAAGGGTGAGTTCAAGATCTGGCAGCGGACGATCACAGTTACCGTTGGCAGCAGCATCACGATGAGCGCAACGCTGGAAAAACAATAGGTCTCCCGCGATCATGCTCGCACGACGCAACGCTCGAAGCCCGATGAAATGATCTCTCGGCTGTGGTAGAGTGGCATCTGCGACTCGGAGGCGACGCATGGCTCAAAGCGCGGCAATCGCTTGGCAGCAGAAGGCCGCCGCACAGCGCACCACCGTTCCCTGGCACATCTGGGCGTGCGCGCTGGCGGTAACTTCAGCTTCGTTCGGCGGTGTCTGGGACATTTCCTGGCATGAGAGCATCGGCCGCGACACGTTCTGGACAGCTCCCCACTTATTCATCCACTTTGGCGGCATCCTGGCTGGAGCGGCCTCGGCCTGGCTGATCTTCCACACCACGTTCAGCCGCTCGCCCGTCGAGCGCGCCGGCGCGGTTCGTATCTGGGGCTTTTACGGACCGCTGGGCGCCTTTCTCTGCTGCTGGGGTGGGGTGGCCATGGTCACCTCGGCGCCGTTCGATAACTGGTGGCACGCAGCCTACGGACTGGATGTCAAGATCCTGAGCCCGCCGCATGTCGTGCTGATCCTCGGGCTGATGGCGATTCGCTTTGGCGCGGTGGTCTTGATCCTGGGGGAAATGCACCGGGCCGAAGGAGTCTTACGCCGCAAACTGCAGGCGCTGCTCCTCTATACGTTCATGTACCTGCTGGGCGTGGCCATCGCCGTGTTCCAGGAATACACGTTCACCGACTACATGCATAGCGCGCTGTTTTACCTGCTGCTGTCGCTGTTTGCTCCCATGTTCCTGGTGGCGGTCGCGCAGGTTTCCGAGTTTCGCTAGGCGAGCACCGCGATCGCCGGCATCTTTACCACGCTGAACCTGATGTTCCTGTGGCTCCTGCCTCTGTTTCGCGCCGAGCCGAAGCTGGGTCCGGTGTATCACCATGTGACCAGCTTCATCCCACCGCCCTTTCCACTGCTGATCGTCGTGCCGGCTCTGGCGCTCGACCTGTTGCGCCCCAGGCTGCAGACCTGGAACCTGTGGCGCAGGTCCGCCGTGTTCGGCGCGGTGTTCCTGGGAGCCTTTGTGGCGGTGCAGTGGCCGTTCGCGAATTTTCTGCAGTCGCCGGCCGCCCGCAACTGGGTCTTCGGAACGCAATATTTTCCCTTCTTCGTTCCACTCACCGATAACTGGGTGCGATACGTCTTCACCCAGGTGGAAAGCGGCGCGCCGGAGTTCTGGTTTCGAATGGCGCTGACCCTGGCGATCGCCATACTCAGCGCCCGGGCCGGCCTATCGCTGGGCGGCTGGATGCGCCGCGTGCGCCGATAGCATCACCTCAACCTCATAGCCGCGGCAGATGCGGCTTGCAATCGGCACTGCCTTGTGATATTGCTTTCCTCGGAGGCATATCTATGATCGATATGGCTAACCGAAGTGTGGCCCTGTGGGCCCTGATTGCAGTGAATCTGATCCTGTTGTCCTGTTCCGGCAGCAACGCGCCCGAGCCCGGCACTCCCGCGTTCTACTGGGCAGCCGCCAAGGAAACCTATGCCACAGGCGACTATCAGAAGACCGTCGAACACCTGGGCAACATTCTATCCAGCCAAAACGATTACGTCGCGCGCGCCCAGCCGTGGATGTTGGTCTTGACCTCCGGCATGGCTCAAGGCTATATGGATCTGGCCGAATCGTTCGAGGCCGGGGGCCACGCCAGTCACGCAAACACCACGAATTTTCACCGCCAGGTGAACACTTACCACGGCGCCGCCAACACGTTAGCGCTCCAGTTTGCCGACACCTTCTCGAAATTCCAGAGCAAGGACGAATACGTCACTCTGGCTTTTGCGTACCCCACCGGCAGTCCCACCGAAGTCGTGCTGCTCAACCGCGTCGCCGGCGGCGCCTGGCTGCCCGACGCCGAGATCGAAACCGCCCAGAAACGCGCCATCGAGCGCGCCGTGCTGTTGGCCACCTGCCGGGCCGCGGGCGCGAAAAACGATCCGGCCAAAGCCCAGGATCTGCTCAAGACCGGCGAGGCCAAGGTTCCACGAGCCGCGTTCTTGCACGCCATGGCGGCCGCGCTATTTGAAGAGTCCCAGTTGTACGCGCACAACAAGCTGGATCAGCCGGATAAGATGAAGATCTTCTGCAGCCGCGCGCAGGAGGCTTTGAAGATGGTGCCTGCCTCCAAGGAGAGCCAGGATCTGGACAAGAAGATCCAGGCGGCCATGAAGAAGCTCAAAGCTTAAAACGGACCGCGTTCACTCGCGGCCGGCTGCCAACCGGATACAAATCAAGTGACCGCTCTCCGCCAGCACCTGGTGACTCATTTGCCCCGCCACATATGCGCGGTAGCTATCCTCATCCAGCACGAAAACGCGCGCGCGGCTGCCGCGCAAGGCCTCCATTAGTTCTGCGCGGCTGAATAACCGGATGAGGAAGCGGTCGCCGTACCACTGCAGTTGGTTGTCTTCATCGAATCGGGGCTGGCCGGCGTCGTAAAACGCGACGCGTTCGCCAGGGGCCGTCGCACCGGTCGCCGCTTTGGCGATGGGCCGGATCTCGGCGGCTTCGAAGTGCGTCCGCGGGAAAGCCGCCACGGCCACCACAGCCAGCGCCATCACGGGCGTCGCGACGCGCAGACCCGTGCGCAGGTTCCTCTCCGGCACGAACTTCCTCAGGCCCAGCGCCGCAAGTATGGCAAAAGCCGGATAGGCCGGAAGCATGTATCGCAACACGCGGCTGCGCGCGGCCGCGCACAGGGCAAAGACCACCGCCACCCATGCGATCAGCAGCCACAGTCTGCGGTCCCGCCCGCGGATGACCACGGCCAAGCCGGCCAGCATCGCCGGTAGCCACGGCCAGTAAGACTTCGCCAGCATCCACGCATACTCGAAAGCGCCGGTATAACGCCGCCACGCTGGAGACAATCCTCCGTAAACCTCGTTCCGCAGCCAGGTGGAGTGCACCTGCAGGAACCACATTCCGAACAGATGAACCAGGTAGGCATACCAGGCCGCCAGCGGCAAATAGGCCACCACCAAAGCCGGAATCGCATAGCGCCACGGCGGCCGGCGGCGGCTGACGATCAGGTGCAGCACGAACACGGCCGGCAGCGCCAGCCCCATCATGCTGCGCGTCATCTGGGCGAGGGCCGTGCAGGCGCCCGCGGCCAGGTACCAGCGCGGATCGTCCCCGGTGAGCGCCCACGCGCAAATCGCGCACAGGAAAAAGAAGGTGAACGGCACATCGGTCATGCCGCGCGCCGTGTACTTCAGAAAATAGAGGCTGGTCGCCATGACAAACATGGCCAGCACAGCCGTCCACGCATCGCCCGTCAGCTTGCGCGCCAGCCAGTAGACCAGCAGGATGACGCCCAGCCCGCACATGGCGGAGGGCAGCCTGGCAAGCGCGTCCGAAAAGCCGAAGGCTGCGAACAGCGGAGCTTCCATCCACTCGAGCAGCGGCGGATTCTCCAGCGCGGGCTCGCCGTTGCTGTGCAACACCAGCCAGTCTCCGGTGCGCAGGATATCCTTGGCGATGTGGGCGTACTGCGCGTCGTCATAGCCGGTGAGATCTCCCGTGCGGAGCGGCGCGAAGACCAGGATGGCGGAAAGAATTGCGAGGATCGGGAAGTACCGGCGGGTGTCCAACAAGCCAAGTATATCGCGCGGATCGGGATGCCTCGCGCGGGCGGGGCGGCGTTATCTCAGTAGCTCTTCCACGCTTGTGGCATCCAGCACGTGTACACACAGTTCTTCGAGATCGGTCGTCGATAGGCCCGCTAGCTTTTCCGCGGCCCAATTTGGCAGCGCGCCGAAGCGTTTCTCAATCAGCCGGCGAAGCATATTCAACTCGCCTCTCTGTTCCGCTTCTCTAAACATAGGGTCCCAAGACCTCGTGATCCCGAATATCGATATTAATCGGCATTTTCAAAACACAGGCCGGATATAATCGTACATTATCGTACCACCACGCTGCGTACCTCACGGCCTGCAAACCCAATTCTAGGGTCATCGCCTCAAGCCGAAAGAGAATCCCAGCCTGCCTCTCCGCCGTTTTGCCGGTTTTCGGTGACACATCTCAGCCTCCCCCTTCCACGCTGAAAACAAACACCCAATTGTAATCCGTTCAATACGAATCCCCGTCGCCGCCATGCTACGCTTACATCGGGTGGAGCGTCGCCCGGGTCTTTGAAATCCGAATATTATCCGGGCCGGGCGCGGCCGGACACCCCGGCCGGAGGTCCCCCGGGA
>CABECV010000949.1_pt1 | contig 10551 bp, 5 predicted proteins | sample 3422511 | NCBI WGS metagenome assembly CABECV01 (sample SAMEA5534327, study PRJEB31848) | metagenome | biome: tundra; feature: field; material: soil | place: USA | collected 2013-05 | depth 0.15 m | reverse complement strand
GTCAAATATAAGAACGCTATTCTGACCCCGTGGCAGTTTTTCACGGCCCAGTTACAGCTTACGGGCGCCGCTGTCCCAGTCTGGATGGCGGGCTTGTGGTTCTATTTCGCTCACACGCGAGGCAAGACATATCGCGCGCTGGGATGGACTTATGCGATCGTGTTCGCGACTTTGTTCGCGCTACGCGGCAAAGGATATTATCTGCTGCCCGCCTATCCCATGTTACTGGGCGCGGGCGGCGTTTGTCTGGAGGAGACGCTCGCGCGGCGGCCTTGGCAGTGGCTGCGGCCCGCGCTAATCGCGGTGATGTTAGCCTTTGCGGCGGTGAGCGCGCCGATGGCCATACCGCTGCTGCCGGTCGAGACGCTTGTTCGCTACGCCGCCTGGCTGGGTGTCAAGAACCAGGAGGAGCGGCACGCAATGGGCAGGCTGCCGCAATTCTATGCGGACATGTTCGGATGGCGGAACATGGCGGTGCAGGTAGCTGCCGTGTTTCAGGGGCTCCCGCCCGAGGATCAGGCCCACGCCGTCATCCTCGCCTACAACTATGGCGACGCGGGAGCGATCGATTATTACGGGCCCGGTCTGAAAATTCCCAACGCAATAAGCGGACACAACAACTACTATTTGTGGGGTCCCGGTCCCATGGATCCGCAAGTGGTGATCGTCATTGGAGGAAATTTCGAAGATGCACGCAAATTGTTCGGGGACGTGCGCGCCGCCGGAAGCATCACCGAGCCAAACGCCATGCCCTTTGAGAACAACCTGACGATCTGGGTGTGCCGCGATCCGAAGATGCCGCTGCGGCAATTCTGGCCGATGCTCAAGCACTACGTGTAGCTGATTCGTGGGGCAGGACTCCTACAGTCCTGCGGCCGGCGTCCACGCCGGCCTGTCGCGGTCGCCAAGGAACTTGATTCGTCGAGCGAGGAGCGGGTCCTGGAGGACCCGCGCAGACCTGGAGGTCCGCCCCACAGAATTCTACTTCGGCTGGAAGCCCACCAGCGAGACGACCACGCCCAGTTCCCGCCTGTCGGCCGCGGTGGGTGCGATGGTCTTGTCAAGGGAGAAATCGACCCGGGCCACATCGCCCGCCAGCAAGTTGGCGGGAACGTCGCGGCTGTATATGAACTGGCCCGCCTGCGTGTAGCTCTCCGGAGCGAGCGCCGTGCCGTTCACGTAAGCGGAGAGCGACACGGCCTTCATCCTCGCTAGGGCCACATCCGGAATAGCGAATTTGAGTTGCAGGACCGCGCCGTTCGCCGCGGCCGTGCGCGGCGGGCGCAACAGCACAGAGAACCTGCCCGCGGTCCAGCGCCAGGAGTTTTGTTCCACGCCGTAGAATCCGCTGAGCAACTGCGCCGCGACATGCGGGTCCGCCGTGGCCACCACGCTTACCAGCGCCGGCCCCTCTTCAACGGTCCGGATCGTTACTCTTCTGTGCCGCTTGCAGCCCACCGGTGCAAGGGCCAGGCTCAATACCAGGACCGCGGCGCCTATCGACATGTGCATGGCGGGCCGGCGCTGGCTCGAGAAAGAAATCGTCATTAGTCTCCGCTCTTCTCTACTTGTACCAGGCAACTGTAGAGTGTGGGTCCGCCGCCCTTGTCGGTCAGGCGCTCGGAAGTGAGCGCATTCACGCTGCGGTGGTCCGCCGACATCCTGGCCCATCGCACGGACGGCGCGCACACCACTCCCTGACGCACCACGCCGTCTACTTGCGCGCGCAGCAGGCAGGAACCCCGGTCATTGTAGACACGCACCTGATCGCCCGTGACGATTCCGCGCGCCGCCGCATCGGCCGCCTCGATGTGCAGCGTGGCGGTGGCCGCGTCGTTTTCCGGGCGGTTGCCGAAAGTCGAGTTCATGCTGTCGTCGTGTTTGGGCGAGATCAATTCCAACGGGAAGCGCGCCCGCAAGCGCTCGTCTCCAAAGCGGGATTCCACCGGCGGCGTGTACTCGATCGACTCCGCGCGGAACTCGCATTTGCCGGAAGGCGTGCCGAAGCCGCCATTGGCGAACGGCAGGAAAGGATCGCCCGCGGGCGCCACCCGCAGCCGCACGAAATGCTCGCGCTCCAGATCCTCCAGCGTGATGCCGCGCACGAAGGGATGTTCGGAATCGAGCAGGGTGCGGATCATGTCGTCGTCCGAATCGCCGAAGCACGCGTCGTCGAAGCCCATCCGCTGGGCGAGCGCCCGGAAGACCTCCACGTTCGATTTGGTCTCGCCCGGCGGCGCCAGCGCGGGCCGCGCCAACTGCAGGTAATAGTGGCCGTAAGCCAGGTAGAGATCGGTGTGCTCCAGGAACGTGGTCGCGGGCAGCACGAAGTCGGCATAATCGGCGGTGTCGTTCTGGAACTGTTCCAGCACTACCGTGAACAGGTCTCCGCGCTGGAGGCCGCGCCGCACGGCATTCTGGTTCGGGGCGATGGCGGCGGGGTTCGAGTTGTAGACCACCAGGGCCTTCACCTGCGGGTCGCCGGTTTCGTTGAGCGCCTGTCCCAGCAAAGACATGTTGAGAATGCGCGCCTCGCGGCCCAACGCGCGCCATTGCAGATCGGCGCGCTCCAGGCCGGCCTTGTTCAACTGGAAAGCTTGGGACGTGGAGAGTTGCAAGCCGCCGCCCACCTCTTTCCACGAGCCGGTGAGCGCGGGCAACAGGGCAATGGTGCGCACCGCCATCGCGCCGCGGTCGCTGCGCTGCACGCCGTAGTTCAGCCGGATTGCGGCGGGACGCGTGGTGGCGTACTCGCGCGCCAGCGCCACGATATCGTCCTTCGCGATGCCGCTCAGCGCCGCGGCGCGCTCGGGCGGATATTCTTTGACGCGCTCCGCGAGTTCCGGGAACCCTATGGTTTGCTGTGCAATGTAATCTGCGTCATAAAGCTTATCGCCGACGATGACGTGCATCATGCCCAGCGCCAGCGCCGTGTCGCTGCCCGGATTGATGAAGAAATTCTTGTCCGCGGCCGCGCCCGTGCGATTGCGGCGCGGATCGATGGTGTAGAATCTGGCGCCATTGCGGCGCGCTTCCACGATGAACGGCCACAGATGCACGTTCGTTCCGAGAATGTTCGCGCCCCAGGCGATAATCAACTTGGCGTGCCGGAACTGCTCGGGCTCGGTGCCGTAGCGGAAGCCCAGAGCGTCGAGCAGCCCGGCGATGCCCGCCGACGAACAGATGGTGCGGTCGAGGCGCGATGCGCCCAGGCGGTGAAAGAAGCGCCGGTCCATGCCCGAGCCGTTCAGCAGTCCCATGGTGCCCGCGTAGCTGTAGGGCAGAATGGCTTCGGGACCGAATTCCGCGGCGATAGCTTTCAGGCGCGCGGCGATCTCGTCGAGCGCTTCGTCCCAAGTTACGCGCGCGAAGCGGCCTTCGCCCTTGGCGCCGGTTCGCCGCAAAGGATAAAGCAGGCGGCTGGGCGCGTATTCGCGCTCCAGATACCGCGCCACTTTGCCGCACAAAAATCCGCGGGTCACCGGATGCGCCGGGTCGCCCCGCAACCGGGTGGCCTTGCCGCCGCCGTCGATGGTGGCATCGATTGTTACCAGGACGGCGCAGGCATCCGGGCAGTCCAAGGCGCACACGGAATGGCGGATTTCAGGCATTTAACGAGGATTATAGCAGGGCCGGGTCACGGCCGGCCCAGGTTCTCGTACCACTTCAGATTAGCGGTCGCCGCACCGATGCACGCGATATCCGGGCGCCCGTCGCCGTTCAAGTCCGCGATGGCGCAGGCTGCGGCCGCGATGCTGTTGTCCAGCACCACCTTTGTCCAAGCGGGTGTCCACTCCGCGCCTTTGGCATCCTGCGCGTAGTAGACGTTCACGCCTTTGCCGCGATAACCGGCGATCACTTCGTCGAAGCCATCGCCGTTCAGATCGGCGGTGAGAATCGTGTGGCCATCGGAGAGCGAATCGTCGATGACGTGGCGCGGCCACGTGCCGGCGCTTTCCTGATAGACGGCGACCTCGTTGCCGTGCCACGGCTCGATGGCGGCCAGATAACGCCGCTTACCCAGTTGGCCCACGGCCACGTCGCTGGACCCGGATTTGGGCCACGGCGCGGGGTCGCCCTTGGCGATCTCGGTGCGGCTCCAACGCCCGTCCCCGCCAAGTTTGTACAGATGAATGCCGGTGAAGCCGGCGGTCAGGATTTCGTCGCGGCCGTCGCCATCCCAGTCCACGATGTAGATGCCGTGGACCACGCCCTCATCCTGCTCCGAAATGGTTTGGCGCTTCCATTCGCCTGGCCGGTAGAACGCCAGCGGCGTGTGCGCGTGGTCCTCGGGGTGCTCGACATTGGCGGCGGTCAGCGGCTGGTTGATCACTACCTTCTTGCCGCTGCCGTCGATATCGGCCCACCGCAGGCGGTGGGAAGTGGGCAGCCGGTCGATCTCCCGGATGCTCCACGGCTGGCGCGGATCTCCATTGTGCCGGAGCACGGATACGATGCCGGCGCTGTGTTTTGCGTTTTGGGAAAAGCCGGAGGCCAGCACGATTTCGGGAATGCCGTCGCCGTCCACATCCCAGGCGGCCAGATTGATCATGCCGGAGAGATTTCCGGCGATGACGTGGCGCTGCCAGCCGGGATTCTCGAACCATACCAGCTCCGTCATGCCGCTGGCGAGCGCGACCAAGTCGATCTTGCCATCGTGGTTCATGTCGACCGCCACCACCTGATAGCCGCCTGTCAGGCCGGTGGCGACGGTATGTTCTGCGAAGCGCACCGGAGGCGCGGCGGAAAGCGCGCTGCAAAGGAGAATCCACGGGATGGGCCGCACGCACCAAGTATAGAATACCGGGGACGGCGCGGGCCGGCCGGTGCTCGGCAATGCAATCATAGTACTAGAACGATATGTTAAGTGTACCCCCATTTGCGCATGATGCTACCCCCCATTTTTGGCTTCGTCCGGTATTTTTCATGGATTGTCGGGGATTTTTGCGGGTTTTCTTGTGCATCGGTAACATTGTTACGCCGTTCGCGGGAGGTGCGGATGGCCCTTCCTACCCGATGTGAGGATAGCACGGCGGCGGTGGAGGTTCGGCGGTCCGATTGTCGTTGGGCGTTTGTTTTCAGCGATGCGGGAGATCCCCAGATGTGTGATCGTCACGCGCGGTCCCGCGCCACGCGAAGCCGATGGGGCCAGCGGAAAGCGAAGACCGGCACCATCTCCCTTTCCTTTTTTGGTCCGAGGCGCTCAAACCGCCTAGCCCAGGCGTCGGGGCTGCAAACGAAGGTTGTCTTGCAGGGGTGGTCCCGGAAGGCAATAAATGGCGTCGAATTATCGAGCGCGCGACGGGGGCGGGACGTTTTCCTGGATTGGGCGGCATGTTACCCGACGGCGGGTGCCGCAGTCTCCCAACGGATATCGGCGCGGGAGCGCAACTCCGCGACTGCGCGGAGATAGACTTGGTGCTGGTTCTGTAACGCGAGGACGCGCTCGATATCCGCGCGCACTTCTTCGAAGCTGGCTGCGCCGGCGTCCACCTTGGCGCGCAGCTCGGCGATGTGGAAGCCGTAGGGTGTGCTGAAGATGCCGGTGCGCTGGCCCGGTTCGAGGGCCCGGATAGCGTCTTCGAACTCTTGGACCATTTGGCCGGCGGGGAACCGCCCGAGATCGCCGCCGTTGCCTTTGCAGTCGGAGTGGCGTTCGGCGACTTCGGCGAATGACTGGCCACCCTCCAACTCCGCGAGCGCCGCTTCGATCCCTGTACGCGCCTCTTCCGCGCTATGCTCCGGGTTGACATGCTTCACGATGTGCGCGGCCTGAAACGATTCCGGGTTGCGGAAGTTTTCCCGGTTCGCCTCATAGAAAGCTTCGACTTCCTGCGCCGCCGGCTGAGCCGCTCCCGCCACCATCTCCGCATGCGTACGTTGCAGGCGGAACTGCAGCTCGACCCACTGCCGCAGCAAGCCATCGTCGGACGCGGTGCGGCCATTGCCGGCCTGCTTCTGCCGCTGCACTTCTTGCTCGACCGCCTGGGGATCGATGGGCCGCGGATCCTGGGCCGCCGTTTGCTCCACTAGCATGCGGTCGATGGCCGAATGTTGCGCGGCGATCCGCAATTGTCGCGCCCGTTCGGCTTCATCGGCGATAGCGTTAAACCGCAGGTCGGGGCCGATGCGCTGCTCTTCCTCGCGGATCCACTCCTCGGGTACGGGCTGCCCATTGACCAGATATGGCATGGCCTATTTGCTAGTGTTGATCAGCACTATGACCCCGCCCGATCCGTCCGGCGCAACCAGGTCCGGCTTGCCCGCCGCAGCCGGCTGCCCGTGCAGATTCACCGGCACAATGTCGCCGGGATTGGGTCCCGCGCCTATGTAAAACGGCGCCGCGAAGGTGCCGTCGCCCTTGCCGAGGAAGATCCCCAGCGTACCGGCTTCCATCAGGCCGATATCCGGAATGCCGTCCCCGTTCACGTCCGCCACCATGACTGCCCCGGGCGATTCCAGTGCGTCCGTGAGCACCTGCTTTTGGGTGAATCCTCCTTTGCCGTCGCCCAGGTAAACCGTCACGCCGCCGAGTGACGTCTCCCCGACCACCAGATCCGGTTTCCCGTCTCCGTTCACATCCGCTATGATGACCTCCGAGGGGTCGCAGGGAGTGGTGAAAGGAAATAGGCAAGTGGGGATGGTGTGCACGTCGAATCCGCCGTGCTGGTTGTTGAGCAAAACCCACAGGAGGGCGGAACCTTCCGATCCGCTGGTGAGCACCACGTCCGGCCAGCCGTCGCCGTTCAGATCGCCGGCGGCGACAAAGTTGAACCCGTCCACCGGGGTGTTGGGCACCAGCGGCACCGGCGCTTGGAAAGTTCCATCCCCGTTGCCCGGCGCCCACAGGTTCGAGTTCGAAGCGAACCCCAGCTTCCCGTTCCGGTTAAAATCGGCTACCGCTACAAACCACGCCGTTGTGTAAATCGGCGTTTCACTCTTCAGCGTGAACGTGCCGTCGCCCTTGCCGATATAGGCGTTGACGGTGGCTCCCGCGGGCACGATCAGGTCGGGAATTTTATCCCCGTTCAGGTCTGCCGTGATCACGCAACCGGAATCGATCCAGGGGATGGCTGTACCCGTTGTGAAAGGCGCGAGGGCCGAGCCGGTTCCTAGCAGGATGGAGATGCCTTGCGAGGTGTTGACGGCCACGTCGGGCTTGCCGTCGCCGTTGTAATCGGCCGCCGCGGCGCAGCCGGCTGGGGCGGGCAGCGCTGTCCACAGGCCGTCCTCGAAGCCGCGGCCATGCTCGAAGCCCCCTTTGCCCGTGTTCAACAGCACGGAAACCGCGCCCGTGCCCTGCACTACGAGATCCACCAGGTTGGGGCCCCGCAGATGGGCGGGAACGACATTGCCGCCGGAGGTTTGGACGGAGAGTTCGGCCGGGTAATAGACGGGCGCCTTGAATTTGCCGTTGCCTTCCCCAAGGGCCACATAGACGGACGGGTTGAGCAGATCCGGGACGCCGTCGCCATTCACGTCGGCGATGGCACTTACCCCTCCCGGCAAGTAAACGTAGGTGGGCCCTAAGAAGCCTCCGACGCCGTTCCCGAGGTAGAGGGGTACGTAGTTCTGGTAGGCGCAATTCGCGGCGATAGCCGGATAGCCGCCCGTGCGGACGGCGCCCACGATGAAGCCGCATGGGGTTCCCGGGTTCTGGGGGTTAGGGAAGTTCTGCTGGGGCTGGAACGTGCCATTGCCATTGCCCAGCAGTACGGCAAAACCGGTGGGCGTTGTGACGACGAGGTCCATCTTGCCATTCTTGCGGAAGTCCGCCGCAACGACGTAACTGGCGTTCGTCGGACCAGCGCCGTTAAACGGAGTGAGTACTCCGGGATTGAATACGCCACCGCCCTTACCGGTAAACAGCCAGATTCCGCTGTCGCCTACGGTGGCAGCATCGGTAATGCCGTCGCCGTTGAAGTCCCCAAGGGCGACATTGTATGTGTTGGCGTCCGTACCGGCCGGATAGAAGACGGCAGGTTGGAAGGTGCCGTCGCCGTTGCCAAGCGAGACGCCGATCCCCCAAGGGCCGTCAAGCAGGTTCCCAGCCAGGACAAGGTCGACTTTATGATCTCCGTTCAAGTCTGCCGTGGCGAAGCTCCATCCAAGCGCCAGGTTGGCGGTTGGTCCTTGCCGGAAGGTGCCGTTTCCGTTACCGAACAGCACCTGCACGGCGCCACCTAGCAGCTCAATCACATCGGGAATTCCATCGCCGTTCGTGTCGGCTACAGCCACTTGATTGAAGCCGAAGTCCGCGTAGTCGCGCCGCGCGAAGAAAGTGGGTGCCGCCGCGCTGGCGACAGCAACACTCGCCAGGCATGCTAGAAGGCATGCCGTGAAGACAGAGTTTGTTCTCATAGTCACCTCGCTTGGGGCTGCTCCCCGTCATTTCTGCCAAGTCGTTTCCGCAGGAGTCTGCCCCGCCTGTGCCGCCTTCACGTAAGCCAGATAGGTTGCCAAGGCGGTGCTATACGCGCCGGATGGGCCGATTATGTATTGTGGCGCAGGGGAGCCGTTGTACGTGGTGAACGTGTAGAGCTCGTTCTGCACGTTCGCCAATCCGAAATTCGTCTGGTACATGCCCGACACCCCCGCCATGTTACCGCTCGAATCAAACTGGACCTGATTTCCGGTTTCGCCGTATCTTGCTACTGGGGTCGGCAGTTGCAGGTTGTCCGGAGGTTGGGGCTGAATTGGAGAATAGTTATAGAACTCAAACTGCGGGCCCAACCCGCCTGGCGGGACGGCGCACGTGTCGGGCTGGGTCGGAAGGATAAAGTTGGGGCCGCACTGCACGCCCCCCGTCTGGCTGTAGTTCCAATAGCTGTACATCCCCAGCTTGCCGCCGCCGTATGGAGCCACAGCCCCGGGCGCGACGTCCACCGTGCGAAACGCGATGGCATGGCTGGGCACGAGCGTTTTCCCGGTTGGATCGGAAGGATCCGTCACCGGGAGGAAGCCCTCGTCGGTCGTGTGCAGAACGTACGGCTGGAGCTTATTGTGATTGCCGGAGCTCTGATCGGCGGAGGGGATGGTGGAGGCCCGCCGCTGTATGGGACTTGGGTTGAAGACGAAATCGTTTATCGCTTCGCGGTTCCACAGGTATGCGACCAGATCGCCGGCGCTCGACCGCCAACTGTTGTTCCCGAGCGCAGCCCAATACAGGAAAGGGAGAATATCCACGCTCGAGCAGGCATATTGCAGCACAGGATTTCGCAACTGGCCTGGGAACTTGATGTATAGCGGCGCGTTGATGGACTCTTCGTACAGCCCCCACGCCTTCCCATGAATGGAATGCGAGCCTGCGTAATCGCCGTGATCGGACAGAAAGATGATGATGGTGTTTGGCAGGTTGTTGAGCGCGGTTAGAACGCGACCGATCTGATAGTCCACGTTCCGCTGCATCCACAGGTAGTGATTGAGGAACGTGAACCAGGCATTCTGGTTCAGCGCGGCGCCAAGCTCCACGGCTTGCTTATGCTGATAGGCCCATTGCAGGGTGGGCTTGCCGTATACGTCGTTAGTCGGACCATAGGGTTGTTGGGAGGGGTCGTCGGGGTTGTTCCAGAGCGGATTGTTTGGCCCGGTGGGAGGCGCTCCGTTCGGCGGGTACGGCAGAGGGCTGGGCATGGCCATGATCGTCTCATCCACACCTTGAGGCTTCAAGGGGGTATATCCGTCCGTGAACGGAGGACAATATCCGACGAGCCCCGCAGACGCGTAGCTAAAATTACCCAGGCCATTTGGATCCGCGATGCCCGCCAGCCCATAGCTGTAGGGGAAACCGGACATGTCGTGGGGATTGACGAAGCTCACCGCGCAAAACCACGGCTTGGTGACGTGCAGTTGCGCGTAGGAGAACCAAGTGCCAAAAGCGTCAGCGATGCCGCCGTCGCCAAGCGCTAGGTAACCCGTGTCGGTGAAGGTCAGGCCCGGGCAGGCCGGTCCGTAGTCCCGGCAGACGTAGGTGGTCCCGTTTAGAAGGGGCGAACCATCGCCGGGCACTGGCCCCAGGAGGCCGCCGCCGCAGCCCTCGTTGGCCGCGGAGCCGTCTGGGGAGGGGTATGCCAACGGCTGCCCCTGCGGGTTGTAGAATTGCGTCGGTGTGTTCGTCGGTATGCAGTGAGTATCGTTAAACCCATAGCCCTTCGCATCGCCCGGCCCGGGGCTGAACGCCCCGTCGTTCTTCGCGCCTGTCGCGGAGGCGTGCCACTTGCCGAGCCACACCGTGTCATACCCTACGTTTGAGAGAACGTTGCCAATCGTCGGGAATCCGGTTCCCGATCCGTTCGGCGGCAGCGGCCCGGCATAGGCCAGCAACTCAGGTTCGCCCGGGTTTTCCAGCGTGTTGAACATGCACGTCTGCTGCGAGTAAAGCCCCGTCAGCATGCTAACCCGGGAAGGCGTGCAGGCGCTGCACGCCGGGAAGTAGTTCGGGAAAACGCAGGACGTCTTTCGCAGACCGGAGATGTTCGGCAGGATGAGATCGATAGCGTTTTGCCCGCCCTGCGGAAGCCAGCGCGGCGTTCCCATCTGATCCACCATGAT
>CABECV010000919.1_pt1 | contig 10729 bp, 7 predicted proteins | sample 3422511 | NCBI WGS metagenome assembly CABECV01 (sample SAMEA5534327, study PRJEB31848) | metagenome | biome: tundra; feature: field; material: soil | place: USA | collected 2013-05 | depth 0.15 m | reverse complement strand
TAGACCTCGCAGCCGATGACCGGGTGCACGCCTTTGCTCTTGGCGGTGTTGTAGAACTTGACGGCGCCGAACAGGTTGCCGTGGTCGGTCATGGCGACGGCGGGCATCTTCTGCTCGACGACCGTATCCATGAGCTGGCCGATTTCACAGGCTCCATCGAGGAGCGAGTAATCGGTGTGGCAGTGCAGATGGACGAACGGGTTTTCCGGCATGGCCTTCCTTCTATCGGGTCTGTGGGGAGGTGATTCTATTTTACGACACTGGGCGGTGGGGGCGGGGAGGTGCCGGGTACCTGATTCCCGGCATTGCCGACCAGACGGGGCCGTAGCTGCTTCCAAGTTGCTTGGCGAGCAAGAAAGTTCTGGACATTTCGCGCCGGATCGGTTACTGTAGTCTGGATGACTGGGCCGGAGCCGGAAGACAACTACCAACGGATTGAGGAACTCTGCGCGCATTGAGTTGCAGGAATGAACCGATGGCGTAGCTCGCGCGCCGAGTCCGAGCGAGTCACGCAAGTTCAGTCATCCCTAATTGACTGAAAACAATCGCTAAGCACGATCGATTCCCGCGAGTTCCGGAAAACCTCGTGCTATTATTCATGTCGAGCGAAGAGACACTCACGCTGTCCGAAAAGGCTCCCACACTCGCCGCAAGGTGTTCTGCCGGGGCCGCCCTGGATCTTTGACAATTTCAACCGCAGCCGGAGTGATCGCATCGGCTCAAGTAACCGCAATGGCCGCAAGATAACCAATACTCTAATTAAACTCCATAACTACAACAAATCAACTTAGATATTTTAGTCGTTTTAAGAATTGGCTCTGTTCGGCAGATTTTATGTGGTCCCAATTCGTGCACAATAACGCCCAACGATGCATAACGATGCACAATCCAATTCCGCCCGGCCCAACGTTGAACCTCACCCCCACCAAGTCTCTCCCGGCGCGAGGTGCGCCCGCGCCACGTCCGGATTCAGCTCGATACCATAGCCGGGCTTGTCCTGAATCGTCAAATAGCCGTTTTCCCAGATGGGTCCTTCGTGGATCACCAGGTCGGGCCACCAGTCGATGTAGTCCGCCAGTTCGTGAATGCGGAAGTTGCGCATGGACGCCGCGGCGTGCGCGGACGCGATGGTGCCCACGGGGCTGGCGGGATTGTGCGCCGCCGTCCAGATGTAATAGTTGTCGGCGAGATCGGAGATGCGCTTGGATTCGAGCAGCCCGCCGGACTTCGGCACGTCGATGTGCACCCCATCGCAGCCCTGCAGTTCGATCAGCTTGAGGAAGCCCTGTCGCGTGTACAGATTCTCTCCGGTGCAGATCGGCACGGGCGATTGTCTGCGGACGAATGCCATGGCTTCGGGGTTCTCCGGCGGCACCGGATCTTCGAGCCACATGGGCCGGACCTTCTCCAGAGCCTTGGCGAGATCGATGGCATCGCGTGTGTCGAAGCGCCAGTGGACGTCGATGGCGAACTCGCCATCGGGTCCCAGTTCCTCGCGCACAACTTCCATGAGACGGACGATCTGACGGATATCGCCGGCTTTCAGTTGGCGTGTATAGGGATCGTGACCGGGTTCCTGATATTGCGGGTCCAGGGCGCGCGGAATGCCGTCGCCCTGAAACTTGAACGCGGTCCAGCCCCACCGCTCCGCGCGCGCTTGGTGCACCAGGTCGCGCCACGCGGCGGGGTCTTCGACGTGTTGCTTGGGAAGCTGCATGGTGCGATAGAAGCGCACACGGTCGCGGAAGCGGCCGCCCAGCAGGTTCACCGTGGGCGTTTCCAGGATGCGTCCGGCGAGGTCCCACAGGGCGATTTCCACGCCGCTGGCGGCCTCTACGGTGACGCCGCCGATGGCGCCCGCGCCCCCATTGCGCAACAGGATTTTGGTGTACAGCTTGTCCACGTTTAACGGGTCTTCGCCGATCAGCAGCGGCTTGAAGATCTTGGCGATCACGTCTTTAACGCCAGGCCCCCAATAGGCTTCGCCGATGCCGTAGAGGCCGGCGTCGGTTTCAATCTTGACGAGGTTCCAGTCCCAAGTGCCGCGGACAATCATGCACTTGACGTCCGTGATCTTCGCCTTGCGGCGCAGGGCTGCCGCGAGCCGTGAGTATGGCGCCGGGAACAGCGGCGCGGCTGCCAGCGCGGAGAGTTGTAAAAACCGGCGGCGATCGAGGGCGGGCATGGCACGATTTATAGCACACCTTTGATACGCTGAGTGGGTGGCGCACGCTTTAGCGTGCAGCGGCGAACTTCAGTTAGCCGTGCCGGCTGAAAAGCCTGCTGCAGCCGAGAGTGGCTGCCCCACAAGATGGTGTTTGGGGGATCGGTGATTTCAGTTAACGGCGTTTCGAAGACCTTTGACGGCAAGCGGCAGGTCACTGCATTGGAACAGATCGACCTGCAGGTTGCGCGCGGAGAGATGCTATCCATTGTGGGCGCCTCCGGGTCGGGCAAATCCACGCTGCTGAATTTGATCGGCGGCCTGGACCGGCCCAGCGCGGGCGAGATCCGCATCGATGGGCAGAACATTGCGAGCCTTTCCGACGATGACCTGACGCGCTTGCGCCGCGACAAGATCGGGTTCATCTTTCAGTTCTTCAATCTGCTGCCCAGCCTGAGCTGTATGGAAAATGTCGCACTGCCCTTGCATCTGAAAGGCATGCCGAGACAAAAGACCACGGCCCGCGCGCGCGAGCTTCTGGATCTGGTGCAGCTCGGCCACCGGCTGGATCACCTGCCCGACGAGCTTTCGGGCGGCGAGCGGCAGCGCGTGGCGATTGCGCGGGCGCTGGCGTTTTATCCTCCGATCCTGCTGGCCGATGAGCCGACCGGGAACCTGGACAGCCACACCGGCGCGGAAATCCTGAAGCTGATCCGCGATTTGCACGAGCGCCTGGGCGCCACGGTTCTGATCGTGACTCACGATGCAGGCGTGGCCGGGATTTGTCCGCGCATGGTCACCTTGAGCGACGGACGTGTCGCGGGAGATGTGCGCCGATGATCCTGCTGCGGCTGATCAGTTGGCCCTACGCGCGCAAGCACCTGGTCCGCTGGGTGCTGACCATTGGCGGCATCGTGCTGGGTGTGGCGTTGCTGGTGGGGATGTACACAGCCAACCAGAGCGTGCTCGAGGCTTTCAACCGGACCGTCGAGCACATCGCGGGCAAGACGCAGCTTCAAGTCTCGGCGGGCGACGGCGGCTTTGCGGAGGAGGTTCTGGAGCGCGTGCAAAGCGATCCCGATGTCCGCGCGGCAGCGCCGGTGATCGAGCAGGTGGTCGATAGCGGCATCAAAGGCCAGGGCAAACTGCTGATTCTCGCGGTGGACATGACCGGCGACCGCAGCCTGCGCGATTACGATCTGGAAGGCGGCGACGAAGAAGTAATGGACGATCCGCTGGTCTTCCTGGCGCAACCGGATTCGCTGATCCTGACGCGCGATTTCGCGGCGCGCAACGGCCTCGCCAGCGGCAGCAAGCTGGCCATGAAGACCATGGAAGGCGACAAGCAGTTCAGCGTGCGCGGCATTCTGCGATCGGGCGGGATGACCTCGGCGTTCGGCGGCAACCTGGCGATCATGGATATCTACGCCGCGCAGAAATTCTTCGGCATGGGACGCCGCTTTGACCGCATCGATATCGGCCTGAAGGACGGCGTCACGCTGGAGCAAGGGCAGGCCTCGCTGCGCAAGCTGCTGGGGCCGGGCTTCGAAGTGGATCCGCCTTCCGGGCGCGGGCAGCATTTCGAATCGCTGATGGGCGTCTACGCGATGACCATGAACGTCGCCAGCCTGTTCGCGCTGTTCATCGGCACGTTCATTATCTATAACTCGTTCGCTATTGCGGTCACGCAACGGCGCGCCGAGATCGGCATCCTGCGCGCGCTGGGCGCCACGCGCGGCCAGATCCGCGCGCTGTTCCTGGGCGAAAGCGCGATAGCGGGACTGGCCGGCTCGGCGGTGGGTATCGGCTTCGGCTTGTTGATGGCGCAAGGGCTGACGGCCAGCACCAACGCGTTCATGGAAGGTGTGATGGGTGCATCGGCGAACGCGGACCACATGCTGGTGCGGCCCTGGCTGCTGGTGACGGCGGCCGCGGTGGGCGTGATCGCCAGCATGATTGCGGCCTTTCTGCCGGCGCGCAACGCGGCGCGCGTGGATCCGGTGAAGGCTCTGCAAAAGGGCCAGTATCAGGTGCTCTCGGCGGGCGAGAATCGCAGAAGGCGCATGGCGGCGCTGGCGGCCATTGCGATTGCTGCGGGCTGCATAGTGTTTGGGCGATCTACCGTTACCTTCTATACCGGCTATTTTCTGGCGGTGTTGGCCATGCTGCTGCTCACGCCGGCGCTGTCGTTGTATCTTTCGAAGCTGTTGCGCGGGCCGCTCAAATGGCTCCGGCCGGTGGAGGGCGCGCTGGCGGCCGATAGCCTGATTCAATCGCCGCGGCGCACGTCCGCTACGGTGGCGGCGCTGATGCTGTCGCTGGCGTTGGTCATCGCGCTGGGCGGCATGGCGCGCGCCAGCTATACGGAGATCACTCAATGGATGGACATCACCATGAGCCCGGATTTCTTCGTCACCCCTTCGGAACTCCTCTCCACGCGGACGTATCACTTTCCGGACAGCATGGCGGATGGACTGCGGCAGATTCCGGGCATCGCCGAGGTGCAGCCCGTGCGCATCGTGCGCATCAACTTCCGGGGAAAGCCGGTGATGCTGGTGGGCATCGATTCGTTGAGCATCGCGCGGCGCACGCGTGGGCAACGGGTGACCGCCGGCGATTTCGACGGCATGTATCGCGCGGCAGCCGCGCAGAAGGGGCTGATCATCGCGGACAACCTGGCGCAGTTGGAAAAGCTGAAGCTGGGCCAGACGCTGGAGATCGCGTCACCGGCTGGCGTTCTGCGGCTGCCCATAGCCGGCATTCTGGAAGATTTCTCGAACCAGTTGGGCACGATTTTCATCGAGCGCGCCCTGTACCGGCGGCTGTGGAAAGACGACGCGGTGGACGTGTTCCGCATTTATCTGGCGCCGGGCGCCGTGGCCGCGGATGTCAAGAGCCGGATTCTGGACCGCTTCGCGCACGAACGCCGCATCTTCGTGCTCTCGAACAAGGAGGTGCGTAGCTGGGTGTTGAAGGTAACCGACCAATGGTTTGGCATGACCTACTTACAACTGTTCGTGGCGGTGCTGGTGGCCATTCTAGGCATCGTCAACACGCTGACGGTTTCGATCACGGACCGGCGGCAGGAACTCGGCGTGCTGCGCGCGGTGGGCGGATTGCGCAACCAGATCCGTCACACCATCTGGATGGAGGCGTTGGCGATCGGCGTCATCGGGTTGCTGCTGGGAGTGGCGGCGGGGGCCGTGAATCTGTACTACCAATTGACCATTGTGCGGCAGAGCTTCGCCGGAATCGCGCTCGATTACACATTTCCCTTTGGCATCGTGGGACTGCTGGTGCCCGTGATTCTCGGCGCAGCATTCGGCGCCGCGCTGTTCCCCGCGGAGAGCGCGGTGCGCAGTTCATTAGTGGAGGCGCTGGAGTATGAATAGACCGGTCATCTCTTTGGCGCTGGCGATTCTTCCGCTCGCCGCGGCCCCCGCCAAGGCCGAGGACGCGCGCCAGATCGTCGAAGAATCGCAGCGCCGCGGCCGGGCCGACTCCCAGCGCTACGAAGGCTCGCTGGAAGTGATCGGCGCGAATAACAAGGTGTCGAAGAAGCACTGGCAATCGGACAGGCTGGGTTCCTACGGCAATAGCAAGGCCATCATCCGCTTCACGGAGCCCGCCGAGGTGAAGGGCGTGGCGCTGCTGGTGATCAATCACCCGGATCGCTCGTCGGATCAGTGGATGTGGACTCCGGCTATCGGGCGCGACCGCCGCATCGCGCAACAGGATCGCTCCACGCGGTTCTTCGGCACGGATTTCAGCTTCGAAGATCTGGAGGAGCGCGACGTCAACCAGTTCGATTTCAGCCTGCAGGGCGAGGAATCCATCGACGGCGCGGCGTGCTGGCGCATCGAATCGAAACCCAAGCAGGGCAAGAGTTCGCAATACACTTCCTCGCGCGTATGGATTCGCAAGGACAACTACGTTCCCGTGCAGTATGAGAACTACGTGAAGGACAAGCTGGTGCGCCGCCTGGTGGAGAAAGACATCCGGAACATCCAGGGGATCTGGACGGCGCGCCTGCTGGAAATGACCGACCTGGGCCGCAACAGCCGGACGATTCTGAAGCTGGAGAACGTGCGCTACAACGTGCCCATGAAGGACGACGATTTCACGGTGCAGGCGTTGCGGCGGCAGATGTGAGGCGGGGGAGGGTTCTGGGTGCTGGGTTCTGGGTACTGGCTTTCGCGGCCGGGGCCTCGGGGCAGAGCTTTACGCAGCGCGGTTTTTTGGAGACAGACTTTATTGGGTATCCTCAAACCGTGCCGAACGACAGCGGGCAGGCGGTCGGCGAGGCGCTGTTCCGCTATGAGGCCTTCTACAAGCTGAATTCGGACTGGCAGTTTGCCGGCGGCATCGACGCGCGCGCGGACACGCATGCGCAGGTGGATCGCGCTTGGGAGCTTTCCTGGGACGATCGCGAACGCCGGCGTCCGTCGTTTGAGGTGCGGCAGCTCAACGCCACTTATTCGAAGAAGAAGCTCACGGTCGTATTAGGCAAGCAATTCATCCGTTGGGGCAAGGCCGACATACTGAATCCCACGGACCGTTTCGCGCCGCAAGACTACCTGACTGTTGTCGATACCGATTTCCTGGCTATCACGGCGGCCCGCGCGACTTATGGCGGGCAGTCGAACACCATCGACCTGGTGTGGGCGCCGCTGTTCACACCCAGCCGCGTGCCGCTGCTCGACCAGCGTTGGAGCAACGTGCCGTCGGGCATCGCGCTCACCGAGCTGCCGCCCTCGTTTCCAGGCGGCTCGCAGTTCGGCGCGCGCTGGAACCACATCGGAAGCGTGGCTGAGTATTCGCTCTCGTTCTACGACGGGCACAATAACCTGCCGCTGTTCAATTTCCAGGAGCCGGAGCCGCTTACCGTGGATGTGGAGCGCTACTATCCGCAGATGCGCATGTACGGTGGCGATGCGGCCATTCCTTTGAAGGGAGTGACGGTGAAGGCCGAGGCGGCGTACTTCACATCCACCACCAAGCTGGAAGACGAATACGCTCTGTTCGTGGTGCAAGTGGAACGGCAGGCGGGCGAATGGTTCTTCATCGGCGGATACGCAGGGCAGGCGGTAACCGAGCACCGTTCCATGCTCGATTTCGCACCGGACCGCGGATTGACGAGGGCGTTTCTGGGGCGCGCGGGTTACACCATCGACACCAACCGCAGCGTGGCGCTGGAGACCGCGGTGCGGCAGAACGGGCAGGGCGTGTGGGCCAAGCTCGAATACTCGCAGGCGTTCGGGGCGCACTGGCGGGCGACGGCGGCTTTGACGCTGATCCGCGGGGACGAGTCGGACTTCCTGGGCCAGTACCGGCGTAATTCGCACGCCATGCTGGCGCTGCGGTATAGCTTTTGATGGTAGGACAGGCCTCCGGGCTTTCCGCCGCGAAGTCGTGCCGCGCTTGACATGCGCCTGCGCCTCCCGTACCTTGGGGGCAGGAGACTCACATGTCAATAGACCAACCTGACGTGGTTGACATCGTGAGCGCCGCGCATCAGTTGCTCCTACAAAGCAAACTGAACCGCTATCTGGCTTTTGTTGAAAGCGGCGAGATCCTACAGAGCTGTCCCAACGCGAAAGACAGACTGGTGGCACTTAGAGTGGTCTTTCGATTCCAGCCGGATGAAGCAGGCCGAGCTTTCTGAGCCAAGGCGAGGGCGATTGTCGAATCGGCAGGTTTCAGCCTGTGGAATGAGGTCTTCACGGGTACGCATTTCAACTGAATTGCAGCACGGCGGCGCCCCAGCATAGGTTCGCAGCACCTCAGCGTCCCACCCCGTTTGCGGACGGTCCTGCTGCCGTCTGCGCCCTCCACCCCATGGCACGGTAATTGCTCCCCCAGCGCTACCGCTGCGAAATAAGCACCGAAAAACGGCTTTGCTTGCGGAATCTTACGCTATGGTGGGGCAATTGACGCAACAGGACACTCTCCGAAACCACGCTTTCATGCACGGCCTGGCGGATCGGCACATCGCCAAGCTGGCCGCGCTCGCCACGGAAGTCACCTTCGCGGAGAACGAGGTGATTCTGATGGACCGCCAGCAGTCCCAGTACTTCTACCTGGTCAGTTCCGGCAGCGTCAATGTCGAGTTACACACCCCCATCTTCACCGTATCCGTGCTGGCGGTGGGCCCTGGCCAGGCATTTGGCTGGTCCGCGCTGTTGGACCATCAGGACACGGTTTTCCAGGTGCGCGCGCGGGAGCAGACGTCCGCGCTGCGCATTGCCGGCCCAGACCTCACCCAAGCATGCCGCAGTGACGGCGAACTGGGCGTTGAGATCCTGCTGCGGACGCTGCAAGTGGCCGCCGGACGCATCCAGGCGACGGAGGCAAGGTTCGCCGAAATCTGTGGCGTGCGGATCAAGTCATCCGTCAAAAAAGAGCACTCACTCATGTGAACGAACAATACGATGTTGCCATTCTGGGCGCGGGTTTCGAAGGGAGCATGCTGGGAATCATCCTGGCCTGCAATCAAGAGCCTGTCGGCAGGCCTGCTGGGCGACTTCGGGAGCAAGCTGCATCCGGCATTGTGGACGGTTCACAGGCTAAAGCCTGTGCTACCTGCGAAAGCTCTCAGGCGGTCCCAAATAACTCGGCTTGAGATCTCCTAAGTCGACGACTATCTTCTGTACCACGATTCCTGGGTCCACCATCCCATACTTCAGCACATGATAGCCGGAGCCTGCCAGCGAGTGAGCGGATATGACCGTGCGGACACCGTCTTTCACGGACTCCTCCCAATCCCGTTGCGAGTTTTGCGCCAGAGCATCGACGATCTGGGGCGGCTGATCGTCAAACGAGACGGCGAATCTCAGCCCGCGGCCCGGCACGAAGTTCAGCGTCGGTGCAACGATGGTGTGAACCTGCACGGCGCCGGGATCGAACAGATACATGCGGTATTCGAGCGACGGAGAGTCCCGGGGCGGAGTGACGCTGGCGGCGGTACAGGGCAGGATGGTCATCGAGGACAGGGTCCGCCCATAGTCGGCAAGCTCTTCCCAGTGGACCGCGCCGGCATCGGTCTTCTTCGTGTAGTGCGCGGCTTCCATCGAAACGTAGCCATCCGCTTCCACGAAACCGTGCAAGGTGTCCCGCGTGACTTCCCGCGGACGGAACGAGGTTACCTTGACGGTGACGGGATCTGTGCCGGCTCCGGAGATCTTCACAAAGCCTTCGGCGGCGCCCCAGGGCGTTTTGCTCCAATCCACGCTGACCCGCAGGCGCGCGTCCTTCTGCACGGTTCCGCGGGCGTCGCTCAATACGATCCAGGGGGCGCTGGCGGTGGCTGAGAAATCAAACGGCGCGCGGCCCCGATTGAACACTTCGATATACCGGCGGGGTCGGTTGAACGCGTCGAACTGTAACACGGCCGGCGTAACGCCCATCTTAGCCGGCTCGCGAACTTGGATCTCAGTCACCTCCGGCATGATATTGGTATCCGGCTGCTGCCAGCCCGTGTAACCAATATGTGTCTGATCCATCATGTGGTCCCACTTACCATTGGCCAAAGTGTGATTGTAAGCCGCGGACAAATCCACATCCGCCTGAAACAGCTCGCGGACGCGGGTGGCGTAATCGTTGGCGCTGGCACGACCCTGGCTGGCATAGAGCCGGTTCTTGGCGGCCGCGATATAGAGCTCGTTCACCTGGGCGCACGCTTTGGTGGGATACAGAACCAGTTCGAAGAAGGCGTCCTTGGCGTTCTCGGGCAGCCGCCGGTAGATTTGCTCCGCCCGTTCCGTGAGGGCTTGCCAGTCGGCCAGCACGGTATCCGCTTCCCGATAGTTCTCCAAGCTGAACGTGCCGGGATCCAGAAGCTCCGGCTTGCGCCTGCCGTTGTACTTCGTGTATTTGGAGACGATATCCGCGATTTCAGTTGCATAGGTTGGACCGAACTCGCGCTCCGCCCACAGCCTGCCGAATTCCGCAATCTTATCGTGCGGCCATCGCTCCGGATTCCAGGCCAGGCTTAGGAAATACTCGATCGGGAACTCCATGGGCTTGAGATCGCCCACATTGACGATCCAGATGCGCCTCGCATCGTAGTGATACGCCAGATTCATCTGTTCCCAAACCTTAGCGATAGGGACCGTATTGAGCCATTTATAATTGCGTGGGCCGCCCACATAGTCGAAGTGGTAATAGATGCCGGCGCCGCCGCTTCTCTTCCGTTCCTCAGCGGTCGGAAGCCGGCGTAAATTACCCCAGTTATCGTCGCACCAGAGTAAAGTCACATCGTCCGGGACGCGCATTCCCGCTTCGTAATACTCCTGCACTTCCTTATAAAGGGCCCAGTCTTGCGGCACGCTGGACACATCCGGTCCGATGCGGTGCGCGATGATTGCCCGCTGATCGGCGACAATCTTTTCCAGCAGCGCCTTGTTGGCCTCGATATCGCCATTGGCGGCCATTGGGAGATCTCCATCTCCACGCATGCCCAGCGTGACGATGCTCTCATAGGCCTTATTGCGTTCAATACCTTCGTCCCAAAACGCGCGCAGCACTTCGGAGTTGGTGGCGTAGTTCCACGGACCTTTGCCATGC
>CABECV010000887.1_pt1 | contig 10901 bp, 9 predicted proteins | sample 3422511 | NCBI WGS metagenome assembly CABECV01 (sample SAMEA5534327, study PRJEB31848) | metagenome | biome: tundra; feature: field; material: soil | place: USA | collected 2013-05 | depth 0.15 m | reverse complement strand
GTCGAGGGCCGCGCCATTGTGCATGGTAGGGTGGCAACCGCGACAGACCATCCGGTATTCGGCCAGCGTCTTCGAAAAGCTGTGCGCCGGGTGGCAAGCTGTACACGTCAGCTTGCCGGCCGTGGCCTGGTAGCACCGCGATTGCAGCAGCCGGTAACCGGCGCTGTTCAATTCGAATTTTTCCTCGACCGCGGCGCTGGTTCCGTGAGCAGAATTCGGCCCGCTGGCTTGCAGATGGCATTCGAGGCACACCGCCTGGCCGGGCTTGCCCGATCCCGCCGTGCCGTGACAGCTCGCGCAGCCGAACGCGGCCGGGCGATCGGCGTGCTGCCGTGCGTGGCAAACCAGGCAATTCGCCGTAAAACCGAAACCGGGGCTCGCGGCGTATCGCCCGCCGTCCGCACCGTACCAGGCGAGCGGCAGTTCCATCCAGCCGCCTCCCGCGGTACGGCTCAGCAGGACGCGCGCGTGCCGGCCGGAGCCGATCGCGGCATCGATGCCGCTTTGCCCGACATGCCCCTCGCGATCGCGGCTCTGTAAATAGTAGCGGCCGTCCTTGCGCAGCACGCTATACGGATCGCCGTCGAGGGGCGTGAGATCCGGCGCCTCCGAAAAAGTGCGCGCCATGCCGGTGGCGGCGAACGTCTGCGCCGGATCGGACTGCGCGCGCAACTGCGTCAGTTTCTCCTTGATCCCGACCGCCTCCGGCGAATCCGGGTGATGCTGCAGAAACTCTTCCATCTCGCCCGCCGCCGCTGCCCGGTCCTGGCGGCGCAGGGCGATTTCCGCCAGCATCAGTTGCGGATGCGAGAAGTGCGCGGGGTCGAAGCGTTTGGCCGCGGTAAGATACTTCTGGGCCAGGTCCAACTTGCCTAAGTAGAAGTAGCTCATGCCAAGCTGCGAGTTAGCCAGCGCGTCGTTAGGCCGGGTAAGCGCCGCGTACAAGTTGTATTGCAGCGCTTCCTCGAACTTACCGAGATTGATCGACACCCCGCCCAGGTTGACCAGCGGCTGAAAGGAATTAGGGTCGGCGTCCAGCGCCTTGCGGAAGCAAGTCTCCGCGCGGGTGTAATCGCGCGCCTGATAGGCGATGGTGCCCAAATGGTTCCACGCCTCCGAGAACTGGGGCGCCAGCTCGACCGCGCGCTCGAAATGCGCGACAGCGCCTTCCACGTCGCGCCGGGCAAGCCGCCTTTCGGCTTCCTCATACTCGCGGTGGGCGCGCTCGGGAATGGCCAACTCCTTGGCGGAGACCATGGAGCGGCGCAAACTGTCGCGCGATTCGAATTCCCCGTCGCGCAGTTCCACCGTCAATTCGATGCGTTTTTTGGCGTCGGCCTGGCTGGGACCCACCTCGATGGTGCGCCGCATCTCGCCGCGCCCCGGCACGAAGGCGCCCAGGGTGTACGTGCCGGCCAGCAGGTCGCGGAAACGGAAGTGCCCATCTTCGCCGGCCAGAGTGGTGTCCTCGAACGGCGCGGTGGCGCCATGCAGCCACACCGAGGCGCGCGTGGCGGGTAGCAAACGGCCGCGCAGCTCGAATCGGGCGGTCTCTGCCCGCGCGCACAGGATCGCCGTTATCAGCAGCAGAGCGCCACGCATACAACCCACTAGTGATATCGCACTGGCGGCCATCGGATCAAGCCGTACATGCACAGCCATTAATACGGTAGGATGCAATCGTGCGCACCACCGTGGACATTCCGGACGCCACCTATCGCCGGCTGAGGGCCAGCGCGGCCGAACAGGGATGCTCCGTCCAGGAGCTGATTCTACGCGGAGTCGAAAACCAACTCGAAACCCGCAACAGGAATCGCCGTATCCGCCTGCCGATTGTCCGCTCGAGACAGCCCGGCACGCTCCATCTGACCAACGATCGGATCTATGAAATCATCGCGTTTCCCTGATGTCCACGTGTGGCTCGCGCTCACCCGCAGCCGGCATGTCCACCACAGTAACCGCCCATCAATGCGCAGGTCATGGGAGAAGAAACCATGACCCAACGGGGCGCGTGGGCGCCGTACCACCGCTGGTTCGAGGACGGACGCGTCGCCTTCATGCACGATCAAGCGGCAGCCGGCTTCGAGGAAGTCTTCCAGGCCGCGAGCTTGCGGCCACGGCCTGCCACCAAGCCGTGGGCAGATGCCTATTTTGCCGAGTCTGCCAGAGTTGCGGGCCTGAGCCTGGTGACCTTCGATCGGGCTCGAAGTCGAGCTACTGCCTGGCCGCGTATAATCTCCTCATGATTGAATACGCCGATGCCAGCCCCGAAGTGCGGGCCGTGTATGACGATATCATGGCCACCCGCCAGACGGACTGGATCAATAATTTCTGGAAGGCGCTGGCGCACGATCCCGCCACGCTGCGGCGCACTTGGGAGAGCATCAAGCAGATTATGGCGCCCGGGGCGCTCGATCCGCTGACCAAGGAGATGGTCTACCTGGCTGTCAGCGCCAGCAATCAGTGTCCTTACTGCATTGCGTCCCACACGGCAGCCGCCCGCAAGGCGGGCATGTCCGATGCCATGTTCGGCGAGCTGATGGCCGTGGTGGGGATGGCCAACGAAACCAACCGGCTGGCCAGCGGCTACCAGGTGGAAATCGACGGGCGGTTTCGGCCCCGTTAACGTCAAACGACTATGCACAACCTGCGTTATGCGCTCCGCACGCTCGCCAAAAGCCCTGGCTTTGCCTTCACCGCTATCCTGACGCTGGCGGTAGGCATCGGCGCCAGCACCGCGATATTTACCACGGTGGATGCCGTGCTGCTCCACCCGCTCCCTTATCCGAACGCCTCGCAACTGGTGCAGGTCACCAAGAACATGCCGAAGTTCGAGCTGTTCAAATCGGACGCCTCGGCGCTCGATTTCATCGACTACCGCGACCTGAGCCGCTCATTCTCCCACATGGCGGCCATGCAGACGAACAGCGTCAACCTGACCGGCGATGCCGAACCGGTGCGCGTTTACGGATTGCGCGTCTCCACGAGCCTGTTCCCGATGCTAGGCGTGCAGCCTATCGAGGGCCGCGTGTTCCGTCCTGAAGAGGAGCAACTGGGCAAAAACCGCGTTGCCGTACTGGGCGAGGGACTCTGGAAGAGCCGCTTCGGCGCCGACCCGCACATCATCGGCAAACAGATCGAAATCGACACGCAGAAGTTCACCGTGATTGGGGTGGTGGAGCCGGTGTTGCAATCATGGAGCAGGCGCAGCTCTACGTGCCCCTGGCGTTCACTCCGGCCCAACTGGACCCCAATGCGCGCGGCCATCAAAACACCGATGTGGTGGCGCGGCTGAAGTCCGGGGTGACCCTCGATCGGGCGCGCTCGGAGATGAAGCTGGTGGCCGCGCGCATGACGCGCAACCTGCCGGATTGGTATCCGCCGGATTGGAACATCGAACTCGATCCGCTGGCGGATTCCGTCGCGGGCGAGCTGCGCACGCCGCTGCTGGTGCTGCTGGGCGCGGTGGGCATGGTGTTGCTTATCGGCTGCGTGAACGTGGCCAACCTGCTGCTGGCGCGCGCCACCGCCCGCCAGAAGGAGATTGGTCTGCGCATCGCGCTGGGCGCGGGGCGCGCGCGGATCGTGCGGCAACTGCTCACCGAGAGCCTGCTGCTGGCGGCAATTTCCGGAGCGGCCGGGATGGCGATTGGCGGCTGGGTACTGGAGTTGTTCATTCGCTTCGGCTCTCCCCAACTACTGCGCTGGCAGACGGTGCGGATCAACGCTCCAGCGGTGCTGTTTGCGGTCGCCGCGGCGATTCTGACCAGCCTGGTTTTTGGGTTGGCGCCGGCCCTGAGCGCGTCGCAGCTTCGGCCGGCGCACCGCAGCCGGTCGAGTAACCGCTTACGCAGCCTGCTAGTGGTCTCGGAGGTGGCGCTTTCCGTCATGTTGCTGGCTGGCGCGGGCCTGCTGCTGCGCAGTTACGCGCGCCTGTGGCAAACCAATCCGGGCTTTGTACCGGACCATTTGCTGACCGCGCGTATCAGCCTGCCGCCGCTCCAGTATCGCGATCCGTCGCGCATCACGGCGTTCTACTCGGAACTGCTGGCAGGGGTCCAGGCGCTGCCCGGCGTTGTATCCGCCGGCGCGGTGGACGGCCTGCCGTTTGGCGCGGGCGGCCACGGCGGCGATTTCCAGATTGCCGGCCGCCCCTGGCCGGCGTCCGAGGCCCTGCCCGATGTAGAGAAGCGTCACGCCACGCCCGGATACTTCCAGACCATGGGAATTCCATTGAAGCAGGGCCGCCTCTTCACCGCGCAGGACAGCGCCAATACGCCCAGGGTCGCCATCATCGATGAGACGTTTGCGAAGGCTTTCTTCCCGAAGGGAGATGCCGTCGGCCAGTTCCTGATCGATCCCTTCCTCAGGCTGAGGCCCGGCGAGGCGTCGCAAATCGTCGGAATCGTGGGCGGGGTCAAGGACCGCAATCTGATGAAGAATCCGCAGCCAGTCATCTATCACCCTGCCTGGCAGGCACCTCTCCCGTTCATGAACCTGGCGGTACGCACGGCTGGCGACCCGCTCGCGCTGGTCTCCGCGATCCAGCAGCGCGTGCGCGATCTGGACCGCAACCTTCCGGTGTACAAGATCGCCACCATGGAGCAGAACCTGAGCGATTCGCTGATGCGCCGGCGCTTCTCGATGCTGCTGCTGGCGGCGTTGGCCGGCTTCGCTCTGTGTCTGGCGGCGGTGGGAGTGTACAGCGTGATTTCCTATTCGGTGGGTCAGCGCACGCGTGAAATCGGCATCCGCATGGCGCTGGGCGCCCAGCCAGGCAGCGTGCACAAACTGATTCTGCGGCAAGGCCTGCGCCCGGTGCTTGCCGGCTTGGCCGCGGGACTGCTGGCTTCGCTGGTCGCCATGCGCGCGCTGGCGAGCCTGCTTTACGGAGTCACCGCCACCGATCCGCCGACGTTTCTGGCGGTCGCGGGCGTGCTGCTGGCGGTATCGGCGCTGGCCTGTGCGATTCCGGCACGGCGCGCGGCGCTGGTGGACCCCATGGCCGCTCTGCGGCACGAATAGCCGCACGTAGTCGCGTAGTCGCGCTACCATGTCTGCATGGCCGATGCGGCGCGCAGTTTGTTGACGGAGCTACGGCATGTCCTGCTGGCACATCACAAGGCGCTGCTCGATTCCGAGCGCGCGCGCTACGACCACGACGTCGAGCGGATCAAGTCCAGCGGACAACTGTTGAACCTTGCCCTGCACGACCCGTTCTTCGCCTGGCTCCATGAGCTGTCGGAGTTGATCGTGATGATCGACGAGACGCTGGACGCCGACGAGCCGGCCAACGCCGCCGAGGCCGCCCGTCTGCTGGCGCAGGCGCGTGCGCTGCTGACGCCCGCCGAATCGGGCAACGGGTTCCGGGGACAATATTTCGAGGCGCTGCAGCGCGATCCGGACGTGGTGATCGCGCATGGAGTGGCTGTGAAGGTGATGGCCGGGCTTGAGGCCGATGGGCGAGATCGGGCACAATAGAGTAATGAAGCTCGAAGAACTGCGCGGGTCGAACAGAGAGCAGATCCTCCGTCTCGCGGCAAGCTACGGTGCGCGAAATATCCGGATCTTTGATTCGGTCGCCCGCGGCGATAGTTCTCCCGCAAGCGATATCGACTTCCTCGTTGACCTCGATCCGGACCGGACGTTGATGGACCTCGGCGGATTGCTTACCGGCCTCCAGGATATCCTGCACGCCCCAGTGGACGTCGCCACTGAACGGATGCTTCGTCCGACTGTTCGCGATCAGGTGTTGCGGGAAGCTTTTCCCCTGTGAGATACGACAGAGAGACGCTCTAAGGATATCCTTAAGGCCGCAGACCATATCCTTGCAAAGACCGGTGGAGGACGAGAGACATTCGAGGCGGACGAGATGCTGCGGGTGTGGGTTCTGCATCATCTGCAGATCATTGGGGAGGCAGCGCGGTGCCTCTCGCAAGAGTTTCGGTAGCGTCATCCCGATAGCATCTGGGCCGAGGCGGCTGGTCTGCGCAATATTCTCAGTCCATCATTACTTCGAGATCGATGCGGACGAAGTTTGGAAAGTAGTTGACGGTGATCTTACGCCGTTGCGAGACAGGGTAGTGCAGATTTTGGAAGGCGATCCTCCGTAAGATTCACAACCGGCGCGATATGGGGGATGCCGCCCGTCTGCTGGCGCAGGCGCGCGCGCTGCTGACGCCCGCCGAAGCCGGACAGGGATTCCGGGGGCAGTATTTCGACGCATTGCAGCGCGATCCCGACGTGGTGATCGCGCACGGGGCGGCTATTAAGGTGCTAGGAAGTCTGGGGTAGGTCGGGAGCCGATCCCGGCTCCAGCTTTTTCACGCGGTCATCCAGGGTTTCCATCTCCAGATCCAGAGCGCGTAGAGTGGCGGCGTGAGTGCGCAGCCGCTTCCATGGGAGACTCCCACTTGTGAAACGCGGTCAATAGACTGGTTTCGACCCGTTCCAGACGTTCGTCCAACAACTCGGTGACCCATCGCCTGTCTTCATCCCGGCGTTGGTCGATCCACTGCTTGTCTTCGTTGGTGAGACTCACTCGTTCTATTATGCCTCTTTCGACGGCGCGCCGGGGGCCCCCCTTGCCTCCAGTTCGCGCCGCCCGGACACGCCGCCCGTGTGGCGATGGCAAGTGATTCTCCTTGCGGTTAGGAGCAAACGCGCTAGTATCCCGCCCATTTTCGACCCGGACATTTGACACACGCCCACACCGCAATTGCCGCGGGTTCCGCGTGTGGGCCAAGGCTTTGCGAATCCCCCTTGGAGGCCCTCCGGCTCCAGCAGCCTGGGACGGATAGCGCAGTTGGACGGAGCACGCCCATGTTGGAGAAGCGCCACCCAGGGCCCGGCCGCGTTTGTTTTAAACGCCTGTCCGGAGGCGCCCTCCCTGCCTCGCTGCACAGCCGGTTGAACACAGGGCTACACGTCGCACAATCGCGCCGCTTCTTCCAGCGACTTCATCGGATCGCGCGTGGGCACGAATTCATGCGCAAAATATCCCGTGAAACCGGCATTCACGATGGCTTCCGCCACCGACCGCCACTGCAGCTCCTGCGTGCCGTCCAACTCATGCCGGCCGGGTACGCCGCCGGTGTGGAAGTGAGCGATGTACTGGATGTTCTGCCGGATGGTGCGGATGATGTCGCCTTCCATGATCTGCATGTGATAAATGTCATACAGCAGCTTCACGCGCGGCGAATCCACGCGCTTGATGAGTTCCACGCCCCAGACCGTGTGGTCGCACTGATAGTCGTGGTGGTCGATCTTGCTGTTGAGGAGTTCCACGCAGACGGTGACGCCTTTGTCTTCGGCGAGCTTCTTCACGCGGTTCAAGCCGATGACGCAGTTGTCGAGGCCCTCCGCGTCCGCCTGGCCGCGCCGGTTGCCCGAGAACGTAATTACGTTGGGTACCTTGGCGGCCGCGGCCCGCGCGATGTTTTCCTCCATCTCGCGCACCAGTCGATCATGGTTTTCCTTGCGGTTAAAGCCATCGCCGATGGTGCCGGCGCCGGGCGTCATGGCCGGAACCAACCCGTACTTCTGCACGGTGGGCCACTCCTTGTAGTCGATCAGATCGATACCCTGGAGGCCGATGCGCGCCCCTTCGCGAGCCAGGTCGTCGAGGCTGATCTTGCTGTAGCACCAGCGCGCCGCGGACTGCTTCAGGCGGCCCTTCAACGGGGCCGGTTGGGCGCTCAAGGGGGGCAGAGCAGCCGCCGCGCCCGCCAGTTGGAATACGGTTCTTCTTGTCATAGCTGTTAGAATCATAAGATACACCTTCTTGAGCCATGACTACTAGTGAGGAACGCCGCGAAGCCCTACTCGACGCGCTCGACAGCCGCATTCTGGTTATCGATGGCGCCATGGGCACCATGCTGCAACAGCGGCAGCTCACGGCCGCGGATTTCGGCGGGCCGGTGCTGGAGGGCTGCAACGAAATCCTGGTGAAAACGCGGCCGGACGTGGTGCTGGGCATTCACCGCGCGTATCTGGAATCCGGCGCCGATATCATCGAGACCAATTCGTTTAATGGGACAAAGAGCGATCTGGTGGATTACGGTGTGGATGGCGAAGCGTATGAGCTGATGGCCGCGGCGGCGCGGCTGGCGCGCCAGGCGGCGGACGAGTTCTCGACCTCGCGAAAGCCGCGCTTCGTGGCCGGTTCCATGGGGCCGACGCGCAAAAGCATCACCATCAGCCGCACCATCGCCTTCGACCAGCTTCAGCAGGATTATTACGATCTCGCCAAGCCGTTGGTGGATGGCGGCGCGGATATCCTGCTGCTTGAAACCTGCCAGGACACGCGTAATATCAAGGCCGGATTGCTGGCCATCAGGCGTCTGGCGCGCGAACTCGACCGGCGCATTCCCGCGATGGTTTCGGGCACCATCGAAACCATGGGGACCATGCTGGCGGGCCAGACGGCCGATGCGCTCTACGCTTCGATCGAGCACGCCGACCTGCTAGCGGTGGGCTTGAACTGCGGCACGGGTCCGGAGTTCATGACGGACCACCTGCGCACGCTGAGCGAGATGGCATTCACGCGCGTCTCCTGCTACCCCAACGCGGGCCTGCCGAACGTGGAAGGGGAGTACAACGAAACGCCGCAGTCTTTCGCCGCGCAGTTGGAGCGCTTCGTGGAGCACGGCTGGCTCAACCTGGTGGGCGGATGCTGCGGCACCACGGCGGCGCATATCCGGATGGTCGCGCAGATGGCCGAAGGCAAGAGGCCGCGCGCGCTCAAGCCCTCCGCGCATCGCGCCTATTATTCCGGGATCGAATTGGTCGAAGCCGAAGACAGCAACCGGCCGCTGATCGTTGGCGAGCGCACCAACGTGATCGGCTCGCGGCTGTTCAAGAACCTGATGGCCGAGGAGAAGTGGGAAGAGGCCACCGAGATCGGCCGCCGCCAGGTGAAGAACGGCGCGCACATCGTGGATGTGTGCCTGCAGAGCACCGACCGCGATGAGATCAAGGACATCCCGCCGTTTTACGAGAAGCTGATCCGCAAGATCAAAGCGCCGGTCATGATCGATACCACCGATCCGCGCGCCATGGAACTGGCGCTGACTTACTGCCAGGGTAAGTCGATCGTCAACTCGATCAACCTGGAGGACGGCGAAGAGAAATTCGAGCGCACCTGTCCGATCGCCAAGGCTTACGGCGCCGCGCTGATCGTCGGCTGCATCGACGAGGACAAGCAACAGGCGCAGGCCTTCACGCGTGAGCGCAAACTGTCGGTGGCCGAGCGCTCCGTCCGGCTGCTCACCGAAAAGTACGGCATCGCGCCGGAAGATATCATCATCGATACGCTGGTGTTTCCGTGCGCCACAGGCGATGCCAATTACATCGGCGGCGCGGTGGAGACCATCGAAGCGGTGCGGCTCGTCAAGGAGAACATCCCCTATGTCAAGACGGTGCTGGGGATCTCCAACGTCTCATTCGGTTTGCCCGCCGCTGCGCGCGAGGTGGTGAACTCCGTTTTCCTCTATTACTGCACCAAGGCCGGGCTGGACCTGGCCATCGTGAACGCCGAAAAGTTGGAGCGTTTCGCGTCGATTCCGGAAGAAGAGCGGCGGTTGGCGGAGAGCTTGCTGTTCAACACGCCGCCTGTGGGACAGGCCTCCTGGCCTGTCCTTGAACCAGTCCCCGAAGACTGGCGGCAACAAAGCCTCGAGCAGCGCGCCGCCATCAACCAGTTCCACATCGCCGCCATCGCCGAACACTTCCGCAAGGCTGGGGCGCGCATCAAAGTCCGCGCCGAAGACTTGCCGCTCGACCAGCGCCTGGCCAACTACATCATCGAAGGCACCAAGGACGGCCTCGTTGCCGACCTCGACCGCAAGCGCGCCGAAGGCGCCACACCGCTCGAAATCATCAATGGCCCGCTGATGACCGGCATGGCCGAGGTGGGGCGGCTGTTCAACAACAACGAACTGATCGTGGCCGAGGTGCTGCAATCGGCCGAAGCTATGAAGGCTGCCGTGACGCATCTCGAGCAATTCATGGAGAAGGCCGAGTCGGCGACCCGCGGCAAGATCGTTCTGGCCACCGTCAAGGGCGATGTACACGACATCGGCAAGAACCTGGTCGAGATCATTCTGAGCAACAACGGCTACCGGGTGATCAATCTGGGCATCAAGGTGCCGCCGGATATTCTCATTCGCGCCTACCAGGAGCACGCGCCGGATGCCATCGGCCTTTCCGGCCTGCTGGTGAAGAGCGCGCAACAGATGGTGATCACGGCGGGCGACTTGAAAGATGCCGGCATCCGCGTGCCGATGCTGGTGGGCGGAGCCGCGCTCTCGGACCGCTTCACGCGCACACGGATCGCTCCGGCTTATGGCGAAGCCGTATGCTATGCCAAAGACGCCATGACTGGCCTGGACCTGATGAACCGGCTCATGGACCCCGCCGCGCGCGACGCGACCATAAGCGGCCACACCTTCGTCGAAGTGCCGGCGCCGGCCCAGGCCGCGCAAGAGGCGCCGGTGCGTGTGACCGAGGCGCGCAGCCGCAAAGTGCGCGTGGACATTCCGATTCCGGCCGCGCCCTATCCGGACCGTAAGGTGCGCGATGTGCCTCATCTCGCCGAAATCTGGAGTTACATCAACCCGCACATGCTCTACGGCAAGCACCTAGGTTATAAGGGTAACTTCGAGAAGAGTCTCGGCGAGCACGAACCTAAGGCGCTCGACCTGTTTCATAAGTTGGAAGAACTGAAGCATGAGGCCGCGCAGTTCATGCGGGTGAAGGCCGTGTGGCAGTTCTTCGAAGCCGAGCGGGATGGCAACGCAATCCATCTATTCGCGCCCGGAGCGGCGGCCCCGTTGCACACGTTCCGTTTCGGCCGCCAGCGGCGCGACGAAGGCCTGTGCCTGAGCGACTATATCCTGGAC
>CABECV010000885.1_pt1 | contig 10907 bp, 10 predicted proteins | sample 3422511 | NCBI WGS metagenome assembly CABECV01 (sample SAMEA5534327, study PRJEB31848) | metagenome | biome: tundra; feature: field; material: soil | place: USA | collected 2013-05 | depth 0.15 m | reverse complement strand
CGTCCCGCTTCTCGGGTGCGTTCGCACTGGTATAGCTTAAGGGACAATCCTCGACAAATTTGTCGAACAGGCCACTGGTCTTGAGGAACTCGATGAAGAATACCATCAGGCCCAAACCGCTCGCCGCGGCTTCCGGCACCCACCTTACATTGACCTTGCCCGCGAAGGTGTCTACACTGGCGCCCGACTCTGGCGGCTGATTCCCTGAGATTTGCAGCTCACCCTCCGGGTGAACCTCAACGACCTCTTCTTCTTTGCGCATGTTGAATCATAATAACCACTTCCACGTTCAAGGCGCACGGCCTACTGCCGTTTTTAGGTTCAAGGCAGTAATCGGGTTGTTGTCGAGTTCCACCCAGCCGAGACAAGAGCTGCCTGCGCAGGGTTCCCCAGTATATTGCCAGATTGATCCGTCCAGATGCACCTGATAGAGGCCGGGAACCCCGCCCCAAGCCGTGGAAACCATGCTCGCCGAGAGAGCGGCTGCCAGCAGCGCGATCCTTTGCCATTGCGATACTCTCGTGCTCATCATCAGATTCTCCTTATTTGTTGCGTGCAGTGCTGCCACTTTCGGGCGCCGGATTCCGTCCTACCGTTTTGGCCTCTTGCATCTGGGCGGCAGTTCGGGTGAACTGAAATCCATCCACCCGGTAATGCGAGAAATCGTGGAAGGATTTTCACGCAATCCACAACATATTTTCCGGATAATGAGGCTTGCAAGCTGTTCCGCTGCGAAACGAAGGCATTTTCTAGAGCGTGAACGGGATTCTGAGAAGAGATCCGGCAGGAACATCGCTCTGGCGGCTTGGGGATGGGCTACGGGCAGCAGTTAAGACACGCCGTTCACGCTCTAAGTTGTATAGTGATCGGAATTGGCAAATCGTTTCATGGGCAGTACCAGTCCAGGTGCGCCATCATGGGCTATGATAAAAGTACTGCCCGGCCGGTGGCTGCCGCCGGACGCCTTCCCACGTCGTCCCTAACGGGGCGTGGATTGAAACATGCATACCAACCGGTTGATCGACGAAAAGAGCCCCTATCTCCTGCAGCACGCCCACAACCCCGTGGATTGGTATCCCTGGGGGCCGGAGGCGTTCGAAAGGGCGCGCCGGGAGGGCAAGCCGATCTTCCTCTCCATTGGCTACTCCACCTGCCACTGGTGCCACGTGATGGAGCGCGAGTCCTTCGAGGACGAGGCCATCGCCGCGCTGATGAACCGGCATTTCGTGGCCATCAAAGTCGACCGCGAAGAGCGCCCGGATGTGGATCGCATTTACATGGCGTTCGTGCAGTCCACCACCGGCGGCGGAGGCTGGCCCATGTCCGTTTGGCTCACGCCCGAGTTGAGGCCCTTCTACGGCGGCACCTATTTCCCGCCCGAGCAGCGCTATGGGCACCCCGGTTTCCCGATGGTGCTGGAGCGCGTCGCCGAAGCCTGGACTCAGGACCGCGACCGGATCGAGGAATCCAGCCGCGAGGCCATCGAGCAGTTGACCAAACAATCGGCCGTGGCTCCCGCCGGGCCGGGTTCCGCGTTGCGCCTCGATAAAGACACGCTGGATGCCGGCTTCTACGTCTTCCGGCGCAGCTTCGATTCGCGTTATGCGGGCTTCGGAGAAGCGCCCAAGTTTCCCCGCCCGGTCGCGCTGAATTTCTTGTTGCGCTATTATGCCCGCGCCAAAAGCCAGGAAGCCCTCGACATGGTGGCGGCCACTTTGCGAGAAATGGCCAAGGGCGGCATGTACGACCAACTGGGCGGCGGCTTCCATCGCTATTCGGTGGACGCCCGCTGGTTCGTCCCGCACTTTGAAAAGATGCTCTACGACCAGGCGCAACTGGCCGTCTCGTACGTGGAGGCGTTTCAGATCACAGGCGACGCGTCCTACAGCCAAACCGCGCGCGGCATTCTGGATTACGTGCTGCGCGACATGCGGGATCCGGACGGCGGCTTTCACTCCGCCGAGGATGCCGATAGCGTCATCGACCAGGCGCATCCCGAGGAGAAGGGCGAAGGCGCGTTTTATGTCTGGACGCAATCCGGGATCGAAGCCGTGGCCGGCCAGCCTGCGGCCGAGTGGTTCTGCTACCGCTTTGGCGTCGAGCAGCAGGGCAACGTCCGGAACGATCCGCACGAAGAATTCACCGGCAAGAATATCCTCTATCAGGCGCATTCGATCGAGGAGACAGCGCGGCAGTTCGACCGGCCTGTGGCGGAGGTCCAGGCCGCCATTCTGCAAGCCGCGAACAAGCTGCTGGAGGCCCGCGGCGCGCGGGTTCGCCCGCATCTCGACGACAAAGTCCTGACCGCCTGGAACGGGCTCATGATTTCCGCGTTCGCCAAAGCCGGCGCGGTGCTGGCGGAGCCGCGTTATGCGGATGCCGCCCGGCGCGCGGCGGATTTCCTCGCGAGCCGCATGTACGACGCGGCGACCGGCACCCTTCTGCGGCGTTACCGCCAGGGCGCGGCCGCCATCCCCGGCTTCCTTGACGACTACGCGTTCTTCACGCAGGCGCTGCTCGATCTGTACGAGACCGGTTTTGAGTGGCGCGATCTGGAACTGGCCATCCGCCTCACGGAGAAGCTGGCGGAGTTGTTCGAAGATTCCGAACACGGCGCATTCTACAGCACGGCCGCGGGCGATCCCACGCTGGTTATGCGGATCAAGGAAGACTACGATGGCGCGGAGCCTTCCGGCAACTCCATCGCGGTGCTCAACCTGCTGCGGCTGGCGCAGATCGCGGACCGCTCCGATTTTCGCGTGTCCGCCGCGCGCGCGCTGGAGGCTTTCGGATCGCGCATGGTGGCCGCGCCCGTGGGCGTGCCGCAGATGCTGGTGGCTTACGAACTCAGCATTTCGAAGCCCAGGCAGATTGTCCTGGTGGGCGAGCGCGATGCGCCCGATACGCGCCGGCTGCTCGACCAGATCCACTCCCGTTTCGTTCCCAATCGCATAGTGCTGCTGGTGAATCGGGAGTCGCGCCAGGCGCTGGCCCGCTACCTTCCCACGGTCGCGGATATGACGGCCATCGGCGGGCAGGCCACCGCCTACGTCTGCGAGGACTACGCCTGCAAACTGCCCACCGCGGACGCGGCGGCCTTCGGCCAGTTGTTACAATAGGCGGTCACCCAAACAACAGGAGGAGAAAATGGAACGACCAGGAGCAACAACGCTGCGCGGAGATCCTAAGACGTTGATAGGGCCGGAGCTGAAGCCAGGCGACCCGGCGCCGGATTTCGAGGTGGTGGACAATAGTCTGAAACCGGTTACCCTGGCGGCCACCGGAGACCACGTGCGTATCTTCAGCGTGGTGCCCTCGCTCGATACGCCGGTGTGCGACGCGCAGACCAAGCGGTTTAACGAAGAAGCCGCCAAGATGCCCAACGTGGATATCTTCACGGTGAGCATGGACCTTCCCTTCGCGCAGAAGCGCTGGTGCGGCGCTTTCGGAGTCGACAAGATCAAGATGCTGTCGGACCATAAAGATGGCTCGTTCGGCAGCCACTATGGCACGCTGATCAAGGAATTGCGCATTGAAAGCCGTGCCATTTTCGTGGTGGGCAAGGACAACACCATCAAACACGCGGAGTATGTGAAGGAAGTCGCGGACTTCCCGAATTACGAAACCGCGCTGGCGGCGGCGCGCGCGGCATCGTAGCAGCCCATGGAAAACCGCTCCCTGACCGTCGCGGCTCGGTAGATTCCGTGCGTTACCGAGCCGCGATCGTCGGGGAGCGGTGCGTTGTGACTCGAGGCGGCTCTGAGTACGGATTCCCCAACCCCGGTCCTTGCTGAACGAGTCCTGGCTCGGGCGGTGGAAAGTCCGCTGGTGCGCGGCGGCCTGACCATCGGGGCCGGCATCGTCACCGGCAGCATAATCGGCTTCGTGCGCGTGGCTCTCACCGCCTACCTGCTGGGCACGCACTCGCAGGCGGATTCGCTGGCCGTGGCCGTGGGTCCGCTGGATGCGCTGAATTCCGTGCTCATCAACACCATGGTCTTCGCCTTCGTGCCCATGCTCGCCGCGCGGCAAGGCGCCGATCGCACGGCGCTGTTCCTGAAGCTGAACCAGTGGTTCGCCTGGCTGTTTTCGCTGTTGACGCTGGCCATCGTGGTTTCCGCGCCGTGGCTGATCGCCATTCTGGCGCCGGGCCTCGACCCACGCTACTATCACACCTCCGTCACCATCTTGCGCATCTCGGCGTTCTCCATCATGGCGGCCGGCGCGGCGGCCATCAACTGCGCCTTGCTATATACGGACCGGCGATTCGCGCCTTTCGCTTTGTATCAAGCTTGTCTCAATGTGTTCACTATCGCCGGCGCCGTGAGCCTGTGGCGCGTGCTGGGGGTCTACGGGTTCGCCATCGGTTACACGGTGGGCGCCTGGGCGCAGTTCGCCGTCGTGTACTTCTGCGCGCGCGCGGGTCTGGAAACCCGCAACCTGCCGCCGTCGAAAGTGCATTGGCGCGAAATTCTCGGCAGGCCCGTGGCGGTTTCGCTCTACGCCGTCAGCCTGGCGCTGAACATAGTCTTCACGCGCGCCTGGGCGACCCACATCGGGCCGGGCATGGCTGCCGCGCTGGATTATTGCATGCGCGGCGTGGGGGTGCCGCTGGCGTTCCTGGTGAGTCCGATTTCCAATTCGCTGCTGCCGGAGATCGCCCGCCTGCGCAGCCAACTGCGCCTGCGCGAAGCCTTCCGCCTGATCGACAAAACGCTCGGTCTGGCGGCGCTGGCGGCCGTAGCGGGATGCGGAGTCGCGCTGGCTTTGCGCCAACCTGTGATCGCGATCCTATTTCAACGCGGCAACTTCACGGCGGAATCCACCACCCTGGTCTCGACTGTCTTCCTGGGCCTGGCGCCCAGCCTGATCGGCTGGAGCCTGCTGGAGTTGACCGGACGCGCGCTGTTCGCGCTCGACCGTCCCGCTCTGGCGTTGGTCGCCTCGTTCATCCCGGTGCTCGTCAACGTGGCGCTGACGCTCTGGTTGCACTCGTTGCAACCGCAGTTGATCGGCCTGGGGGCGTCGGTGGGATTGATGGTGGGATTCCTGGTGCTATTCGCCGCGGCGCACGCCAGCCGGAAACGGTGGATGGCGTCGAATTTTAGATTGTGATACTGTATGTAGTATCAGCACGGCGGACTCCGACTTGCAGCGCGAGGGGGCCTGCCAGTTTTCTAAATATATCAATTACCGCTAATTAGGAGAACAAAATCACGATGAAAATTCAGGACAAGAATGGCAGACTTGAAGCGGATCGAGAAACGAATTCGCGAGTTGGCGGGACGGAGACGCAACGTCAGGCTTGCGGAGATTGAATGGGTCGTTAACCAACTCGGATTGAACGGCTACGACACCGGATCTCGCACCAATGGCCATCAGACAATCTTCCGGGTCGGGACAAGGAAATTCGGCGTATGCGGCCACAATCCTGAAAGCGGCAGGTGAAGGCCTGCTACGTTGATGAGTTTGTCGATGCAATGATCGACATAGGTCTCTACGATGAATGAATCCGTGAAGAATGTTGCGTACTATATGACCCTGCCGTACACAACCGTGCTACGTCGCGATGAGGATGACGACGTGATCGCACGCATCGAGGAACTGCCCGGTTGCGTCGCACATGGCAGCGACGAGGCAAAGGCGATCAAGAATCTGAGAGAGATGCAGAGGCTCTGGCTGGAGGAGTGCGCGGAGAATGGTCACGACGTTCCCGTGCCCGCGCCTGAATCGGTGTTGCCGAGTGGAAAATGGGTGCAACGTGTTCCCCGGAGCTTGCACCAGCGGCTTGTCCAAATGGCCAGGCACGAGAACGTTAGCCTGAATCAGTTGGTCACCTCATTGCTCTCGCAGGCTGCCGGCGGGAGCGTTTGGGAAAAGCCCGCCGGGAGCCTGCCGGAGCGGCCTCTCGCTCGCAAGGCCGCACCGCCCGGCCCTGTTGGCCTCAGCCGCAAAAATGGTGAGCGCCGGAAAGATCCGAGCCGGACAATCGCCTCTCCGGTCAAAACCTAGCACTAGCGCGGATGGTTTTGCCGCCCCTTTTGGGCCGCCCTAATCCAACGGCGCCTTGCCCAGCCGCTCATACTCCGCGTTGAACTCACACCCCAGCAGCGCGATGGCGGCCACCAGGTACATCCACACCAGTAACGCGATGCTGGCGCCGATACTGCCGTACATCACGTTGTAGTGCGCCACGTGCCGCACGTACCAGCCAAAGCCGTTGGTGGCCAGCATCCAAAGCACCGTGGCCACTACCGCGCCGGGAAACAGCGCCGCGAAGCGCTGCTTGCGATTCGGTCCGAAGTAATAGAGCAGCATCGTCACCAGGATGGTAGTGGCGAACGCCACCGCGTACCGCGCCAGGCTGCTGACCAATTCCCAGGCCCAGGCCCAGGGATTCCACAAGGGGTCCACCTTCATCCAACCCAGGACCGCGTTCTCCACCTGAGTGCCGAACAGCAGCAGCGCGGAAGCCACCACCAGGGGCGCTGCGGACAACACGACCAGCAAGATCCCCACGCCCGTGTTTTGCCAGAAATTGCGGCTGCGCGGCACGCGGTACGCCGCCTGAAAGCCTTCCATCAGGCTCGTGAAGACGCTTGAAGCCGCCCATAGCGAGACCAGGGCAGCCACCACCAGCACCAGCCACGGGCGTGCGCCGCGGGCCTGAAACTGGCGTAAGACCAGGTCTTCGGTACCGGGCGGGACCACTTGGGCAAGAACGGCCTCAATAGTGTCGGAGACGAATTTGGCGCGCGTTTGAATCAGTATGGTGGCCGCGGACGCCAGTACCGGGAAAAAAGACAGCAACGCCGAGTAGGCTGCGCCCTTGGCGATGCTGAAGCAGTTGTCGTCAGCCGCCGCAACAATGCTTCGCCGCAGGAGATAGGGAAATGTCTTCCACGCCGGGCGCACAGAGCCAGTATAACGGTGTACCCGTCTTAGCGCAGTCTGCATAGACACACCATTCGATTCGTGCTGATCCTTACAGACAGCGCGCCGTGGCGGGTAGCCGGCTCAGTCTCTAGCGGAGCCCGGACCTAACTGGCCTTCTGGGCTTCTTGAGCTTTCCGGTACGCCGCCCACCGTTTCTTCGTGGCCGCCACGATACGAGCTCGCCCAGCCGCGCTGATTACGCGCTTTTTCGGCTTGGGCGCGGCCGTCTTGGTTCCGTGCTCGGCCTTGTAAACGGCCCACCTCTTCTTTTGGGCCAGAGCGATGCGCCGGCGGGCGGCCGCGCTCATGGTGCGTTTCTTAGGTGCGGACGCTCCGGAAGCCGCGGCGGCGGAAGCCGGCCGGGAAGCCGAATTCCCTCCAATCTGGCTGCGTAGTTCCGCTATCTTCTGCTCAACCTGGTCCCGCCTATGCTGGAAACCGATTAAAGCAGCTTCGAGTAGTTCAGTGTCTTGCTTGGGTGATCGTGGCATCAGGTTGATTATACCCATACTTACCCGGCGTTGTCTCGGACCTTTGGTCACTTTCGTCGAAAATGATTCTTTTGGAGTAGCGCGGGCGGCGATACAATACCAACGTGGACCGGAGAAGCTTTCTGGGCATGGTGGCCCCCGTAGCGGTTCGGGACAGGCTGGCGGGGGCCGTGTCTATCCCGATCGTCGACACGCATATCCATCTCTTCGATACGGCTCGTCCGCAAGGCGTGCCGTGGCCGGACGAGAAGGACGCCGTACTCTACAAGCCGGCTTTGCCCGGCAGATATCGCAAGGTTACCCAGGGTCTCGGCATCGTGGGCGCCATCGAGATCGAATGCAGCCCTTGGCTGGAGGACAATCAGTGGGTCTTGGACGTGGCCGCCAAAGACTCGATTATCGTCGGCGTTATTGGAGACCTGGAACCCGGTCATCCGAAGTTCCGCGGCCAGTTGGAACGTTTCGCGCGCAACCCGCTGTTTCGAGGTATCCGGTATGGCAACCTGTGGGGCCGGGATCTGGGCGCGGAATTGGGGAAGCCGGAATTCATCGGCGGACTCCAGGCGCTGGCCGAGGCCGGCCTGGCGCTCGATACCGCCAATCCCACGCCGGCGCTGATAGCGGATGTGGCGCGGCTGACCGATCGCGTTCCCAACCTGCGCGTCATCATGGATCACCTGCCACAGCTCAATCCTTCCACCGCCAACCTGCGGGAGCTCGGCAAACGTCCGCAGATCTACGTCAAGGTTTCCGGAGTGCTGCGCCGCGTGTCGGGCCGGGTGCCGCTCGATACGGACTTCTACCGCGGCAGACTCGACGCAATCTGGGATATCTTCGGCCCGGACCGGCTGATCTATGGCAGTGACTGGCCGAACAGCGATCCGTTGGGGACTTACCCGCAAGTTCTGAAGATCGTGGAGGAGTACTTTCATGCCAAAGGGACCCTGGCTGCCGAAAAGTATTTCTGGAAGAATTCCATCGCGGCATATCGCTGGATCAAACGGGATGCGCGCCAACCTGGGCTGGCATGACACTGGTGGGGCAGACCTGGCCCTGGCGGCTCTGTGGCTGTGCGCGGCGCCATTGTGGATCGGCTGCGGCCGGAGCCGGGTTCCGGACATCGCGGCGGACATCGCGCGTATTCGCGCCGTCGATAATCATGCGCACCCGGTGCGCGTAGTTTCTTCGGGAGAGCGGGACCGGGAGTTCGATGCGCTGCCGGTCGATAATATGGAGCCTTCGTCCGATCCGGTCTATTTGAGGCCGGGGGCGCCGGGCATCCTGGAAGCGTGGCGCGCGCTCTACGGGTACTCTTACGGTGACTTGCGTCCGGAGCACGCGCGCGAACTGCCACGCTTGAAGCGGCGCGCCATGGAGCGCGAAGGCGACGGATATCCGGCCTGGGTGCTGGATCGAATGGGCGTGGAAGTGATGCTCGCCAATCGGGTGCGGATGGGGCGCGGCATCGAAGCGCCCCGTTTCCGGTGGGTGCCCTATGCCGACGCGCTGCTGTTTCCTCTGGACAATTCGCAGCTCGCCGCCCGGAACTCCGATCGCAAAGCGTTCTTCGCGGACGAAGACATGCTATTGCGGCGCTACCTGAAAGATGCGGGACTGACCAGCCCGCCAGCCAGCCTGGACGAGTATCTTACCCGGGTCGTGACCCCCACGCTCGAGCGGCACAAGCAAGGCGGCGCCGTGGCCGAGAAGTTCGAAGCCGCCTATTTGCGCTCGCTCGAATTCGATAAAGCGGATCGCGCCGCGGCGGCGAAAGTATATGCGCAGTATCGCGCGAAGGGCGCTCCTCCGGACGGCCAATACAAGCTTCTCGAAGACTATGTCTTCCGGCACATCGCGGCGGAGTGCGGACGCCTGGGGATGGCCGTGCACATCCACACCATGGCGGGCGCCGGTAGCTACTTCGAGGTGCGCGGCGCGCATCCGCTGCTGCTCGAATCCGTGCTCAACGATCCGGCGCTGCGCAAGACGAACTTCGTGATGCTGCACGGCGGCTGGCCTTTCACCCGCGAAATCACGGCGCTGCTGGGAAAGCCCAACGCTTATCTGGATTATTCGGCGCAATCTCTGCTGGTGCCGCCAGCCACACTGGCCGCGACGCTGCGCGAATGGCTGGAATGGGTGCCGGAGAAGGTGATGTTCGCCACGGATGCCTACCCCTACTCGGATGAAATGGGATGGGAGGAATCCGGCTGGATCGCGGCCCACAGAGCGCGCCAGGCGCTGGCCATCGCCCTGACCGCCATGATACGGGATGGCGAGATTTCGCGCGGACGAGCCCTCGAGCTGGCCAACCTGGTGCTGCGCGACAATGCCCGCAAACTGTACGGATTGTAAGTTTCCTGGCCACTTGCCGACGCGCGTGGCTCGGTAACTGAGCCGCGACCCAAAAGGGCACCCGGTCAGGGAGCGGCCATCGCGCCGGCCGGTCATCGCTCCAGCGGTACGATCTTCGAGTCTACCTGGAATCTGCGGTAGTTACTCCAAGTAATCTCCTGGTCAATGGCTATTCTCAAGATCAACCCGAGCCTTCCGGCGCCCTTCATGTACATGCGCTTGGGTAACCACAAGTCACCGGAGACCCGGGTCTGTTCGAAAACCAGCCTGGCGCCCGGATTCAGGCGGACCAGAAACAGCCCGAATGCGATCGTCTCCGTAGTTTCGGCTTCCAACCGGACCCACTGGTAGCTCGACTTATCTACCCAGAGCTTCCCCCGTATCTTGGGCAGCGGTTTGGCATCCCGATCCCGCGCATGATACCCGGCCTTAGGCGTTCCCGCGATCACCCACGCGTCGTGGCCGTCCACCTGCGCCTCTCCCTCGATGCGGAAATCGAAGGCCTCCGGAATCTGGCGCAGGAACTCGCGCTCCCTCCGGCGCCGCATTTCGTAGTCCGCCAGCCGGCGCCGCTTTTCTTCGGGCGTTTCGTGCGCCAGCTTGGCGACGCTCTTATCCAGCTTGTCCTGTTGCTTCTTCTGTTCGGCGGGCGGGAGCGGCTGGCCGTTGCGCTCCAGCATGCGCCGGTACGGCTCGCCATCCAGCATTACGGTTTCCCAGGCGCTCCGTTCGGTCGATTTCACCTTGCCATCGGAACCGAAGTGCCGCTCCGTGGAACGCGCCACCCAGGTATAGTCCTTCATGCGCAGCCAGTTTGTCTGGTCCCGCTCCACCGACTTGCGGACGATTTCGCGGGCATCCTCCGCGGCGAGTCCGGTAGCTCAGTGAGTGAGACGCAGTCGAAAAAGTGTCGGGCTCAGGCCCGCCAGGATTCGAAAAAAATCCGCGCCTCCTACATTTTTCTCTGGACTTTTAAAAATAGATCGTGTACCGTGGAAATGCGTCGCGACAGTGTTAGCTTGATGCGATGATTTGATTGGCTCCAAAGCCAGGAGGAAGCCCGTGTCTGTTCCCGATGCCGCCACCCGCCAACGGCAGGTCCTGCGCGATCTGGCGGCAGAGCAC
>CABECV010000876.1_pt1 | contig 11012 bp, 8 predicted proteins | sample 3422511 | NCBI WGS metagenome assembly CABECV01 (sample SAMEA5534327, study PRJEB31848) | metagenome | biome: tundra; feature: field; material: soil | place: USA | collected 2013-05 | depth 0.15 m | reverse complement strand
ACATACTTTGGACTAAACCGCTGCGCGGTATTCGGTAGGTTCACCTTTCAAACCTTTGCGCCAGTTCAGATGTTGATCCCTGTTTCCGGTGATCGCCTGGGGCACGCGTTGCGAAATCATGGAAGAGCTGCTTGCAGCACATTCCATTTCGCAAAAGGAGCCCATCATGACACCCCTTCGGCAACGCATGACCGAAGACATGCAGGTGCGGAATCTCGCCCTGAACACCCAAACATCCTATCTGCGACAGGTATCCCTGTTCGCACGCCACTTCAACCAATCGCCAGAGGCCTTGGGCCCGGAGGAGATCCGGGCCTATCAGGTTTACTTGACCAATGAAAAGGACCTGTCCACGAGTTCCATCCTCGTCGCGATATCAGCACTGCGATTTGTCTATAACGTTTCCCTTAAAAAGAACTGGAACCTCGACGACGTAATCCCGACGGCGAAAAAGCCGCAGAAATTGCCGGTGGTCATGAGCCCGGAAGAAGTTCTGCATTTTCTCGCCTGCGTGGCCAGCACTCTGCACCGCACGATTCTCACCGTCTGCTATGGCGCGGGTCTGCGCATCTCCGAGGCTGTTCATCTGAAGCCCGCCGACATCGACAGCCAGCGTATGGTAATTCGGGTCGATTTGGGGAAGGGCCAGAAGGATCGTTACGTGATGCTGTCCCCCAAATTGCTGGAAAGTCTGCGCAGCTACTGGCGAGCTATGCGTCCGAAGGCATGGCTCTTCGAGGGCGAGGTGCCTGGGTACCCCGTGACTGCCCACACCGTCGAACAAGCCTGCCAAAAGACTCACCAGGTCGTTGGAATTCACAAGCCGGTTACACCGCATTCCTTTCGGCACGCGTTCGCAGTCCATCTGCTGGAAGCTGGTACGGATATCCGCACCATCCAACTGCTGCTCGGCCACCGCAGCCTGGCGACCACCGCACGGTATCTGCGCATCGCCACCAGCAAGGTCTGCTCGACTTCCAGTCCACTCGACCTTCTCCCACACCCTGTTTCCGTTGCGCCCCATCTCACACCTTCCGGCCACTTCTGAGCATTGAGCCCATGGAACGTCCGAAGCTGGAAGTGGCGGACGTGTTCCGCCGCTACGGAGAAGCTTATCGACAACAACATGGCGCGTCGTTGTCCGTGGCGCAGCGGCGCGTCATGACGGCTATCGAGGTGTGCCGTACCGCGGCCCTCGGTGGCCATCTCGAACGCTGCGACCAGTGCGGCTATGAACGCAACGCCTACAATAGCTGCCGCGATCGCCATTGCCCCAAGTGCCAATGTCTCGCGCGGGCGCAATGGATCCAGGATCGGCAATCGGAGCTTCTCAACGTCCCTTACTTTCACGTGGTCTTCACCGTACCGGAACAGATTGCCGCCATCGCTTATCAGAACAAGGAGGTGGTCTACAGCATCCTCTTCCAGGCCACGGCAGAAACTCTGAAGATCATCGCCGCTGACCCCCAACATCTAGGGGCTGAGATCGGCTTCTTCGCCGTGCTGCACACCTGGGGACAGAACCTCCAGGTTCATCCCCATTTGCATTGCGTGGTCCCCGGCGGTGGATTGTCACCGGATGGTCAGAGCTGGGTATCCTGCAGACCGGATTTCTTTTTGCCTGTCCGGGTGCTCGGGCGCCTGTTCCGACGCCTGTTCCTGGAGTCGTTGCAGAAGGCCTTCGATTCTGGCAAATTACAATTCTTTGCCGCCCTGGAGTCCTTTCGTCAACCCGAGGTCTTTGCCGAGTTGGTAGCTCGCATGAAGGCCTGCGAGTGGGTAGTGTACGCCAAGCGGCCGTTCGCCGGACCGCAGCAGGTCCTCGATTACGTAGGCCGTTATACGCACCGCGTCGCGATTTCCAACAACCGTTTGCTCGATATAGAAAACGGTCAGGTCCGCTTCCAATGGAAGGACTATCGGGACGACGGCAAGGTCAAAACGATGACCTTGTCCGCCGACGAGTTCATTCGCCGTTTCTTGTTGCATGTATTACCGAATGGATTCCAGCGTATCCGCTACTACGGTTTGTTGGGCAACCGCTACCGAAAGAAGAAATTAGCTCAGTGCCGGCGCCTGCTCGGCATGTCACCCCCATCCGAGCAGACCAGCCCATCGCCGGCGGAGAAAGACTACCGGGACCGCTACGAAGAACTTACCGGCAACTCGCTGCACCAATGTCCGCAGTGCCAGCAAGGCCGTATGATCGTAGTCGAGATCTTGCCCCGACCGCTGTGCAACTGCGTACCGCCCATGGACTCGTCATGATCCGCTTCCTGCTTCTAACCCGTGACCCATCGGCTTGGCAGCGCCAGTGCGACGCCGGAGTGTTACCCGTTCGTGGAGTACGGGGTAGAGTACCCTCTCAAGCCTCGCCCAGCGACCTGTTCTCCACCGAATCTACTCTGCCCGCATGGTCGTCTCAGGGCCACGCCGGCGCTTCTCAATCCCCAAGAACACCCTGCAGACCGCTCCTTCGGTGCCAAGCGGACCATTCAAAACCCATAGTTCGACCTCTGGTATAGCGGTTTAGTCCAATCCATTTTTAGCTCACCGTCGCGGCGACCGGCTCTGGCACGCCTCTTCGAGCTATGTACCGCCGCGACGCCGAGCTAAAAATGCTCTGCATTGGCGTCTACCAAAGCGAAGCCGCCGTGGAGGGTAATGTACTGGGCCGGGACTCCCCCCAAGACCTCTCTTCGCTTTTCTTCGGACCATATGATAAAGGACGCTATCAGACCTAGAAAGAGGATCCTAGATTACCACTGAACGCGCCCCCGCCGCGCCTGCCGCGGCGACGTGATGGCCTTCGTCGCCTTCATGGGCTGACCTGACGCCTTGCTTTCCGCCCCTCGACCGTTTAGCATCACGTAAGTGGAGGGGCTTCCATGCCATCGAAGAAAATGAGCCGCCGCGGGTTGTTCCGGTCGGGCGCAGTCCTGGCTGCCGCGGGGGTGTCCGCATCCATTCCGGAACCCGCTTTGGCTGCGCCCGCGCCCGCGCTGGAATTGGGCGGCAATTTGTACCAGTCGATCGGCGTTACGCCGATTGTGAACTGCCGGGGCACGTATACCATCATCACGGGATCTCAGACCCTGCCCGAGGTAAAGCGCGCCATGGAACAGGCTTCGCACGCTTACGTCCACATGGACGAGCTGATGGAGGCAGTGGGGCAGCGTCTGGCGGAACTGACCAAGGCCGAATGGGGGATTGTCACGGCGGGATGCGCCGCGGCATTGACGCACGCCACTTCCGCCTGCATCTCCGGCGGAGATCCGGAAAAGATGCAGCGGGTGCCCAATCTGACCGGGCTGAAGAATGAAGTGGTGGTTCCGCGCTATTCGCGCAACGAATACGACCACGCCGTGCGCATGCTGGGCGTGAAGATGGTGGAGGTGGAAACCGCCGCGCAGTTCGAAGCGGCCCTGTCGCCGCAGACGGCCATGGTGATGATTCTCTCCTGCCCGGCCGCGGAGAAAGGCGAGTTGTCGATCGAGAATGCCTGCGCGATGGCGCGGCCGAAGGGCGTCCCGGTGATCGTGGATGCGGCCGCCGAGACGCTGACGATCCCCAACATTCACTTGGCTCATGGCGCGAACATGGTGGCCTACAGCGGCGGCAAGTGCCTGCGCGGTCCGCAGGCGGCCGGGCTGCTGTTGGGGCAGAAGGACCTGGTGCGCGCGGCGTGGATCAACAGCGCGCCGCACCACACTTTCGGCCGCTCGCTGAAGGTCGGCAAGGAAGAGATCATGGGGATGCTGGCGGCGGTCGAGATGTGGGTGAAGCGCGACCATGACGCGGAGTGGAAGCAGTGGCAAGCGTGGCTGGACTACATCGCGGAGCAGGCCACCCAAGTGGCCGGAGTGACCAGCGAGATTCTGCAGCCCGAAGATCTATCGAACCATGCGCCGCGCTTGCGGCTCCATTGGGATGCGGCGCGGATCGGCATCACCGGCACGGAGGTGGAAGATATTTTGTGGCATGGGCAGCCGCGCATCGCGGTGAACGAGTCGAGCGGCACGCGCCGCGATAACCGGCCGAGTTCCCTCACGATCATGCCCTACATGATGATGCCGGGGGACGACAAGATCGCGGCGGCGGCCATTCGCAAGCTGCTGGCGAATCCGCCGCACATCACGGTTCCGGAGCCGGAGGCGGCCAGCGTGGACGTCACCGGGGAGTGGGGCGCGGACCTGACCTTCGTTTCGGGATCGTCGCGGCACCACTTCACCATCGAGCAGCACGAAGGCCAGATCAGCGGCGTCGATCGCGGCGATGTCTTGTCGGGAAAATTGACGGGCGCGGTGGAAGGGCGCCGCGTCACGTTCCGCAGCGCGCAACGTATTGAAGGCACGACGCTGCATTACGAATTCTCGGGCGACGTGACGGGCGGCCGCATCGAAGGCGTCGTGAAGTTGGGCGAGTATGGGCAGGCCCGGTTCGCCGCGCAGCGGGCTTGAGCGCACATGATCCGCATCATTACCATGGAGCGGGAGTACGGCGCGGGAGGCTCGGCCATCGCGCAGAAGCTGGCGGAGCGCCTGAACTGGAAGCTGTGGGACACGGCGCTGACCGCCGAGATTGCGCGCATCGCGCGCTGCGATCAAGGTTCGGTGGCGCGCCTGGAGGAGCGGGTCGATCCGCTATTCTATCGGCTCATGAAGGTGTTCATGCGCGGCAGCTACGAACGGAGCCTGCCGGTGAGCGGCCTGGAACATCTGGACGCGGACAGCATGGTGGTCTTCATGCAGCGCGTGATCGAAGGCGCGGCGGCCGCGGGCAATTGCGTGATTGTGGGCCGAGGCGCGCCGTACGTGCTGCGCGACCGCCCGGACGCCTTTCACGTGTTCGTGTATGCGCCTGTCGAAGAGAAGATCCGGCGCGTGCGCGAACTTGGCAAAACCGAAGTGGAAGCCGTTGATCTGGTGGGGGCGATCGATCAAGAACGCGCCACGTTCGTGAAGAAGTACTTCGGAAAGGACTGGCCCAGCCGGCACTTGTATCATCTGATGATCAACTCGGCGGTGGGGGACGATGTGGTCGTGCGGACGATTCTGGATGAGATGGAAACGTTGAATCATGCCAGGGGTAAACAATAATGCTCCCGAATATGCGAATCACACCCGTTGCATCGCTGGTCCTCGCGAGCTGGAATCTGGCACTCGCCCAGAGCTATTCAGTTATCACGCTGCATAGCTTTGCGGGAAAAGAAGGCCAGGACCCCGTCGCCCTAGTACAGACCTCCGATGGCTCCTTTTTCGGCGCTGCCGCGCTGGGCGGCGCCGGCTACGGGACCGTCTTCCATCTGAAAACGGACGGGCAGCTCATAACGCTGCATCAGTTCACCGGCGCCGATGGGGCATCTCCCAATAGCCTGATCCAAGCCAGGGACCGCACGCTATACGGGACCACACAACAGGGCGGCAACACTGCCTGCCCCTCGGGTTGCGGCACGGTCTTCCACATCGACGCACCAGGCCACTTCTCGACGCTGTATGCCTTCTCGGGGCCCGACGGCCAATATCCCGCCAATCTTCTGCAAGGCCACGATGGCACCTTGTATGGAATCACCGGCGGGGAGACCGGACCCGGCACCGTCTTCAAGTTGACTCCGGGCGGAGCCTTCTCTACTTTGTACGCATTCTGCTCGCAGCCTAACTGCGCCGATGGAAGCGCGCCGACCAGCCTGATACAGGCTCCCAATGGAGACTTTTTTGGCCTGACCCTAGGCGGCGGCAGGGTCAGCGGGGGCACTTTGTTTCAGCTCACGCCTTCCGGATCCGAAACGGTGCTTATTCCGATCTATAGCTATGAGACGGGCAACAGCCTCCACAACCTTGCGCTGGCCGGTGACGGCACTTTTTACTTCACGGTGGATTCGGACCCGTATGGGTCCGGGCGTATCCTGCACGTCGACTCACAAGGCCACATCACCCTCGCCCATCAGTTCGACTACACCGATGGCGACCCTCCCTACACCATGCGGACCGGCCTGGACGGGAATGTCTATGGCACCTCCGCAAGCGGCGGGACCGACTTCCTCGGGACCGTCTTTGAGGTTTCCGTTTCGAGCGGTTTCAGCTTCTTATACAACCTTACCGGAAGTTACGAAGGCGCCACCCCGACCAGCGTCCTGCTCGGTAGCAACGGCAACCTTTATGGCACGACTGCCAGCGGCGGTTTGCCGGCGGGCCCGTGCGTCAATTGCGGCACCGTCTTCGAGTTGCAGAAGCTCGGTCCGCAGTCGCCCACCATCGCCAGCTTCGCGCCGAATAGTTCGCCAGCCGGCGCACAGGTGACACTCACGGGCGCCAACTTTACCGGCGCCACGAGCGTCCAGTTCGGCAATGCATCCGCCGCCTTTACAGTGGTCTCGGATACTCAGATCAATGCCCAGGTGCCATCGGGAGCCAGCACGTATCCGATAACCGTGACAACGCCGAATGGGAGCGCTCTCAGCATCCCGCCATTCGAAATCGGCCCCCCGCTCACCACGGTCTATGGCTTCTGCCCCAGCGCCCCGTTCCCTTATTGCCCGGACGGCGTGAATCCGAACAGCCTCATCCTGGGCGCGGACGGCAATTTCTACGGCACTACCGACTGGAGCATCCCCAACTCGACCGCCTTTCGAATCACCCCCGCAGGAGCGCTCACGACCTTGGCCACTTCTCTGTACTACCCGAACCGGCTGCTTCAGGCTAGCAATGGCAATATTTACGGCACCAGCCAGCAGGGTGGATACCTCCTGGGGTTCACAAAGTGCAATCCGGACCCTGAGGGCGCCTCCGGCTGCGGTACGATTTTCCAGTTCACTCCGAGCGGAACATACACCCAACTCTACGAGTTCAAGTCCTACGCTGACGGCTTCTATCCCACGGCCGGTCTAGTGGAGGGATCCGACGGCGCCCTTTATGGAACCACCTCGGCTGCCGGCGCCAACGGCCACGGCACAATCTACCGTTTCTCCAGCGCCGGTCTGCAGACTTTATACTCGTTTAGCGGCACGGATGGTTCGGCTCCTTCCATATTGGTGCCGGCAAAGAACACTAGTTTCTACGGCATTACGGCATCCGGCGGGTCGGGCGGAAAGGGTACGGTCTTTACACTCAACGGGAGCGGAAGTCTGACTACTCTGTACAATTTCACCGGGCAAGCCGATGGCGGCACACCTTCGAGCCTGATCCTCATGGCGGATGGCAACCTCTACGGCGCAACCTCCGCCGGCGGCAGTGCGAGTGGCGGTACCGTCTTTCAATTGACTCCGGGCGGCGCCCTGACCACGCTATACAGTTTTTCGGGCTCCACCTCGGGAAGCGGCCCGGCGAACCTGGTTGCCGGAAGCGGCCGGCTCTTCGGCACTGCCGGCGGCGGTGTGTTCGGAGGCGGGAATATCTTTGAGCTGACTCTAACTGGCGAACTGCGCACCTTGTATGCGTTCTTCTACTCGCTGACCGCGAGCTTCGGAGGCGATGGGCCCACCGGACTGGTGCGCGCTCCGGACGGCAGCTTCTATGGCACGACGGCTGCGGGTGGCGCGCTTGGCTGCCAGTACGGCCAGGGCTGCGGAAGCGTGTTCCATCTTACCGGCGCGAAGTAATTCAGCGAAGTGGGTATCCCATTGATTCAGGTACATAGGCGTTAAAATAGGCTTTCGCGTCGGTTTCGCAGCACCAGGCAGCACGACATGAAACATAAAGGACGTTGAACTAAGCCGCTTCGCGGCAGTTGTGTCGATCGAAGTTTAATCCGAGGCTCCACGTCGTGGCCTGGCGCCTATGGCGTTGTCGTTCTTGGTCCCCCTTCTATCGGACCGCTTTTGGTGATGAGGTTAAGGGTGAAAGGAGTTTTCGTCATGACCCCATTACGACAGCGGATGCTGGAAGACCTCCAGATCCGCAACTACTCTGCGTCGACCGTGGAATGCTACGTCCGCTCGGTCGCCGAGTTCGCCAAACACTTTAACAAGTCGCCCGAATATCTGGGCCCCGAAGAGATCCGCTCGTGGCAGTCGTTCCTGCTGAACGAAAAGAAAGTCAAGATCTCTTCGTACATTCAATCCGTATGCGGTCTCCGCTTTTTCTACCGCAACACCCTGAACCGCAAAATCGAGATCGAACGGATTCCGTTGCCCAGATACGAGAAGAAGCTCCCCGTCATCCTGAGCAAGGAAGAGGTCAAAGCTTTGCTCGAAGCGCCGAAGAACCTCGGCCATCGGGCGATTCTGGCGACCCGGTACGGAGCGGGACTCCGGGTGTCGGAAGCGACCAACCTGAAGGTCTGCGACCTTGATCGCGACCGCAAGGTCATCTGGGTTCGCGGGGGCAAGGGACACAAGGACCGCCAGGTCATGCTCTCCGACCCACTACGCGAAGTACTGGTCGCTTACTGGCGCTGGAAGCGGCCTGCAGGGTGGCTCTTCCCAGGTGAAAAGACGGGACGCCCCCTCGCGCGTGAAACCGTTTTTGAAATATGCAGGAAGGCGGCGCGGCTGGCCCGTATTGCCAAACCAGTGCATCCGCATTCGCTACGCCACGCCTTTGCCACGCATCTGCTGGACGACGGGACCAACCTCGTTGTCATTCAAGCCCTGCTGGGTCACGCCAACCTGAAAACCACGGCCCGCTACCTTCACGTCGCCGACGCCACCGTGCGTTCCACCAGAAGTCCGCTCGAAATGCTGGGCGCGCTCGATCTGGTCCGGGCCGCGGGCAGCATTCCACCGGAACGATGACCGAGCATCGGCTCGAAGTGGCCGATGTGTTCCGCACCTACGAAAGCGATTTCTTCGCGAAATGGGGACATGTACTCGGTCCTCATCGAAGAAAAGCCTTCGAGGCTATTCGCGACTGCCGCACGGCCGCCCTCGGCGGCCATGTGGACGAGTGCGACGAGTGCGGGCACCGCGCCATCTCGTACAATTCTTGCCGCAACAGGCATTGTCCAAAATGCCAGGCCATGGCGCGCGCCAAATGGCTGGCCGAAAGGGAGGCCGAGTTGTTGCCGGTCCCGTATTTCCAGGTTCTATTTACGGTGCCTCAAAACATCGGTGGCCTGGCACTCCAGAATGCGCGCCAGATTTATCGCATTCTATTTCGCGCGGCATCGGAAACGCTGCTCACGATTGCCGCGGATCCCAAACATCTGGGCGCCTCGATCGGCTTTTTGGCTGTGCTTCACACCTGGGGACAAAACCTTCATTTCCATCCACATCTTCACTGCGTCATACCGGGCGGCGGTATCTCACCGGACGGCGCCAGTTGGGTCGGTTGCCGGAAATCGTTCTTTCTTCCTGTCCGCGTGTTGAGCCGGCTGTTCCGAAGCAAGTTTCTGATCTATCTCAGAAAGGCGTTTCGGGAAGGCAAGCTGCGCTGCCACGGAGAGATGGCCGGTTTGGCCAAGCCGGGAGCATTCGAGGCCCGGTGCCGCGAAGCGGGACGGATCGAGTGGGTTGTTTATGCGAAGCCGCCATGCGGCGGTCCCGAGCAAGTTCTGAAGTATCTGGCGCGCTACACGCATCGGGTTGCCATCGCCAATCGACGGCTGTTGTCGATGGAAGACGGGCGGGTGACTTTTGAGTGGAAAGACTATGCCGGAGGCAACCAGACCAGAATGATGACGCTGGATGCGGTCGAGTTCATCCGGCGTTTTCTTCTCCACATTGTGCCGGCCGGTTTCGTGCGCATCCGGCAGTTTGGTTTTCTGGCCAATCGAGCGCGCCGGAAGAAACTGGCGCTGTGCCGCGCGCTGCTCGCCGCCCCGCCTGCCAGCCCAAAAGTGGCGAAGGATACCGCTGTTATCGGCCAGGATGGAGCGACCGCGGAAAAGGGACGCAAGCGATGCCCGGTCTGCCAGATCGGTCACATGATTCCCATCATGATCGTCCAACCGGCGCCCCTGGCTGCACTGATACCGCCGCAGGATTCGTCATGAGGTCTCAGTCGCCCGAAGCCTATTCTCCCCAAACGGCCTTCGTCGAGGCATGTGCAGATCTGCGCCCACAGGCGCTTCTCCGAGCCGAAAGCATCACCCCAGATTCCACCAAACCCGAATCACCAGTCGCACGGGAGGACAATTCGCGGCCTGTCCGGCATCCCTGGCCTTCGAATCGATGTCTTCCACCCAGCCACCGAAACCAGAACGCCATTCAATCCCCATAGAGCAGCGGCTCAGTTCAACGCATTCTATCCGCAATGCTCCGGCTCCGGCTTTCGCCCCAACCCCGAAGATTATCGCGCCGGAGCACTGCGGATAGAATCGTTAACGTTATCATACGATTCCCAGAACGGGCTGGTGCCGCCCGCGCACGGTAGCAACCCTCCTACTCAATCACCAGCAACAAATCCTTGGCTTCCACGTGCCGCCCCGGCTGCACCAGCACCTGCGTCACCTTCCCACCCACCGGCGCGTACACCGTGCTCTGCATTTTCATGGCTTCCATCACCAACAGGCGGTCGCCCTTCTTCACCGGCTGATTCAACTCCACAGCCACGGTCGAAACCACGCCCGGAATGGGCGCACCGATCTCACCCGGCTTGGTGGGGTCCGCCTTCAGCGCCGCCGCGACTTTTGCCTCCAGGCTCTTGTCGCGGATATTCACTTCGCGCGGCTGCCCGTTCAACTCGAAAAACACCGTCCGAAAGCCATCGGGATGCGGCTCGCCTACCGTCAGAAACTTGATCACCAGGGCTTTGCCCGGCTCCAGCTCCACGGCGATTTCGTCGCCCTTCTGCATGCCGTAGTAGAACTGCGGTGTGGGCAGCACTTCCACGTTGCCGTAACTCTGCCGTGCTTTAGCAAATTCCAGAAACACACCCGGGTACATCAGGAAGCTGAGCACTTCATCCGGCAAAGGCTCATGGCCGATTTTGCCGCCGAGCGTGGACGCCGTCTCCGCGAAATTCACCGGCGTCAGGTGCGCGCCGGGCCGGCCGCGCTGCGGCTTGGCGCCCTTCAGAATGGCCTTCTGCAGGCGTTTCGGCCATCCGCCCTCGGGCTCGCCCAGCGCCCCGCTC
>CABECV010000849.1_pt1 | contig 11158 bp, 9 predicted proteins | sample 3422511 | NCBI WGS metagenome assembly CABECV01 (sample SAMEA5534327, study PRJEB31848) | metagenome | biome: tundra; feature: field; material: soil | place: USA | collected 2013-05 | depth 0.15 m | reverse complement strand
GTATTCCGCGAGCGGATGCAATCAAGGAAATTCTGCACATGCTCGATCCCGCCATCGTGCGTGGATTGGACCTCCTGCGCCACATCCTTCAGATCGGGAAGCTCCGTGTATCGCGGCTGCTCGGGATACACGGCGAAGCCGCCGCGATGCAGGCGCATCAGGGCCTTGGTGCCGTGGAAGATCAGGCCGCCGCCTTCCAGGTAACCCATCAGGCTGCAATCGAAGTTCACCAGGAAGTTGCCGGGATAATGAAACGCGGCGTTGACCGTGTCGGGCCACTGCCATTCCGGAATCACGTATTTGCCACCCATGGCCTGCGCATCGATGGGGGTGTCGCTCGACATGCACCAGTGGGCCACATCCACCCAGTGCAGGAACAGATCGGTGAGCGAGCCGCCGCCGAAATCCCAGAACCAGCGCCAGTTGCGGAAGCGCTCGGCGTCGAACGGCTGATCGGGCGCAGAACCCAGGAACATCTTCCAATCGAGTTTCGAGGCGTCGATCGGCGCGCCCGTCCCACGTCCCTGCAGATGATTCTGATACCAATACGTGCGAATGAACGTAACTTGGCCGAGACCGCCGCCGGCCACGATCTCGCGCGCCTGCTGGAAGTGCGGCCAGCTTCGCTGCTGCATGCCGGTCTGCACTACGCGCTTCGATTCGGCGACCGCCTTCAGCAGCGGTTCGCCTTCCTCGATGCGGTGCGTGACCGGCTTCTCGACGTACACGTCCTTACCGGCGTGCAGCGCGTCGATAGTCATCGGGACGTGCCAGTGATCGGGCGCGCCGATTACTACCGCGTCCACGTCGGGCAGATCCAGCAGCTTGCGGTAATCGGTGAACTCGCGCGCTTCGGGCGCCACCTTCTCGCGCGCCTCCTGGCGGTGCGGTTCGTAAACGTCGCAGATCGCCACGATCTGGCTGCCGCCGCCCTTGTTCAGCAGGCTCAGCAGATATTGGCAGCGTCCGCCCGTGCCAATGCCGCCAATGCGAATGCGGTCATTCGCGCCCAGGATGCGGCCATACGATGCGGCGGTGGCGAAAGCCGCGGCCTTGATGAATTGACGCCGGTCTGTCACGTGGGTTGCTCCTTATGCTGTTCCTATGCTGCTCCTACACTTGCATGCCTTCCAGTTTCCACGGCGCGCGATACGGGCGGACCAACATCCGGTTGGCTTCGTCGTTGGCAGTGTCGTTGCCGATGAAGCGCTCCTGCCGGCCATCCCAATGCAGCTTCTGTTCCAGGCGCAGAGCGATGTTACCGAGGTGGCACGCCGTGGTGGTGCGGTGGCCGATTTCGATGTCCGCCACCGGCAACTCGCGCGATTTCACGCACTTCAGAAAATTCTGCACGTGCGGCACATGCTGCACGGAGGTGGTGCCGCGGCCCGCCACGCCTTCCAAGTCGTAATACATGCTGATGCCGGTGAGATCGTCGTATGCCGCGCGGGACGAGATGCCGCCCGGCTCCATGTGGCTCTTCATCTGCGGCGTGAGTTCGTACCCGGCGCGGTCCACGAACAGCGTGCCGCGCGTGCCGTGAAACTGGATGCCGTAACTGCCGAAAGGCTTGTGGCCTGCGTCGCCATTGTGGCCGTAGGAATTGTGATGCAGGCAGGTGTAATGCACCAGGAAGCCCGGATACTCCCAAGTGACTTCGTGGGTATCGGGCGTATCGCGCAGGTCGTGTACATAGAGTTTGCCGCCCGACGCGGTGACCGCCTGCGGCGTATCCACGCCCATCGCCATGTGGACGATGTCCACAAGGTGCACGCCCCAATCCGTGATGCGCCCGCCGCCATACGCGAAAAACGAGCGCCAGTTGCCGAGGAAGCGGGCTGGATTGAACGGAACCTTGGGCGCCGGTCCGAGCCAGAAGTCGTAATCGAGACCTTCGGGCGGCTCGGCATCCGGCGGCGTGCCCAGTCCTTCGGGCGAGCTGGTCTCGTGGATCCACGTCTGCACGTAATGGATTTCGCCGATTTCGCCCGAGCGCACGATTTGGGCGGCGCGCTGGAAGTGCGAGCCGGAGCGCTGCTGCAGGCCCACCTGCACTATGCGCTTCGTGCGGCGGGCGGCCTCCACCATCAGGCGGCCTTCGCGCACCACGTTGGAGACGGGCTTTTCCACGTAGACGTCCTTGCCGGCATGGCACGCGGCCACGGTGATGAGCGGATGCCAATGATCCGGCGTGGCGACGACCACTGCGTCCACCGCACGGTCATCCAGCAGTTTGCGGAAATCGGAATAGGCGCGCGCCTTGCCGTCGGTGAACTGGTGGGCCTCCTGCAGGTTGGGCTGGTAAACGTCGCAGACGGCCACGATCTCGGCCTCGGGCTGCTTCTGGAAATCCGCCAGGTCCATGCGGCCCATGCCGCCGCAGCCGATCACCCCGATGCCGATACGATCAGTGGCTGCGGCGGCGCGGGATTGCTGCGCGAGTGCGCCGGCCAGGGCCGCGCTCTTGAAGAGGTCTCGTCGATTCATGGATGATCCTCGCCTCGGAAGGCGATACCTATTCTATCGCCGCGCCTAATGGCTTGTGCGGAAGTGTGCAGAGTTGTGCAGAGTTGTGCACGGGCGGGCGGCGCACCGGATGGGCATTTTGAACGAACGAAGCCAATAAGTTGTTTGTTTGCTTTGGCTTTCAAAAATGATACAGCCAAATTTCCGGTGCCGGGCGAGCCATGGGTGACGCGGGTGTTGGGGTTGGCGTATGGCGGCGAAACTGGGGCATAAGAGGCCAATGCGGGAGAAAGATCTCACTGGAGATTTGGGGCGACGCAGGCGGGCATCGTCGGGTGATCCCGCCAGCACCCGCTCTGTACGCTGCGAATCGAGGTCGGCCACCCAGGAGTGGCGACAGAGTATGCGTAGGCACAGTTCCACGAGTAGCGCGTTCTTCTTCCAGTTGACGTGAGCGGGACTTACCAGGATCTATCCCTGGACATGGTACGTAACACTCGGCGAATCAGCACGTTAACGCCCAGCGCCGGCCATCACTGGTGGTATGGGGATTTCGCGCCAGTAACCGAATTTCTAAACACTGCGCCGTCAGGGAGGATCTGACCATTGGCAGCACGTCGACTTCCGGATGCGCCGTAATCCAGGCGCTAACCACTTCCTGATCGGCCGCGCTCCTATTGTGTAGTCCGACCCGGCACGTTTTTACACATGGGCACGGACTGACCGTTTCGAAGCTCTGCATTATAGACAAACTCGTCTTGTGCTTTGCGTGACACTCGCTCGCGCAAGTGGGGGCCTGTTGGAATATGAAGAGCGCCCGGCCGGCGGCGAGTACTTCACCGATGAGGAATGGTTAGAGCTGTCACCGTTTGCAACCCAACGCGTATTCTCTGTAAAATCTGCTGACGTCCGATGAGACGGGTACTTTCTTAAACCATTGATTTCAAGAGAGCGCGGGCGTTGGAATTGAACATGCTCACAATTTAAAGAGGAGTAAACAATTGCCTGCAACGACGACAAGAAACCACAGCTCCAAAGATCAAGCCGAAATCCGAAACAAGATGAACACACCCCAGATCGTGTCGCAGCAGGAGTGGGAGGCTGCGCGCCAGCAGCTCCTCGTGAAGGAGAAGGCCATGACCCGCTCCCGTGACGCCCTGGCCGCCGAACGCCGGCGGATGCCTTGGCTGGCTGTGGACAAGAACTACGAGTTCGACGGACCCAAGGGCAAGGTAAGCCTGCTCGATTTGTTCGAGGGACGCCGTGAGTTGATCGTCTATCGCGCCTTTTTCGAACCCGGGGTGTTCGGCTGGCCCGAGCACGCCTGCCGCGGTTGCTCCCTAGGCGCCGATCAGGTCGCCCATCTGGCCCATTTGAACGCCCGCGACACCACCCTCGCCTACGCCTCACGAGCGCCGCAGGCGGACATCGCGCGCTTGAAGGTGCGGATGGGCTGGGAGATGCCCTGGTACACCATGACCGACAGCTTCGACGCGGACTTCGGCGTCGACCAGTGGCACGGCCACAATGCATTCATTCGCCACGGCGACAAGGTATTCCGCACATACTTCATCAACGGCCGGGGCGACGAGGCGATGGGAACCACCTGGAGCTACCTCGATATGACGGCGCTCGGTCGTCAGGAGAGTTGGGAGGACTCGCCACAGGGTTATCCCCAGACCCCGCCATACAAGTGGTGGAACTGGCACGATAACTACGACCCAGAGGCCTCGCCTGACCCGAAGTGGATCGACATAATAACCGACCCTCAAGAAGCCGCCCGAAAGCGCGAGGCAGAGGAGAAAGCATGACCGAGGTTAGCAAGGGAGAGAACGATGAAAGAGATGATGAAAGATGAACTTGCAGCGCCCAATATCGTCGATCGGAGCGCATTCCAAGCCGAGCTCGACGCATTGCGAGTGCGAGAGAAAGCTCACACCCATGAAGGCGACGCGATTGCGGCCGCGCGCCGACGGCTGCCGATGGTCGAGGTGCCTGCGTCCACGCCGCTCATTGGCGAGCGTGGCCCGGTCACACTTTTGGACACCTTTGAGGGGCGCCGCTTGCTCATTGCCTATTACTTCATGTGGCACACCGGCAAAACCGCGCCGGAGCAGTGCGAGGGCTGCACCTGGGTTACCTCGCAGGTGCGCGAGCTGTCCTATATTCATGCTCGCGACGTCACCTTCGCCGTGTTTTGCCAAGGCCCGTACGAGGAGAGCGCCCGGTACCGCCACTTCATGGGATGGGAAATGCCGTGGTACTCTGCCCAGGTCTCGCTCGACACTCTCTTGGTTGGACGCCAGGTGAATAGGATGTATATCGTTTGCTACCTGCGACAAGGATCCAAAGTCTTCGAGACTTACTGGACGACGATACGCGGCGTGGAGGCGATGGACAATAGCTATCGGTTGCTCGACTTGACCGTCTACGGGCGGCAGGAGCGGTGGGAGGATTCGCAGGCCGGCTGGCCGCAACAGCCAAAAGGCCAGGACACGATGCGTGCCGAAGGACGTCCCCTTTCCCAGTGGCCTCGCCTGAAGGCCGGGCATTCCGACAACCTCGACACCACCGGCACGACCAGTATTGAAACACCTAGATCGGCTTCGCGCTGATCTCACGAGATCGAATCGTGCCCTGCGGCGCGCGCCACTGGATACAGAGCGAGCACACATCATGACTCACGTGACGTTCCACGCCAATGACCCCGAGCGTGCCCTCTCTCGCACTGGCATGGTCTCTGAGCGAGCTTCCGAGCGAGCCTTTTACGGCGTCTTGGCCCTGTTCTTCGCCGCCAGCACAGCGGTGACGATTGTCTGGTGCTCGTCAATGTCGGCGAGAGGCGGCGGGATGCGGATGCCAGGCGGCTGGACGATGTCGATGGCTTGGATGCGCATGCCCGGACAGACGTGGGACGATGCCGCAGCGTCGTTCCTCGGCATGTGGGTCGTGATGATGGTGGCGATGATGCTCCCGTCCCTTGTCCCAATGCTGCAGCGCTACCGCCAAGCCGTCCGCGGGACGGCCGAGACGCACCTCGGTCGGCTGACTACGCTCGTTGTCGTGGGTTACTTCGTGGTCTGGACCGTGCTTGGAATGGCCGTTTTTCCGTGGGGCGTCACGCTGGTGGAAGTCGAGATGCAGCATCCGGCGCTGGCGCGCACCGTTCCGATTGCGGTCGGTGTGGTCGTTCTGATCGCAGGCGGGCTCCAGCTCACCGCGTGGAAAGTGCGTCACCTTGTCTGCTGCAGGGAGGCACCCGGGGGCGCCTGTACGTTGGCGGCTGACGCCGCCACGGCCTGGCGACATGGTCTGCGCCTCGGCCTCCACTGCAGCTTCTGCTGTGCCGGTTTGATGGCGATCCTCCTGGTCATCGGGGTCATGGACCTTCGCACGATGGCTGTCGTAGCGGCAGCCATCACCCTCGAACGTCTCGCACCGTCCGGTGAGCGCATCGCGCGGGCCATTGGGGTCGTGGTCGTCGGGGCAGGGTTGTTTCTGATCGCGCGAGCAACCGGGTTCGGATGACGCGTCCGCATCGTGCACTGACCTTCGCCCGTTCGCACTTGGGACCTTAGCTCCGAAAGTTATCCCGCGAAACGGCGTTGGGGGAATGTCAGGATTTGGGTTCCGTCCGGATTGTCGAGCACTCGGAAGTTATCCCGAAACACCCTTTGGTCGAAGTCGGTCCTCCCTGGTCGCGCAGCGTTTACCGATAGCTGGCGGGAACAGCCCTTGCGCCCAGTAATCCCGATCAGTCTCGTGAAACGCCGGTCACGGCAGTAGAAACCAGCAGCCATGCCAGACCCATTGGGCGAACCTTCGGCTTGACGGACAACTGTCCGGCCAAACGCGTTCCCGGCAGGTGTGTCCGCCGGACGGCCCCAACACTTCTATTCGATTCGAGTCCCAAACGGCGCCATGCCCTTCGTAAGTACAGTCTTCGGAAACTCGCCGGAGCCGCAGATCGTAAATGACCCGAAATCCTTGTACCGATCGCCCTCGGGCGCCCACGGGCCGGCATTCACCCAATCCTGTAACCGGCGAAAATCTCGGAGAGAAATCTGACGCGCCTCCACGCGGGCAAGGATGTGCTCCCAGACAGGCTGCGGAAGACTAGAGAATCAGATCTTCGGCAATTGCGTCTTTCCCGAAAATGGCCCGGATCAGATCCTTACCCGCCTCACCTTTGCGCTCGGGATCGGCCTCAGCCATGAAACGGCGATAAGTCCCATTGAGATTCTCCCGCGCTGCAGCTTCAGCCTCCACGCCGCGTTGCGCGAGCGCAACCAGTGCCCGGCTCATCGTAAGATGCTTTTCTCTGGCTACCCGCTCGACCTCAATTGCCAGCTCCGCTGGGATGGTGACGCTTTGGCGGATGGACGATGACGTTCGAATACGTTCCCTTGCGGGACTTTTCATGCCCTATGATATCAAGCGCACCAGCCTGGTGCACTTCGCGGCGCGGAAGACAATTCTGCGCGCAGCGAAGACGGCAGGCCACTGAAAAACGATGGCCTGCCCCACCTGTGCTACAGTGGCCGAAAATGGAACATCTTGTATCCGAGCGAGACGGCAGCCTGGCTATTTTGACCCTGTCGCGGGGCAAGGCCAATGCGTTGAACTACGCAATGATCGAAGAACTGTGCGGCGCAGTCGCCGCGGCGGCGGCCGACGGCTCCGTGCGCGGGCTGGTGCTGGCCAGCGGCCGGCCGCGATTTTTTTCCGGCGGCTTCGATATCCGCGAGGTCTTCGCCTACGATCGCGACGGCATGGCCGCCTTCTTCGGCCGCTTTATCGATTTATATGAGGGCCTGTACGGCTTCCCCAAGCCGGTGGTGGCGGCGCTGAGTGGCCACACTTTCGCCGGTGGAGCGATCCTGGCGATTGCCTGCGATTTCCGCATCATGGCGGAGGGCGATTTCGGCTTCGCGCTGAACGAAATCAACCTGGGGCTGGCGCTTTCGCCCACCATCCGCCGGATGCTGGCGGATGCGGTGGGAGTGGCCCGCGTGCGGGAAGTGTTGCTGTTCGGCGAGCCGCTCACGCCGGCCCGCGCGCTGGAAATTGGCTTGGTGCGTGAACTGGCGCCGGCCGAACAGGTTCGCGACCGGGCCATCGCCTGCGCCCGGTTCCTGGCCGCCAAACCGCCGGCCGCCTATCGCGAGATCAAGCGCTCGCTGCGCGAGTCCGGCGGACGAGAAGACACACACACCGACCGCGCTACCCTCGGCCAGTTCCTCGATATGTGGTTCTCCGCGGAAGCGCAAGACGCACGCCGCGCGGTGGCTTCCAGAGTCTAGCGTGCGAGCCGCCAGGACACGATGTCGATGTCACCAAAGATACGCCCGGATAAACTAGGCAAACTATATCAAACTAGTACCTGTTGCAATTCGCGGCGAACCGCTATATGCTCACAATGAGGCGGCGAGACAATATTATGATAAAGAGAGTCGTTTGCGTTGGAGCGTTGTGCTTGGCCTTTGCCGGTGCGAGTTTGCAGGCCGGCACGCTTATCCTGGGAGATCCTCCCATGCCGAACACGGGCAATTGCGATCCGTTCGGATGTCCAGCGTTTTTCGGTTTGGGAACCTATCAGCAAGTATATTTGAGCACAGCCTTCCCCGGTGCCATAACCATCGACGCCCTTACGTTCTTCCAAGGGCAGATACTAAACAACGGCGGACTGCCCGCGGGCGGAACGTATACCCTGACCTTCTCTAACACGTCTGCTGCGCCCGGCAATCTCAACCTCACCGACCCCAACGGCAATATCGGCTCGGGAAGCGAGGGATTCTTCACCGGAACGCTACCCGCCCTCACCGCGGATGGCACCGCAAAGCTATTGGCCTTTACCGGTACTCCCTTCGCGTACAATCCGGCCGACGGGAACCTGTTGCTGACGGTGGCGGTAACCGGCGCCACGAACTCCCCACCCTATCTCTCCCTGGACGAAGCCCAGTGCGGTCCGAAGACGGTTTGCCCCACGGGCTCGTCCGTGGTGTCGAGCAACGCATATTTTGGCGCCTATAAGGGGGCGCCGGTGAGCGGGGGAAACGACATCGGCGGATTGGTTACGATATTCGACTACACTTCCCCTACTGGCGTTCCTACTCCTGAGCCGGGTTCTTTGCTTCTGGTTCTGGCAGGCATTGGACTGATCGGGTACCAGGGCCGCCGACGGCACAACCACTAGCCACCAGCCACCAACCACGGCGAGCGAAGCTCGCCTTGTTTGGGTACTATCAGTACCCGAGCCTCGTTAAACTTCGTTACGATGCCTGGAATTGAGTTACCTTTGGTAGGGGCACTCGGGGGCGATCATGGAGCAACAAGGAGCCCTTCCGTTGCAACGAACCCGATTCCGGGTCGCTGGCTACGCGCAGGCATTTCCTTCTACAGCATTGAAGAATCCCGAGTTGGCGCTGCAATTGGGCGTCGATCCGGAATGGATCCGGGCGCGCTGTGGGGTAGATTCCCGATATATCTCCGGTCCGGGGGAAACCACCACGACCTTGGGGGTGCGCGCCGCCCGCCAAGCCCTCACGAATGCCCCATCGTTCCAGCCGGACTGCCTGGTCTGCGCGACATTTACACCGGATTACCCCCTGTGCCCGTGCGGTCCGGCTATAGCGCATGCCCTGGAGTTGGGGCCGATACCCGCCTTTGACCTCAACGCGGCCTGCTCGGGCGGCGTTCTGGGCCTGATCACGGCGCTGAGCTTCATCGCCGCCGGGACAGCGGAACGCGTGTTGCTCGTCGCCAGCGACACGGTCACGCATCACCTGGCCGATGACGACGCCCAGACCCGCATCCTCTTTGGCGATGGAGCGGCCGCTTTCCTGATCGAGGCTTGTCCCCAGGGCATCGCGTTGCGCTCCTGGGTGATGGGATCGGATGGAGCCGGCGCCAAACTCTTCCACGTGCCGCATGGCGGCTCAGCGGCGCCCTGGCAAGCTCCCGGCAATGGCGATCCGCGGGGAGCCACGGTTTCCATGCAAGGACGGCCCCTGTTCCGCTTTGCATCCCAGCGCGGGACCGATATGCTTCTCGAAACCTGTGCCAAGGCCGGAATCAAACCGGACGATCTGGACTGGGTACTGGTCCACCAAGCCAACATCCGCATCGTCGAACAACTGCAGGAGCGCACCGGGATCGCGCCGGAAAAGTGGATCGTGAACATGGCGGGGATCGGCAACACCTGCTCGGCTTCGGTTTTGCTGGCGCTTGGGGACTTGCTCGATCGCAACGTGACCGCGGCTGGCGACGCAGTGCTTTTGGCCGGTTTTGGCGCGGGGCTTACCTGGGCGGCCGCCCTGTTCGAATGGGGAGAAACTGCGCGCCGCCCGCCGGATAGCCTGGCGTTGCGCCAAAATCCGCAGCGCGGACGGGTTAACCGGTAACCGCGGGGATCAGAAGCGGCAACGGCCGATGCAGTTCTTGCCCAGACAGGTCTTGCAGAAAATCCGCTTAGGGGGAACGCGCCGCTGCGGGGTCGATTCAGCCCTCGCTGCCGACTTCCCGATGACGCCCTGTAGCGTGATGGGTGGCGTTACGCTCGTGGGTGGGTGAAAATGGGGGCTTTCGCTCACGATCATGGACTGGTTCAACATTGCATTTCCCCTCAAGTCTGCTATTTTCAGGAACCCCAATGGTCTCAGCTCTTCCAGCCGGGGACCTGGTTGTTTCTGCAACGTGCGATTTAGCACGCCGGTGACCAATTCGCCCTCCGTCATGCCTGTGCCAAAATAAAGGGGCGATGACCTCTCTGCCCTCCGTTCCACTGACCCTCGAAGGGGCCAGCGTCTTGCACCAGATGATGCGATTCCGCTGGACAGCCTGGAAAGCCCTCACGCCGGCCCAGCAGGACGCGGCTCTCGAAGAAGCCGCCGCCACGCTGGGAGCCCCGCAATCAGCTACGCAGCAAACCGCCGTCTACTCGCTCATCGGCCACAAAGGCGATCTGATGTTCCTCCATTTCCGCAAGACCTTCGAGGAATTGAACCAGGCCGAGATCGCGCTGGCCCGCCTGCGGCTTTCGGAATTCCTGGAGCCCACCACGTCGTATCTTTCGATGGTCGAGCTGGGTTTGTATGAGTCCACGCTCAAGCTCTATGCCAGCCTCGCCGAGCGCGGCATCGAGCCGCATTCCGCGGAATGGAACCAGGAGATCGAAACGCAACTCGCGCGCCAGCGCCAGGCCATGGCGCAACGCTTATGGCCGGCCATTCCGGACCGCAAATACATTTGCTTCTATCCCATGGACCGCCGCCGCGGCGAATCCGTGAACTGGTACCAGGTGCCCATGGCCGAGCGGCAGCGCCTGATGCACGAGCACGGCATGGTGGGCCGCCGCTACGCCGACGACGTGAAGCAGATCATCACCGGCTCCATCGGCTTCGACGATTGGGAATGGGGCGTGGATCTGTTCGCCGAAGACCCGCTGGTCTTCAAGAAGCTGATCTACGAGATGCGCTTCGACGAAGTCAGCGCCGCGTACGCGCTGTTCGGGACGTTCTATGTGGGGGTGAGACTTCGAGACTTGGCGACGCTGCTGAAGCCGTAGCCGGATGTCATGAAGCAGCCTGCCATGTTGGCTCTGGCCCGGTTCGAAGTGGGGCAGACCTCCAGGTCTGCGCGGGTCCTCCAGGACCCGCTCTTCGCGCAACGGAATCAGCCATATCCGAGCGCG
>CABECV010000824.1_pt1 | contig 11379 bp, 10 predicted proteins | sample 3422511 | NCBI WGS metagenome assembly CABECV01 (sample SAMEA5534327, study PRJEB31848) | metagenome | biome: tundra; feature: field; material: soil | place: USA | collected 2013-05 | depth 0.15 m | reverse complement strand
TGGCGCCGGCCAGCGCGGACGATGCCCACCGGCCGCTGGAGAAGCATCACGATTTGGCGGCGATTCTCAGTCATGTGGAACAGCGCCGGGTGAACAACGATTACACGTTCCCGTTGGATGCCCAGGTCTACCAGATCGCGCGCAAGGACGTCTGCAGCGGATTGCGGGGTGCCTTCGTGCGGGTCGAGAAGCGCCGGAACGGTTCTGTTGCCGTACGGTTCCGGGACCGGTATCTCGGCGTTACCGAGTGTGCCCGGTGGCCCAAGGTGACGCCTGCTAAGCCTGCTAAAACGAAGCCGCAGGCCAGGCCGGTCAAGCGGAGTGAGTGGAACAAAAATTTCGATCTGAAGAAGGCACCCAAGATCTGGCAGGCCGGCCGAGGTTCCGGCGCCAGGCCGGAGGAATCTCTATGACGGCACCCACTCGGCCGCCACGGGGGTGGCGCGAAGTCCAAAGGCGCCCCGTACGGGGAAACTCTCCAAACGACCGGATTCCACGTGGGCCGGATTGTGATCGTCCCAGGAGAGTTTGCGCCGATGCCTTCCCCGCCACCCCACCGGGACCTGCGAGAATCGAAGCGATTACCAGCAGGCGTTTTTCAGGCATGACGGAATCTATCGGTCCGATGTGGTCTCCACACAAAAACCATACAAACCTGAGGGCGGGGTACCGCCTCCCGTTGGTCGGCCCCCGAGCCCCAGTCCAAGGACGCGACGGAAGGACCGCGCCCTACCCATCGTCCACGATGAGTTCCGGCCGGCTATTCCTCGATCGGGTTGCTCGCCAGCATTGCCCGTCTCCGCTTCACCGGCATGGTCAGAATAACACGCACCCTCTCCCCAGCCCCACAAAACCGGACATTTCTACTTTGCAGAGAATAGGACATTTCTACTTTGCCTTGACAGTGGCTGAACGCGACGAAGGGAACCGCGCAATACCGGCGCGTGCTCGCTGTGCGGCAGGAACTCGAAGAACTGGGAAAGATGCTGGGTTTACTGCACCGGCAGAGGCAGGAAGCCCGGGCAAGGGGAAAGGGGCGACAAACGCCACCATCCAGGAGGATATTAGAGAGGCAGCGGAACGCGCTGAACTCTACACGCGGTTCCGGGAGCGCCACAATGCGATTAACCGGCTGCTCTCGCGGTATGTCTTTGAGCCGCTCCTCTCCTGGGATCTCGACACCGACGTCTGGCTCTTTTCGACAGTCCCCAAGGACATGCGCGGGCGCACCATTCAGGTTTCGGACGGCGGCACGACCGTTCAGGTGAACGAAGCAGCCGTGGTCGCGGCCTTGGCGCGGCTCGCCGCAAACCGCAAATTGGAGAAGGCCCGCCTGTGCGTGTGGTGCCGTGAGCGCTGGCACGTCTCGGAAAGAGAAATCGACAAATTCTGCTGCGCGAAGTGCCGGCAAGCCTACTATGCGCACTCTCCCGAGTACCGCCCGAAGAAAGCGGAAGCTCAGCGCCGGTATCGCGAACAGCTCAAACGCCACGGTCTGGCCTAACAGAGAAAGGAACAACTCAACCATGCCGCTCTGCCAGCCCAAACGGCCGAAAGGCACAAAGTCGCGAATCTGGTGGCTGGATTTTCATTCTGACGGCCAGTGCATCCGCCGAATCCACTGCGCCGCGCCGAACTCCGAGGATCGCGTACAACCAGGCGACGAACGAACGCCGCCACTCGCCGCGCCACATTGGCCCACATCGTGCCGGTGGCACCCGCTGCGGAACAATGAGGCCACCCGGTCCCAACGTGCGCGCCAGGAGCCAAACGGCTTCCAGTGGTGCCGCGACCCGAGCGGTCGAGGCCGACGAAACCTAACATTGGCGGAAATGACAAGCGGAAGCGCGCCCGCTACGACAAAGAGCCGGTTTGGGGACAGCGCGGTGCTCCGCAGGCTTCGAAGAGCCGCTCGCATTCCTCGCCGGTGATCACACCATCAGATGCAAGCTTCTTCGCAATAGCGCTGATCGCCTGCCACATCTTGGGCGCCTCGATGATCTCGCGACAGCGCTCCTGCACCTCGAACTGGTACTTGCGGTCGTCCTTCCCCGCGCGGAGGGCCTTGACTAAGTTTCTGATGCGCGTTGAATCGCCATTCGGTTGCCGATATTCGTTGGGCTTTCGAATGGGTCGTGTTGGCACGATGCCGGCCGCCAGAAGTTGCGCCAGGTTGCCACCGACCAGCACCATCAGGTCAGATTTGCAGGATTCATACATCGGCACCAGATTGGCTCCGCCAAAGCGGTCGGCGTGCAGCACAAGTCGCCGCTCATGCAAAGACTCACACCGCCAGTAGACCATCGCGGCATGGCCGGCTTCGTGGTACGCGATTGACAGGCGGGTGTCGAGTTCGACAGTGGCCATCATTTCCCTTTCGGCGCGGGCTTGTGTTTCAGTGTTACGCGCGCGGGCCAGGATGTTCGCCCCTGGGATCGTGACGTTGCTCTTCCCAACTTTTGCCGGGTTGAAGACTTGGCGTGACTTGGACGGCTCCGACAACAAGTCCAGACACCTTGGTTTTGCAGGCTGGGCATTCAACGAGCATGAGCGTTATGGAGTTACATTACCACCTTCGGAACGAATCGATTGCCGCCACGGTGCATAGCGAACCGCTCAGACCATCATTCCTGGGATATGCTGGCTTCCACCGGAAAATGGTTCATGCTCACGAGATTTCTTGCCCTATCTCTGCTGGCCACCGCTGCCATGCAGCCCATTACCATCAAGACCACCACGCTGTTCGATGGTCACGGCCACGTTTTCCGGAACCGGCAGATCACCATTGAGGACGGCCGCATCACGCGCATCGCCGGTCACGTTCTCCTTACTATCAACGCGGACTTTGAGCGCGCGGCGAAGGGCTGTTTCGGCGTGATCAGGGGAAAGCTTGAGCGCGACCGCGAGTTGTACGGCTATGGATGGATCGGTTGGGGCCAAGCATTCGGGAACAACTGGAAAACGTGCGGCGGCTTGCCAGGTGGATATGGTGTACCCACCGCCCGTCCGTCCCCTCGATTCGGCAGAAGGGACGAAGACACGGAAAGAGATGGTGGTATCCTTTCGCTCCCTGATTTCGCAACAGGACGTCGGAAAGCTGCCAGTCATTGTGCGATGCAAGCGAAAGTAGCGTCCTCGGAAACGGCTCAAGAACGGAGCGCCCCCCGCGGTCCTGGAACAACCCAGCCCGGTAGGCCGAGCCACTATTCCGCGCCAGCGCCAGGCGCTCGCGAGGCCGCTTACGGGGGGAGCTATTTCCGTTGCGGCGCAGGCGCGATTTGCCCCCAAAGTGGAAGCCGGGAACGAACGAAAGCCGCCGCCGGTCACGCCACGTTCGCCCACGTGGCGCCGCTGGCGCCGAGCGTGACCCAATGCGCCACCGGTGCCCACGCGCGCGCCCCAGGGCCGAAAACCCGCTGCGGGGACGCCAAGTGGAAGGGCCGTGATCGTTCGGGCGCAAGCGACAAGACCGCCCGTATCGTAGGTGCGTCGATGCGCGCCTGTTGGGGTGCTGACGAATATCGGGGCCGCGTCGAAGGGATCGCACCGGACCTCCTGGCCCAGTTCGAGTTGCTTGAAGAGGGCTTTCGGGGGCGGCCAGGGGTCGTCGTGGTCCGTGGCGGTCGGGGCTGGCAAAATGGACCGGCCCACGATGGATATATACCGGAAGAAGTTTGAAAGTGTCTCACTTGGGTGGCCGGATGTAAAAGGACAAGTGCGGGGGTGCAGTTCAATCGTGCAGCGTGGCAGTTCGAGCGGGAAACGAAGGGCATTCTTATTGCATCCAGATTTTACCTTCGGTGAGGAAATCGGGTACTCGAAACGCATTAGCCTTCGGGTGATTCGCAAGGATTAAACGCAGGGTTTGGACCGATACGTACACTTTCTCCATTATCTCCCTCTGCTCGTGGTAGTACCTCTGATCAAATGTGTTTTCATCAACGGAGTGAGCTGGCTTTTGCCGCATCTGGCGAACAAGCTTAAACACCTGAATCGCCTCGACTATAGGCGTCCTGTCGGGTGTCCTAAAACGCTTCGCCAACCACTCATCGAGCATCTGAATGGTGCCCTTCGGACGCACTTCGATCTTTCCATCCTTTCGGACGTGCTCCGATTCTAAGGCGACCTGCCCCCGGAAGAATTCCCTGTTGAGATTCTCAGAAAGAACCTTATCGAGCAGATGAACAAACTCAATGAATTGCGCAAGCGTAGGCCGGATCAGAAAGCCAAAGCTTGGAGGTTTGGACCCTTCCCGGAATTCGTTCCTGAAGAGCGACTGCCAGCCAATCAGCTTGCACATTTCGTTAACGCAGTGAACCTCCTCCAGAACCGCATCGAACACCGAGACGCCCTCGTACCACTGCCCAAGGATCGCTGATCGAAAGTAGTCTGGGTGCAACTTGTATTTGTGACCAGCAAGGTCCCTTGACTGCCAGATTTGCTGGTGGTCAGGGCTGAAACGGGAAAGGTATCGCAGAAAAACCGCCACAGCGCGGTCCAGCCTCGCATTGAAGGCAAACCCGAAAGACTCCAGCAGCACTTGATCCGGCCGTGCAAGGTCCTTTACGTGCTTACTCTGGATACTGATGCGCCCGGAAACGTCGTCAGAGTGGTAATAATACCTGGGGTCGTTTCGATAGAGTTCTAAGACGGCCAAATCGAAAACTGCATAGGCAAGTTGCGGTTCCCCCAACGCCAGCCGGAGCGTGAATGGGCGACCTTTGTACTTTGCCCGATTCACCGCACGCTTCAAGTGCGAACGTGATGGGTACAGACACGTGCGGTTCAAGTCTGACGCGAGCAATAGCTCAAGCTGCTTCTCCTTCGGCGCGTCCGGGAAACGCTTGATGAACGGATTTTCCGCATGGCTCGTCAAAACGGTAACGCGCCCGCGCCTAACGAGCTTCTGGGCGGTTGAGAGCAGCTCCTCTTCAGGAAGGTTGAAGTCTCTGGCAAGTTGGCGGATGGGGTAGCCGTTGAAATCGCCGGATGCGAGATAGTAGTCCGCGACTCGTTCTACGATGGCACGCGTTGAGAGACTGCGCATTTCTTACGAATCCGGCGATGCTAGAGGTGACACACAAAGCCTCGTTTCCCTGAACTGCCATTATCGCAAACGTTCTCCATGGTGGGAGCGATACTTCGCTCTTCGCGATGGAACGCATTGAGCGTGAAACGCGAGTCACGGAAACGGCTTGCGACAGGCACGCCGGGCGGTTTCCTGCCGGATGATCCGACCTCTTGGGTTCGCCGCGCTGCGTTGTCTCGCTGTTGTAGTAATCTGATCCAAGAATGCTTCAGCGACGCCTTTTCCCTTTGCGATCCATTCGACGACCAACACCAGACATCCCTGCCCCAACGTACCGGCGATCCACAGGCGCCATCCGGTGCCTCTGAACTCCACGGCACCCAAGCGGGCGCGCGGCAGGCGCTCGAAGCCACAGCATATACCGGCGAGGCTCTTGGCCCTCCTTCTCCTCTCGGCTGCGGGAATCGGTGTGGCTACAGTCGTGCTCCAAGCCCAATACACCTTTACATTGCAATCGCCATTCCGCATCCGATTCCAGTGGCCCCTAGTAATTGCCCCCAGGATCTCAGGTGCGGAAGCCGGCGCGGCCCAGGCCGATCAATTTGGCCGGAGGTTGACGGCGTACCAGCAATACGCCTGCAACAAATTCGGGCCGGCCTGCCGCATCGCATTGGCTGTTCAACGCGCCGAAAACCCGCGCGGCACCTGCGAGGTGTATCACTACAACTCCGACGGGACGCTCGATTGGGGCTACTTCCAGATCAACACGGTGCATTTGAAACGAGCGGGGGTGAATCTTCGGGATCTGCTGGACTGCAAAGCTAACATCGACTTCGCGTACAAGCTGTATACGGAGAGGGGCTTTGGACCGTGGACCACGTTCAACAGCGGCGCGTACCGTCAATTCCTGAAACCTGATCGGCGTCACCCAGCGGTCCGTCTACCGGCGGTCTCGTGCGGACGCTACCGGACGTGTTTCGCGGGCGGGTTGCGATCCCCGGCGAATTTCTGCTGATGCCAGTAGGGGTAAGGCAGCGGGAGGGCGCTGACTTCGTCGAGACGTTCCACCTCGGCGTCGGTGAGGGTCCAGGTCGCGGCGGCGAGGTTGTCGCGGAGTTGCTGCTCGTTGCGGGCGCCGATGATGACGGTGTCCACGCCCGGTTTGCGCGTGACCCAGTTCAGTGCGGCCTGGGAGATGGAAACCGCGCGCTGGGCGGCGATTTCGGCAAGGGCATCGACGATTCTGTAGAGCCGCTCCTCATCGACGGTGCCGGGCGCGTCGAGACTGTTTAACCGCGACTCGGAAGGCTTCGTCTGGCTGCGGCGGAATTTGCCGGACAAAAGGCCGAATTGCAGGGGGCTCCAGGCCATAATGCCCGTGCGCTGGTCAAGGCCGGCGGGCACCAGTTCGTGCTCGGCGTCGCGGGCCAGCAGCGAATAGTTGATCTGCTGCGAGATGTAGCGCTGAATCCCGAGCCGGTCCGAGGTGGACAGGGCCTTCATGAGTTGCCAGCCCGAGTAGTTGGAGCAACCGGCGTAGCGGATCTTACCGGCGCGGATCAGATCCTCGAAGGCGCGCAGAGTCTCGTCCAGGGGTGTGAGGGAGTCGAAGTTGTGGGCCTGGTAGAGATCGATGTAATCGGTTCCCAGACGGCGGAGGCTCGCGTCGCAGGCTTCCAAGATGTGGCGGCGTGAGAGGCCGGCTTTGTTGGTGCCGGGTTCCAGTCGAACGAAGACCTTCGTCGCCAGGACGATGTCTTTGCGGCGCGCGCCCAGTGCCTGGCCGAGCACTTCCTCCGACTTGCCAAACGAGTAGATGTCGGCGGTGTCGAACAGGTTTACGCTTGCTTCGATACAGATTTCGATCTGGCGCCGCGCCTCCTCCGTTTGCACGTTGCCCATGGCGGCGAACCGTCCTTCACCGCCCAGCGTCATCGTGCCGAAGCTCAGCACCGAAACCTCCAGACCGCTCGCGCCTAACAATCTGTATTCCATGCCTTCTCCTCAGACCAGCATACCCGAGGTGGACGAGCACTTGATAAAGTCGGCTTGCCCGGTTGATGCAGAACCCCCCGATCCGGTAATGTTGGTGCTGGAGTTGCGCCCTGGAAATCCACCTTATCGACGGCACATACGAGTTGTTCCGGCACTTCTACGCCCTGCCCTCGGCCCGCGACCGGGACGGCCGCGAGGTCGCCGCGGTGCGCGGCGTGCTCGGGTCGGTGCTGGGCATGATTCGCGGCGGCGCCACGCACGTTGCCGTTGCGACCGATCACGTTATCGAGTCCTTCCGCAATGGGCTGTGGCCAGGCTACAAGACCGGCGAAGGGATCGCGCCTGACCTCTGGTCCCAGTTCGGTCTGCTTGAAGAGGTGCTGTCGGCGGCGGGCGTCGTCGTCTGGCCCATGGTGGAGTTCGAGGCGGACGACGCGCTGGCGGCTGGGGCGGCAGCGGCGGCACGGGACCCGCGTGTCGAGCGCGTGATTATCTGCACGCCCGATAAGGACCTCGCCCAATGCGTGCGCGGCACGCGGGTCGTACAGTTGGATCGCCGGAGGCGCGTGACGCTCGATGAGGCCGGCGTGGTCGGAAAGTTCGGCGTGTCGCCGGAGTCGATTCCCGATTACCTGGCGCTGGTCGGCGACGCGGCTGACGGCTACCCCGGATTGCCAGGCTGGGGGGCGAAGTCGTCGGCTGCGGTTCTCGCCAAGTTCGTCCACCTGGAATCCATCCCGGCGGACTGGAGAGAATGGGGCGTGAACGCCGCCAACGCCAGCGCCCTTGCGCGCACGCTCAGCACCGAGAGGGACCACGCACTGCTGTTCCGGACGCTCGCAACTCTCCGCACCAACATCCCGCTGTTTGAGGACGTGAACGAGCTAGAGTGGCACGGCCCAAAGGCTGGCTTCGAAAGCCTGGGGGCACGACTCGACGCGGCAGTCACCGGGAGTGGCCAGCACACGGGTCGTCGGTCAGGAACTCGCTCCCCGGATCGTTCCGCCACTTGATTGAAGTGGTGGTTGTCCGCCCGCCAAGACCGCGAGGTTGCGCCCATCCACAACTCCGGGAGGCCGACTCGCAGGTCAGTCCATAGTCCGCGATTCTGGTTTCACGCGAATCTATCGGGTTGGTACACTAGCCGAGAGGTTTGATGGACATTCGCTGTGTGGTAACAGGACAAGACACGTCCGGCAAATCGGTATTTGTCCGTGATGCGCCGGTCGCGCCAGTAACGCTCGCTCTTCTTCCGGGTTTTGAGTTTCACCGCTTGTGGGGGAGCGAATCGGTCGTTCAGCTTCCGTCCAATGGGACGGCGCCGCCACATCCTGGCTACTTCCCGCCGAAGAGCGGATTCCGTTTTGGGTTTTTCACCATACCACCTGAGGCAGATTCGGAAGTCGCACCTGCTGATCTGGCTGCCGCGTTCGGCGAACTGCGGGAGAAATTGCCTGGCATGGCCGAAGTGCTGGAACCCGAGAATCCGGGCATGCACACCACGGATACGGTGGACTTCGATGTGGTTATTTCGGGTGAGGTTTATCTCGAACTCGATGATGGCCCCGAGGTTCTGCTCAGGGCGGGAGACTGCGTAGTGCAGAACGGAACGCGCCACGCTTGGCGCAACCGGTCCCCGGCGAACTGCGTCATCGCCGTTACGTTAGTGGGCGCGGAACGTGGCAAGTGAGATCGACCATAGAGAATTCGCCTGGCCTGATAGCCAACAACTCGGAGGCATCACCGGCACCGCCTAACCCGAGGAGAGGATGGTGAAACTTGGCGTCATGTGATGCAGCGTCCGGGGCGGTTGCCGTTGAATAAAGCGCGGCCTTTTTAGGACACCCTGAACGGCAAGTTGCTCGAAAGCGTGCCGTTGGGCGTTACCACCTGGACCGTGCCGGTGGTCGCGCCAGCGGGGACGGTGGTCGTAATTAGGTATCTCGACACCACGGTGAAGGTAGCAGCCGTGCCGTTAAAGGTGACGCTGGTTGCGCCGATGAGATCGCTTCCCAGAATCTTGACAGCGGCTCCCACCTTGCCGGAGGTAGTCTGCGTTTCTACAAACGGGCCAAGACTCACGGACAGGCTGAAGACCTTACCGCAGCCGTTGCCTAACATGCAGCCGCCGATGGTGGCCCCTCCCACATACGTTGTCCCGTAGAAGTCCCCATTGGTAGCCTGGACCAGCGCTGCGTAGGGGTATTCGCCGTCCGTGCACCTACTTTGGGAGCAGAAGCTGTAGAGCGTGGTCAGTTTGCCACTCGGGGTGATTTTGAAGACCGTGCCACCACTACCATATTTGCCGGCCCCGCCATAATCTGTTGTCCCGTAGAAGTTTCCGTCGGTGGCTTGGACTAGCGGGAGTTTACTCGGAACACCCTGGCTGTTGAGCGGTAGTCGCCCGTAAGTCGCTCTGCCCAAAGAGTTTATCCTGCCCCACCGGCTTCCCGCAAACGTATTACCCTATATCGTGAAGGCTGTAATTGCATTGTTGTGCCTATATGATTGACTTGTAGCTGCCATTGATCGATAATTGTATTACCCTATATGGCTTCCCTCGTCGCCAAGAAGAAAGGCAACCAGCTTTACTACTACCTCGTGGAAAGCGCCCGCGTCGACGGCCATCCGCGCATCGTCCACCAGGCCTATCTCGGCTCCGCCGAAAAGGTGGCCGCCCTAGTGAAAGACCGCACCTCCCCCGTCCCTGTGTCGGCCGCATCGCGCGAGTTCGGTTTGCCCGGCGCCCTCTGGTTGGCGGCCCAGAAGTCCGGCGTCTGGGCCGTACTGGAGGCGCTGTGGCCGGCTCCCCGCTCGGGCCCTTCCCCCGCCCATTACGTATTGTTGGCGGCCATCCATCGCATCTGCCAGCCGGGTCCCAAAACCGAGGTGGCCGACTGGTATCGCCGCACCATTCTGCATTCCGCTTGGGGCATCCCACCCGAGCGCTTCCGCTCCCAAGACTTCTGGGATGTCTTTGAGCAGATCCTGCCCCAGCGCCTGGATGATGCGCTGGCATCCGAGGAAGATCCATTGGACCAGGCCCAACTGCGCTTGCTGGATATGTGGAAGGAAAAGCAAATGGTGAGCCGGCGCCTGCTGTCTTATGACACCACCAATTTCTACACCTACATCGCCAGCAGTAACACGCGTAACGAACTGGCCCAACGCGCCCACAACAAGCAAGGCCGGCATAACCTTCGCCAAGTGGGACTGAGTTACGTCCTGGATGGGGACAACGGCCTGAGCTTATGTCATCACGTGTATCGCGGCAACGTGGCCGACGCTGAAGAATTCTCCGTGTCCTTGGAGCGCATGTTGGGCATGCTGGATCGCACCCACATCGCCCGCGACACCGTGACGTTGGTGTTTGATAAAGGCAGTGCGTCGTTGGCCAACACCGTGCAACTGGCGGAGGCCGGCGTGGGTTGGATTTCGGCCCTGCCCTGGAATCAAGCCCCCCTTCCGTTCCGGGAGCGTGCGGTGGAACAACTGCCGCTATGCACCAGCGCGCAGCCGGGGGTGCGCGCGACAGCCGAAAACTTGCTGGTGCACGGCCAAGAGTATCTGTGTGTGCTGAAGTATTCCGCCTCGTTTGCCAGCGAGCAGATGCACAGTCTCACCACCAGCCTCAGCAAGGTCCTGCAATCCTTGCGGCGGTTCTCTATGGAATTGAATAAGCCGGCAGCTCGCTGGAAGGAAAACCAGATTCGGAGTAAGATCCAGCGTTGGTTATCGGGACCGTTCTTGGAGGAGTTGATCCGCTACCAGATCGAATCGCGCGACGGTCGATGGAAGCTGCAGTTTGATTTCGACACCGCCGCCTGGCAGCGACTCGTGACGCAGCGTCTGGGCCGCACCGTGCTGCTTACCAATCGGATGGATTGGACCGCCGAACAAGTGGCCTTGGGCTACTCCGCCCAGCAAGATATTGAGAGAGTCTTTCGGGGCCTGAAGGATGGAGACTGGCTGGGCTGGGGACCGATGTATCACTGGACGGATCGCAAGATCCGCATCCATGCGTTCTACTGCATGCTGGGCATCTCCCTGCTGCAGCACATGCATAAACAGGCGCAGGCCGCCTGGGACGGAATCTCCATGGAACAACTCCTGGAAGAACTGCGCCAGATTCAGCAGTTCGTTTTACTCTACCCACCCCAGGGCCAAAAAGGTCCGCACCGCGTGACCACCCTGCTCTCCAAGCAGACGCTGCCCCAGCAAGGCTTGGCCAAAACCTTGGGTTTGGATCAACTCCACATTACCCTGCGTGGGTAATACAAACCATCGACCGTAAGCTCTTAACAACATTACCGGTTAGGGGTGCGCCTCTCTGGCTCCCCGTAAACTCCCGCTAG
>CABECV010000821.1_pt1 | contig 11403 bp, 9 predicted proteins | sample 3422511 | NCBI WGS metagenome assembly CABECV01 (sample SAMEA5534327, study PRJEB31848) | metagenome | biome: tundra; feature: field; material: soil | place: USA | collected 2013-05 | depth 0.15 m | reverse complement strand
TATTCCGGGTGGCATCCAGCCTGGATTCGATGGTGGTGGGCGAACCGCAGATCCTGGGGCAGCTCAAGACCGCCTACGGGATCGCGAAGACGCAGGGCGCGCTCTGCGGATGGCTGGAGGGCCTGCTGGAGCGCGCCTTCAGCGTGGCCAAGCGGGTGCGCTCGGAAACCGGCATCGGGCAGATGGCGGTGTCGGTCAGCTATGCGGCGGTGGAGCTGGCGCGCAAGATTTTCGGCTCGCTGAACAACCGCACGGTCATGATCGCGGGCGCGGGTAAGATGTCGGAGTTGGCCGCCCGGCACCTGCGGCGCTCCGGCGCGGCGCACGTCTTCGTCACCAATCGCACACACGAGCGCGCGATCGAAATGGCGAGGCTGTTCCAGGGCACGCCCGTCGAGTACACGCGCTTCGTGGCTATGCTCCCGGAGGTGGACATCCTGATCGCCTCCAGCGGCGCGCCGCACTACATCCTGCACAAGGACGAGATGCAGCGGGTCATCAGCGCGCGGCGCAACAAGCCCATGTTCCTGATCGATATCGCGGTGCCGCGGAACATCGAGCCGTCGGTCAACGATTTGGACAACGTCTTCCTCTACGACATCGACGATCTGCAGGAGGTGGTCAACGCCAACCTGCGCGAGCGCCTCAAGGAGGCCGAGCGCGCCGAGGAGATCGTGAAGCAGGAGGTGGAGCGCATGATGGCCCGCCTCAAGGTGCAGGAAATCACGCCCACGATCATCAGCCTGCAGGAGGAACTGGAGCGCATACGGCAGGCGGAAATCGACAAAGTGCGGCGCAAGTTTGGTCCGGTGACGCGCGCGCAGGAAGAGGCCTGGGAGATGCTGACGCGCGGCATCATCAACAAAGTGGCGCACGGTCCGATCTCGGAGTTGCGGCTGCAGGCGGGGCGGCCGGACGGCGCGCACGTGATCGCCGCCATTCGCAAGGCATTTCACCTTACCGAGCCGCGACAATGATCTTACCGAGCCGCGACAGTGAGGGAGCGGTAATGCTTGTCATCGCATCGCGAGGATCGCAACTGGCCCTGTGGCAGGCCCATTGGGTGCAGCAGCAACTGGCGGCCCTGGGATACCCGAGCCGCATCGAAATCATAAAGACCACCGGCGACAAGATCACGGACGTGCCGCTGGCTCAGGTGGGCGCGAAGGGACTGTTCACCAAGGAAATCGAGGAAGCCCTGCTGGAGGGCCGCGCGGACCTGGCGGTGCACAGTCTGAAGGACCTGCCGACGGAGTTGCCCGCGGGTCTGGTGTTGGCCGCGATTCCGGCGCGCGAAGATCCGCGCGATGCCCTGGTGGGCAGGCGGTTGGCGGACTTGCCCGCTGGTGCGAAGCTGGGCACCAGCTCGCTGCGTCGCGCGGCGCAGTTGCGCAGAGTGCGGCCCGATCTACGGATCGAGGCAGTGCGCGGCAATTTGGACACACGCCTGCGCAAGCTGGATGCAGGTCAATATGACGCCATAGTGCTCGCGGCCGCCGGTCTGAAACGCCTGGGCTGGGAGGACCGCATCGCGGAGATCCTACCGCCCGATATCGTCTGTCCCGCGGTAGGCCAAGGCGCGCTGGCGATCGAGACCGGCCAGTCAGGCCTCCTGACCTGTCAGCAGCTAAATCATGCCCCCACCCAATCGGCCGTCACCGCCGAACGATCTCTCCTAGCCGCCCTAGGAGGAGGCTGCCAGGTCCCCATAGGGGCCTACGCCACCGTCGCCGGCGACCGTCTCTCGCTGCAGGCCGTAGTCGTCTCGCCGGATGGTGTCCACCTGGTGCACGATCGATCCGAAGGTCCCGCCGCGGACGCCCAGCGCATCGGCCGCGAGTTAGGGGAAGCGTTGCTGGCGGCGGGCGCGGACCGCATTCTGGAGAGCGTCTACGGATGAGCAAGGTCTACCTGGTAGGCGCCGGACCAGGCGATCCCGAACTCATCACCCTGAAGGGCCGCCGCCTGCTGGAGCGGGCCGATTCGGTCCTGTACGACCATCTCGCCAACCCGGCGTTGCTGGATCTGGCGCCCGCGCAGGCCGAACGCATCTACGTCGGCAAGAAGAAATCCGTGCACGCCTTCAGCCAGGAAGAGATCTGCGCCATGATGATCGAGCGCGCGCGGCGGGGCCTGAACGTCGTGCGGCTGAAAGGCGGCGATCCGTTCATTTTCGGCCGCGGTGGGGAAGAAGCCGAAGCGCTGGCCGCCGCGGGCGTGGCTTTCGAAATTGTGCCGGGGGTCACGTCGCCGCTGGGAATTGCGGCGTACACGGGAGTACCGCTCACGCATCGCGAGCACACCAAGGTGGTGACGTTCGTGACGGGCCACGATGCAGCGGGCATCGATTGGAGCAAGGTTGGCGGGACGGAGACGCTGGTCATCTTCATGGGCATCTTCGCCTTCGATGAAATCGCGCGTGCGCTGATCGCCCACGGCCGCGCCGCCGATACGCCCGCCATGGCCGTGCGCTGGGGGACGCGGCCGGATCAGCACACGCTGGCGGGAACGCTGGCCACGCTGCCCGGGTTGATCCACGAGCACGACCTGAAGCCGCCCGCGACGATCATAATCGGCGAAGTCGTGGGGTTGCGCGATAAGCTCAACTGGTTCGAGCGCCTGCCGCTGTTCGGTCAGCGCATCGTAGTGACACGCGCCCGCGGCCAGGCCGAGGCGCTCTCTTCCAGGTTGCACGCGCTGGGTGCGGAGGTGATCGAGCTGCCGACAATCGAGATACTGCCCGCCCTCGATTACGAACCGCTCGACCAGGCGATCGCCGAGCTGGGCTCGTACGACTGGCTGATCTTCACCAGCGCCAACGGCGTGCGATTTTTCCTGGAGCGCCTGGATCGCTCCGCCGTAGACCTGCGGGCGTTGCGCGCGCGCATCTGCGCCATTGGTCCCGCGACGCGCGCCGCCATCGAAGCTTTGCACCTGAAGGTGGATGTGATGGGCAAGGATTACGTGGCCGAAGGGATGCTGGCCGCTTTCGCGGCGCATAACCTGGCGGGCCAGCGAATCCTGCTGCCGCGCGCCGCCGTGGCCCGCGATCTGGTGCCCGTCGAACTGGCGCGCCGGGGCGCGGTGGTGGATGTGGTGGAGGCCTACCGCACGGCCGTGCCGGAGGGCGCGCGCGCGGCGGCCGCCGAAATTTTCGGCGCGACGCAGAAGCCGGACTGGGTCACGTTCACCAGTTCATCGACTGTGCGCAATCTGGTGGCTGTCGCCGGCGCGGCGGCCGTGGGCGGGGTAAAGGCGGCTTCGATCGGCCCGATCACGTCGGCCACCGCCCGCGAGTTGGGGATTGAGGTGACGGTCGAGGCATCGGTGTTCACGGTGGACGGCTTGGTGGAGGCGATCCTGCGGGCGGTAAGCTTGAAGCAGGAGGCACCGGACCGTGCCGTTTGAGCGTATCTCGATAAACCCGAATATCTGTCATGGGCAGGCATGCGTGAAAGGGACGCGCATTCCCGTTCATCAGGTCGTCCGCATGCTGGCAAACGGAGACACGGTCGAGGATCTGTTGGCGGAATACCCCTCGCTTACGCGGGAGGACATCATGGCCTGCCTCGACTATGCCGCTGAGTTAGCCGAGGAGCAGGTGACTCCCCTTCAGGCCGTGGACGTGTGAGGGACGCGGATTCTTGTGGATGAGAACATCCCTCGCATGACGGTGGATGCTCTGGGTGCACTCGGCAACGATGTGAAAGACATTCGCGGAACGCTCGCGCAAGGGCTTCCCGATCCGGAACTGTGGCGGGTAGCAACTACGGAAGCGCGCCTTCTCATCACCACGGATAAGGGGTTCAGCGAATTCCGAAACCGTTCCGCACCACGGGATTTTGATCGTACGCCTGCGCCAGCCGAACCGCCACAAGATCCACCACGCAGTGATGCGCGCGATCCAACAGTTTCCGGAATCCGAGTGGCGCAATTTGTTTGTGGTAGTACGGGACACGATGATGAGTACCTCGCGTTCGGGCGGCCCGCTGCAATGAATACGAGCATCTTCGAGTTATTCAAAATCGGAATCGGACCCTCCAACTCGCACACGGTCGGACCCATGCGCGCAGACTGATCGTTTGCCGCGGGCCTCGATGGCGCGCGGCCGACAGAATCCAAATCGAGCTGTGCTCTATCGCCATCGCGGGGTCGGCGTATGCATATGAGCAGAGGAAAGGTGACTCGCGGTACCTTGACATCGGGATCCGTTGTGTCGACGCCGATATTTACGCCAGGTAACGAGCCCTATCTGGGGCGTGAGCTGCTGTTCCAGTTCGATAACTTGATTTCCTCATGCCTCGAACTGAACTCGAAATGCGCTCCGGCGTCTCATAGACGACTGCTGTCGGACCTGCAGCGCGCGCTATGCATATTGGTGCCGCAGACAATCACGCTGGCGCTTTCGATCCGCGAACTCCTTCGACAAGGCTACCTGTTTGGAGCAAAGGTGTTGGTCCGCCCCGTGACTGAACGAGCAGTCACCATCCTCTACCTATTCAAGAATCCTGATGCACTCAAAGTTTGGGACGAGGGATGGAAACACAATAGGCGTCCTAATCTTCAGGCGATGGTGGAGTATCTGAATAAGGAGTTGCTGCAAGATGCATTTCCGACCATGAAGGGTTTCACGCGCGACCTTAATAGCGCGACTCATGGCGATCCATTCAGCGCACAATGGAATGTGGTCGCTGGCGCAGGCGGCGTTCCGGTTTTTCCTGTTTCAAAAAATCTATGTTCGCCGCAACTGGCGGATGAGGTTTGTGCCGAGGTCATTCCTTGGCTCGCGGCCACGATGGGAATAATGAGCGCCGTATTTGGCCAAGAGGGCACCCCAAAACCCAACTGACACGTGCCAACTGCGCGCAGCGTGAGAATCAAGAGTAAATTGAGAATCAAGAGTAAATGAGGACGGAAAGGTCCGAGCCTGGATACGTTACGGCTCCCTCGGGCTTACCGGTTGCGGACACGGCACGGATCGCGCTGTCGTCCTGGGATTGCTGGGAGAAGAGCCAGGCCCGGTCGATCCGGCACGTATCGAGGGTCTGGTACGCAGCGCACGGGAGAGCAACGCGTCGCTCTTATGGGCGGCCCGCCAACGCCGTTCGATGAAACCCGCGACCTGCTCTTTCGCGGCGACATCGTGCTGCCGGGCCATCCGAATGGCGTGCGCTTTACGGCTTTCGACCGCGCGGGCGCGATCTTGCGGCAGGAAGTGTACTCCTCGGTGGGCGGCGGTTTCATCGAGCGCGAAGGCCGATTGAACGCTCCTGGGGCGGCCGCCGTGAGCGATTCCGTGAAGTTGCGATATCCTTTTGAAGACGCCGCAGAGATGCTGGCGCAAGGTGAGGCGGCGGGTCTGCCGACTGGTTTGGATATCCGCTCGCACTACAAGGAGACGTCGCTCGGCAGGCTGGCGGTGAATGTAATCGAGTGCTAAAAGACTGCGTCAAAAAAACGTGTCCGCATGAGTGCGGACACGGCACGCTGAGAGCGTGCGCCACTTCCTTCGGCTGCGCGGTGCTGCTGTTCGCGCTCAACGCCTGCATCACGCTGCGCCTGTTCCGCACCGGCTACACGCACCAGATGGGCTCCATCGAGGCCGCGTACGTGGGGCTCGCGCGCTACGCCTCGCAACACTGGAACGACATGGGCTGGTTCCCGCTGTGGTACGGCGGCATTCCCTACGCCGATACCTATCCGCCATTGTTGCATTGGATTTGTGGACTGTTCCTCTCCCTGACCGGCGTATCACCCGGACTGGCGTACCACTTCGTCACCGCGCTGCTCTACTCGCTCGGTCCTGTCACGTTGTTCTGGATGGCGTGGCGGCTGTGTGGAAATCGCGTGTGCGCGTTCGTTGCAGGCGCCGGTTATTCGATCGTGTCGCCCAGTTGCCTGCTGGTGAAAGAGATTCGCCTCGATGCCGGAGGCTGGTTCGGCGTGCGCCGCCTCCAAGACCTGGTGGTCTACGGGGAAGCCCCACACATCGCGTCCCTGTGTCTCCTGGCGCTGGCCATCGGGATGCATCACGTGGCGATGGAGAAGCGCAAACCCGGCTATTGGGTGGCGGCGGCGCTGGCTATCGCCAGTGTGCCCATGAGCAACTGGCTGGGCGGAATGGCGCTGGCCATGGGAATCGCCGCCTACGTGTTCGCCGGGTTGCCGTCCGGCCAGAAGCCGATTCCCACTTGGCTGCGCATCGGAGCGGTCTGCGTCTACGCGTACGCTCTGGCAGTGCCGTGGCTCTCTCCGGCCACTATCGCGGTGATCCGCGCCAACGCGCCGCGGATGGCCCACGATTACGAATTCGACGCCCGGCAGCGGCTGTTCACATCCGGCGTGGCGCTGGCCTTCCTGTTGGCCGCGTGGATAGTGTCGCGGTGGAAGTTGCCACGCCACACACGGTTCGCGCTGTTGTTCCTGCTCGTGACCGCGTCCGCCGCGCTCGGTGGTTACTGGTTCAACCTGTCGCTGGTGCCGCAACCTGGGCGCTACCACCTGGAGATGGACATGGCATTCTGGCTGGCGGCGGCGTTCGCGGTCTGGCCGCTGGCCGGGCGGCTGAACCGCCGCGCCGCCGTGGCCGCCGCCGTGGCGGCCGTGGTTGCCTGCGCGCCCGTCGTTGTGCGGCAGCGCCGCGCCGCCCGCGAGATGGAACGGCCCATCGACATCCACCGCACCATCGAGTACAAGACGGCGCAATGGCTGAACCGGAACCTGCCGGGCGCGCGCGTCTTCGCGCCCGGAAGCATCGGTTTCTGGCTCAACGCCTTCAGCGACTCCCCGCAGATCGGCGGCGGCTTCGACAACGGTGTCACGAACCCCCTGGTTATCCACGTCATCTTCCAAATCTTTTTCGGCGAGCGGCAGCAACTCGCCGTCGACCTGATGCGCGCCTACGGCGTCGACGCCGTGATCGTCGGGGGCAGAGACAGTGCGGAGGTCTTCCACCCCATCTCCCATCCCGAAAAGTTCGCGGGAATGACCGAACTCTGGCGCGATGGCGGCGACGTCATCTACGAAGTCCCGCGCCGCTCCCGTTCTCTCGCCCACGTTATGCTGGCCGGCGACCTGGTGCAACTCCCGCCAGCGGCGTACGACTCCATCGCGATGCAGCCCTACCTCAACGCGCTCGAGAATCCCGCCTATCCGCCCGCCGAATTTCACTGGCGCGCGCCCAGTGCCGCGAGCGTGACCGCAGATCTGCGCCCCGGCCAGATCCTGAGCGTACAGATGAGTTGGGACAAGGGCTGGAATGCGTCGGTGGACGGCCGGCCAGTTCCCATCCGCGGCGATAAGTTGGGGCAGGTAGTGGTCGAGCCGCGATGCAGCGGCCCGTGTACGGTCGAATTGAATTACGATGGTGGCGCCGAAGGCCGATGGGCGCGCACCATCCAGCGCCTGGCCTTCGGCGCAGGCGCGCTCTGGATACTCACGGGAGTCTATCGGCGAAGGAAAAATGTGTCCGCATGAGTGCGGACACGGCACGCTGAGAGCGTAATGCCGCATACTTTTTCTGTAACCGAGCACCTGCATTAATCGTGGGGCGGTCCCCCTGGACCGCGGCCGACGCCCTCGTCGGCCTGTCGCGGTTGTCGAGAGCCTTGGTTCTTCGAGCGAAGAGCGGGTCCAGGGGGACCCGCGCAGACCAGGGGCAGACCAGGGGGTCTACCCCACGAATTCTGCGGCATTACCGATATTGGGAAAACTATGCGGCATTACGCTGAGAGCGTGCGCCACCAGCTAACAGCGCGGCGACAATCGCTAGCGACAGCCACGTGAGCACCCAGCCGATGCGGTTCTCCAGCGGGGTTTCGAAGACGAACGCTATGTCATGCACTCCGGGCGGCGCGTCGATCACGCTGAAATCCGCGCCGCGGTCCCTGTGGACGGGCAGCGCTTGGCCGCCGGCGTAGGCGTGCCAGGCCGGATCGTAAGTTACCTGCACCAGGATGGACTGGCCTTGCGCCACGCGGGCATGCACGCGCATCGCGTCTGTGCCGCTCCAGGCAGTGGTCGTGGGCGAATCGGGCCCTTCTTCGATTACCGCGGTATACGCACGCAGAAGGTCGAGATTCGATTGCTGCAGCGGTTGCAGGGCTTCGAAGCGCGCGCGATCTACCACACGCGCCAGCGACGGATAACGGCGTGGAACCTGGTAGATCACATTGCCTTGCCGATCGTCGTACAGCACCGGCAGCACGCCGGAGAACTTATTGGGAGACGTGAAATCGTGATATATCTCCTGCGAGTGCTTGTCCGAAACGATCACCGCATCCGCGCCCAGCGCAGTCAGCCAACGGACTGCCAGTTCGGGATTGGGGCCCAGCATGATTTCCCACCCGGCGGGAACCACTTTTCGATTGAGGAGTCCCTGTTCGGATCCCCCGCCCACCTGGGCCAGGTCATGCCATGCGTCCCACCAGAACCGGACGGATCCGGACACAAACGTGCGGGCTTGCGGGAGATGGCTGGCCACCCAATCGGACATGCGGTATTCGACGCGTTGCCGGTAGTCCAGTTCCCGTGGATACAGCTCCCAGGGGTGCAGTATGTAGTGGTGCGCGAACCACGCCGCGAGCAACACGACCATGACCACCAGCGCCCGCGCCGTCCACACCCGCGAGAGCGCGCGCGCGGGCCAGTTCCACAACCGCCGCAGCACCTCGGCGCTTGCCATGGTCATCGCCAGGTCGAGCTCCGGAACCAGGCGATGCGGTTCGCCCATGATGCGAAAGTTAAAATGGAAGCGGCCCACCACATTCACACCCAGGAACAGAAGGGCGCCGGATAGGAAGACCGCGTAGGCCCTGCCCGGTTTGCCGGACGCGCCCCGCAGCGACAACGCAGCAAACAGGACGATAGCCACGGCGAACAACGCCAAGGACCATGCATTGCCTCGCGACGATACATACTGCAGGTTCTCGATGGTAATTCGCAGGTATGAGGGTGTCAGCCAGAATGCCGAAAGCCCATAAGCCAACGTGGGTATCGCGGCGGCGCGCAGCCACATCCGATTGTCGCGGTGGGTGACCCACAGGCTCCAGACCAGGATCGGGTAGAAAATGGCCAACGCGGTCGCGCCATAGAAATTCGTGAGGGCCACCAGCGCGGAGCAGATCCCGGCGGCGGCGAGCAATGCCGGGCGGCGCTTCTCCAATGCCAGCCAGGCAAACGCGAGCGCGAACGGCAGCAGCGCCACCGACGATATGTGCGGACCCTCGCCACTTCCCAGCAGGACCCAAAGCCGCCACGGAGCCAAAAGAGGCGACCTCCATGGAATCACCAGGAATACGGGCGACACCAGCGCCGAAGCCGCAGCCGCCAGCCACGCCGCGCCGCGCGACCGGCTCATCACCCACACCAGGAAATACACTCCCGCGATTCCGATCGAATAGAGCAGCGCGGTGTAGACGTGATACGCCTTCACCGGAATGTAAACGCGCGACAGCAAGGCCGTGCCATAGCGCAAGGCCGGCGGATACAGGTAGTCGTAGCGCGTGCCGCAATACCAGAGCGGCTGCCACTGCGGGTGCGGTGAGTGGTCTTTCAGAAAGCGGCCGTCCGCGATGAAGGTGCTTTCGATCGAATCCCACCGGTCCAGATACTTCGCCTTGAAGAGCGGTTTGATCAGCACCGCGGTGAAGAGAAAGATCAGCAGCAAATCCAGCAGGAGTTTGGCGCGCCGCACCGCTAACTCTTCCGCCCGGCCGCTTGGGCCGCGGATTGATAGCGGCGCTGCAAGCTATCGAACTGGCGGTGGTAACCCCATCCCCAGCGGTACATCAGATATTTGCCCAGCAGCAGGAGGATGGAGAAGCCGTAGATCGTGCTCTGGAAGAATGAAGCCGACGAGGCCTGCGCGAAATAGCGGGTCGGCACGGGGACCTCCGTGATGCGCATGCCCAGCGCCACCATCTGCGCCATAATCTCCTGGTCGAATATGAACTTGTCGGAGTTGGTTTCAAGGTTCACGGATTCGAGCACCTCTCTGCGGAAGGCCCGGTAGCCGGTATGATACTCGGAAAGTTTCAGGCCGAAGGTGACGTTCTCCGCCCAGGTGAGAAAGCGATTGGAAACGTATTTCCACCAGGGCATGCCTTGCTTCATGGGATTGGTTCCCATCAGGCGCGATCCCAGCACGGCGTCGGCGCGGCCTTCCTGTATGGGACGGACAATCTCAGGCAGCAGGGTAGGGTCGTACTGATAATCCGGGTGAACCATCACCACGATGTCGGCGCCCGCCTTGAGCGCCTCGCGATAGCAGGTCTTCTGATTGGCCCCGTATCCGTAGTTGCGATTGTGGACGAACAGTTCCAGACCCATGTCGCGCGCAATTTGGGCGGTTTCGTCAGAACTGCCGTCGTCCACCAGGATGACCAGGTCCACCAGCTCGTGCGGCAGATCGGCATAAGTCATGTGCAGGGTCTTGGCCGCATTGTAAGCCGGCATGACTACTACAACTTTGGGCTTGTCCGTCATGCTTCGATCTCCGGCGCGGCAGTGACGATGAATTGATAGGCGAACATTTTCTTCCACCAGCGCGCCGATTCGTACGACATCCTCTCCAGCCCGCGCACCGGGGCGGATCCTTCCCATTTTGGCAGGGCCAGGCCGATGGGCACGCCGGAGGAGCGCAGGGTTTCGATGCGGAATCCGGCAGTGTGGAACAGATCGAGCCAGCCGCGCCAGGTATAGAAATGCAGATGGGTGCGGTCGAACAGCCCGCGATCTTCGGCCGGAAAGCGGCCGGTCAGGACATTCCAGCGGACGTAAGCGTGGCCGCTGTTGGGAAGCGAGGCGGCCAGCCGTCCGCCGGTGGCGAGTACGGCGCGCAGGTCGCGCAGCAGGAGCGCGGGCCGGCGCAGGTGCTCCAGCACGTCCGCGCAGATCACGAAATCGAAGCGCCCCGTCAAAGGCGGCAACCCCAGATCCAGATCGGCTTCCAGCAGCTCGATGGACTCCGGGAAACCGGCGCGTGCTGCGCCGGGCGAATCGATGCCGGTCACCCGATAACCCCGGCTGGCGAGAATGGCGCCCAAGTAGCCGCCGGCGCAGCCTACGTCCAGCACGCGGCGGCCGCCGCCCGAGGGCGGCAAGCTGGCCAGCAGCAGGCTGTGGCTGCTGTAAGGGCTGTCCTTGAGTTGATAAGTCGCGGTGGCGACCGGCGTCATCATGTCAGATTATCCCGCATTCTGCTGCCATAATGACGGTGAGGCACCGAATGAACAATTTGTGGGGCAGACCTCCAGGTCTGTCAGGATGGGCTTGCAGCCCACGAATCGTGATGAAAACCCCGCGGTGGGGCAGGCCCTCGGCCCGCGGCGGCCTCTCAGGCCGCCCGGACGCGCTTTCAATAACTTACGGTGGGTTTTCGACCGTGCGCGGGTCCTCCAGGAC
>CABECV010000819.1_pt1 | contig 11423 bp, 9 predicted proteins | sample 3422511 | NCBI WGS metagenome assembly CABECV01 (sample SAMEA5534327, study PRJEB31848) | metagenome | biome: tundra; feature: field; material: soil | place: USA | collected 2013-05 | depth 0.15 m | reverse complement strand
ATCCCATGTAGGAAGCGCGCACTTTGCACTGGCACTTTTCTTCGAATCCGGCGATGAAGGAAGGGTCGGCGTAGCCTTCCCAGACAAGCAGGCCGAGGGTGGGGGTAGACTTGCGGCAGCCGCCAGCCAGGAGGAGAACTGCGGCCATGAGAAAGAGGCGGCCTGAGAGGCCGCCGGGCCCAGAGGGCACCCCTGAGAGCCTGCCCCACAATTGGTTTTTCATGCGACCTCCACGGTGGTGAGAGCGGCTTCCATTATGTCCAGGGCTTCGTTCATTTGGTCGTCCGTCACGACCAGCGGCATCAGAATTCGCACTACGTTGCCGTAGGTGCCGGCGGTCACCAGGATCAAGCCGTGTTCGTAGCAATGTTTGGTTAGGGCTTTGGTGGATTCCGCATCCGCCAGTTCAAACGCCTGCATGGCGCCCAGACCACGCACATCGCGGATCATAGGGAAGCGGTCTTTCCAGGCCAGCACCCGCCGCCGGAATTGCCCGCCGAGATGCATGGCGCGCTCGCACAGCCCGCCGTTCTCGATCGCCTGGATCGCCGCCAGCGCCGCTTCGCACGCCAGAGGATTGCCGCCGAACGTGCCGCCCAGCGCTCCCGGTCCGGTGTGATCCATGATCTCCGCTTTGCCCGTGACCGCGGCCAGCGGAAGCCCGCCGCCGAGGCTCTTGGCGGTGACCATCAGGTCCGGTTCGATGTCTTCGTGCTCAATCGCAAACATCTTGCCGGTGCGGCCGAAGCCCGTCTGCACTTCGTCGGCGATGAAGAGGATGCCGTGCTTGCGGCAAATACCGGCGACGGCGGTGAGCCATCCGGGCGGCGGCACGATGAAGCCTCCCTCGCCCTGCACCGGCTCCGCGATGAGGGCCGCCACCGATTCAGCCGCCACCACGCGCTGGAAGGTGTCTTCAAGAAGCGCGGCGGGCTGGCCGTACGGCACGCGGTAGATGTCGCTCGGGAACGGCTCGAAGCCGGCCTTGTATGGATGCGTCTTGCTGGTGAGCGAGAGCGTGAGCAGCGTGCGCCCGTGGAAGGCGTCTTCGAAACAGATCACCGCCGGCCGGCGAGTGTAAGCGCGCGCGATCTTGATGGCGTTCTCGACGGCCTCCGCGCCGCTGTTCAGCAGCAGCGTTTTCTTGGGCGTATTGCCGGGCGCCAGCGCGTTCAGCTTTTCGGCGAGCCGCACGTAGCTCTCGTAGGGCGTGACCATGAAGCAGGTGTGCAGGAAGCGATCCGCCTGCGCATGCAGCGCGGCGACCACGCCCGGCTCGCGATGGCCGGCATTGAGGCAGCCGATGCCGCCCGCGAAATCGAGGTACCGATTGCCGTCCACGTCCTCGATGACGGCGCCTTCGGAGCGGCTCACGAAGATGGGCGTCAACTGCGACACGGCGCGCGGCACGGCCTGGCTGCGGCGGTCGGCCAGCGCGCGGGAGCGAGGCCCGGGAATAGGGGTTTTCAGATGAATCGAGGGCATGGTGTCACGCGGGTGATCTAAGCATCGTATCACTGGCGGCGCGGCGTGGGTGCCCCGTTCCGCCCGATTGCACGTTTTTGAACAAACGAAGCCAATTCTCAGTTAAGCCATTCAACTTCATTGATATAGGGACGGTTTTTTTGGCCAGAATTGTCAAAGAGCAATACGGGTGTGCGCCGGCCGAAGCCAGCAAAATCCACAGATTACTACTTCCGCCAGAGCAGTTTTTGAACAAACGAAGCCAATTCTCAGTAAGGCATTTATAATCATGTGTATAGAGGCTACTTTTGTTGCTGGAATTATCAAAGTCGCGATGCTGGTGGATGTGGCCGGTTGAAGCCTCTTTGGCCCCCGATCACACGTTACCACGGCGATGAACGAGAGTCTGGCGGCAGATCGGGTTCTGGTCTTTGTTTTCAGATATGTAGCGGGTGACCTGAGGAGGTGACCCGCGTTTTTCGATCCGGCGCCCATGGCTGATTCCATTGCGCGAAGAGCGGGTCTGGAGAGTCCCCGAATCTCAGATCGACTGGTTCGCGGGGCCGAAGCTCCCCGGACACCTGGAGCGGGTCAGTTTTTGACTTGCTCCTCGGCGCCGCCGCCCAGCGCGCCTTGCAACCGCTCTCGCACACCAGCGATCAGCTCGTCTAGGAGGCTATAGAGTTCGTCGCAGGACGTGTGCATGGGAACTGGTTGACCAGCCATGTGGCTTAGCTCCCTCGCGATATCAAAAAAGTCGAGAGTTTCCGAATCCCGGTGCCGCATGAGCATCACTGTAAGCGCGGCGCCTAATGAGTCTCCCTTCGCCATCTGCGCTTGCGCCAACCAGAGTAAGGGTGCGTGCAAATTACGGAAGCTGGAACGAAGTTCTTCCTCGCCAACGTTGACATACCGCTTGCCAACCGTTCGGGAAGCGGTTCGGCCTGCCCACGCGATGCTGTTCGTCTCATAGCTCTGAGGCATGACATAGCTCAGAGTTCCGGTCGCAACCCGTGCCAGATTAACTCTGTCTAGATCCAGCCAGTAATTGAGAACTTCGCCCGTTTCAACGACCTTCTCTTCTTCTAAGAGCTCCGCGAGCGTTATATCTAAGATTGGGGCACCGAGCGAAATCTGCCGGCCTCCATCCCAGTCCGTGCATTTGCCCTTGCCGGCCGGTCCTGGTGTCAACTTCAGGTATTCAAGTGAAGGAATCGCCAATGACCGGATGTGGAACCTGGCAAATGTGTGATACACCCGGAAGCGGAGTTCGCTCTTTTCTACAACGCAAAAATACAGCGGCAGCGGCTGTTCAATCAGCCACCGAACGGAATCGCGGTCATTGAGTTCCCAAGGCGCATCGCTGCTCTTGACCTGAACAGTGAAATACGCCCTCGGCCACGCCAGCTTTCCACGCTTCTCTGTCATCGTACAGTAAAAATCGATGCCGCTGTCCTCCTGGTGAGGCACGGGTATCGAGGTCCCAAAGCCCGAGAATAGATACTGGGCCAAGTATTCCGCACGACTACCTTCATGAAAATTAACTGCGATGGTTCCAGGCATTGCTCCTTCGATTATCCCTGAAACGGCAATATACCGGCCAAAGTTGAGTGGACGGATGCGTCCGGCGATTGAAAGCAGTATTCTCTTTCATTCGAGACTGTCTTTACCAGGAGGGTGAAGGCCGGTCGCCGGAGCAATCCTGGCAGGGAGAACCAGCGGCGGGCCTTCACGCCAGCCGTGATTCTCTTTATCGCACTGCCAGAGGCGAAAAACAACATCGACCCCGGGGTGATCCCCTTGGGCCTCCTCCCGAGGCGATGTCCGGTTTGCCGCGACGATACGATCATCGGCCATGGACAGCGGCTCCGCCAGGCCCACGATGACCGCCACGAACGCATTTGGGCGCGACGCGGGATGTGTCGGCCGTGCCATAAGACCTTCACGATCTTGCCCGATTGGCTGGCGCCCTCGGCGCCTTTCACCTTGCGTTGCCGGCAGCAGGCCTGCGAGAACATCGCCGCTGGTGCTTCCGTTGAGCAGGCCGCGCCGCACTGCAAAGATCCATCGCACTCGCCCGATCCATCCACTCTGCGCCGATGGGCACAACGGCGCCTGCTCAGCGTGTGCTGCTGGGTGAAGGCCGGAGTCATCGTCGGCGAGCACTTTTTACGGGCGCCCACCATCGTTGCCTGGGATTTCGGAACGGTCTGCCGTATTCTACTGATCGAGGCCAGAAGTCCGTGAATCGCCAAGATCTCGACGATTTGAAACGGCAGATTCCCCTGATGGGCTATCTGCAGGCGCATGATTGGCACCCGGCGCGGCCCCTCAGCCGTGGCCGATGGATGGGGCTGTGCCCTTTGCATGGAGATCACAAACCAAGCTTCCTGGTGGATCCCAGCAAAAACCTGTTCTACTGCTACGGTTGTGGCCGCGGCGGCGATGTGATTCGCTTTGCCGAGCTTTATCACCAGGTGCGGTTCCCGCAAGCCCTGGCACTGCTGCGCCATTGGCGTGGCGGGACGCCTTTACTGCCGGAAGCTGCGAGTTTCTATGGCATGCAGTTACACCGTCATGCCGAGGCGGTTGCCTATCTGCAGCACCGCGGACTCCGCTCGCCGGAACTGATCGCGCACATGCGCATCGGTTACGCGCCGGGCGGTTGCCTGCGCGGTTGGTTGACGCAGTTGGGCTACCCGCTCCCGGCTCTGCGTCAAGCCGGTTTGGTTTCCGCCGTGGGATACGACACCTACATGCATCGCGTCGTTTTTCCGCTGGCAGGCAATCTCTATGGCCGCAGTCTTTCGACGGCGGCGCCGCCGCATCGGTTTTTGCCGGGGACCAAGGGCGGCCTGTATTTATGGGAGCAAGTCCGGCAATGCCCGGAAGTGATTCTCGTCGAGGGTCTGTTCGACTATGCCGTGTTGTGGCAGGCCGGTTTTCGCAACGTCACCTGCGCGCTGGGAAACCGTCTCAATGCACACCAGTTTCGGCAACTGTGCGACGGCCGCGCGCGAACCGTTTATGTCACCTTTGATGCCGATAGCAACGGCAGCGGCCAGCAGGCGGCGCACTGGCTGGCAGGCCGGCTCCGGGAAGAAGGCTTAAACGCTTGCCGGGTCTCCTTACCCGATGGACACGACCCGAACAGCTTCTTCGTCGCTGGCGGCAGTGTCCAAGAGTTTCAACACCTGTTGGAAGGTGCTTGCCTGTGAGATTCCGTGTAGCTCAACCGTATGGACTGAGCAACGCCCAGAGCCCGTTTCGCGTGACGGACGATACCGGTCGGGAAGTGCCTTGGGTCAACCGCTTCCTGGACCAGCAGAGAGTCCGTAGCGTCGCGGATTCCACACTGCGGAGCTACGCCCACGATCTGCTCCATTTCCTGCGCTGGTGGGTGGGCGTGAATCAGACGGAGGCGATCACCGAAAAGACTCTCACCGCATCCACCTTGCTGGACTACATTCGTTTTCAGACCAATCAGCAGCCGCGGCCTGCCGCCGCCAGCATCAACCGCAGAGTGGGCACGGCGGAGTGCGCTTTGCGGCGCGAGTTTCCCCAAGCACAGCTTCCCTTCGTCCCTGGCTTTCAGTACGCCTACTGGCGCCCAGCGTTACTGGGCGCTGGACGGCCGCTCCCGGCGCTGAGCCGGTTGCGCGTGAGAACCCCGAGGCGTGTCGTAGTGCCTTTATCGGTGGACGAAGTAGCAGGCTTCTGGGCCAGTTTCCGCACCTCGCGAGATCTGGCCATCGTGGGTCTGATGCTCTTCGCTGGTCTACGCTCGTGCGAAGTGCTCACGCTGAATTGCGACGATCTGCTGCTGCCCGAATCTCAAATCCGCGTGCGGGGCAAAGGAAACAAGGTGCGCTGGTTGCCGTTGGCTCCCGAACCATAAAACTGCTGGATCACTACCTGCGCCTAGAGCGGCCGCCAAACTGTGGCGCGCCTCTGTTTGTCGGTCTCAAGGGGCGGGCACGGGGAAGGCGCATGACATCGGCGGGGTTGCGCTCCCTGTTCCGACATCACCGTCGAACCACTGGCGTGGCACAAGCCAACCCACACCGGTTTCGACACACATTCGCAACGGACATGATCCGCGCCGGCATCAGCTTGCCAGCGCTGATGCAACTCATGGGTCATGCCCAGATCCAAACCACGCTGATCTACGTTCAACTCACTTCACAGGACGTGTATCAGCAGTACGCAAGGGCCGTGGCACAGCACATCCCGGCCCCCGCTGCCTGCGTAGATAGATATGGGAAGCAGACGAGCTCCTCTCCAACATCCTTTGGCGCAGCCGTTCCAGCGTGCCGCGGAATCTCTGACCACGGCACTCGGCGAATCTTCGGTCGCTGAGTATCACGGTACCGTCCACCTGTTCCTGACTTACTTGGGTACTCACCACCCGCAGGTCCGCTCGCTAGAACAACTGCACCGCGATCCCCACATCCTCGGCTGGCTATCTCAATTGCGGTCCCACATGCCGCCGCTGGCAAAGTTCACTCTCGCGGCGCGGATCGTCCGCTTGCGCCGCCTGCTGGAAGAGCTGGCTTGGACCCAGCAACTCCCCGCTCTCGCCCATCTGCTGGGGCGCGACGATGTGCCTCGCAGGGATCACCTGCTGCCGCGCCCCTTGACTCCCGAACAGTATCAACGCATCCAACAGGAACTGCAGCGTCGTAACGATCTCACCAGCAATGCTCTCTTATTGCTCCGTCACACCGGCATGCGCATCGGCGAATGTGTCGATCTATCGCTCGATTGTTTGCGCCCGTTGGGGCCCGGCCAGTGGGTCCTCCACGTTCCGCTCGGCAAACTCGGCACCGAACGTTGGGTTCCCGTGGACTCCGTAATTTGCCAAATAGTCAATCGGCTCCGCTCTCTGCGTCCACCCCAGACGCCCGACCTCGGCCGTCTGCTATTGCCTCGGCAGCGTGGTCGTTACCTGCTGATTCGTACAATCCGCGCTACTCTACAGGAAGCCGCGGCCACCGCCGGAATTAAAGGCCGCATCGTCCCGCACCAGTTTCGACACACGTACGCCAGTGAAATGCTCCGCGCCGGCGTCAGCCTTCCCGCCGTCGTAAAATTACTCGGTCACAAGAGCCCGCGGATGACGTTGCAGTACCTTGAAATCACCCAGCAGGATCTCCAGCGTGAGTACCACTTGGCTCGCACTCAGCCCAGACATCTTGTGCCAACGCCCAGGGCGGTATCCTCACCTTCCCCACCTTCCGCCGATCTAGCCAGCTTGATCGATTCCCTGCGGGCCACACAGCATGTTCTGGAAATGTTCCGCCGCAGCGTGGTCGAGACGTCGCCGCGCCGCCTTCTCGACCGCCTCGCTAATCGGCTCGTCAAGATTGTCACCGCAGTCAAGAAGCTCAACACACCCGAAAAATAGGCAGAGATTGGCCGGTTAAACGGCGTTATGGGAGATCAATCCCGTGAGGTGCCCGTCCCAGCGGGGCCCGGAATGAACAAGCGCGCTTGCGGCCCATTAGGGCGTTCCGCGCGCCGTAGAAGAGCGGGTCCTGGAGGACCCGCGCAGGTCTGGAGACCTGCCCCACAGCCGAAATAGCGGCACGCGCCGTGGGGTCGGCATCGGCACGTTTCGGCGCCATCGCGCATCTTCCTGAAGAACAAGGCTGATAGCTTTGGCCGCGTACCTGCACTACTCAGTGCATGCTGCGCATTACCATTCAGGAATCGGCTCAGGCCAGCACCTTCAAGCTGGAAGGCAAGCTCACCGGACCTTGGGTGCGGGAACTGGAGCAAGCGTGGGCGACGTCCAGCGGGGCGGCGCTGGGCCGCGCCCTGATTATCGACCTGGCGGACGTCACCTTCATCGACTGCGCGGGCAAGAGCCTGCTGGCGCGCATGCACGAAAGCGGCGCCACGCTGGTCGCGCACAGCCCCATGAACCGATGTATCGTCGATGAAATCGCGCGTGCCGGCAAGCATGCGCTGATTGTGCTGGCTATCGCGCTCGCGGCGGCTACTGGTCTCCGTGCGCAAGACACCACGCCGGTACGGCTCACGCTGCACGACGCCGTACAGTTGGCGCTGAATCAGAATCCGCAGGTGCAGGTGGCCAACCTGAACGTAGCGCAGAGCCAGCAGGACCAAACCCTGGCGCGCGCCGGACTCCTGCCGCAAGCCAGCTTCCAAGCTTACGAACAAACCCGGCGCTTCGCCGTGGCCCCGCTGTTCGGTCTCCAGCACATTCCGGGCCTGCCCTTTCCAGGCCACCTCGGCCCTTACGAAGTCTACCAGGCCGGGCCCGCTTTTTCGGTCCCGGTCTTCGATTTGACGCTTTGGCGGCGGTGGCAAGCATCCAAGGAAGGAGTGGGAACGTCGCGCGCGCAGAACCAGGGGGTCCGCGAGCAGATCGCCATGCTGGTGGTATCGCAGTACCTCGGCAGCCTGCGCGCCGCCGCGGACGTCAAAGCGGCGCAATCCCGCGTGGATCTGGCGCAGGCGCTGTACGATCAGGCCGCCGACCTGCAGAAGAACGGCGTGGGCACGGGCATCGACACGCTGCGCTCCAATGTGGAATTGCAGAACGAGAGGCAGCGGCTGATTGAAGCCCAAACGCAGTTTCAGACGTCGCTCTACGGCCTGGCGCAGCTTTTGAACGTCGATCCCAAGCGGGAGATCGAACTAACGGATCAGGTCAGCTTCTTCGCCACCCCCGCCATTCAAGTGGATCAGAGCCTGGAAGCGGCGTATGCCAACCGCCCGGAGATGCAGGCGCTCCTGCACGCCCAGCGGCAGGTGGAGTTGGCGAAGCAGCAAGCTGCGGAAAGCCGCTACCCGACACTGAGTTTCGACGGCTTCTGGGCGGAGCAGGGATTGACGCCCGCCACCGCCATCCCGGCGTACACTTACGGTTTCAATTTGAATGTGCCACTGTTTACCGGAGGCCGCATCGGCGCCCAGCGCGCGCGCGCCGATCTGGAACTGCGCAAGGTGTCGCAGCAGGAGCAGGAGCAGCGCAACCAGATCGCGCTCGAAGTGAGGACGGCCATCGCGCAACTGGCCGCCGCGCGCAGTGAGGTGGACGTCGCCAACCAAGGCGTGGGCCTCGCCAACGAGGAGGTGACGCAGGCGCGCGACCGATTCCAGGCCGGTGTGGCCAATAACATCGAGGTCATCAGCGCGCAGGACGCGCTGGCCCGCGCCAATGATAACCAGATTGTGGCGCTCTATCGCTACAACCAGGCGCGCGCGGACCTGGCTCGCGCTACGGGACAGATGGAAGCTGTCTACGCCAAGTAGTCATGAGAGGGGATAGTATGGAAACTCAGATGATTGAAGAGGGGAAGCCAGTCGACGAGCAGCCTGCGGAGGCCGTGGTGCGGAGGCCGCAGCCGCGATCCAAGGCTTTGCTCGTGGTCCTCGGCGGAGGCTTGATCGTGGCGCTGGTGGCGGCGGGTTTCTGGCTGCACTACCGCTACCGCGTCTCGAGTGACGACGCGCAGGTGGACGGCCATATCGTTCCGATATCCGCCAAAGTCTTCGGCAGCGTGCTGGATGTGCCGGTGAACGACAACCAGCAGGTGAAGGCTGGAGACGTGCTGGTGCGCATCGATCCGCGCGATCTGCAGGCCAAGGTCGATCAGGAAAAAGCCGCGCTGGCATTGGCGGAAAGCCAGTCGCACGCCGCGGATGTACAGGTACCGCTGACGCGCGACACCACGCATAGCGGCACCTCGGGAATGTCCGCGGCTGTGGGCACCGCCGAGGCGCAGGTTGCTCAGGCGGATGCGGCCGTGGGTCAGGCGACCACAGACCAGGCCATCACCCGTTCGAACCTGGCGGCCGCCGAAGCCAACAACGAGAAGGCGCAGGCGGACTTGGCCCGCATGCGTCCGCTGGTGGCCAAGGCCGAGATTTCGCAGCAGCAGTTCGATTCCTACACGGCTGCCGCCAAAGTGACCGAGGCCCAATTGAAAGCCGCCCAGGATCGCGTACGGTTTTCGGAACAAGGGATAGCGACTGCGCGTGCCGGGGCGGAAGCCGCGCGGGCGAGGGTCCAGCAGACGCAGGCGGAACTCGCGCAATCCACGGCCGGCGAGCGGCAGGTGCTGGTGAGCTCGGCGCAGGCGGTATCGGCGGGCGCGCGCGTGCAGGAGGCTCGCGCCAATCTGGCGGCCGCGGCGTTAAACCTCGGCTATACCACGATCGTCGCGCCCGCAGATGGCGTGGTGACCAAGAAGTCAGTCGAGCCCGGCCAAATCGTGCAGCCGGGCCAGGCCCTGATGGCGATCATTCCGTTGAAGGACGTTTGGGTGACGGCCAACTTTAAAGAGACGCAACTCGCCAAGATTCACCCCGGCCAGCCCGCCGAGATCGACGTGGACATGTACGGCCGCACCATTGCGGGGAAAGTGGATTCCATCGCCGGAGGCACGGGCGCGCGCATGAGCCTGCTGCCGCCGGAAAACGCCACTGGAAACTTCGTCAAGGTGGTGGAGCGCATTCCGGTGAAGATAGTCTTCGACTCGCTGCCGGAGGGCGTGATCCTGCGCCCTGGCATGAACGTGAACGCCACTATTATCACTAACAGCAGCATCACTAAGTAGCAGGCGCATCCACCATGCAAGCCAGCAACAATACAGGTGTCTCCGTCAATCCGTGGATCATCGCCCTGACCGTGATGCTGGCGACGTTCATGGAAGTGCTGGATACCAGCGTCGCCAATGTGGCCTTGCCGCACATCGCCGGGAGCCTTTCGTCCACGGTGGATGAGGCCACCTGGGTGCTGACTTCGTACCTGGTCTCGAACGCCATCGTGCTGCCGCTGAGCGGATGGTTCTCGTCGCTGATCGGGCGCAAGCGCTTCTACATGACGTGCGTAGCATTGTTCACGGTCAGTTCCATGTTGTGCGGACTGGCTCCGAGCCTGACCATCCTGATTCTGTGCCGCATTCTGCAAGGCATCGGCGGCGGCGCGCTGCAGCCCATCTCGCAAGCCATCCTGGTGGAGAGCTTTCCGCGGCACAAGCAGGGCATGGCGATGGCGGTCTATGGCATGGGCGTGGTGGTGGCGCCGGTCATCGGCCCGACGCTGGGCGGCTGGATCACCGACAACTATAGCTGGCGCTGGATCTTTCTGATCAACATACCGGTCGGCGCTTTGTCGCTGACGCTGACTTCGCTGCTGATCTGGGATCCGGTCTACTTAGTGCGCAAGGCGTGGAAGGGCATGAAAGTGGATTACATGGGACTGGGCCTGCTGAGTCTGGGGCTGGCATCCCTCGAGATCACGCTGGACGATGGCCAAAAGAACGACTGGTTTGGGTCGAACTTCATCGTCACCATGGCCGTGATCGCGTTGGTCGGGCTGGTAGGGGTGGTGCTCTGGGAATTGCGGCAGAAGGAGCCGGTAGTGGATTTCCGCATGCTGCAGAACCGCAACTTCATGCTCTCCACCGCGACCATGTTTCTGCTGGGTTTCGTGCTGTATGCCAGCACCATGCTGTTGCCGGTGTTTCTGCAGACTCTGCTGGGCTATACGGCCATGCGCAGCGGGCTGGTGCTTTCGCCGGGAGGCTTGGTGATTGCGGTGTCGATGCCGCTGGTGGGCTTTCTGCTGTCGAAAGTGGCGCCGCGCTGGTTGGTGATCTTCGGCCTGTGCCTTTCGTCCTTCGGGCTGTTCCATATGGCGCACTTCGACCTGGACGTCGATTACCGCACGGCTATGATGGCGCGCGTGATGCAGAGTGCCGGCCTGGCGTTCCTGTTCGTGCCCATCAACACCATGGCGTTCGCTACCGTGCCCAGGGAGAAGATGGGCAGCGCCACGGGCCTCATCAACCTGGCGCGCAATATTGGCGGCAGCTCGGGCATCGCCATCGTGACCACGCTCCTGGCGCGCCGCACGCAGTTCCATCAGGCCAGGCTGGTGGGAGACATGACGCCCTTCAGCCCGGCTTATGCACAGGCGCTCG
>CABECV010000800.1_pt1 | contig 11500 bp, 16 predicted proteins | sample 3422511 | NCBI WGS metagenome assembly CABECV01 (sample SAMEA5534327, study PRJEB31848) | metagenome | biome: tundra; feature: field; material: soil | place: USA | collected 2013-05 | depth 0.15 m | reverse complement strand
GTTCGGAATCGAACGGCGAGTGCAAGTATAAGCGGCCCTGCCGCAGGTGGAAGCGACTGCACAATTTGTTGGCAGTCCGGCGGCGTCGCCGATCTGTCCCGCGATTTCGCCACAACAGTTCGTATCCTACCTGGGGAGCCAATCTGAGACTTCCCGACTTCACGCTATCTGATTGATTTCATTACGGGCATTTCAGACGTTTCTTCTGGATTGGCCCCACTTTTGACAGTGACCCCGGCGTGGACTCGAACTCTATTATCCGACCACCATCCCCAAAACAAATCGGCGCTGGCCCACTATGCGTGCCAACTTCCTGATGGGCGATTATCCACTCGGAGCGCGGACGACGCTTCCCCCAACGCCGTTTTTGGCCAGCTTCCTGGTGCGTGACGACGGAGGCGCACATCTCAACCCTGCGCTCGAGAATCGAGTTGCTCAATTCGGACTGTCCCCGTCGAGAAACCCTGGTATTCTGTTGCTAACCCATGCACACAGCAAGCCGAAGAACAATCCTGCGTTCCATCGCCGCGTTGCTTGCGGCAGATTTTGCCAGAGGGGACACGAAACATTCGCGCCGCTTCCCTTTCGTGCAGTGGGATGTATTTTCAAAGGTCCGTCTCGCCGGCAATCCGCTCGTTGTCTTCCCCGATGCCCGTGGCTTAAGCGATGAGGAGATGCAGGCGATCACCCGGGAGATACACCAACAAGAGACAACCTTCGTCATTCCGCGTGAGCCCCGCGTGGAAGATAAGGAGGGGATTCGCGTCCGGATCTTCCTGCCAACGAAGGAGGTGCCCTTTGCTGGCCACCCTTCGCTCGGAACGGCTATGGCGTTGCAGGCTCTCTGGAAACAAAGAAACCTGCCGCTTCGCAAAGTGGTCCGTCTGGCATTGAATGTGGGGCAAGTGCCGGTCACGTTCAGGCAGGAAGCCGACGGCTTGCTTTACGGCGAAATGGAGCAGCCCGACCCGCAGTTTTCCTCTGCACACGATCCTTCAGCGGTTGCGCCGTTGCTCGGACTCCAGTCGGGCGATATCGATACCAGCCTGCCAATTCAGCTGGTCTCCACAGGCCTGCCCTATGTGCTCGTTCCACTGAAGTCGCGTGATGCGATCTCGAAAATCTCCATCGATTGGACGAGGGCTCTTCCTTGGCTCGAGCGCGTTGATCCAGACGCTATGTTCTACAGCTACACCCTTGCGGGCCGGGAAAAGAACGGAACAATTCAGGGTCGTGGAATCTTTCCCAACGGCGAAGACCCGGCGACCGGATCCGCCTCAGGGTGTCTCGTTTCTCTTCTTGTCAAACAGGGACGTCTCGGGACAGGCGAACAGATTCTGATCGAGCAGGGCGATCAGATCCATCGCCCCAGCCGGATCTATGGCAGCGCTGCCATCCGGGGTGGAAAAGTGCACTCTGTCCACATAGGGGGGTACGCAATCCAGGTCGCGAGCGGCGAGTACGTCCTGTGATGGAGTGAGCCAGAAACAGGTTCGTGAACGTGCGGTCAGTTGCCGGTTGAAAGAGTCGAATTGGTCTCAACCAGTTCCTTGTATGTCTCGCGAAACCGCTCCAGTCCTTGGTCGCCAGACTGCGCGTAACTTAGTCCTTCGCCGATTAGCACCACAATGGCAGCCCCCACCGTGAGACAATTGATGCCCTTCAACCTGGCCACCACAAACTAAACGTTCGTTCTTGCATACGCATAGAGCTTACCACTGGCACAAGCAAGCGATTCGGCCCAAGTTTTACCGATTCTCGGCAGGCTGTGTTTTGCGTCTGTATTACGGCGCATCCGGAAGTAATCCGAACCCACCACTGGTGGAAGTGCCGCCCACAGCCGTTCTCCAATTCGGTCGGTCCGGCACTCGTAAAGAGATCGGGCGCCGTCTCTCTGGCGGGCAGCGCCGACGGCATCGCCAATTGAACGTTGGCCTGCACTCTGATTGGCCCTCCTCCCGACCGGGCTGTTGTTTTCCGTGGGCGGTGATCGGCAACCATGAGATCATTGAGGAGTCATGAACGCTCCCCTTGACCCGCAGCCTACCCTGGGCCGGATATTCGGCAGTGATTGGACGATTGCGAATGTTGCGAAATTGCTGCGTTTCAACGCCGGCCAGGACTTCGTGCGCACAGGCGCGCTTATTGGCGGCCTGCGGGAGATCAGCGAGAACTACCTGCGGAGGACGTCGGCCCGACACCTCCCTTCCGGCGTTACGGTCACGTTGAGGCGCGACATAACCGGCAACTGGCATGCCGAGCTGTACTTCGCAGGGTTGGACCATTACCTTCCGTGGAACGATGCTTTGGCTGAGGAATGGCTGGCGGCCCTGTTCCTGCGGGATCGCCCGCGCGTGCGCGATGTGACGGAAGGCGCTTCCCAACCGAACACCGTCCGCCACTTCAAGTTGGCAGTGGCGGGCGGAACGTGCCGCCAGCCGGACGCACCGCTATAAGGTTGGCTTGCGACCCATTCACGCAGCCAATATGGGCGGGTTTGCCCCGACTTGCGCATGGCTCGGCAAATGCTGGCGGTCAAAACCACTCGCTCCGATATGCTACCCACCAGCTTATGCAGAAAATTGGAACTGTTGCACCCAGCGCCCACCAAATCGGCAACGCGAAATCGGCAGTTAGCCCCAGGACCATGAAAGTGATCCAGAAAATCTTTCGCTGCATTGGCTTAGGCTCGGGTGGTTCTTGTTTCAGCATAGCGCTGCTCACACCGCCATAGCCGTAGAACTGCGCTTTGAAAGCGATGGGCTTCCTCCGCCGACTCGCTTGAGGCGGTGCCGATCTTGATTTGGCCAAGCCCTGCTGTTGACCTGCTCCTCCCCGCGCAACTATCCCTAAAAAACAATGCCATGATCACACCACCCGCCCCGTCCCTATTTGCCGCCGTGCTGGCGCTGTATGCCGCTGCCCTGCCGCCGTCACCGATTTCCGCGCAGACACCGAAGACCACGCCGACCACCGCGCATACCAACGTATCCATGCGATTCGGATCGCCTTGACTCGGGCCGGAGATGCCGAGCAATCACCTTTTGGTTACTGGATTCACCTGGAGGTTCAGTCCCGCAACCGGTCACAGGCGCCACTTTTCTGCCGCTACGCCGGCTCTGGTTAGCCGCTGCCGTAGATTCAGCCTTGCGCCGGTCGCTTCCTTTTGGTGTTTACAATCGTCTTCGGCGACGGCCTCGACGACCGTGCCTTGATTGTTCAGTGCCAGAAGGCAGCCTGCTAAGCCCAGCGAGAGCAATTGTGAGGATTTAGAGGGTTTCAGCGGGTTCTAGTGAGGTGAGTGGTTGGAGGGAGCCAAACGGGGAATCAATCGCTTCTCGCTGGGGCTGCTCTTTGTGTGTCACGGCCTTCATGTAGCAATCGCCTCGCCAAACGACAAGCCATGGGTGGGTGGTTGTTTTCTGGCACCATTTTCTACCGTCCACGAATCGCAAATCGGATTCGCCGACGTGGGCCTGGTGGTGCGCACCGCCGGGGGATCATCCGCTTATCGGTTGCCGCGGCGATCCGGCCAGAAGCGCGCTGGTTGCATGCGCCCGGAGACGGGTTCGTCCGGCGCAGCCTACTGAAGAGCGGACTGAAAGTCCGAATTGAGCACGTCGAAATGGAAACGGTCGGGAGGCAGCAGTGCGGGCATGCCGGCGCCCATACGCGCCCAAGCGTTATAGGCCGAACCGGCGATGGAGGAGTTCAGGCAGAACAGAAACTCGCTACTGCAGCAATCGATGGGAGGAGGCTGTCGGAACGTTAACCGCAAACCCACCGCGGTCTCAAGAGCCACGCCGGGAGTGGTCACGTGCTTATCGGCCAGCAGGGTCACAAAGCTGCTGCGGCTGGCGTGGGGCCACACATCCGGATGCAGGAGATCGCGTAGCGCCGATTGCGACTGGAAGGTGATTTCGCACTGCCGGATCCACTCCACGATGGATTCGCCCCATTGCCAATGCGCGATCAGTCCGCGATATTGCTCTGTCAGGGTGAGTGCCAGGTCCATCTTGCGCCGCTCCAGCAGGGTCTCCTCGACATCCACCTCCGGCAGCATTTCCTCGGCCTCCAGGATGGCCGAGGCCAAATCCACGTCTGGCGCCCCGGAAGCCCTCCGCACTAACAGTGGCGGAAGCTCATGCATCTCGTTGCCCGGTATGTTGACGTACTCTCGGTCGCCCGTCATATTGGGAACCACCTTCTGTACTTATCGGCGTAAGACGGTGAACTTTGTAGCACATTTAGTGCCACAAGGAGGCTGGCGGTCTGTTTCGAGGTTCTCAAGCGCTTCCTGGAACACAGTGCGGACACCAACAACAACGCCAACCCGGATCTCAAGACCTGCATTCCCCGTCGAGTTCACCCATGCGTTCGGCTATCGAGGACGTCGAACGCGGTCTTCGCTGTGGTGGCGTCCGTTTTGGTAGTGTAACGGCTTCGGGTGGAAGCGCCGCCCCAACGCCACGCTCCGACCGGTTGCTCCTTCCATAGCTCGGATAGCACGCTACCTCATCCGCGCCGGCTTCAGCGTCCAGCCCTGTAGCTTTCCTAACTCCAGCAACTCAGGCGCACTGAAGCCTTCCGGGTGAATCGGCCAATCAAACGCCTTGCGAGGCTCGTTCGAGAGGTACTTGCCGTAGTCGGTGACAAGTGGGTTCAATTGGCACCATCTCCTTCAATCTTCCTCCTTCAATCTTCCTCTTGACAGATTCAGGTGGTTAGTGTATGATTTAATTTCGATGAAACAGACAACCCATTTCGGGATAAGGCCACAAGGCGCGGAACTCAATCGCGCCACGTGCGTCGATCCGTAGGGCTGTTCTGGACTCATAGATTTCTTTAGGAAGGACCAGCGGCGGATCGGAAACGGTTCGCCGCTTTTGTTTTTTCTGGGCATAGCTGGAAGGTCTAGCTTCGGTTTTGGGAACCGACGATCTGTGTTCGATTCACAGTGCCCAGACCATCGGGGGCTGTGGGAAATGGCTAACCTCCCTGCGTCGGAAGCAGGAGATTCCCGGTTCGAGTCCGGGGTCCCCGACCATGTTCTTTGACAATTGAAATTGTGGTCTTCAGGATAAGCGGGATTGGCCGAGCGCCATTAGGCATCTGTCTTCCAAACAGAACAGACGGGTTGGACTCCCGTATCTCGCTCCAATGCTGGGTTCGTCTAGCGGCCAGGATGTTGCCTTGCCATGGCATCGACACGGGTTCGAGTCCCGTACCCCGCACCAAAGTCTCAAGTCGAGTAAGCATTGCTGGCGATGCGCCGGTCCTGTAAACCGGTGACGTCAGTTCGATTCTGACACTCGGCTCCAGTCGATCAAGCATAGGTGGCGATGCGCGCGGCTCGTACCCGCGATAGCCCGGCTCAAGTCCGGGGATCGGCTCCAGTCGTTGTAGCTCAGTGGCAGAGCAGTCGCTTGGTAAGCGACCGACCTGGGTTCGATTCCCAGCATCGGCTCCATGCGCCTTTCGTCTAGCGGCAAGGACACTCGCCTGATTAGCGAGGAACCACTGTTCGAGTCAGTGCGGGCGCACCAAGTTTTTATTGCGGCTTAGACTAGCGGCTCAGTCGGCAGTCTCATAAGCTGCATAGATCGGTTCAACTCCGATACCCGCTACCATACATGGGGAAGTCGTTCAACGGGAGGATCACTGGCCTGCACCCAGTAGATGTGGGTTCGATTCCCACCTTTTCCACCAAGCCGTTGTGGCCGAGAGGTCAGGCGCGGGCCTGAAAAGCCCGTAACCTACGTTCGATTCGTAGCGACGGCACCAGAGTTTTATGCCGGAGGTCGTCCAAAGGAAAGGACGGCGGATTGTGGCTCCGCAGATACGGGTTCAACTCCCGTCCACCGGACCATCTTGCTACTGCGGCGGGGATGGCAAGCAATCGCAGCGGAGTAATTGGGTCCGCGAACTGCCGCAAAGTTTCACAGGGGGTTCGGTTAGCGGTAAGCCGCCAGTCTTTGAAGCTGGCTTCGGGCGTTCGAGTCGCCCACCCCCTGCCAATTGGCCGCTGGCGCAATCTGGCAGCGCGCTGCGCTCTGAACGCAGAGGTTTCAGGTTCGACTCCTGAGCGGCCAGCCAAATGTTTGTGCGGGTATCGTTCAGGGGACAGGATAGAACGCTACGAACGTTCAGACCGTGGTTCGATTCCACGTACCCGTACCATCCGGCCATCGTCCAATGGACAGGGCGCGGCGCTGCGAATGCCGAGATTCCGGTTCGACCCCGGATGGCTGGACCAAGTTTTCATGGGCGCTTCCGGCAGTGATGCGGAGGTCATGTAGTAGCAGGCGGCGTGGATTGGCTTGACGCCCATGAACCGGATTTGCGGTGGAGGCCGACTGGCGAGACACCTGACTGTCGCTCAGGCTTAGGCGGGTCCGATTCCCGTTCACCGCGCCACGGCGCTGTCTTCTAGCGGCAAGGATGGGACCCTCTCACGGTCTCGACGGGAGTTCGATTCTCCCCAGCGCTGCCAAATTATTCTATGTGGGACTGTCGTCTAAAGGCAAGGATAAGAGGCTTTCAATCTCTTGATGGGAGTTCGATTCTCCTCGGCCCTACCATGCGCCGGTAGCTAAACTGGATTAAAGCTCCCGACTCTTACTCGGACGATGTGTGGGTTCAAGTCCCACCCGGCGCACCAATTTCATTCCGGGATAGCCAAGCTGGGAAGGCAGCACGCTGTTACCGTGCCCACGCGCAGGTTCGATTCCTGCCCCCGGAGCCATTTCGCATCCCTCTCGGGAGGCCGGTGCCTCAAGCCGCCTTATAAGCGGTCGCGCCAGATTAGCGCCTAGATCTTGGATCGACACCAAGGGGAGGGACCACACCGGGCAACTCCGCTGGTAGCGGAGACCTCTCCTACCAAGAGGCACAGTGGAGTTCGATTCTCCGACCCGGTACCATTTCGCGCCGTTGACTAGAGCGGATATTAGGCCGGTCCTTTAAACCGGAACAGGCAGGTTCAACTCCTGCACGGCGCACCAGTGTTCCCGTCGTCCAATGGACAGGATAGTGCGGTCCTAACGCACGGATGTCGGTTCAAGTCCGACCGGGAATCCCACTTCCGGGCGCGTCGTCCAACGGACAGGGCTACTCGCTTCTAACGAGAGAATGCGGGTTCAACTCCCGCCGCGCCTTCCACTTTTCTGGGCGTCGCCAAGCCGAGCTGCCCGGCGCGCACACCCTCGCGGACGGTTGCCGAAACCGGGCACACAAAAATAGCGCACTGCACCTTTTCCATCCTTTTCATTGAGTGACTTGTTCTCAACATGCAGTACAATCCGGTTGTGAACCGCCGGTATGCGCCGTCCTCCAGGCGCGATGACCCAGAGTGGTTCATGTTACCCTCCACGTTAGCCCTTGATGCCTTTCGGGCGATCGAGGAGGATCACGATGCCGAAGTTCACGACCGTCATCAGCGGCTTGTCATTCACCGAGTGCCCACGATGGCGCGACGGGCGGCTCTACGTTTCCGACTTCTACACGCACCGCGTCCTCGCCGTGGCCATGGACGGCTCGGCAGAGACGCTGGCTCACGTACCCCAGCAACCCTCGGGGCTCGGGTTTCTGCCCGACGGCCGGATGTTGATCGCGTCCATGCGCGACCGCAAGGTCCTGCGGCGTGAAGGCGACGGTTCACTCGTCGAGCATGCTGATCTGTCCGGCCTGGCCCCGTGGCACTTGAACGACATGCTCGTCAATCACGACGGTCAGGCCTGGGTGGGCAATTTCGGGTTCGACCTCATGGGCGGCGCCCAAGCCCTGACCACCGTGCTCATCTGCGTTGAGCCCGACGGGACGGCCAGGGTGGTGGCCGACCGACTCGGCTTTCCCAACGGCATGGTGCTGACTCCGGACGGCCGCACGCTGATCGTGGCCGAATCAACGATGAACCGGCTGAGTGCCTTCAATGTCGCTTCCGGTTCGTTGGGCGAGCGTCGGACTTGGGCTGCCTTTGGCGATCCCCCGGCATCGACCGACGTCGGTGAAATGTTCGGCCAAGTGGCCGTTGTGCCGGACGGGATCTGTCTTGACGCGGAAGGGGCGGTGTGGGTGGCCGATGCGGCCCACGGCCGGCTGGTTCGGGTGGCCGAGGGCGGCCGCATCCTGGAGGAACGCAAGACCGATGGAGTCGGCGTGTTCGCCTGCATGCTAGGAGGCGACGACGGGCGCACGCTATTCGCCTCGGTCGCGCCCACCTTCCATGAGGCCGAGGCATCCGCGAACCATCGTGCCTCGATCCTGATGACGACGGTCGAAGTACCCCACGCCGGATTGCCCTAGTAGAGGACGCCGTCGAAAAAACCTTCCACTACAATCACCCTGGGTTGCCGAGCGGCCGCCCCGCACGCCCCTCACCGCGTTGGTCCGAACCATCCCGAGGAGTCTCGGTGCCAGCCTGCCGGCCGGTTCGCCGGCCCGAATGGCAGGTGCGCCAGGAACCGATTCCGGAGGCAGCCGTAGTTCCTAAGGCACGGCACGCAGTTGATCTCCCTGAATAAGGTGAACGCCCAGCCGTCCTCCGCCGCACCATGCGCGTCAGCTCGATTCGGCACGACTTCAAGCCAGTCGAGGCGTGACCCAACGGTGACCATGACGGGCTGGTCGGCTTAGCTGCTAATGAGATCGCGCCCGGAGGCCCGCGGGGTTGTTCAGGGCTTCAGCCAGGCGCCGAATCGTGTTGATGGCCGAGGTGAGGAGCGCGCGTAGGGGGGTGATCGTAGGAACTAAGGGAGCGGTTTTAGACCTGTCTTAGACCTCCAGAATCGGAGCAGGTAGTCGAGCGCAAATTGGCCGAGGATGCACTGGCCGCCGAGGATCGCTGGAGCCTCATGTTATTGCCCAATCACCACGACGTTGCAAGTCTCCGCCGTCATGGAGGCATTGGCCGGAAGTGTTAACGTGCTCGCCGTCGTGGTGGGGTTGTACGTGCCGCAACTTCCACCGCTTTCCAGCAATACCGGAGTCGTGGCGAATGCCGTCGGATAGCTGTACGTCTGGGCCGTGCCGGTGTTCGCGTAGCCGTTCAGATAACACGCTGCGAGTTTCATGCCGCCAACTATGGGCTGTACACACGTCGCCGTGCCCGATGTGCCACTCTGTGAGTTGGACGCCGAAGCAATCCTGATGTTGCCAGCGATATGCAATGGGCTTGCCGGAGCTGCCGTCCCGATGCCCACATAACCGTCTGTCGTATCGACGGTGAGCACATTCGAGGTGCCGTTGGCTTTGTCGAACTGAATCGCCGTGGTGCTGTCTGTCGTTGGGTAGAACACGCCGCCGTTCAGTTTCGTGGTTGTCGTCTGTGCCACCTGCGATCCTGCCCCCGTCATCAGCGCCGTGCTGGTGAGCGAGGAGGCAGAGGTTAGGCACGTGGTACAGGCGCTCAGAATATCGGCGGAACCGGCGATGCTCAGCGCCCCCGTGCCGGTGGTGATCTTCAACAGGCCGCTGGATAGGCCGGACAGCAGCGTGCCGTTGAGGCCTACGACGGTGGTCGCCAGCGATCCGGCGGCGTTGGTCATGTCGCCGGTATGCGCCGGTTCCTGGGCAGCTTGAAGCGTACCGGTTACGCCAGTCGTAAGCGAAATGGACGGAAGATCCCCGGCCACCAGTGCGCACGGCCCGAAGCTGGTCGCCGCGCCGCATGTTCCAATGACTTGGTGCGGGGTCTGCCCGGTGGCCGCGCCGAGCGTCAGGGTCGTACCGGAGATCGAGCAGGTTAGCCAGTTGGCGCCGGGGTTGGAGCAGGAGCTGGCGCCTGGTAGGGGCGGGGGAAAGACCGCGGTTTGCGTGCGGCCGACGTGGCGAACCAGCCGGCCAGGATGGCACAGAAAAGGAAGCGGGCGATACGCGTTAGGGCTTGTTTGATTTTCATAAAGAACCTCCCGTCTCACGACGGTAGTTGGTGCTTACGGCCCATTCTAAACCAGACTAACCCGCCGTCTCTACACATTCCCAGCAGAAACGGATGGTGAAGCCGCGCAGCAGCCTGCGGACAAGCAAGGCGGGATACGCCATCGCTCGGGGACCCGATTCGTCTTGCGAGGCACAGCGCTCCTGGTTGCCATGTCGCGTCGGTCGGGGCGGAGGGCGCGAAGGGTGCCGGCAGGCGAAGCGAAGACCTCGCCCGACCAAGCCACGGTCGAAGGGCTTTGCCCTCGCGGCTGTGCGAGCCATTTCCGGAGCGCGCGGGGCCGGGCCCCTTAACAAGCGCTCTTGGCATTGCCAGGCGGCTCGCCGGGTAGTAGACTACTATCGGCTCTGAAACTGACGAAGCCACGCCAGCACGTAGACTTTTTGATGTGGAGGAAATGTGTCCATTTTGGCGACGGACTCTCACAATTGGTGCAACATTCGCGTTCTTGACGGCTACTGTTCTGCTCATCTACGCTCAGCAGCCTGCCGATCCACCAAAGCCTACCGGCTCCGAACCGCCATGGTTCTTGGCTGTCGATGTCGCGCCCCCAGGCACTACGGGGACTTTCACCACACTGTTCAGCTTCGATAACATGGACGGCGCATTCCCCTTCAACGGGGCGCTGGTCCAGGCCACCAACGGAGACCTCTACGGAACAACCGCAGGTGTCGGGGCCAACGGCCACGGCACGGTCTTCAAAATCACACCGAGTGGCACGCTGACGACTCTGTACGGCTTCGGCTCCCAGACCACTGACGGCTACGGCGCTAACGCTGGGCTGGTCCAGGCCACCAATGGCTACCTCTACGGGACAACGACGTTGGGGGGGGGCTGGCCCCTACGGCAGTGGCGGTGGCACGGTCTTCAAAATCACACCGAGTGGCACGCTGACGACGCTATACAGCTTCTGCACCCAATACGGGTGCCCGGACGGCGACCAGCCCAACGCTGGGCTGGTCCAGGCCACCAATGGCTACCTCTACGGGACAACCAAGACGGGCGGTGCCTACGGCTATGGCGCGGTCTTCAAAATCACCCCGAGTGGCACGCTGACAACGATATACAGTTTCTGTGCCCGAAGCGGGTGCCCGGACGGCGACCAGCCCAACGCTGGGCTGGTCCAGGCCACCAATGGCTACCTCTACGGGACAACGGAATTTGGGGGGGCCGGCCCCTACGGCAGTGGCGGTGGCACGGTCTTCAAAATCACCCCGAGCGGCACACTGACGACGCTATACAGCTTCTGCTTGCAAAGCGGGTGCCCGGACGGCGAATTGCCCCTGTCGGGGTTGGTCCAGGGCACCAATGGCTACCTCTACGGAACAACCGCCGCGGGCGGGGCCAACGGCAACCTTGGCACGGTCTTCAAAATCACCCCGAGTGGCACGCTTACGACGGTTTACAGCTTCTGCTCCCAAAGCGGGTGCGCAGATGGCGACGATCCGGTGGCGGGGCTAGTCCAAGCCACCGACGGAAACTTCTACGGGACAACAGATTATGGCGGGGCCGGCAAATATGGTAGTGGTGGCACGGTCTTCAAAATCACCCCGAGTGGCAAAC
>CABECV010000796.1_pt1 | contig 11547 bp, 6 predicted proteins | sample 3422511 | NCBI WGS metagenome assembly CABECV01 (sample SAMEA5534327, study PRJEB31848) | metagenome | biome: tundra; feature: field; material: soil | place: USA | collected 2013-05 | depth 0.15 m | reverse complement strand
GGATGAGCATGTATAGGGTTCCCGGCGGGATTTCGGTGCGCGCTAGATCTTTTCCCATAGGTAGACTACTGTAGTGTGCATCAGGTTGGGCGCTGCTGTCAAGCAGATTCGTGAGGAGAGGGGGGTGCGTGAGGAGACGGGAGAAACGGTGGGGCATCGCACGCCGCGCGGCAGTCGGTAACCGCTGCAGGTCGGCGATTGGTAATTGGTAACCTGCCGCTACAAGAGCCCTTCGAGAAGCACGATGAGCGCGGAACGCCTGGCAGGCGGCTTCAAGAATAGTCCAGCGGTTCTATGACTCATGAATGAAGGATGATGATTACTGTTTGGTACTCGACTTTGCCATGTCAAGGAGCCTGTCGACCGGTTCTCGATCAAGTTGAGTGAACCACAAACCGACGTTGGATTCAAATTTTTGGCGTCTCGTGGAATCCATTTCCACGTCCTCAAGGTACGCCGTTACTCCGTTCCGGAAGGCATCGATCAGATCGCGAACGTGAATTACGCAGTCATTGCGCTGGAGAAGCGTCGCTGCTGCTGCGAGCTTCTCTGCCTCTGCCGTTCCCCACGCATACCCTACGAGGCGGACTTGCCTTTTGCCTGACAAAGTGGAAGCGGCGGTAAAGGTGTGAAAGACACCACACCGCGCCGCGTAAAGGTCAATGGCAGCACATGGCAATTTCCGGGATGTCAACAGGTATCGTTCTGCCCATCGGACGAACGATGCTTTCGAGGATTCGCCCGACTGTCGATCCAGCGAGGCGACTACATCGATGCCCGAGTACAAGAGCGTCAGACATGGGAGAATTCGATGTCTTGCTAGACAGTCCTCGATTGATTCAATCAAGTCGAACATATTCCGATGGAACGGCTGCATGGGCGTCACTCAATCAAGCATAGCAAGCATAGCATTATCGTCTGCGCCTTGCCGGATTCAGCGATTCGATGGAGTTTCAGTAAACAACCATGGGGTATTTCAAACGGACGTGCGAAAGTAGTCGAGGGTGAGACGGAGGCCGTCTTCCAGCGGCACACGCGGTTCCCAGCCGAGCAGGCGGCGCGCTTTGGAGATGTTCGGCCTGCGCTGCTTGGGGTCGTCTTCCGGCAGCGCGCGATTCACGATCGGCGATGAACTGCCGGTGAGGCGGCGGATCTGCTCGGCGAACTCCCGTATGGTCATTTCATTTGGATTGCCAAGATTGACCGGATAGCGCTCATCGGATTGCATGAGCCGGTAGATGCCGTCCACCAGGTCGCTCACATAACAGAAGCTGCGCGTCTGCGATCCGTCTCCGAAGATGGTTATGGCTTCGCCGCGCAGGGCTTGGTCCAGAAACGAGGGCACCACGCGGCCGTCATCCAGCTTCATGCGCGGCCCGTACGTGTTGAAGATCCGCGCGATGTTGGTGCGCAGGCCATAAGTGCGATGGTAAGCCATGGTCAGCGCCTCGGCGAAGCGCTTGCTCTCGTCGTAGCAGGAGCGCGGCCCGACCGGGTTTACGTTACCCCAATAGGTTTCGGTCTGCGGATGCTCCAGCGGGTCGCCGTAGCATTCCGAAGTGGAGGTGAGCAGGAAGCGGGCGCTGGTGGCGCGCGCCAGTTCCAGCATGTTGCGCGTGCCCGCGCTTCCCACATCCAGGGTGGCGATGGAGTGCTGCAAATAATCCTTGGGGCTGGCGGGCGACGCCATGTTCAACACGGCGTCCAGCGGACCATCCACCGCAAGGGGCTGCGTGATGTCGTGACGGATGAGCCGGAATTGCGCGCAACCGTTGAGATGCGCCACATTCTGTTCGGAGCCGGTGAGGAAATTGTCAACAGCCACCACCGCATGGCCCTCCGCCAGCAGGCGATCGCACATGTGCGAGCCGATGAATCCGGCGGCTCCGGTAACCAAAATGCGCAAGCGAAATACCCCGTTAGATTGATTTGCAGCGGACTTCGCGGACCGCTGTGCTACATTCAAAGGTTACCGCATGGTCCACCCTTCCTGGCTGGAAATCGCGATCCTGGCGATACTGTTGTGCATCTCCGGATCGCTTTTCTGGCTCCGCTTCCGCAAGCCGGTGGATGTAATCCGCCGCTCGCGCGATAATCCCGATTTCCAGCTTCGCCCGCTAGGGCCGCGCATCCGGCAATTCGTCTGGGAAGTGATGCTGCAAGGGAAGGTGATCCGGGAGCGTCCGCTTCCCGGCTTGGCGCACGCATTCGTCTTCTGGGGCTTTTGCGCGTTCGCGCTGGTCACGCTCAACCACATCGCAGCCGGATTCGGTTTCCCGTTCCTCAGCCGCGAAGGCGGATTCGGCAAAGCCTATTTCGCTTTTGTGGCCGTGTGGGCCGTGGCTGTGGCGGTTTCGATCGCCGGCCTGGCCATCCGCCGTTTCGTGGCGCGCCCCATCTGGTTGGGCAAAGTAGCGCCGGAATCGGGGGGCATCGCGTTACTCATTTTCATTTTGATGATCACATATCTGGCCGGGTTAGCGATGGATGAAACCACCACGCCGGCGCGCGCGAACTGGTGGTTGCACACTTTCACGCTGCTGGCGTTTCTGCCGTTGATTCCGCACACCAAGCACCTGCACCTGGTGATCAGCCCGGCGACCGTATTTTTGCGGCGGGCCGGCTTCAGCAAGATTCCACCACTGGTAGGCGACGAGGATTTCGGCCTGGACACCGGCAAGGACGTAACCAAGCTCGACGCGCTGCAAGCTTACTCGTGCGTCGAGTGCGGGCGCTGCACGGAGCACTGTCCAGCCTATAACACCGGAAAGATTCTCAACCCGAAAGAGATCATCCTGGGGCTGCGGCGTTATCTGAACGAAGAGGGGCCGGGCAACGAAGAGCCGCTGCTGGGCAAACACATTTCGATGGAAGCGGCGTTCCAGTGCACCACCTGCGGCGCCTGCGAGTTTCAGTGCCCGGTGGGTATCCAGCACCTGCCGGTGATTATCGGGCTGCGGCGCGGCGCGGTGAATACCGGCAAGTGGGAAGACGATTACGGCGGCAAGATGTTCCTGGCGATGGAGCGCACCGGCAATTCGCTGGGATTCGCGTCGAGCGAGCGGCTGAAATTCATCGAGAAGAACGAACTCCCGATTTACGACGGCACGCAAGAGTATTGCTTGTGGCTGGGTTGCATGGGATCGTACGATCCGCAGGGCCGGGAGATCGTGCTGTCGCTGGTGCAGGTGTTGCGCCACCTGGGCGTGACGTTCGGCGTGCTGCGCAAGGAGAAGTGCACGGGCGATCCGGTGCGGCGGTTGGGGAACGATCTGCTGTTCCAGCAGATGGCCGAGGCGAACATCGAGCAACTGAAATCGGCCAATCTATCAGCCAATGCGACCAAGCTGCTGTCCATCTGCCCGCATTGCGTGCGCACGATCGGCGAGGACTGGAAAGAATTCGGCGCGGCATTCCAGATCGAGCATCACAGCGAACTGCTGGCGAGAATGCAGGAGAAGCTGCCGCAGCGGACGGACGGGCGGGAGCGCGTGGTCTTCCACGATCCGTGTTACCTGGGGCGCTACCGCGGCGTTTACGACCAGCCGCGGGAGGTGATTGCGCGCTGGGGCGAGGTGGAGGATCCGGCGCGCGCGCGGGAGCGGTCGTTCTGTTGTGGCGCGGGCGGCGGGCAGATGTTCCTGGGCGAGGAGAAGGGCAAGCGCGTAAACGTGGAGCGCGCCACCGAACTGGCGGCCACGGGCGCGGCCGTGGTGGGCACGGCCTGTCCATTCTGCCAGACGATGTTTCGCGATGCGTTTGGAACGCTGAGCCAGACACCGCCCAAGCTGCTGGACATCGCGCAGATTGCGGCGGCTTCGATCGAATCCGCCGCGGGGCGCGCGATGGTATAATCCTGAATTGGCGCGCCGCGCGGCTTCGATGCGGGCGGCGCAGCCAAGCCGCCAGAACACCGCAAGCGGGCGCGTAGCTCAATTGGCAGAGCAAGTGACTCTTAATCACTAGGTTGTAGGTTCGATTCCTACCGCGCTCACCACTAAGATTAATACTTGGCAACCACTGGATAAGGGACGTTGCCGCTACTACCGGGACCTTCACGGGGACTACCCCTGAGTCGGGTGCGGCGTTGCGTAGCCTGACGCCCGCGCCGCGGCTTCCCGCTTCGCTGCCATTCGGGATGTGGCTGCCGTGGCTCCAGCCATACGCCACCTTAGCAGCTCATCCTGTAGCCGGACCAGCCCACGCTTTCACCCTCCGTGATAGGATATCCGGATGGATGGCGCCATTGACCGGCCCGGGCCGACCCGATGCTCTGGGAGTATTCTTAACGGTCACATTTGGAATCGCAATCTATTACGGCGTGCAGAAGTTCTCTAAGGACCTGGAAGGAAAAAACAAAACCATCCCAGCCCGAGGCGCAGTCCAGCCTCCCGTTGGTCGGCCCTGAGACGGTGGCACACAAATCAATATTAAAAGAAAGAAGACCCGCATATCCGATACCGGTTCCCCAGGCTCATTCCTGGATGAGAAAATGCTCAGGTTCACCGCTGCGCCCAATAACGCCCGCGAGCCTGCACTACCAGCCCTTTTTGGTGGGTAGTCAGTTGTATCTTGCGCCACTCCGAGATACTCACCGGCTGATCCGACACATACCCAATGTTATATTGGCTGCGTAACTCCTCTTGAAGTTGGGTGAAGATGTCGTCCAGGCTCAGTCTCTTGGAAACCTCGAAAAAGCCGCCGCCGGTTTCCCGCGACATGCGCATCAAGACGCCTCTGCCGTCCGCGCCGCCGCTAAACATGCCGTAGAAGCCCTCATCGGAAAAGAGAATCGAATAGATGAGTGTGTCGGCGCGCTGGGCGGCCTCGATGGCATCCGCGATGCTCGCCTCGCTGCCGGTATCTACACCGTCGGAAAGCACGATGAGCGCTTTGCGGCCGGTCTGATTGTGCATGATTTCTTTGGACGCTTTCAACATCGCATCGTACAGCATCGTGCCGCCGCCGGTCTGGCTTCGCAGATCGTTCATGCTGGGCGTATCCACACGCTGCAGCGCATCGCTCAGCCTCAGGAAAGAGGAGGTCAACTCCTGACGCAGGATCGCCGACAGATCGAACTGCATGATGAACACTTGATCTTTCTTCTCCCGCAGCACCTGCTCCAGAAAGCGGTAGGAGGCCACGCGCTCCGCTTCCATGACCCGCCGCTGGCTCATGCTGGTATCTATCATCAGGCCGAGCGTGAGGGGCAAATCGGTCTCCCGCGAAAAATAACGGATAGTTTGCGGACGGCCGTTTTCCAAAACCGAAAAATCGTCTTTGCCCAGATCGCGAATGAATGCGCCCTTCTTGTTGCGCACGGTGGCCAGCGCGTTGACCACTTTGACTTCGGCCTTGAACGTCGGCTGTTCGTCCTGCGCCATGACCCGCGGCGAGTGTACGGCGAGCAGGGTTGTCAGGAGGGCCAGCCATGGGCGGCCTGAGAGGCCGCCGCAGGCCGAGGGCCTGCCCCACGTCATCGCATCCTCCAGGGCTCGGGGCCGTTGGCCAGGTTTGGCATGCGCTCGAAGAGTTTCGAATTGTACTTGGCGTCGATCTCATAATCGACGTCCCAGGTCGCCTCACGAATGCCGCTGATCGACACGACGCGCGCCGGCAGCAGGACGCCGTGGAACTCGCGGTAGCGTTGCAGCCGGTAATCATACTGGATCTTGGGCTTTTGGCCGCGAACCGGAGGCGACAAGACCCGCTCGGGTAAACTCGCACTGTTGAGAAACAATTTGTAGGTGCGCCCAGCCGCCTGGACAACCAAGACATTATGCCGCACCTCGACCGGCTGCGGCTGGAGCCAGGCGCTCTCCAACAGGAAGACGACCTGATTCAGCGCAAGCCGGTCGTATTCCCAAGACGTGAGATGCCGGGCGTTGCGCGGTATGCCGGTGGCGTCCATGGCGACCCGGTCGGCCGTTCCATCCACCACAATCGCGCGTTGGCTGCCGCTGCCCGCTCCGTCAAATTCAAAATAGCGGTCAGGGAAGACGCAGAGCCAGTTGGTGGGTGGCCCAGCCAGATTCACATCGGCCGGCTTCATATAGATCGCCAGCGAATGCACGCTGCGGAGCCGTTCGCGGCCGCCCTTGGCCTTGACGGCCTGCTCCCATACTTCCCGGGGATCGGCCGCGTGCGCGGCGGCGAAGCCCGCTACAACTGCTGCGATTGAAAGACTGTGGTTCATCATCAGAAATCGTACTGCAACCGAACGCTGCCGCCGCGGGGTGGCGCAATTGCCGTGCCCGAGAACAACCCGGCAAAGTTAATGACGTTGAGCCGGTTCGTCAGGTTTTCTACAACCATCTGCAGACGCAGAGTCCGTTTTTCCTGTTTCCACAAGTCCGCGCCGAGACTGACGTCCAACGTAAAGTTCGGCCGCACGCGTCCCGCATCGAAATTGACGCGATCGATAATCTGTTGCCCGTATTGCGATACCAGGTAATTGAGATCCGCCTCGCCGCCGATCTCCACCGGCAATCCACTGCCGTAGCTCGAAACCGCCGCCACCCATAAGCGCGGATGAATCTGGTAACGGAGCCTGGCGCGCGCCGTGTTGCGCTGATCCTGGGAGATGGGAAAGGCGCCGGTAACTCCCACCACGCCCACGGCGCCATCCCCCAGAAACAGGCCTCCGGCGACGGGTAACTGGGCAATGCCGATCATGTTCGAGTAACTCAGAAATCCGGAGAACTTGCCCCAATGCGGCACGGCCAGCTTTACGTCCACGCCGCGAATCTGCGCGCTCCGGAATGCGATCGGGAAGCTGATGCCGGTATTCAGGAAGACATCGTCGTCGGCGTAGTTCGCGAAAGTCCGCCGGTAAAAGCTGGCGTCCAGCCGGGCTTTTCCGAACAGCGCCTTGCTGAAGCCGGTCTCCAGGAAATTGCCGAGCGAAGGCCGCAAGGGAATGCGCAGCACCAGCGGGTCCACGCTATCCACCTGCTGCGAACTGGCCAGCAGCAGATTCTCCATGGCGGGCGTGATGAACGTGCGGTCGTACGAAAACCGCAGCACCACGCCGGCCTTGGGCCAATACCATGCTGCGCCCAGACGCGGGCTCCAGGCCTGGCCGCGTACCACCAGCGAGTAATGGTCCCAGCGCAGACCCGCGCTCAGGGTCAGGTTGCCGAATCGCATGGTATCCTGCGCGAAGCCGGCCTGCTCGCGGTCCAGCCGATGGTCGAAAAAGCGGAAGTCCAGCGGCGTGCCAGGATCGAAAAACGCGGGGTCCGCGATCTGGTACTGCAGCGCCTCGGTTACGGGCGCATAGTAACCATCCGCGCCAATCTTGATCTCGTGCCGTGCCGCATGCGCGGCCAGAATGGCATTCGCGTAGCCGCGCCGGAAGCCGCGCTGTTGGAAAGCGACGATCGGCGTCGAAAGCGCGTTCGACCACAGGTTGGCCGAAAGATCCTCGACGGCCGCGCGCACGCTCAGCAAGAGCCGCGCCGAAAACTCGTGCGTCCACCCCGCCTGCCCGAGATCCTCGCGGCTGGTGCGGTCCTGGCGCTGTCCGGCGGCTTGCTGCAGATTCTCGTTGGGAACTTCGAACGCCGCCTGCATGCGGTGCGCCGAAAGGTGTATGCGGTCGGCATCCGAAAGATCCTGGTCGTAGACCGCGGTGGCGCCATCCAGCGTGCCGGTATTGGTGTAATTTCCAAGCACCGGCGGATCCAGATAATGATCGGTGTGCTCGCCCGACGCGCTCACCGTGAACGCGCTGCGGTTCCATCCATACACCACCGACGCGAAGCCGGTGGCTTCGTCAAAGCTGCCCCCGCCGATTTCGGCGGTGCCGTGCAGCCCCGGCCGGATGTCGCGGCTGGTGGTCACTTCCACCACGCCGCCGAGTTTGCGCCCGTACTCCGCCGGATAGCCTCCGGTGAGAACGCTCATGGATTCGACTTCTCCGGTTTCCAGGTCGGGCGCGAAACCCGGTGAGCGGTTCTCGTCCATGGGCACGCCATCCACTACGAATAGCGTCTGGTTCTCGGAGCCGCGCGGATGCAACACCGCATTGGCTTCGAAGATCCAGCCCGGTTGCATGTTCACCAGGTCCATCAAGCCGCGGCCCGGAATCGCGGACTGCTGCTCTTGGATCTGTTGCGCGCCCACCGCGTAAGCCATGCCGGTACTATGCGGATCGATCAAGGTGGCGGCGTCGGTAACCAGCACTTCGGTGGCCGCGGCTTCCACCTTCAATTCCAAACGGATCTCGCGCGGCACGGCCGACCGGATCTCGATCAGCGACGACGAGCGAGTGAAGCTGGCGTGCTCCACGGTCAACCGGTACATGCCGAAGGGAAGGTGCTGGAAGGTGAAGCGTCCGGCGTCATCCGTTTTGAACTCGCGTCGGGTCTGGGATGCGGCGCTCACCAAGGTTCCCGAGGAGGGCAGCGCCAGGCCCGTCGAGTCGCTTACCGAGAGCCGCAGCTCGCCGGTATCGACCTGTCCCCACACCAACCCGCACGCCAGCAGAATCAATCCGATCCGCATTCCAGTTCTTTCAAGTTACCAGAGTCGTGGCAAGACGCGATACCCTGTAGAATACGTGAACAGCACAGACGAAGCGCAGGCTGAGGACATAGCCAAAACAGAGTCACCCATGCAAGCGGAAACGGTCCGTCTCGCCGTGATCGTTCCCGCGTATCGCCCCGAGAAGAGCCTGCTCCAACTGATCGGCGCGCTTTCGGAAAAGTCCATCCCCGCCATTGTCCTGGTGGACGATGGCAGCGGTCCCGATTACCGGGAAACCTTCCGCCGCGCCGAGGAATTTCCGAAGGTCCGGCTGGTGCGTCACGCGATAAATCTCGGCAAGGGCGCCGCTCTGAAGACCGGCATCAACTATGCGCTGTGCGCCTTTCCGGGATTGCAGGGAGTCGTCACCGCGGATGCCGACGGCCAGCACCATCCCGACGATATCGAGCAAGTCGCCGATAGGCTCGCCGCCGAGCCGGATCGCGTCGTCCTGGGAACCCGCACTTTCAGCGGCGGCGTTCCCCTGCGCAGCCGTGTGGGCAATGTCGTCACGCGCACCGTCATGCGCGCGCTGGTGGGCCAAAATGTCTCGGACACTCAGACCGGCCTGCGCGGCATCCCCGCTCGATTGCTGCCGCGCCTGCTGCGGCTGGAGGCCAACGGCTACGACTTCGAACTGGACATGCTCATCACCGTGCGGCAGCAAGCCATCCGGATCGCCGAAGTACCCATCCGGACGATCTATGAACCGGGCAACCGGACGTCGCACTTCAATCCGCTCATCGATTCGATGAAGATCTACTTCGTGCTGCTGCGGTTCAGCTCCGTATCGCTCGCGACCGCCGCGCTCGACACGTTGGTCTTCTACCTGGCATACCGCCGCCTGGGAAACTTAGCCGCATCGCAGGCTCTCGGGAGACTGCTGGCGGTGGCGTTCAATTACTCCATGGTACGGCGGACCGTCTTTTACTCTAAGCTGCGGCACGCATCCGTTCTGCCGGGGTATCTCCTGTTGGTGTGCTTGAGCGGCGCCGCTTCATATGCCGGCATCCAACTGCTGAATTCGCGTTTTCATATCCAGTTGCTCCCCGCCAAGCTGTTAGTCGAAACACTCCTGTTCTTCGCTAATTTCGCCATTCAACGCGACTTCATTTTCGGCAAGAGCCCGCTGGAGTCTCGCCCGAAGCGCGCTAAACCGGCTTGGATCGATAGGGTCCCGGCCTGGATTCCGCGCGCGGTGCTGGCGGCCGCCGCCGTGGTGTTGCTGGGGGTTGTTCTGCACGGCTTCCGCGCCGGGCGGTTATTCCTGGATTCGGGCTGGACGCCGGTCGGCCAGTTTCGCTTCATTCACTACACCAAGATTTTCTGGACCGTGAGCATCGCCGTCCTTCTGATCGCGCCGGCTGCCTACGCGCCCATCGTCGCCCTGCTGGTCACCATGGCAACGGCGATCGCCATCGGACCGCTTGCGCTGCTGGCTGTGATGGCCTTTCTGGTCTCTTCATGTGCGTTGGGATCGAAGCTGCTGCGCACCAGCGGCGACCTGTCCGCGGAAAATCAACTCTGCGGTACGCTGTTGGGCATCGCCGTTTATATCTTTCTGATGACGTTCCTGGCGCGGCTGCCGGTGAACTACCCGGCGGTTTACTCGATCCTGCTGGCTATTCCGGTGCTGCTCGATATCCGCGGCGTCGGGCGGCGATTAGTGTCATGGGTCGGGGCGCTCGTGCTATCCCGCCCGCGCCCGCGACTCCAGGTAGCGGCGTTCGCGCTGTTGGTATTCGTGCTCGGCGTTCATTGGTTGATCGTGCCCAAACCCGAGTCAAGCGCGGACGGCCTCGCCATGCATCTGGCGATTCCCACGAATATCGCCCTGCACCACGTCTTCACCTACCAGCCCGGCCGCATCTTTTGGTCCGTGATGCCGATGGGTGCGGATTGGTGTTACACCATAGTCTACCTGCTGGGTGGAGAGTTCGCCGCGCGGCTGCTGAACTTCGCGATGTTACTGCTGGTGGAGGCGCTGCTTTATTGCGCCGCGCGCCGCTTCGTAAGCCCGGCCATCGGATTCGTGATTCTGGCCCTGTTTGCAAGTAGTTCGCTCGTGCAATTGGTCACCGGCTCGCTGTTCATAGAGAACTTCCTGGCCGCCATGGTGGTTGGCATGGCCGTGGCGATCTGGCAGTTCGGCGACACGGGCCAGAGGCGCTTTCTGTATGCCGCGGCCGTGCTCGGCGGGACGGCGCTGGCCACCAAGTTCGGCGGGTTGGCGTATGTTGCGGCGGCCTTGCCCGTCGCGGCCATCGAAGTTCGCCGCCAATGGGGACGCTTGGGTTCCAGACCGGCGCTCTCCAGTGGCATCGCTGCCGCTCTGCTGCTCGCAGCCGCGCTGCCCGCCTACGCGATCTCCTGGTGGATGACTGGGGATCCCGTTTTCCCGTTCCTGAATCGGAAGTTTCCGTCGCCGCTCGTGGACCGGAACATGAACTTCGTGGACACCCACTTCACCCAACCAATCGCCTTCCGCACGCCGTACGACTTGACATTTCACAGCGATCGCTATTGTGAAGGGCGGCCGGGCTACCTCGGCTTTCATTACCTGCTGCTCGTGCCGTTAGGCTTGATCGCACTGCCGGCTGTCAGGCGCCGCCCCGCGGTGAGCGCCGCAGTGGTGTCGGTTGGCGGCGCCCTGATTGTTCTCAAATTCCTGCCTAATGCCCGCTATCTATATCCGTCGCTGCCGCTGATGCTGGTGCCCCTGGCGGCTCTGCTCGGCTGGTTGACGCCGGGCGTTTTGAGACGCGCCCTGATTGCGCTCGCGGTAGCTTGCGTGTTACTCAACACCTGGTTCCTGCCATCTTCAAACTATTCTCACGGCGATTTCTATGAAAAGGCTCCTCTGTCGCGCGCCATGCGACAAGTGTACATTCACAAATGCGCACCCATCCGCGAGGTCGGCCAATACATGAATCGCACACACCCCGGCGCTCCGGTGTTTCTTGCCGACGGCAGCGAACTGTCCGCATTCAACGCCGAAGTCTACTCGAATGGCTGGCA